>ENA-UOXV01005472-UOXV01005472.1-marine-metagenome-genome-assembly--contig:-NODE-5472-length-13895-cov-7.689379_pt1 | contig 13895 bp, 13 predicted proteins | sample MGYA00238165_ERZ766961 | MGnify/ENA primary metagenome ERZ766961 (study PRJEB28924, sample SAMN03173240) | marine metagenome | biome: Marine; feature: Water; material: Subsurface seawater | place: North... | reverse complement strand
TGAGAGGATCGCAACCGAAAAACCCGGTTTGATGCCTCGTGCCAATGACGCGCCTTTTTATCGAAACTTTAAGTTTGCAAGGAGACAAACATGAGTGAAGCAATTCAGGTCAACCCATCAGCACTGCAAGATCCTTGGTCCGTGCCATTGTCCGAGCTTGACCCGAGTCAGCCCAGCGTATTTCAAACCAACAGTCAATTTGCCTTGTTCGACCGCCTTCGTGCAGAGGACCCGGTCCACTTTCATGAGACGGGCCTATTCGGCCCTTATTGGTCGATCACCAAATTCAATGACATCATGGCAGTGGACAAAGACCATAAGCGATTTTCATCGGATGCGGGTATCACCCTGACCGAGCGCCAAGCAGACTTTACCACGCCGAACTTCATCAGCATGGATCCACCCAAACACGACGTTCAACGAAAAGCCGTAACCGGCGTCGTTGCGCCGATGAACCTCTCCAAGCTGGAACCGATTATCCGACAACGCGCTGTCACGATTTTGGAATCCTTGCCGCACGGAGAACAATTCAACTGGGTGGATGCTGTCTCTATAGAATTGACAACTCAGATGCTCGCGACCCTATTCGACTTTCCGTTTGAGGACCGTCGCAAGTTGACCTACTGGTCTGATATGGCCACGAGCGGAGAGCTGGCCGGCGGGCCGACCCCTGAGGCGGATCGACGGGCGGCGATGCTTGAATGCTTAGCGTACTTTCAAAGGCTCTGGCGCGAACGTGAAGGCGTGCCACCTGAAATTGGTATCGACCTCATCTCGATGATGGCCAATAACCCGAACACGCAGGATATGGACCCCATGGAATATCTGGGCAACCTCATCCTGCTGATCGTTGGCGGCAACGACACAACGCGAAATTCCATCACGGGCGGGTTACTTTTCTTAAACGAAAACCCAGATCAGTATGCAAAACTCAAGGCCAATCCCGCCCTCGTCCATTCAATGGTCCCAGAGATCATCCGATACCAAACGCCGCTCACCTACATGCGCCGAACAGCGCTCGAAGACGTGACCCTATCAGGTAAGACGATTAAAAAGGGCGATAAACTTGCCATGTGGTATATCTCGGGCAACCGCGATGACGACGTCATCGATCGACCCGACGAGTTCATTATTGATCGAGCGAATCCACGACATCATTTATCCTTCGGTTTCGGAATTCATCGCTGTATGGGCAACCGCTTAGCGGAGATGCAACTCAGATTGCTTTGGGAAGAAATTTTAAATCGCTTTGAGCACATCGAAGTCGTCGGCGAACCCGAGCGGGTTCAGTCGAGCTTTGTTCGCGGATACAGTGATTTGCAGGTTATCGTGCACCCAAAGTAACCCAGTTTTACCGGACCCAAAAAACCAAGCGGCCCACAAGGCGCTCGGTTTTTTGCGTTCTAAGCCCCGAGCAGACTCGGATGTTGGATGGTGCAGGGTGCGCGGTTTAGGCGCGCGCTGAGGCAATAATGTGGTCAGATCCGGCGTATGACTCACTAGGGCGTGTCTGGATTTGGCTCACCAGGTTGAGCGCGTGACCGAGACACTGACCGCAGTTGCTTGCCAAGCCAAAATCAGCCCTTAGCGCGTCAACCCCTAAGCCACGACGGGCATAGTCTTCAACGACTCGGCTACTTATTCTATTGCAAACGCAAACAATCATGGCGTGATTCTAAATGAGAACGATTCGTAATTGCAACAAGAACATTCGATGAAGGCTGCTGCTGCTATCAACATCGGTTAGAATGCAACCATACCGTAACAATGACCGGCAGAGGTGCTTATGAAGGTATTACACCCCGAAATTCTTGATTATCTGAATCAGGTTTTGAAAAACGAACTCACCGCGATAAACCAATATTTTTTACATGCGAAAATACTGAAGGATCAGGGTTTCCACAAACTTGCTGACAAAGAGCGAGAAGAATCCATCGAAGAAATGATGCACGCCGATTGGCTGATGGAGCGCATCCTGTTTTTGGAAGGGCTACCGAATCTCCAGGACCTCGGCAAGCTCCTCATCGGCGAAACGGTTGAAGAAATGCTCGAGTGTGACCTTGCGCTTGAGCATATCGGCATTCCAGTCCTGAGAGCTGCGGTGGCCTGTGCCGAGTCGCATGAAGACTTTGTGTCTCGGGATTTGTTTGCAAAAATCTTGAGCAACGAAGAAGAACATGTCGACTGGTTAGAAACGCAACTCGGCCTAATCAAGCACCTGGGATTACAAAACTTTTTGCAATCGCAGACAACCACGAGTTAATCCAAATCATGACCGCAAGGCTTTATTACTCAGGAGATCAAGGCGCGGTTGTTTTGGAACAAAACGGCCTACCGGTTGATCGATATCCCTCGGCTGCAGCCCTGGTGGAAACTCACATCCTTGCTTTGCTGGCGACCAGTGTCGATCAGCCCGAGCGCTGCGCGGCACTGCGCGCCCTATATCAGACACCTGTGACATCGGACTAGCGTGAACTTTTAATGCAATTGCTCCATGTTGTACACCAGACAACCTATACCTTCGATCAAGCCGTAGTCCTGCGACCGCATCGGCTGCTTTTACGACCGAGAGATGGTTTTGATCTCAGAATTCAAAGATCTGGCCTTTCGATCACGCCGACACCGCAGCTGTACTGGCAACGCGATGCGTTTAACAATAGCGTCGCAATTGCCGTGTTTGACCAACCCACCGCGCAGCTGGACATTGTCTCGACCCTAACCCTTGAGCAATACCAAACTGACGGACTGAGTCTTGCGCAATTACTGCCCAGTCCCGCCTCGGACGATGACTTTGAGCTCGAGGCCGCGGGATTGCAAGTCTATCAAACAAGCCGTCTTAAGCCTTCAGAACTGCCCGAATCCTTAACCAGGGGGCTCCGCCGGGCCTGTGCATCAGACGAGCAGTTTTCAGCTTTGCAGGCGCTTTGTGCCGACATTAAAGCGGTCATTGCATACCAAACGCGAACAACGCCCGGCGTCCAGACCTGCCTGGAAACATTGGCCCTTGGCAGCGGCAGTTGCCGAGATTTGGCCTGGCTATTGATCGAGGTTGTTCGCAGCTGCGGCCTGCCCGCTCGCTTTGTATCGGGCTATTTGTTGAGCCACCAATTCGAGACTGAAGATGGCGCAACGCATGCCTGGGCAGAAGTTTATTTCAAAGACTACGGCTGGATCGGTTTTGATCCCACCGTTGGGCGGCCTACTGGCATGCAACACATTACGGTCGCTGTGGCGCCAGATCCCAAGTATGTTACCCCCGTTTCCGGCGCCTATGTGTCAGCACCCAATACCCAGGTTGACCTATTGGTAAAAGTCCGGGTCGCGGCGCACGCCGCTGGCTAAGCGTCCGCTCGGCGCCTCCCTTAGCGTCCCCCAAAACGCAAAAACCCCGATGGCGCCAAAGACTGCGCTCAGAAGTTGCAGCAAAGTGCGGGCATCATCCCTTAAAGCGCCGTTACGAGAAACGTCTTGACAAAAAGCACGGTTCACCACTGCAGGGTCATTGCGCACCAGACGTTAAACCGAATCCTGAACACGGACCGAAACCTGCATTTGACTGCTGCTCGGTAAGGGGCCGAATTGATCCATGATCGCAACTTCTGCTGCATCCCGACCCACCGCAATCGCAATACGCTCGCCCGGCCCGAGACCCGGGGTTGCATCAAATGCGACCCATTGATTGCCCACGTAGGCTTCACCCCAAGCGTGGATATCCTGAGGCAGCAGACCGCCCAAATAACCCACCACATAGCGCGCAGGAATACTGATGCTGCGCAACATAGCGATCGATACATGGGCAAAATCGCGGCAAACACCGATGTTGTCCTGCATTGCCGCAAGGGCTGAACGCGGCGCCGTACTCGAGCCTGGCGCATAGGTAAACTTGGTTTGCACGAAGGTACAGATCCGCAGGACTTGCTCAAATCCGGGCGAGCAACCGTTAATGACGTCGCGCGTAAGGTTCAGAAATTGATCCGCCTCGCAGTATCGCGAGGGCTGCAAAAAGGGCAATACCGCAATCGGCAATGCCTGAATCGGCACGAATTGGCCGGCTCTGGCTGAGGCATCAGAGATCTGCTGGCCCTGGAAGGCAACGCGCAACGATGACGCCCCCCGGCGCATCAGCGCGCGCACGCACGCATTACCATGACCGTCTAAAAAATGCGTTTCTTCAAGTCCACCCGCCAAATCGAAGACCAAACCCCGAATCACCTGATCCGGGCGCAGACTTGGAACCAGCTTAAAGATCACGGGTGTGTCGCAATCGAGCACGAGGTCCAGTTCGGTGGTCACAGCGAGCACGTCGATCTCCAGTAGCACCTTAAAGCGTGAGTATACGCATTGGCCCCCACTCAAGCCTAATCCATTAAACAATGCCACCGTATCGATCTTAGACTGGACGTGCCCATTGTGTTCAAAACGGCAGGCTCCGGGATTTGTCAAGACGCCAACCCTTGCGCCGCAAAGCGTGCTCACACAAACCGCGTTACAGCAAATGATCCCAGCGCCGCTTTGAGCAGTTGCATCAATCAGTGACTCAATTAGACTGAAGCTCTGATTTTGGGATTGATCATCAATGGTAAATCGGTTTTGGCAGGAGTGGCGCGGGCTGCTGATATTTTTGGTGGTGATGGTGCTGTTTCGATCTGCAATCGCAGATTGGAATCAGGTTCCAACGGGCTCAATGAAACCCACCATTCTTGACGGCGATCGCGTCATCGTAAACAAGCTCGCCTACGGCCTGCGCGTGCCGTTATCGGCCATTCGGCTGATGACTTGGAACCAACCGACGCGCGGTGAAATCGTGACTTTTTTTTCACCCGAGACGGAAGAGTTATTGATTAAGCGGGTCATTGGTATTCCCGGTGACCGAATTGCACTGATCAACAACCAACTCGAGATCAATGGTCGCATGGCCGACTACGCCATGCTGGCAGAAGATCAGCTACCGGCCCTAAACGCCTATGAACGCCACCGGCATCGTTTTTATTTGGAAACCATCGAGGCCTCGGCTCGTTCCGTGATGCTGCGCCCCGCGCCGCCGAACGCGCACAATAATTTTGGCCCGATTTTAGTGCCCGATGGACAATACCTTATGCTTGGGGACAATCGAGATAATAGTAAGGACTCGCGCTACATCGGCCTAATTGCCGCAGACCGGATAACCGGTCGCGCTCACACGGTTGCTTTTTCAGTCGACTATGAGGACTACTATTTGCCCCGAGGCGATCGGTTTTTTCAATCCCTCGCGCGAGCAGACTAAGGCGCTGTGTCTTTTGAAGCCAGTCCGGGGCCATCCTTTGAGGACTGGCTTGGGTCCACCTCTGGCCCGCCCGCTGGGTCATCAACGGGCGGCACGTTTATATCAGCGTCTGCCAGCTCTTGGGTTTCAGCACGAAGCTGACTCAATAAACTTGACCCGGGACGCTGCAAGATTTTCCGCAAAAGGGGGGAGATCAAAAGGCCGGTGACAATCGCCGCGCCGACTAAAATCAGCGAAAAAATAAACAAGACGTAGACCACCTCGGTCTCAACGTCAAAAAACTCGACGGCAACCCAGATGAAGGCGCTCGAAAACAACAGGCTCGAAATAAATCGTGTCATGGTCATGATCTTGTCCTTGGTACAGTGCCCTTCCCGAAAAAAGTCTGCCTAACCGCCTGCGCGCTAATCCGTCAGCACGCCATATTAACCGGAGTTTGGGTCAGAACCGAATTCTGCCACCGAAAAAGATGCCTGCTTTAGGGTTCCGCAATGCAATTCGACCGCTAAAGCTGCGCTTTACTTTGCACACGCTCAGCACGACAATCGAAGGCCTACCCCGACGTTCAGGGTGTTATGAGCCAACAAACCATCTCAAACCAAACCTTTGAAGACATTGACTTCGCCACATCAGAACGTGCCGCCGCCCACTGTGACATCGACTTTGAGCACTGTGTTTTCTTAAGGTGTTCTTGGTCAGGATCATCGATAACGCGCTGCCGCTTTGACCGCTGCCAACTCATTGACTGCGACCTTGCATCGGCTGTGTTAACGCGCGTTGCGTTTATCCAGTGTCAATTTGCACGAGATGACCTGAGTGCCGCCACGTCTTTTCGTTTTGCCACCGCCAATCAATCAAAAGTGCTTCAGAGCAATTGTTCTGGCGCCGACTTCAGTCACAGCGTTTGGCATGACTGTCACTTTCTCGACAGTCGGGCCCGGGCTTTAAACGCCAAGGGATTTTCGTGCCGGAAGGTCATCAGCGAAACGGTTTGGATCAATGCACTGACCGCCGAGCGATGTGATTTTTCATTCAGTGATTTCAGCGACAGTCAGCTCGCGAGCAGCGAGCTTGTAACCTGCAACTTTGAAGAAGTCTCGTTTTGCGCCGCAGATCTACAGGACGCCAATCTTGCGGATTGCAATCTTAATAACGTCGACTGGTTTCAGGCGCGCCTCAACGGCGCCAACCTAGAAGACGCCCGCTTTAACACCCTGGATTTGCGCACAATGGACTTAACAGATGTTCGGATTTCTCGATTTCAAACCGAGATGCTAACCAACCCACTCGGGCTGATTATCATCGACTAAAGCGCGCTCTAAGGCAGGACGCCACTCAGCCCTGCCAGTCGCACAATCGGATGTTATTGGCTACGAGCCCTTTACCTCGATCAGCTCAACCTCAAACACCAAAACCGAGTTAGGCGGGATGCTGCGGACGCCACCGGGACCATAGGCTAGATCGGACGGGATCGTTAAACGCGCTTTACCGCCAGCCCTTATCAATTGCAGACCCTCAGTCCAACCTGGAATCACTTGATTCAAGGCGAATTCGGCTGGCTCACCCCGCGCAATCGAGCTGTCAAAAACCGTACCATCCAGCAGTCGTCCTTCGTAATGCACAACGACCACATCCGTTACCGATGGTTTGTCGCCCGTGCCTTCTGTCAGCATTTCTATTTGTAGACCGCTATCGGTAACTTTCACACCGGCCTTACCAGCGTTCTCTGCAAGATAAGCTGCACCCTCTGCCAAATTCGTCTCAGATTGATTCTCGGCTAAGGCCTGTTGTTCTGCCTGGATCATTTGTTGGCGCTCACGCACGATCGCCATCACTCGAGTCTGGGCATCGGAGTCTAAGGCGGGCGGTACCGCAGACAAGGAGTCTTGCATGCCCTTTAATAAAGCACCTAGATCCACATCAGGATTACCGCCCTGTTGCAACATGTTGCCAAAGGAATACCCAAAGAAATAACCGCGCTCAGCTTGCATCGTTTCATCCGGCGCAGGAACTGTTTCTGCGTCTTCTGCCCAAACGGATCCGGCAGTCATCACTGCTGCCGCGAAAAACATTGACCGACCCAACCCAAAAACAATAGACCCCATAACGACTTCCTTAAATTAGCATTATTCGAACCCCTTCGAGCCAATAGTATGGCATAGAAAGCTAAGCTTGACCGATCAACTTATCGCGCTAAGAGACGTCTAAGTTGATCATTCTTACGTTAAAAGGAATAGTTCGGGGCGGGAACTTTGCGTGCTTTGCATGCTCCAACCGTCAGAAGTATGATGCGGAAGAAGGCGTTAGCGCATCCCCCAAGCCTCTGCTATGACCGGATCAGGCCTGTCGTGATCAACACGCGGCGTCATAGCCGGCCAACGGGACCATTGATGATTACGCAATTATGCATCTACAAGGTTTTTTTATGTCGCACTTAAGTCAAAATAGTCAGCGCTTGAACTCTGATAGCAAGGTCCGGGCGCGGTTGCCGCAAGTCCTGTTGCTGACGGCCTGGCTGCTTGCGGGCAACGCCTTTGCAAATCTCGCGGAGCCGCAACCTGAGGCGTTTGCCAAACTCGCACCGTTGCCGGAGCACGAAGCCACAACCCGACATATCTTAAAAGCGCTCAGAGAGCGGCACTACCTTTATCAACTTTTGGATGACGAAAGCTCGGCGCTCATCTTTGACGAGTATTTGGCGGCCCTGGACCCCAGTAAAAGTTATTTTTCGGCACAGGATATTCGCAACTTTGAACCCTATCGTCTTACCCTCGACAATGCGTTACGACGGGGTGATCTGTCGCCCGCGTTTGATATTTTTAATACTTACCAAGCCCAGATAACAAAGCGCTTAACCTGGGTTGTCAGTCAACTCGAGCAAGGCGTTGCGCAACATCAGTTTGATGTCGATGAATCCTTAGAACTGGATCGGTCCGACGCGCCCTGGGCCGAGGATGAATCGGCGTTAGATGACCTGTGGCGCCGACGCATCAAAAACGACGTTTTAAATTTAAAACTCGCAGACAAGGCGATCGCTGATATCGCAGATTTATTGCTCAAACGCTACCGAAACCGACTGAACCGGGCACAACAAACGCGTAGCGATGACGTCTATCAAGTCTTTATCAATGCCCTGGCAAAGACCTATGACCCGCATACCCAATATTTTTCGCCGACCACGGCGGAAAACTTCAACATCAATATGAGTTTATCGTTGGAGGGCATTGGCGCCGTTTTGTCCAGCGAGGACGAATACACGCAAATCGTCAGTCTGGTGCCAGCGGGGCCTGCAGATAAGACCAAAGCGCTCAAGCCAAATGATCGCATTACCGCGGTTGGCCAGGGTGAGGAAGGCGAAATGGTCGATGTGATCGGCTGGCGGCTAGATGATGTTGTACAACTCATTCGCGGGAAAAAAGATACCATCGTTCGGCTCGAGGTATTGCCCGAAAATGCCGTTGATGGCTTTTCAAGCAAGGTCATTTCGATTGTTCGCAATAAGGTTGAGCTTGAAGAACAATCCGCACAGTCTGAGATTATTGAGATTGAAGAATACGGCAATATTCGACGCATCGGCGTGATTGAAATACCCACCTTCTATGTCGACTTCCAAGCGCTACAAGACGGAGACGAGAATTACCGCAGCACCACACGCGACGTAAAGCGCCTGTTGCAGGAACTCGAATCTGCTGAGGTGGACGCTGTCGTCATTGACCTGCGCGACAATGGCGGCGGCTCACTCCAGGAAGCGAAAACCCTCACGGGCCTCTTTATTGATCGCGGACCCACCGTTCAGATCCGTAGCAAATCTGATCGGGTTGATATCCTCAGCGATCGCGACTATCGCGTTGCGTATGCGGGCCCCATCGCGGTCTTGGTCAACCGGTTGAGTGCGTCTGCCTCTGAAATTTTTGCTGGCGCGATTCAAGATTATGGCCGCGGTCTCGTGATCGGCACCCAAACCTTCGGCAAGGGTACCGTGCAAACCTTGCAGCCACTCTTGCGTGGCCAACTTAAGATGACCCAAGCCAAGTTCTACCGAATCAGCGGTGAGTCAACCCAACACCGCGGCATCATTCCGGATATTACTTATCCGGTTGACTATGACCCAGAAACGATCGGAGAGAGCACCCTAGACCGGCCCCTTATCTGGGACAAAATAACCCCCGCCGTGTATCGGCCGAAAGGTGATGTCCACGGCTTTTTGCCCGCGTTAACCAAGCGCCATCAAACCCGAATGCAAACCAACCCCGAGTTTCAGTACATCACCTCGGCCTATGATTACCGCCGAATGCGACGTGAAATCAAAACCGTCTCGCTCAACGAAGCAACACGACGTGAGGAGCAAGCCGTTGCCAAAGCCTTCTGGCTGGATCTCACGAATGAAAAGCGCCTAGCTCAGGGCCTACCGGCCATCGCCGACCTTGAGGAACTCAATGCGGCAGAAGAGGTTGCTTCTGTCGGCCCGACGGCTGACCCTCTTCCCCCACCCAAAGCGATGATCCTGGGCGTTGACCCGATCGCGAAGGAGGCTGACCAAACCGAGGTGGTGCTTGACAGCGCGCCGGTAATCGCCGTTAAGCAGACAAGCCCCGACCAGCCGGCGTCAGAGAACGACGCTGTCGCGGACAATGCCGATGCAGACGCGACTGCCGTCGAGGACGCGCCTGACGAACCCGATGCTTATGTCATCGAAGCGGGTCATATCCTTGCGGATCTGATCAGTCTTCGCCATCAGACCGCAAAACAGTCCTCAAGCGCGGTCTCAAGCTGATTAGATCTGCGTGACGACCTGATCGAACGGCTTGCGCGTTATGTCGGGCACAACCGTGCCCGCCGCCGGATACCCCACCACCAATAAGAGAAAGGGCCGTTCGTTTCGGGGGCGGCCTAAGGCCCTTTGTAAAAACCCCATTGGGCTGGGCGTATGCGTCAAACAGGCAAGGCCCGCCTGATGCAAAGCGCTTATGAGGATTCCTGTCGCGATCCCAACCGATTCTGGGGCGTAGTAATTTTTGCTTTTTTGGCCTGCGCCATCCTGGGCAAAACGTTCTTGAAAAATCGCAATCAAATAAGGCGCATCCTCCAAAAACGGTTTATCCGCATCGGTTCCCAAAGGCGCGAGCGCATCGAGCCAGTCCTGCGAGGCCCGACCCGCATAAAATGCCTGCTCCTCAGCTTCTGCTGCGATTCGGATATCGCGCTTCTTAACGGGGTCCGACACCACAACAAAATGCCAGGGTTGACAATTGGCGCCACTGGGCGCAGTACAGGCCGCTCGCACGCAATCTAGGATCACGGATTCAGGGACCGGATCGGTTGAAAAGGTCCGCACGGACCGTCTCGCAGCCATTGTGATCGCGTGCGCTGAGGCAAAGTCGGTGGCGGCTTCTGGGTTGATTCGTTTGAAGACCAAGGGCACAAATGTCATATCAAACACGCTCTCTTTCATGATGGGAACTTTGCCAACTCGTACGAACTCAGCCCCGGCCCTGATGCCGGGTGTTTCAAACCAAGGCCGTTACTGCAAGCGACCCGATTCGCAATCGCGATCGCCCAGAACGCGATGGGCGCTTCACCGCCTCTCCAACTCTACAATGGATCGAAATGCTGTCAAAATTCAGACCGTAAAGAAAGTCTCGGGGAGATGACTTGCTCCGCTTGCGAACTGTGGTCACACTACCGGCACGCAACTCGGCTCATTGATCAGGAAAACAAAACCATGTTAAGACATTTTGCCGCGGCGCTGACCCTAGCGGGCATACTGTGTTTCAGCGACTCGAATACAGCGCAGAATATTCAGCGCTTGCCCACACCCACGACCCCATTGCAGACCATCGCCTTCGGTAGCTGCCTGGACAGCAAAAAATCTTTGGCTATTCTGGAGGTCATTACCAAGGCTCAACCCGACATCTTTATCTTTGGTGGCGACAACGTTTATGCCGCCGATGAATCGGACGATCCAGAGCTTGCTTCGCTCAACGCGGCGTATCAGGATCTTGCCCAGGCGCCCGAGTTTCAAAACCTTGCCCGCAGCATTCCGATCTTGGCAACTTGGGATGACCACGACTATGGCTTAAACGATGCGGGCGGCGAGTTTGCCCATAAAAAACAATCTGAGCGCTTATTTGAGGCTTTCTGGCAAATTGCCCCCGAAGATCCGAGCGCCTCGCGACCGGGTGTTTATCGCACGATCAGGATCGGTGACGGCAAGCAGCGGGTTCAAATCATTTTGCTGGATACTCGGTTTTTTAGAACCCCACTGAAAACGCCCTGGATCCCACCGCTGGTTGGACGCTACGTCCCAAACGATGACCCCGAGCAATCTATGCTTGGCAGCGCTCAATGGCAATGGTTGACCGAGACCCTCAAGGAACCCGCGGCGTTGCGCATCTTAGTGAGCTCGGTGCAGGTGTTGGCCGACGGGCATCAATGGGAAGCCTGGCGCATGTTACCGCGTGAGCAACAGCGCTTATTAGCGCTGCTGGCGACGAGCACCGGGGAGACCATTATTGTTTCTGGCGACCGACACTTAGCTGGCTTATACCAAGCCCAAACGGATGCGGCGCAACCGATTGACGCCCAACCAATTTTAGAACTAACCACTTCGTCGCTGAACCTCCCGCTGAGCCAGATCGCGACGGTTATTACGCCAGAGACCGGGTCAACCCTACTCGATTCGGCGTTTTATGAGGCGAATTTCGGTTGGATTGCGATCGACTGGGACGCTCGAATCGCCCAAATCGAAATCCGGAATGAGCAAAACGAAGCGGTGCGGCAACGCGCGGTGTCGTTTTAACCAAAATGCGGCAATCAAGCCCAATGCCCGTCCCGCAGTGGGCCGTTCTCGATCGGGAATAACGCCTCAAGGACCACACATAAGCCAACCCTTTAGCGAGATAAAACATTACAGCAGAAGACACCCATGACGCGGCTGACGCGTCGATAAGTTCAGACGTAGATCCGATCCAAGCAGACAGGGCCTTTAATCATCCCGCGCAATTGACCGATGCTTTTTTGTCCGCTCAATTGGGGCGGGCCGTCACGCTCACGGCCCTTGAGCCATTGATCGACGGCCATATGGCGCAAGTACTGCGGCTCGGGTTTACCAACGTGACCGCAAGCTTAGATCCTGCGCAGACAGAAACCGTTATTTATAAAGGTCCGCTGCAGTCCGCAACGCGCGAAATTGCCGCTCGCTTCAAAAGCCTCGAGCGCGAAGCGGTGTTTTATCGGGCGCTCGCGCCAAAGCTCGCTATTGCAACGCCCCGATGCTGGTCCGTTGCCTCAGTGACAGCAGCAGAGCCGTGGTTACTGCTTGAGGATCTTGCGCCAGAAGCCGCTTTAGCCCCGCCCCTCACCATCGCGTCAGCGCTTACCTTGCTGGCCAACTTGCATCACGAAACGTTCGGATCCCCCATAACAGGATTAACATTTAATAACAATATCAATGATTTAAATCACTTTATTCAGTCTCAAGATCCGATTGCAGTCGAGCAATGCTTAAAGGCGGCATTGCCCGCCCGCGCATCGCTACTACCGCCCATGCTGTCCGGGCGCATGGCGATACAGGACGACTTACACCACCCGGGACCGGTCTTATGCCATGGCGATTTTCGATGGGACAACCTGAGCGCTGCAAAGACAGGCTGCCTCCTTGACTGGGGGGACTACTGCATGGGCCCGCCCGCCTATGACCTGGGTTATTTTCTAGCGACCTCAACGCAGGATCGAAACCCAACAGACTCGAACTTAAGCCTTTGGATCGATCACTATCTGAACACAATGCACGCGTCTGGGAGCGCTGTAAACCCGGCCCTGACCCGAGCCGGATTGATTCAGGATATTGTGTGCTTGCTGCCGACTATTGCCTGGATCCCCGTCATGATGCTGATGACCGCCGCCAAATTACCGGGTCGTCGACACACCTATTGGCGTGATGCATTGGCGTACTGCGAGCGTCTCAGCCAGCAATTGCGCAAGCTTTTAAACTCGTAAGGCAGCGGCGAGCACTAGCCAGCTCTGCTCATAATTAGCTGCGCACCACGATTAGCTCGATTTGCTTTACAGAGCGCGATCTGGTTAAAACACAGCCTCAACGAAATCACCCGGATCAAGCAATAACCAACTCATACACTAACGACTGCGCCTTCATTTTGGCTGTCGCGCCTGAGGGTGAACATCTGCACGCCGAGATCGATCATGCAAACGCCTTAAAATGGCTTAAACCGCCAGACTAGGACGCTTTGAGCGCCTTCTCAACCGCATCAAACGCATTTTGAATGTCTTTAAAGCGCGCTTCAGCCGCTTCCAGCAGCTCTGGCGGCAAGCCATCGGCCTGAACCCGGTCTGGATGGTGCTTCATCGCGAGCCGACGATACGCTCGCTTAACCTCCGCGAGGGTCATCCCCGGCGTACACCCCAAGGTTTCATAATGGGTTTCCAGCGGAACAGTCTCTACGCCCCTGACCTTGGCCTTCAGGCTGGCATACGTCGATTCACAGCCAAAAAGCCTGGCCGCCTCACTGAGCAGTCGATCTTCTTCTGGATGCAGTTCACCGTCGGCAAAGGCCAGCATGGTCAGGAGTTCCATCAGCATGGCGAGCATCTGGGGCTGGCCGGCAAACGCGCC
>ENA-UOXV01005471-UOXV01005471.1-marine-metagenome-genome-assembly--contig:-NODE-5471-length-13897-cov-19.063864_pt1 | contig 13897 bp, 14 predicted proteins | sample MGYA00238165_ERZ766961 | MGnify/ENA primary metagenome ERZ766961 (study PRJEB28924, sample SAMN03173240) | marine metagenome | biome: Marine; feature: Water; material: Subsurface seawater | place: North... | reverse complement strand
ACGAAGAACAACCCCTCACTTATAACCCAATACAGGGAGTATGTGGTATGGCCCCGTATTTGAGGGGGGTAAGTAATTGCTGAGATATACGTAACTAATACAACCGATGTAACGAGCTATCGTCTAATGGTTAGGACATTAGATTTTCACTCTAAGAATGTGGGTTCGAGTCCCGCTAGCTTGACTATCCTTTCAATAAAATCCCCTAATAACTGCCGCAAGTATTTAACTCTGAACAAAGACCTTAGATTAATGAAACCAAACATGTCGCGCACGACTTTTCTTCAGAAAAACATAAAGTATTGTTTTAATTTTGCTTCACTGATATCACCCTTTTCTATAAAACCCAGCAGACTAGTTAATCCGACAAATGATTTAGTGGGTAGAAAGCTTTATGTCAAGCAGTCGTACATGTTAATAACTTGGTTCTCGTATCTCACTAACAGCCCACTTTTTAATAATAAGTCTGAGGACTCAGATGATAAAGATGTAGACCTTGTCAGGCCTGGTTTTTTCGTACAACCGGTTAGGGTTTTTAAAACCACGATGACTAAAGCACCTATGGCACATAAAACATTTTCTCAAGAACAGTATCTGATTAAATTCTATAAGCTCTCAGCGTCGTTTAACTTCCCCGTTAAGTTTACCAAGGACAAAATCAATCTCAACCAATCTATACTCATTCTTCTATCTTTTAGACTCAATTCCTTCTCTACAGGCTCCAACCTATTCGTAATGAAGAAGTCAAAACTAACTCTTCTTGTGGACGACAAAAACTTTATAAAAGATTTAAATTAGTTAACTGAATTTTCTCTAGCCTGTATGATGGAATTGGTAGACATGCAAGGCTTAAAACCTTGTCCTTTTAGGGTCCTGGTTCAAGTCCAGGTGCAGGTAGCTTGTTGGCTACCCTTTGAAACAGTTTACGTATTTTATATGGACGTGTTTTACTACTTACTATCTGCAGTCTGTATTTCGGTTCTCACTTAATTCAGAGACTAGGCTTTTTATTAATCTGCGGCCAGTACCTCGTTAACCTACAACCACTTAACCTCATACTAAGTAGTTGGCTTGTACACACGCTGTTTGTTTACCTGGTGGTACTCTACACACTCGTTTACCTAAGTCGCAAAAATAACATTAAGAGACGTTAGGGGGGGTCGAGAATAATTAATGTTTTATATTACTTTCTCGTCTCTTTGAAGCTTCGCCGTTTTTTTCATGATGTCTTATATAATTTTTTTAAGCTCTTTAATACTGTACATTCTCCCTGTACAGGGCCGCCTAACAAAAGTAGCCTCTACAAGCTTACGTACCAACTTCTTATACATTAACTCATTTGACCTACTTCATGTATTACTCACTCCAATACTTATTATGGTGCTGCTTAACGTTTTATGAAGCTCGTACTCGGTCAGTTGTTGATTCGGTCATATAGTTTATACAGACTTTCATCAGAAAATGTTCTACTTAATCACGCTATTCTTTATAATAGTTCTTCTAGTACACTCGAGTACTTCTTACTACAGTTCTCAAGAGATTTACGATTTTGTAGTAACAAATTATAGCTTTTACTATTGACTTTTTCTTTTATTTACAACAAATTCCATATTCACTGTAATTTTTGGTATTGAAGTCCTGTCTACATTAATATTCCTCTTGATTATAACATCGGCCTATTCCTCTAACTTCTTCTACCGTAACCTGGACCTATCGTTCGGTAATTACAAACAACAGGTCTTTCCCTATACATACCTACAATCCCTACTCTTTTTCTTCTGAATGTCTCTCGTAACGTCCCTAACTCTTTTTATATTTCTTCTCTATTTCTACACTAAGCTCCTAACATTCGATTGATTTTTGATAGAGCACGTATTCACGTACCTTGTTAACTCTAAGTCTATGACGAGTTTACTCTCTATAGGTCTTGTATGGTTTATGTTTACTGTATGTATTTTTGTAAAGTGTGGTATAGCACCCCTGTACATCTGAAAACCTACATTTTTTAAAGGTTTACCTTTACATGTTTTATTCTTCTACGTATGTTTTTTTTATTTCTTCCTTTTCTTATTCATTGTTTATTTACTACTTAACTACGTCTCTGTAATTTTCTATTACTATATCTTCATACAAACAATATTCATCTTTAGCGGACTTATCTTCCTACTTGCTATGATGTGTGAAACCTTCTATATAAAATCATTCTTAGCTGTAAGTAGTATACTAAATTCCCTATTTGTTTTACTAGCTATATCGAATCCCCACGTAACTGATCTCCTACTCTGATTTTAGACTAATTAAACCTACCTCAACCTGATCACTCTAATTATATTTGGCAGTTGTAAAAAGCTCAAAAAATCTTGGGAAGAAAAAATTGTGAATTAACTCAAAAGTCATCACTTTATCTAAAAAAATCACACTAAAGCCTTACATAAACCCTGACCATATACCCCTATACGCCTCGGTAGAAAAGCCGGACACGGGCTGAAGGCTCAAGAAACGTGAGCGGAGAATCGGCCGAGGAGTTTTGCCTTTCGTGTCGTGATTTAGGTAAGTTTCAATTTAACTAATAACATAGTAACGTGTTCAACCCGCCCCAACCTATATTTGTTATATTTAAACCTCGTTTTTGATAGTAACGTGTTAATTTTTACTTATATGTTTGTGTACAACATATCACTAACTGTCTTATTTTGATCAATACTCAACATAGTAAGTTCAAACTTTAAAACCCTTCATTTTTTTTCTGGCTTCAGTCTAAACCCCTTTTACCTATTCACTGTAACAGTGTTACTGTTTTCTATGGCAGGTGTACCTCCGTTCGTTGGATTTTTTTCGAAGCTGTTTCTTATAATACTGCTTACAAGTAATAACTTCTTTCTACTCTATAGCATATTCTTTATAACTCTTTTCTTAGGGCTCTATTTCTATGTTCAAAATATTCGCTTCCTACACACTACAAACTTAACAAGCGTGGATTATCAATATACACCTTCGAATAATGAGCGGTCTGTTATACTATTTTTTTACACTGCAATCTTTATATTACTTCTGATTATACTAGGGTTCTCCTACATCGATGACCTTCTTCTAGTATTCACGTGACTACTTATCTAATATAAACGTATTTATATAATTGTTATTACGCCCCCGAAAATTTAAATACAAAAATATCTTTAAGAGACGGTCTTTTAGATTTTTTAAAAACTCAGGATCACTAAACTTACGTTACGGTGATGTTGGGCTATTAATAATGCAGCCCTTAAGATTGAATAGTAAGCATATATTCCGTCAGAAATTACTAATAAAGAAGGGTTCACGGAAATACGATATTACTAAAAGAAAAGTCTGATTTAACATATTTCCACACATACCCCTAAGTCGAAAAGTCGAAGGGTCACGTATGGGTAAAGGAACAGGTAAGTTAAGTGGTTGAATAACTGAACTACCTGCAGGCATCATACTGTTTGAATACAAAAATCTTCGAAGTGGTCGCGCAGCTTACTACTGTGAACAGGTGAAGGCTCGACTACCTGTTAAATCTAGGATTATAAAAAACCTCTCCCAAAAAACCAACTTAATACTTACTAAGGGGGTGCGGGTCAGTGCTTTAAACTTCTGATAATGCGTACCTATATACATACTTAATGTTATGGTTTGGTTATATCTATTACATAATTTTCAATTTCATGCTTGTAAGTTTTAGCTTGTTTATTCTACGGCTATACTCTCTTAATTCTATATCTAAAACAAACCTAATCTCGTTTTTAAATAAAACTTTTCTAAGCTTCATACTCTATCTTTTCATGGTAATGTTTATGGTCCTAAACTCCCTACTCAATTATTACCATGACCTCTTGTTTGTTAGTGTCGATGTCTCTGATATATGTATTACATTACTTTCAACATACTCCATAGGTAATATGGTAAAAACAGGAGCCGTAACTCTAAATATCGTCCAGGTATATTATTACCCTTTTATATACGTCTTTATTCTCATAACCTTATTATCTGTATTGTTCTGTCTCTCTTATAATAAGGACGAGTTTATATCTTTTATCTTCTACTGTAAATTAATACTACTGTCCGGCTATATTTTATTTTTCACAAATTCATTAATTCTCTTCTTCTTATTTTACGAAATGTTGTTAATACCATCATTCTTTATACTTTATAAGTTTGCGAAAACTAGAAGATGTGTTGAGGCAGCATATCTTATGTTCTTCTGAACTCAGTTTGGTGCCTTATTTCTTATATTCGCACTTCTTTATATATTCTATATATGCGGTACTTCGTACTTCTCACTAATAAGTTATTTTCACTTTTCTAATTTCGAGGTAAACTTTATCTTTATCTGTGTTATTATTGGTTTCGGAGTAAAATTACCCATATGACCGTTTTACGGTTGGTTACCTAAAGCTCATGTCGAGGCTTCGACAAACTTCTCAATTTTCTTAAGTGGTGTACTGGTGAAATTCGCCTTTTTTGGACTACTTAAAATACTTCTAACGATTCAGCTAGAACCAACCTTTATATATATATACCCCTTCCTGGTTATAGGTATTGTTGACGCTGTTTTCAAGTTATTCTACCAAATCGACTTAAAGAAATTGGTCGCATACTCCACTGTAGTTGAGATGCACTGGTTGACAATCTGCGTTGTTAGTGGTCAATCCAATCTTATGCTGGCCAGTTTCTGTATGCTTATAAGTCATGCTTTATTATCCACAAACTCGTTTTTACTAGTTGACGCTGTTGCACGTAGGTTTAAGTCGAGACTTATAACCGAGATAAACGGTGTCAATTTTATGTGCCCTAAACTATTCATGGCAATATTAGTTAATACTTTAATTTTTTTAGGTTTTCCTGGATCTATATTTTTTGTTTCAGAGTTTCTGTTTTTTTCATTCATGTTTGATCTATTCCCCTTACTAAGCCTGTTCCTTCTGGTATTCCTTTATCTCTTCGGCCCTACTTTTTTTCTAAGGAGTTGAATGAACTTAATGTTTGGTTACCCAACAACACTAAACTCTAACTTACCTCAGGATTTAAATTCCCGCGAGCTGCTACTTTTCACAGGTACCCCCTTTTTAATGTACTGACTAGGTGTGTCCTGACAGTCCTTCTTAGTTTAAAACTCTAGTGTATTATAATTGGCAACATGTTTACAAGCTTATAGAAGAAAAAGAAAATATCTAAAACCTGGACCTAAGTACACTAAACCTACAATGTCCCGTACTCCTATACTTAAGAGGTGTCCTCAGGCCAAGGGAATTGTTACAAGGGTAGTTACAATGTCCCCTAAAAAACCCAATTCTGCCATAAGACATGTTGCAAAAATTAATTTAAATAACAGTCTTAGATTAACAGCTAGGCTCCCCGGTAGAGGCTACCTATGTTCAAAGTATAATCGTATCCTAGTCGAGGGGGGGCGAGCTAATGATCTACCGGGAGTCGGGTACACTGCCGTAAGGGGTGTATTCGATTTTTCTCCTGTTGTAGGTAAAATTAAACGCCGATCAGTTTATGGTGTAAGTCGACCTAACGGACACACTAAACACATACGCCGTTGCGTACGTAAGTAACACTCAACCTACAAATACTTAATGAAGTTAGAATGAATCTCATCTAAAATAGTCTCCTTAATAGGTTGATCAAGGGCTGGATCCCTTTGACCTTTAACCTTCGGCTTAGCTTGCTGTGCCGTCGAAATGATGCATGCGGCCGTTAGTCGTTATGATATGGACCGTTTCGGTATAATGTTTAGAGCCTCACCTCGTCAAGCGGATATGATAATTGTAGCAGGTACACTAACTAACAAAATGGCTCCTTGTTTAAGAAGGTTATACGAGCAGATGACCGAACCTCGTTGAGTAGTATCAATGGGAAGTTGCGCTAACGGAGGTGGTTATTACCACTACTCCTACTCAGTAGTTAGGGGGTGTGATCGTATACTGCCGGTCGATATTTATGTTCCCGGTTGCCCTCCTACGGCAGAGGCTTTAATTTTCGGGCTTATACAGCTCCAGGGGAAAATAGGGTTTACTTTATCTGAACTTAACTCGTCAAGCGAATGGTACGGAAGTGATCATATTTAGAAATAAATAACCAACCCCAGGATTTAGGTATCCTAAAACGAACACCCAAAACTACCCTAAAAAAACGACACACCTTTAAGGTATTTCGGGCCACCACCAGATTTAAAAAGTGGACCGTCGGATTAACTAGAGTTGTGCGTAAAAAATATATTAGACGAAAACACCTCACAACCCTTATGAACCTGAACTATATAACAAATAGTTGAGTATCTACGTATCTGAAGCAGCGCAATTTCGTACGTTTTTACCAAGGTCTAGGGCTCACTGCAACACAATTAATAGCCCCAATAAGCTGTGTAGTTGTACAAAAAGCAGGTTCGCCTGATTTTGATAAAGAGAATGGGTTACTCACCCTAGGTGTATCTTCAAAGCTTTTAAACAGGCTAAGTACATTAAGGGTAAATCCTAAACACAATTACAGGTTTATTAACGCTAGTAAGGCCACAAGTACAGGAAAAGCCCTACTTTTTAGGCCCAACTCCCCTGTAGCATCGACAAACGAACTCTTCAGTCCTCTGTTAGAGATGGGTAACTTACAAACCATATCTAACACGCCGGAGCTCGAAACTTTACAAACTGGGCCCAACCATGACGGTTATAATTCGTACGAAAGCAGCCTTATACTATCTATATATAAGGTTATGGTCCTCACAACCTTAGTTAACACTAATCAACAGCCTAATGAATAGGATACGTAATGTTTTTGGGCCCCAAAAAAGATCTACGACTTAAATTTGAGTTAAAAAAACGTACACGGAAACTATTCAGCGGTTACCGGGATATAACTTTTTTTAAAAACAACCTACCACTAGTAATTAAGGGTAAGCGGTTGTACTTTCGTAAGAAGTCCAATTCGGGACGATCAACACAGGGTAGAATTATCCTCTGAACTAAATCTTCATTAAAAAAACGTATGACTCGTCCCTCAATCAACTACTCCTTCAGGTCACTTAAGGTAGGCTTCATTTCTTCAATATACCTACTACCTCTAAATAAATCACCAGTCGCCCTCTATCAATTATCAAACGGAGCATACTCCTATATCAAACCGACTCAAAATTCAAAACTGTTTATATTAACTAGGATGGAGGATTTACTTAAATCAATTTCGACCAGAAGCCAACTCAGTCTTTACCTAGGTCTCCTATACACTCAGTACTATATAAACCCCTCTCTTTTTATTATACGTAAATTACCACGTAACCAGTTCATGTCTTTAGTAGAACTTTACCCAAATAAAGGTATTCAGTACATCCGTGCACCTGGATCCAAAGCTAAGATATTAAAGATGGATACCCGTGTAAGCACCGCCGTAATAAAGTTACCCTCGGGTGTTCGTAAAGTTTTCTCGATATACTCTTTAGCCTCGCTAGGGCAAGTTTTACTAGCCGAGAAAAAGTTGTATAAAAATAATAAAGCAGGTCACGGCAACAACCTAGGTTATAAACCACGTGTTAGAGGAGTAGCAATGAACCCAGTCGATCACCCCCACGGTGGTAGAGCAAAAGCTATTAAGTATCAGCGAACCCCCTGAGGTAAGACTACCAAATATAAATAATTTACAATGTACACACTTGATAGTTAATGAGTACAATATTTACCCCAAAACACTTGCCAAAAAAATCTAAAAAAGTTAACTACCTCTCCCCCAAAGTGTGGAGACTTACGTACCTAATATCTCTAAATTCTGTCTACCACAACTCTGAGAAGAAAATGTACTCGCGAGGGTCGGTAGTGCCGTCACTTTTCAACGGCTACGAGGTATCAATATATTCAGGATCTAGGTGATCCCGCAAACGAATAAATAGTTGAATGATTGGTTACAAACTTGGCGAATTTACTTGAAACCGTAAGTACGCAGTTTACAAGGCCAAGAGTAAGAAAAAAAAAAAGAAATAATTGAGGTTTGAACATGTATTACAGATATATTGAACAAAGGGTTTTTTCTACGGAGGTAAACTTTTCTACTTTGACCAGACACTAGTCTCTTTATTCCCGATACTACCGGGATTGAATACAAAAACTAAAGATAGCCTAATCGACCGTTTTGAGTTAACAAAATTAGCTGGCACTACCGAGGTTAAGGATATTACACTTGAGGACTACCAGTTTACTTCAAAAACTTCAATACTACGACCCCTTAATATTATATTTTCTCAGATAAATTCCGTAAACCACCGAAACGCTGATATATTACGTTTAGTGTTAATACGTGAATACTTGATAAAATCTTACCGAGGTAGATGTCATGCAGTAGGGAAGCCTGTAAGAGGTCAGAGAACTTGGTCAAACGCGTGAAACTCATTTAATCTAAATAAGACGTTACGTCTTTTCATAGGTGAGTCTAGGGCTCAACTCAATAAAAATAAAAGAGTTGAGAAAATTAACTACAAACTTGTTAAAAAGAAGTACGTAACTAAGCGAAAAAAAATTAAGGTAAAGGTTCTAAAAAAAAAAACTTGGTTCTAATATACAATATTTAGTGTTAAAAGCTCCCCATAACAGAAGACCATTACCCCCCAAACACATCATGAAAAACAAAATAGTAATCGCACGCAAACGTTCAGTCTTGTATGATTGGCATAAATTTAAAGCCCCACAAAGGTTAGGTAAAGCCGCCGCAATCGGGATGAGTTATCCTCTTGTAACTAGACCTCCAAGACGAATACCTTTTATAAAGCGCTCCATGTTCTTTTATAAAAATAAACTACCTATAATAGGTGCAACCTTAAGTAAGGTAAGCCACCTAAGATTTGCATACCACTTTAACTGGAAACTTTTCCGAAATCGACAAGACGATTCGTTCGCCCTACTTGATTCAACTAACCTTAAACTACGTAAAAAGTACAATTACGTTAAATGGGGTTCGGGTTACCAGGGTTGGGTTCGTAAATATTCAATCAAAGCATACTCCCGCCATGGTAAACAAAGAACCAAAAATAAGTTTAAACGTACAAAGTTATTACTGAACAAGAGGTTAATATCCTCCACTAATTCACTAAACCCTAATAAAACCCTAGTTAGCTTGGTAGGCGTACGTAGGTTACCAGACTTTCACATTTTCAAGAAAAAATATTTATGAGGTAAGCCCTTAGTTTTTACGAATGGACCTGGTAGGTCATTTGGTAGAACTACGAACGTAGGCGACGTACTATTAACTTCTAAAATACAATTTTCGAAAAGGAAAAATGTATCACGTAATCTACGTAAGGGAAAAAAAACCCTCAGAATAAATTCTAAATTTTCTCGTATGTCAGGTCACGTGGCTCGTTTTACGTCCCAAAACACCCAATCAACATATAAACGTTTAATAAGCTCCCACCTACTTAACACACTTAAAACTCGCGAACTACTGAGTAGTGTAACAATTAAAAATTCAAATTCAGCAAACTACACACAAACCAAAGAAGTTACCTTTATGTGGGATTCATTTTTCGGAACTAACGGGTACGGTACGGTCCCGACTTCGGGTTTTATAAAACTCTTTAATGACTTAGGGGGGCTAGATGATAGGGGGACTAAACTACGAGTAGTTAACAAAGTGGAGATCATTACTAAATCTAAACTTAACCTAACCTTTATTAACCTAAGTATGTTCCTAGTATCGAAAAATTTTATTAATCCTTATCTGGTTAACACACGTAAGTATATTTGACGGAAGAAGATAAACTCTTTTATATATCCCAACGAATACCGTAGTAGTTTATTTTTTCGTAAACGTAAAAGTTTCATTAACAATATATTTAGTAATTATGGTAACTATTTCTCTAACTTCTCAAAGAATAATAGTATATTATCTGTACCAAAGTTACTTACTCGAGACACTCTATCAATCTATAACAAAATTACTTCACCCCAATCCCGGTATACAGTACCAACCACAACAACAAATTCTATAGACTACCGTTGAAATATGACAGACCGTGAGTGTCACATCACACGTGTACGCTTTAAACCAGGGTACCAGAACTTGTGACGTAGGGTAAGGGGGGCGCTTAAGGAGTATTTAGGTCTCCGCTATATCTATCAGAAACAACTAACTAAACACTTAACGGGTTTTTATGTAGCCTCAAATAGATATTTATGGGGTTGTTCAGAGATGTCAATTTTTAGAACTGTTTTATATTCCAGATTACTACCAGACAATTCGGCCTTTAATCTTTTTTGGGATGAAAAGTTAATATTCCTTAACGGGGTACTACCATCAAACAAAAACACCATATTAGCAGCAGGTGATCTTATACAACTTGTAGTGTCAATTAACTACTACATCACTTACAGGTGATTAGTTAGTTTAACAAAAGAGCGACACCGTAACATGCGTAAATTAGTTTACCGTAAAGGTTTGGCCCGTAAGTATAAACTAATTAAACAGAGAAAGCAGAAAAGCCACTATACTCCCTCATGAATTTACAAAAACAGGTTCGACTTCTCTGATGTTAAAAACTTCCTCGAGGTTGACTATTTCACCCTATCGGCCGTAGTATTATACACACCCTACATGCTATCTTACCATACGTACGATAATCAGCTGGATTTAAAAATCAACACTTTCCGACTATATAATTGAAAATATATAACATAAGCTATAACCGTACGGGTTCAGTATAGTTTTAAATGAGATCATCCACGTTTAATTTTTGACAACCCCCATTTCCACGAAATTCCTACACAGAACGTAAAGTAAAAAGTTTCGTTCTAAACTTCGGACCTCAGCACCCAGCTGCGCACGGGGTTTTACGACTAGTCGTACAACTCAGTGGTGAACTAGTTGAGCGTGCAGATCCTCACGTAGGCTTCCTACACAGAGGTACTGAGAAGCTAATCGAGAAAAGAACCTACCTAAGGTCCGTACCTTATTTCGATCGATTGGACTATATGTCCATGATGACTCAGGAGCACGCCTTCTGTTTGTCTGTTGAATCTATTTTAAAAACCACGTCACATACCGCATTATACGTACAGATACGTGTTATGTTTGATGAACTAACACGTATTCTGAATCACCTACTCGCCTTAGCCTGTCATTCCCTTGACGTCGGTAATATGTCTCCTATGTTCTGAGCATTCGAGGAGCGTGAAAGACTTATGGAATTTTATGAGCGTGTTTCGGGTGCACGTATGCATGCTGCTTTCTACAGACCTAATGATTTAGACTGAACGGGGCTAAACCACCAATTCTTTTTAGATGTCACCCTATTCGCAAGGGATTGTTTTAAGTCTCTAACAGAGATATTCGCGGTTCTAACCACTAATAGTATTTGAAAAACAAGGTTAGTCGGCGTAGGTTCTATAAACCTAAACGACGCTATATCTTACGGAGCATCAGGTCCTGTATCTAGAAGTGTGGGTATAAAAAAGGATTTACGTTTCTACAGATCAGAAACATATGCCTCCTACTGGTTCTTATCGATTAATAGTTACTTGGGTAAAAGAGGTGATAGTTACGACAGGTTTCTTATCCGCGTACGTGAGATGTACGAGAGTATTAATATTGTACTCCAGGTATTAAGTAATCTTACTAATAGTAGAACGAGTAAAACTTTTAAAGACGACTCGAAGGTAGATTTCTTCTCCTTTTTTGACTTTTTATATAAAGTAAAAAAAAATCAAATTAACAAAAAGACGAAATATACCTCTATGGAAACCCTAATACAGCACTTTAAGAAGTACAGTGAGGGTGTTAGGGCGCCTAAAGGTTTTTCTTATGTAGCTATAGAGGCTCCCAAAGGTGAAATGGGGGTATCGATAGTTTCAGACGGTACGTCGCGTCCCTACAGGTGTAAAATTAGAACACCCGCATACCACCACACGCATTTGCTACCTAGAATGGTACAGGGTCATTATATGGCTGACATTGTCACAGTTATAGGTTCTCAGGATATCGTTTTCGGAGACGTAGATCGCTAACCTAATTAATTTTTTAATGAACAGGCACCAACTTTGAATATCAACAGACAATTATAAACGTAGGCTCTTTTTAAAATACGAAATAAAAAAACAACTACTTAAGTCAGGCTCTAAGTCTAAAAATAATCAATACCTAACTCGTTACAAAAATTCTTTTTATCTCTCAATGCTACCTAAACTGTCCTCTAAGGTTCAACTCCGTAACCGTTGTGTACTCACTGGGAGGGTTTGGTCCGTTAACCGTAAAACAGGTTATACAAGGTTTGTATTCAGGAACGAGGCCTATAGCTCTAATATACCCGGCTTTCGAAGAGCAAGCTGGTAACCTCTAACTTATTTATGATAAATAATGAGATTCAATATACTGCTTGTTTTAGCTTTTACTCTCCAAACAATTACCTCAGGTTACTACGTAACGGACTCCACCCTCTTAAGCAGTAGCTTTTTAGCCCCCACCTTTTATCTACTTGAATCTCTGTACACCTGAGCATATACAATTACGACTAACTACATGCTCGTATTAAGCCTGAAAACCGTTACACTGAACGCTATAATTTTCACCGTAAAATTTTTACTAATTATAGCACTTTTCGTGTTTATACGTGGTGGAGTACCTAGATACCGTTATGACTTCCTAACTAAAATCGGTTGAATAAAATTTCTAAGCCTAGTACTTCTGATTTTTCTGAGCTCGTTATTACTAGTTTACCTTTTCTAACCCTTAATAGTTAATGTATAAGGCAATCCAATCAGCTTACCAACATACTATGTCTTATCTTGCTGATAATTTAAGCTGTCTTTTCTATATACTCGATCTAGTGACCGAGCAATGTAACTGATTGACAAGCTATACAAACTTATTACTAGATATTTCAGAAATATTCGGAGCTTGAGTAGTCTTATCTGTACTACTCCTTTCCACCATAACTACCCTAGCCTACACTCATTCCATTTCCTCATTTATTTGAGAAAAGTCGAAGCTAGGATTCAAAAATCAACATACAAGTCTAACACTATATAAAACAGTGAGTACTGTCTTATATTCTAAATATAAACATTTCCGCTAAAGATATTCAGTTAAATAAATAATGTTTTCTATTTTTGATTTTACCCTAATTCTTCTACTTAAGCTCGTCACTTGATCTCTTACGTTAAGTATAGGTATTGTTTGGTTAACACCAACTACTTACAACCTTCTACTAATGAAACTTACTAATACTATGAATTTTTATACTGAATATTTAATAGATAATTTAACTAGTGCGCAACGAGAAAAGTTCTTAAATACTTGATCGCCTGGTAAGTTTGCGGATGGTTACTGGTTTGTTTATACCAAATCAACAAGTAGGTGAATCCCTAACATGTAAGTACACGCCCAATATATAGTAATTTGTGGGGACTAGCTTAATCGGTAAAGCAGTAGATTTTGGGTCTAAAGAGTACGGGTTCGATCCCCGTGTTCCCAACTAACGTGTATTACAGCTCAAACAGTTTAGTATCGAATAGGATAAATTTAGCCCTTAGTAAAAATTCCCACCGTAATAAAGTTATTTATACGAGAAAAACATTCAACTTCCTACAAAGTATTGCTGCTTTAGGCGTCTTAAACGGTGTATTTATAACTAAGGAGAGGGGTTACTCTTACATAAAATTTAGTGTATTTTTTTATAAAAATACCTCATTTTTCCATAAAGTTAAGCACGTATCCACCTCCTCTAAGAGGTTCTTCATGACCTATAAAGCACTGAAAACCTTAACCACCTCACTAAAAGCATCTACCATAATACTATCGACATCTAAAGGTTTAGTAACCCACCGACAGGCAATGAACCTTAAAATAGGGGGGCTAGTTATCTTTATAATTTCTTAATACATAATGTTAAACTCAG
>ENA-UOXV01005465-UOXV01005465.1-marine-metagenome-genome-assembly--contig:-NODE-5465-length-13910-cov-15.365067_pt1 | contig 13910 bp, 15 predicted proteins | sample MGYA00238165_ERZ766961 | MGnify/ENA primary metagenome ERZ766961 (study PRJEB28924, sample SAMN03173240) | marine metagenome | biome: Marine; feature: Water; material: Subsurface seawater | place: North... | reverse complement strand
TAATTTTTTATAGCCGGCAATGTCCTACTCTTCCGTGCCTTAAGACAAAGTACCATTGGCGCTGAAGGGCTTGACTTCCGAGTTCGGAATGGGATCGGGTATTACCCCTTCGCAATAATCACCGGCACGTGTGTTATACATAAATTAATTATATTGTAAACAATAAATTATTATCTTTATTTTTAGCTTTCTATGATGATTTTTATGTATTCTTTGAGCTTAACTTTACCAAAAATCTTATACACTTTATTTGATAAATTCATGTTTGTTAAAGCGGATGCATATCTTTCGCCTCTGCGTGGTGGAAGTAGTTTTATCTTTGATTTGAACATTTTTGCAACATCAAGAATACTATAACTTTCTTTATTTGATATACTATAGTGTCTGCATTTATTTTTTTTCCAAGCGTAGTAACATGTTTTCACCGTGTCATCTATGTGCGTAAATCTTCTAGTTTGAGTTCCAGGCTTAACAACTGTTAAAGGTTTTTTTTTTTATAAAGATCTTCAAATATCCCGATAACAGTTGCCATGCTACCTGAGGATATTTGATTTGGCCCATAGACGTTATAAAAATATACTACTTCGAATTTAAATTTAAACCATGTTTTTAAATTTTCCAACAATTCAAGATTTTTTGCTTTTGTAAATGCATATGGTGACAAATTTTTATCATTTCCATTATTTCCAATAGCTGCTGATGTAGCTGAATAAATTAATTTTATATTATTTGATAAACAAAAATTCATTACTGCATTTGTTCCAATAGTATTAGAATTTATACATTCCTCCATTTTAATGAAACTTTGATAAATTCTAGCAAATTCTCCAAAATGAAAAATAGAATGAATATTTTTTGGTTTTTTTAATACATTATTAATATTTTTTGTTTCTGAATTAATATATTTTATTCTTTTTGATTTAATGTGATTTTTACGAGAACCTGATGAATAGTTGTCCAGACTAATTAAATTATATTTTGTTTTTTTTAATAAATATTTAATTAGATTAGACCCTACAAACCCTGCACCTCCTGTAATTACAATGCTTTTCTTCATTTTCAATTTCTCTTTATTATAAGAAAACTTTTATTTTCTATTTTTTGATTTTTATATAATTTTTTAACCTTATCATTAAGACTAAATCCATCTTTATTTAAATAAAAAAATGCACTTTTGATGGGATTATAACCATACTGATTAAATTCGTTATTAATTCTTGACACATTTCTAACCATAAAAACTATTATGGTTAATATCAAAATTAAACTTATATTCTTTTTAAATTTTAACACATTAAATTTGAATTGACTTAAATAAATTGAAATTGGTATAAAAAAGATTAATGCTAAAAGAGCAAATCCACCATACCTTAAAGACGGGTGATTATAGAACCATTCAACAAATAAAAATAAAATTAAATAATAAAAAATTTTATTATCTTTTGTGAAAACAAACTTTTTAATCTTTGTACTATTATAGGTAAATAAAAAATAAACAATTACTGCAATCAAAATTGTGGAAAGAATATTGTCAGAAACTTTAGTAAAAAAATATATATTAATCCAATTACTTACCCAATTTAATTTGGAAACATATAATTCTGGATCATTAACTCTAAAATTAGGAGTTGCTCCTGCTTTTGACCACTGCTCATACCACAGTTGCATTTGATCAACTTGCTCCAAAGGTATGGACCAACTAAATTGATCAAAACAAGTAAAGGTTGCAGGATAAATTAAACAACCAGTATTTGAAAATGTAGTAAAAACTGTAAATAAAAAGAAAAGTATAATTAGATAAGTATAATAATTTTTAAAGATCAAACTAAAAATAATTTTTATTTCAAAGTATTTTTTTATCTGAAAAAACCACAATATAAATATAACTAAATAAATTATATAGAATGACTTTAAAGAAATAATGATTGCAAATAAAAGTGCTAATTTAGAATAAAAATTATTAAAGTATTTAGAATTTATTTCATCTTTTTTTAACGATAAACTCTTTAAGTAATAAACACTCATTACAAAAATTAAAATTAATGCTGATCTATCTGTTCCATGTTCGGCTATTCTGGCAAAAATGATGTTAATATAAATAATTGATAAAATTGATAGAAATAGAACATTATTAAAGTTATTCTTTTTTATTAAATCTTTAATATTTTTATAGAGTATATAATTTGAAAAACCTAGAATATATGCTGCCCCACTATTCATTAAAAAATATTTTATAATAGGTAAATAGAATAATGAATTTAAATAAAATATAGAAGATGCAGTTCTAAAACCATGGTTTAAATTTCCAAGCCCAAATATCTTGTTATAATTTGTAAGTATCTGCGTATATGGAAAATGATAATAATAAAAATCATCATGATTTTTATACATTAATATCCCAATAAAAATAATTATAAAAATTATAGTTACATCTCTATACTCCACAATTCTTTTTGAAAAATTTTTTTTAAAATCGTAAATAAAAATTCCTAAACCCAAAAAAATAATTAAGAAATTATGTAAATAATTATGTGCAAAAAAAATATTTGTTAAATAAGAAAGTAAGATTAAAAAAGCTATACCTATAAGACCGTTAAATGAGCTGTCTTGATAATTTGAATTAAATAGTGTAAATACCCTTCCGTATCCCATTATTGAATACAAAATTAAAAAATAAAATAATAATAATATTAGAATTTGAGACATGTATTATTGAAAGAACTTTTATAGTTTATGAAATTATTTAATCAATTATTTAATAAAAAATTGAATTATTTTAATACTTTATCGTTGTTATTTTTTAGTATATTGCCATTTTCTATTATAATTGGAAACGCATCGATTAATATCAATATTTTATTAATAGATATTTTATTCTTAACATATTGCTTAAAATTTAATGAATGGAAGTGGGTTAAAAGAGATGTGTTTTTATACCTAATAATATTTTATATTTTTTTGGTACTAAATTCATTTTACTCATATTTTATATTATTTGAGAATCAAAAAAACTTTTTTTGGAATGATGACAGCATTGTAAGATCTTTTTTGTTTATTAAATATATATTACTAGTTTTTGCTTTTAGTATCTTATTGACTGATGATAAAATTTTAAGATTAATTCATAAAAGTTGGTTAATTATATTAACAATTATAATACTAGATGTTTTTTTCGAAAAATTATTTGGAAGAAATATTTTAGGTTATGTGAGTCCAGACAGTTCAAGAATTGTGTCTTTTTTCAAGGATGAGTTAATTGTTGGAGCTTTAATTTTTTGCTTTGGTTATACATCAACAACTTTTTTTATAGAAAATAATAAAAAAAATAAATCTATTTTACCAATAATTTTGATTTTTTTATTGGTTCCAATATCCATTTTTATTACTGGTGAAAGATCAAATTTTATAAAATCGTTGTTTTTATTTCTTATAATCATTTTTTTCTTAAAAAAAAATAAACACAACTTAAATTATAAAATTTTACTAGTTCCAGTTTTTTTTATAATTTCTTGTTTTCTAATTTTTAGCCACACAACTCTTAACAAATATACAGAAATTTATAAAAGATTTTTAGTTCAATCTGACGTACAAAAAGAAATTGGTGAAGAAAGTACAATTTGGAACAATTCAAGAAATATAAAATATTTTTCTCACTATGATGCAGCAATAAAAATCTTTCAAAACTATCCTATTTTAGGGGTGGGAAATAAAAATTTTAGAAAAGAATGTTTTAAAGAGGAGTATTTTAATGAAAGAATTTTATTTTCTAATACTAGATGTACTACTCACCCCCATCAAATACATTTTGAAATTTTGTCTGAACATGGATTTTTAGGATATTTTATGGTGATTGCATTCATTATGTGGTTTATATTTAAGAATTTAAGAATTTTCATGAGAAATAGAAACATATATCATCTTAGCAACACTACTTATTTGCTTATTTTTTTTACTCCACTTTTACCAGGTGCTGGTATTTTTAGTACACTGAATGGCACTTTATTCTGGGTAATTTTTTCACTGGTATATTTAGATTATGAAAAGAAATAACAAAAAAATTAATTTTTCTAAAAGAAAGTTTAATATTTTTCTTTTACTAAGTTTATTATTTATATCTTTACCAAAAAAATTTATAAATTCTAAAGATAACTCCGTAAAAAAAATTAAATATAATAATTTTGTTTGGTATTTAAATAAAAAAGATTAATGATATTAAATTCTCTGGATCAAATAGATACATCTAACATTCCAGTTGTTATAATTGGTAGTGGTCCAGCAGCAATTACTTTAGCTATAAAATTGGAGAAAAAAAATATTGACTCACTAATTTTAGAGGCTGGAGGAAAAGAATATAATCATGAGTCACAGCAAAGTTATCAAGGAGAAATTGTTGGTGATAGTGTTTCAAATCTAACTCACAATAGACTAAGACAATTTGGGGGAACTAGTGGTCACTGGGGTGGCTGGTCAAGACCATTAGAAGATTATCATTTTGAAAAATGGAATATCAAAAAAAAAGACCTAGATAAATACTCAGATGCTGCATGTAATATATTGGGTATAGAAAAAAAATTTCAAAAGACGGGTTTAAATGAATATTTCGATCAGATTGAGTTTCAGTATTCAAAAGTAAGATTTGCAAGGAAATATAAAGATAAAATTTCTAAATCCCATAAAATTAAACTAATTCTTAAAACCCAAGTTACACATTTTGAGGGTAGCAATGGTAATACTAATTTTGCTGTTTGCTATTCAAATGGCAAAAAATATATGGTCAATTCAAAATATTTCATCCTTGCTTGTGGTGGAATTGAAAATTCTAGAATCTTGCTCTGGACAAAAGAAAAGAATAATCAATTTATTGATACTAATTTACCAATCGGAAAATATTGGATGTGTCATCCTTGGATGTTAGGTGGAAATGGTGTCTTAAAAAAGAAAAAATTTAAAAATATTCTTAAAGAAAAATTTATAAATTATGAAGGTCCGATTCATATTGCTACAACTGAAAAAATAAGAATATCAAAAAATATCCTGGGCGGTTCATTTTATATGAATGCCATTGAAGATACAAAAATTCATAAAGAAGTCATTAAAGATTTACTTTGCATTGCTCCAGACTTTGGAAAAAAAGTTGCCAGAAAAATTTTTAAAAAAGATTTAAAATGTGGGAATATTTTTTTACAACTAGAAGAAAAACCAATAATTGAAAATAAAATTACACTTCACACAAAATTAAAAGACAATTTAAATGTTCCAATAACTAAATTATTTTATAAACAGAATAAAAGCACGATTAGAAATGCAAAAATACTTTTGGAAGAATTTGCAAATTTTTGCAGAAAAACTGGTTCTGGAAGAATAGCTATATTAGATGATATTTATGAACTCAACCGTTATGAAAGTCTTGGGGTTAATCATCATATTGGGGGTACTCGTATGGGTGATAATACAAAAACTTCTGTTGTTGATAGAAATCTTAAATTACACAACAATACAAATCTATATGTAGCTGGTAGTTCTAACTTTGTTTCCAGTGGGTATGCCAACCCAACCTATACAATAGTCCAGATGAGTTTAAGATTAGCAAACGAGATATCAAAAAAATTGATTTAAATTAATGAAAAGAAATATTTATAAAAATGTAAAAGTTGCCTTTTTTACTTTGTTTGTATTGATAATAATATTTGTATTAAAAAGTAATTTTTTTAAAAATTTAACCAATATTTTAAAATTTGATGAAAGTAAAAGAATAGAAAAAATCTATGGTTTCTGTGATGGTGAAAGCATCGGCTATCTAAAATACTTAAAAAAAAGATACAATTTTAAAACTAATCCCAAAATTATAAATTATGTTCACACTCCATCAACAAAATGGTCAATATATATAACTGATATGAAAGAAAATGATGAAAATCAGATGATAATATTAAACTATCCAGGTAATGAAGTTAAAATTGAGCTTAACTATTATAAGGATAATTTTTATGAACTAGCAGATGCACATTACTTATCACTTTTATTTAAGTCTATTAAAAAAATTGAAATAAAAGACTCTACATTTCCAATAACTAATATTAAATTTTATTTAAAAGATTGGTCTAATAAAATGATAATGCAAAAAAGTTTAAAAATAGATAAAGGTAATAACAATAATTATAAACTAAATCAAAAATTAAATTTTTTTGACATAAACGAAAAAAGATTTTTTTTAAAGTTTAATAATCTAAAAAAAACTGCAAAAATATTTGTAACCCTTGATGTTAAATACAATCTAAAAGATTATAAAATTCTAGATAATTTTAAAAACTGTTATTTAGTTGAATAATATGCCAGAATTAATTGAAATTTTTTATATGTTTGGGATATTTTCTCTAATTTGCTTAGCTCCATTAAATATTCTTAAATCAAAAACAAATAATCTTTATTTAAATTTAGTAATTAATTTAAATTTTTTATTAATTTTTTCGCTGCTTCCTTTTTCGATTTCGAAATATACTATTTATATAATAATTATTTTACTTTTTTTTAGTATTAAAAATTATTACTTATCTAAAGTGAATATAAAAAAAATTAACTTTGATAAATATCGTTTAATTTTATTCGTTTTAACGTATATTATAATTTCTGTTCAGGTTGCATCACAATTAGAATTGGGCTGGGATGCCAAATGGTTTTGGTACATTAAGTCTCTTTTCTACACACAAAATAAAACTTTTTCGGAACTATCTAATTATATCTTTAATGATTTTCATCCACACCTAGGATCATTTTTATGGGCTTTTTTTAGAAATTTTTCTATTAATGGATATGAGTATATAGGAAGATTGTTTTATGTTTTTTTATATCTAGTGGGAATTCACTTTATTTCAAAAAATGTTTTTAAAGATAAGATTAAAGACTCGGTTCTATTTATCTTTTTAATAATTTTAACACATAAATATATTTATTTTTCTGGGCTTCAGGAAGTTTTAATTTTTACTACTCTAATTTTTATTTCTAAATTTATTTTTATTTTTATAGAAAAAAAACAATTTATTTATCTTTTTATTATTGCACTATGTATGAATTTATTAATCTGGTTCAAAGCTGAAGGTATTGCTTACGCAACCATTTGTTTTCTGGTAGTTAATTTAATCTCAAAACTTAATCTACAATTTAGAATATATTTTAATTTACTTTGTTTATTTTTTATATCTTTTAAAACTATAATTTATAAATTTTTTCAGATTAAAATTAATGATCAGCCTTATCATCTAGAGTATCTCCTAAACTTAGATTTAGAAAGACTAATCTATAAACTGTACAATATCTTAATTTATCTATCTTATAATAGTTTAAAAAATATTATCTTATTCATTGTGCCGATAATAATAATTATGAATTATAAAAAAATTTTAATTAATGAGTATTTGCGATTAGTGAGTGTTTTCTTTATATTGAATGTTATGTTTATTTTTTCTGCATATATTTTTAGAGAAATGGAAGTTGTTTATGCATTAAAAACTACAATAGATAGAATAGTTTATTCATCTTCAGGATTTTATCTTGTATTTATTATTAACCAAGCAAAAAAGTATTTTTAATTTACAATGGAGAAAATGGCTACCATTGTAATACTTTTATTTAAAAATTTTTCTATATTAAGAATTTTTCAAATTTTAGAAACAAAGAAATTATTCTTAAAAGGAAAAAGTTTAGAGTTTGGTGCATATATAAACTATAAAAAAAATTTTTCTTATTACACAAAAAGTAAAAATAATTTTCATTATTCAAATATTGAAAATAAACAAAATAAAAAAATTATAAAATTAGATCTAAGAAAAAAATTAAAGATTAAGTCTAAAAGTTATGACAATATATTTTTATATAATGTGCTTGAACATATCGATGATCACTCTATTACATTCAGGGAATTAAAAAGGATTTTAAATAAAAATGGAAATTTATTTGGTTCTACACCTTTTTTATATCAAGTTCATGGTGCACCTAAAGACTATTTTAGATTTACTGAAGATTTTTTAAGAGAAAAATTTAAAAAAAATGGATTTAAAAAAATTAAAATTAAATGCCTGGGCTTTGGACCTTTTGTAGCTTGTTTTTCAATTTTACAAGCTTATACAAAATATCTACCCCTGATAAATCATTTATTTTTATTAACATGCTATATTTTCGATTATATATTGCAGATATTTATTAAAACTAAACTTAATAAAATTTATCCAATTGGAATTTTTTTTTCTGTAAAAAATAAATAATGAAAATATTTTATTGGTCACCATTTTTTTCTAATATTGCAACAATTAAAGCTGTTTTTAATTCTGCAAGAAGCCTTGCTAGATATCAAAAAAATAACAAATATGATGTAAGTATTATTAATTCAATAGGTGAATGGAATAATTATAAAAATATTACTTTTGAAAAAATTGGATTTAAAGACCTTAGAGAAAAAGATTTAAGTAAAATAATACCTAAAGGAAGTTACCTAAAAAGTCGATTTTCATATTTATTAATATTCATAATAAATATGAAAAGATTATTAAAACTAATTAATAAAGAAAAACCAGATTATCTTTTAATACATCTTATAACATCACTGCCAATTTTTTTATCTCCTTTTTTTGATAGAAAAACAAAAATAATTTTACGATTGTCAGGACTACCTAAATTAAACATTTTAAGAATATTATTCTGGAAACTATATTCTAAGAGAATATATAAAGTTACATGTCCAACTCAATCTACTCTTGAAAAAATCATAGAAAGTAAAATATTTACAAAAGACAAAATATGCCTATTAAAAGATCCTATAATTAATATTCAAGAGATAAAAAGGAAAAGTAACGAAAAAATAGATAATGAAATAATCAGTACAAAATATATTTTAGGTATTGGGAGACTTACAAAGCAAAAAAACTTTGAACTATTATTAGATTTTTTTTCTAAACTGATAAAGAAAGACTCAACATACAAACTTTATATATTGGGTGATGGTGAAGATAAAACTAAACTTACTAATATGATCAATAAACATAAATTAAATTCCAAAGTACTTTTATTGGGGCATCACGAAAATGTTTTTAAATATTTAAAATATGCTGAATGCTTTATTCTTTCATCTCTTTGGGAAGATCCTGGTTTTGTGTTGGCTGAAGCAGCCATAATGAATACAAATATCATTTCAAGTGATTGTCCTAATGGTCCAAAAGAAATTGTTTGTGATAAAGATTTCTTATTCACAAATGGATCAAGTGATGATTTGTTAAAAAAATTTGAGAAATATAGAAATAAAACTAATAATGAATTATATAATCAACAAGTAAACGTAAAAAAAAGAACAAGGTTTTATACATCATTCCAACATTTCAAACAATTAACTCAAATTTTAAATGAAAAAGATAAATGATATCATAATTTTTATTCCTACATATAATAGAAATAAAAGCTTAATTGATTGTTTAAAAAGTATAAAAAAGATAAAAAATAATAACCTTTTTAAGATTAAAGTTTTTATTGTGGACAACTCTATCACAAATAATTCATTCAAAATTATAAAAAAATTTAATAAGGGATCGATTGTAAAAATTTATCAAGATCATGAAAAAAAAAGAGGTATTGTTTTTGCAAGAAATAAATGCTTAAAACTTGCGAGGAAACTCAAACCTAAATATTTAGCTTTTATTGATGATGATTGTAAAGTCGACAAAAATTGGTTAACAAATATTTCTAAATTATTAAAAAAAAGTGATGCCGATGTAATTACTGGGCCCCAGCTATACGAAAATAATTATAAAAATAACTATATGTACCTTTTTGAAAAAAAATACAAAAAGAAACTTTTAAGAGTTAACTGGGCTGCATCAAATAATGTTTTTTTAAAATTTGATATATTAAAACAAGAAAAAAATCTTAAATTTGATCTGAATCTCAATAAATTTGGAATGGGAGAAGACCAACTTTTTTTTTCAATAATCAACAAAATTGGTTATAAAATATTTTGGTCTCAACAAGTTGTTGTAACTGAAAAAATGCACTCACATAGATCAAACATAAATTGGATCAAAGAAAGATCTCAGCGATTAGGAATACTGGGCCATTATTTAGATATTAAATTGAATGGTAGAATATTGGGATATTTCATGAATTATATAAAATCTCTATATTTATTTATTTCATGTGTAATGATTTATATCAATATTTTTAATACGAATAGAAATTTAGATTTTATAAATTGCTTATTTAGATTTTATGGAAAATTAATTGGCCCTTTCAAGTTTAAAAAAATTAATTTCCTCAAATAAGATATAATAACTTTTAAAAACATTAAGATTAATATATTCAACTATTTTATGAAAATTAGACATCCACATGGAAATTTAAAAATAGCTTTTATTAAAGCGATTGCTAGTTTTTTTTCTAGATTAGTTCTTTTAATACTAAAATTTTTTTTAGATATAGACACAAAAAACAATGAAATTATTATATCTAGAGCTACATACGCGCCTTGGAAAATAGATAATAAATTTTTGAAAATATATTCAAAATTAAAATTATTAACTTTACTTGATGAAAAGAGATTTTTTACAATTTATACTATTTTACAACAACTAAAAAATATTAATGCAGATATTTTAGATTTAGGATGTATGCGTGGGGGAGTGGGCATGATGATGTCTAAAATAAATTTAAATGGTAATACTTATTTAATAGATACTTTTTCTGGTTTTAAAGAGGAAGAAAAATATCATAAGAAAGATATATTTGTTTTTACCAGTATTTCTGAAATAGAAAAAAACATCAAAAAATTAAACTTAAAAAAAATTTATATTTTAAAACAAAAATTTCCAAATACTTCAAAATTGAAAAGTATTAAAAAATTAAAGCTTTGTCATATTGATGTTAATACCTATAGATCAACTAAAAAATCATATAACTATGTTAAAAAAAAATTAATTAAAGGTGGAATTATTATTTTTGATGACTATGGAATATTTGGAGTTGAGCAGGTTACAAAATTTGTAAATGAGATAAAGTTAAGAGATAGAAAATATTTTTATTTTATTAGTAATTATATGGGTCAATGCATATTAATTAAAAAATAATATTAACTTATTTTTAAATTTTTTTTCAATACTATGTAAACGAGATTATATAAAGTTACTGAAAATAATAACAAAATTATTTGATATGTACTGTTTGAATAATTTTGAGTAGCCAAAATAAGAACACTTAAATTAAAAATATTAATAATAATACCCGACAAAGTATTCATTATTTTTGAATTAAAGTTCAATTGATCTTTTATTTTTTTATAAACTAATTGATGCAAATGTAAATTGTCAGGCATTGACACCGATTTTTTATGCTTACTTTTTCTAATTATAGAAAATAAAGTTTCATATGCTGGATACCATAATAAATTGACAATATAAAAAGGCGACAAATATTTAAAATTTGCGGATAAATCAATCAATATTATTGATACGAAAAAAGCTAAGATATATGCACCATTATCACCTAAATATAATAAATTTAATGAATTCAAAATTAACAATGAAAAAAGAATAATAGAAAAAAATATAATCGTTTGCTCACCTACCAATAGAAGATCATTATTTTTAAAAAAAGCAGATATACAAATTAAAACGATTAAGTAATATCCTATAACAATTGTATTTAACCCATCAATAAAATTTGTACCATTAATTACTATTAAAATACAAAAAGATGTAAATAATAAACTAAAAAAATTATTGGTTAAAAAATGATTAAAAATACTCCAACCAACAGAATTAACATATTTATTTAAAACAGATACCGCAAGAAATACCAAAATTGATTGAATAAAAAATCTTATCTTGACTGATTTCAAAATACCAATATCTGAAAACAAACCACTTATAAAAATTAAAAGAATAAAAATTTTTAAATTTATTTCTATATTTGGTATAAAAAAAAGTAAGGAAAAAAGAATAAAAGTTCCTCCTGTAAAGGGAGGGTTAGAATTCTTATCTATAAAAACTTTATGAGAAGAGCTTTTTTTATTATCTAATAATAAACCATATTTATTAGTGAAATAATTAATAAAAAAAAAAATGCTTAATGAGATAATTAATAGTCTAAATAATTCCATTAAAAATTTAATAAATCTCTTTTTCTGCCAGTTTTAAGTCACTTTCAATCATGTCTTTAACAAGATCATGAAATGAGAATTTTGGTTTGAAATTAAGTTTTTTGAAGGCTTTTTTAGCATTCCCCTTTAAATAATCAACTTCGTTAGGTCTAAAATATTTTTTATCTATCTTAATTATTAGCTCTTTCTTGTTTTTTTTAACTAAATATCCTTTTTCATTTAGACCTTTTCCTTTCCAAATAATTTTAAAATTGAGAATTTTAGATGCTGCTTCAATAAATTGTTTGACGCTATAAGCTTCTCCAGTTGCTATAACGAAATCATCAGGTTTTTTTTGCTGTAATAATCTCCATTGCATTTCAACATAATCTTTTGCATGGCCCCAATCTCTTTTTGCATTTAGATTTCCCAAATAAAGTAACTCTTTTGAACCTAATTTTTTTTTAGTCAAAAACCTTGTAATTTTTCTTGTTACAAATGTTTCTCCTCTTCTTGGGCTTTCGTGATTAAATAAAATTCCATTAGAAGCAAAAAGACCATATGACTCCCTGTATACTGATGTAATCCAATATGAATATAATTTGGCTACACCATATGGAGATTTAGGGTGAAATTTAGATTTTTCATCGAAGATATTTTTTCCATATGTTTCACCAAATAATTCAGATGTACTTGCTTGATAAAATTTTATTTTTTTCATTTTTAAAAATCTTATAGCCTCTAGTAATCTTAAGGTTCCAATTCCAGAAACTTCAGCTGTATATTCTGGGTTTTCAAATGATACACCCACATGACTTTGAGCACCAAGATTATACACTTCATCAGGCTTTATATTGCTTATAATATTATAAACACTGTTACTGTCAGTTAAATCACCATAGTGTAAAAAAAAATTTGTTTTATTATGTGGGTCTATATATATGTGATCAATTCTTGACGTGTTAAATGATGATGTTTTTCTAATGACGCCATGTACTATGTAATTTTTTTTTAATAACAGTTCTGCTAAATAAGAACCATCTTGTCCTGTAATTCCAGTAATTAATGCAACTTTTTTTTTCATTTTCTAATAATCAGTAATCTTAATATAGAAATCAATATTAAAAAACCATCTTTAAATTCATTGACCTTTTTAACACCCGCTATTCTTGATCTCTCATAAGACGGAATACTTGAAAGTAAAAAACCTTTAAATTTTGCCTTTATTGGTAACTCTACACAAAAAGAGAAATCATCAGATTTTAAATCTAAGAGTTTATATTTTTCTGATTTTCCCATCACATAGGTAAATAAAACATCTGTTATTTTTAATCTAAATAAGATGTTACACATAAAGGTAAATATCTTATTCCCAATGTAAGTTAAAAAGGTATCATCATCACTTCCACCATTAACCTCATATCTAGAACAAAAAATAAAATCTGTATTGTCTTCGCAGAGAATTTTATACATATCTTTTAGATATATTGGATCAAAAGAACCATCAGCATTAAAAATACAAAAAAATTTAGTATCTACTTTTTCTATTCCAGTTCTTAAAGCACAACCGTACCCCTTGCCATTCTTTTCTTGAACAATCTTACAATTAAAACTTTTAATTGATTCTCTTGTTGAGAGATCTTCAACTGGAATGACTACTATAACTTTAATCTTTAAAAATTCTATTTCTTTTAAAACTTTTGGAAGAGACTCAGCCTCATTTTTAGCAGGAATAACTAATGTTAATTTATCCATCATAAATTTATCGATACATATCTAATTTTTTTATTAAAGCAAA
>ENA-UOXV01005462-UOXV01005462.1-marine-metagenome-genome-assembly--contig:-NODE-5462-length-13916-cov-5.594329_pt1 | contig 13916 bp, 12 predicted proteins | sample MGYA00238165_ERZ766961 | MGnify/ENA primary metagenome ERZ766961 (study PRJEB28924, sample SAMN03173240) | marine metagenome | biome: Marine; feature: Water; material: Subsurface seawater | place: North... | reverse complement strand
TAAAAGGTTTGGAGAATATTATTCTCAAGAAAGATTATTAGACCCACAAGGTGATACTTTTTTAAAAAAAGCAAGAAAACTTTGTATGTTTACGAGTCATCTTAATGAACCAAGAAAATCTATAGTTTCTTTCTTTTCAAAACAATTTGAATTTAAGGGATATGGACCATATTTTGATAATAAACTAAATCATCATGATAAAAGTAATTTTTATAAAAAAGATATAATGAAAAATTATGCTTTTAACTTATGTCCACATAATAGCCTTTTTCCAGGATATTATGAGGAAAAAGTACCTGATGCTTTTCTAAGCAAATGCCTACCAATCACATGGGCTGATCAAAATATTGATTATGATTTTAATCCAGATTCCTTTATAAATTTAATTAATCATACAAAAGATAATTACTCAAATTTATTAGAAAATCTTAAGTCTGATGAGTTTTTGAAAAAATTTATTGATAAACCTTTGTTATTAAAAAAAAAAAATCTTGAAGAAGAAATAAAATTTGTACAAAAAATTGTATCTAATTTCTAGTTTTTTTGAAAAAAATTTAATTCATTTTTTAACATTTCATCAATTAATGAGTGGATATTTCTAGTTGGTTTCCAATTAAGTAACTCTCTAGCTTTTTTGCTGTCTCCTAGAAGATTATTGACTTCCGATGGTCTGAAATACTTTTTACTTATTTTAATAATTTTTTGACCTATTTTAACATTTTTGTTTTTTAAAGAGTTTTTAACAATCCCAACTTCTCTTAATCCTTTGCCTTTCCATATTAATGAGATCCCAAGTTTTTTTGCTGTAAATTCAATAAATTTTTTGACACTATATTGTTCCCCAGTTGCTATTACATAATCTAATGGTTTTTTTTCTTGAAGCATTTTCCATTGCATTTTAGCATAATCTTCAGCATGCCCCCAATCTCTTATTGCGTATATATTTCCAACTGTAAGATTTTTTTCCAACCCTAAAAAAATTTTTGTTAGTCCATTAGTAATTTTTTTAGTCACAAATGTTTCACCACGTCTTGGAGACTCATGATTAAACAATATGCCGCTACAGGCAAAAATGCCATATGACTCTCTATAATTTATTGTTATCCAGTGAGCAAATAATTTAGCACAAGCGTATGGTGATTTGGGGTAAAATTTAGTATTTTCATTTTGAGGTTTTTCTTTTGAACCTCCATATAATTCAGACGTAGAGGCTTGATAAAATTTGATCTTTTTTTTAGTTTTTAATCTTTTGATAGTTTCTAAAATTCTCAAAGGTCCCAAAGCATTTACATTCGCAGTATATTCTGGAATTTGAAAACTTACACTCACATGTGATTGAGCAGCTAAATTGTATATTTCATCAGGTAAGTATCTTTGAATTATATTATCCATACTCAACGGATCAGTTAAATCTGCATAATGCATATAAAATTTTTTATTTTTTTTAAAAAGATCTTCGTATATATGATCAACTCTAGCGGTATTTATTGAAGAAGATCTCCTCTTAAATCCATGCACTATATAATTTTTTTTTAATAAAAACTCAGCAAGATATGATCCATCTTGACCTGTTACCCCTGTAATTAATGCAACTTTTGATTTTTTTTTCATATATTAATTTAATTTTTTTATATCAAAATTGTTAATTTAAAATAATTTTTTTAAATCTTATTATTTTAAAAAACAAATTATTAGCTTATTCCAACACTTTTTAATTTAATCTTTTTATTTGTAGTTTTAATAAAGTTCCATAAATCAACAATTATGATACTTTTTTTATAATTTATCTTTTCTAATTTTTTAAATTTATCATTAGGATAACAAACAAATATAACATCAGACTTCGTTGCAAAATTTGTAATATCTTTTTCAAATTGATTAGTTTTAATATCAGGAAAATATTCATCATGAATAATTGTTTTATATCTTTTCTTAAAAAAATTATATAATAACAATCCAGGTGACCTTGTGCTAAGGTTTGTGTTTTTTTTGTAGGAAAGGCCACAAATTCCAATTTTTGGATTTTTTAATTTATTAATTTTTTGGAAAGTTTTTATATATCTCCCAAGTTGATCATTGTTGGTTGTGTCGATTGCTTCTGGTAAACTGTAATTTAATTTTTTTTTTATAAGATATTTAGAAAAATTTAGATTATCTCTTGGAAAACATGGCCCAGAATAAAGTGCACCTAGTGATAAGTATTTGTTGCCAATTCTTGAGTCTTGACCAATTGCATATAAAATTTTTGAAGTATCAATATTCGTTTCTTTATCCGAAATTTGTGAAATTGTATTAGTAAAAGAGATTTTCATTGTTATATAGGTATTAATTGCAATTTTAGCTATCTCTGCCTCATCAAGTTTTAGAAACTGTAATTTTGTAATTTTTTTTTTATATATTTGTGAATAAACTTTTTTTAAATATTTGTGACCATAAGCTTCATTACTTCCTATAAGCACAACATCACTATTAATTACGTCATTATATATAGAACCAAGTGCTATTAAATGAGGATTGTAGGTCAGAATAAACTCTCTTCCATGTTTAATTTTATACTTTCTTTCTAAATAGTTTATAAAGCTTCTGCATGAACTTGGGTTAACTGTGGATGTAATATTTATAATATATTTTTTTTTATTTTTTAAATATGGACCAATATTATTTAGTGCATTAATTATATATTTATTATCAAATTCCTTATTTTTTTTTGAAGGTGTTGGGACTATTATAAAGGAAGAGCTCGAATTAGAGACACTTAATTGAAAGTTTTCTTCGAATTTAAAATTTTTTGAATATTTTTTAATTAAATTATTTAATTTAGGTTCAGCACTTTTTTTGTTGGTAATAATATCTTTATTAATATTTTGATTAATATCATAACCATAAACAAAATTATTTTTGCTTGCCAAAATAAAGGAAAAAATTAAACCAAGTTTTCCAAGACCAATACACAATATTTTGTTCATGATAATTTTTTTAATGAGTTATATAGGATATTATTTATGTTAAAACTATAATGAGGTATATAAGATCTTATTTATTTTAAAAGTAATATGTTCAAAATATATAAAATTTTCACGAAAAAACATAAGATTTTACTGCTAATTGCTTTAGGTTTGTTATTACTTTTAACTTTTTTTGAAATCTTAATATTCTCATCTTTACAAGAAATACTTAATTATCTAAACGAAACAGATGCAAATAATACAATTTCAAATTTATTAAGTTTCATAGGTAATATAAATTTTAAAACACTATTAGTTATTTTTTTTATTATTTATATTTTACGAAGTCTTCTTTTTATAGCATTATCTTTCGTAAGAAATAAATTAGTAAAAAAAATAAATGATGATATTGCAAATAAAATTTTTACTAACTATTTGAAAAAAGATTTTTCTTTTTTTATTAATACAAGTTCTTCGAAATTAATTTCGAATATCATAATAGAAGTAGAAAGGTTTGCCTACAGAACAGTTGATCCATTAATATATTTTATAGCAGAATTTTTTATTATTATTGCTGTATTTATGTATTTATCATTTAGTTACTTTCAGGGAACAATGTTAATGACGTTAATAATTTTTTCTTTTTATTTAACTTTCTATAAATTTTATAAAAATATATTTGTTAATATTGGAAAGGTTAAAAGTGATGCTGATGCCAAAAAAATTGAAGATTTACAAAAGAGTTTTTATATCATAAATGAGATTAAAATCGGTAAATTAGAAGAATTTTTTAAAAAAAAATTTTCATTTAATACTCAAAATTCATCTAGAAGTTCGTTTATTCTAAATTTTTATACAGACTTACCTAAAGCTCTAATTGAATTAGTTTCATTAATTTTTATTTTTTCTTTACTTTATTATTCTTTTTTTTTTCTAAATTTTGACAAAAAGGATATAATTTCTATGAGTGGAATTTTTGTAATTGCTTTATTCAGATTGTTACCTTCTGCTAATAGAATGTATCATTCTTATAATGCAATAAAATACAATTATTCATCTGTAGATATAATTTATTCTGAACTTAGAAAAAAAGATATTAGTCAAAATAATAATCGAAAAAAAATAGATTATAGAAACGGTGAAATTGATATCAAAAATCTTTCTTATTTTTATGAGTCAAAAGAAAATAAAGTCCTTGATGATATATCTTTGAATATTCCAGAGGGAAAGTTAGTAGGAATTTATGGTGAAAGTGGATCAGGCAAATCAACTTTTTTAAATTTGATTTGTGGATTATTAAATCCATGTGAAGGCATAATATCTTATAATAGTAAAAATATTTTAGATGATAAAGAATCTTACTTTGATTTAATTGGTTACGTTTCTCAAAATATTTTTTTGATAGATGACACGATTAAAAACAACATTGTATTAGGAGATCAAGAGTTCAATTTAGATAATTTTAACAATTCAATCAAATTAGCAAATTTAACTGAAACATTGGATTTAATGTCTAAAAAAGAAAATACTACTTTGGGAGAAAGGGGGTCTCAAATCTCTGGCGGTCAAAGACAAAGGGTTGGAATTGCAAGGGCTTTATATAAAAATTCTAGAATTTTGGTTTTAGATGAACCTACTAGCGCTCTAGATGATCATTCTGAAAAAGAGATACTTAAATCAATCAATCAATTGAAAGGAAAGGTAACAATATTGATAGTGTCCCATAACAGAGGTATAATTGATCAATGTGATGAAATCTATGAAATCAAAAATAAAAAAATCACTAAAAAAAATTAATTATTTAAAAATTTTAAATTAAGTGCAATAAATTTTTAAATTTTTTTATTTAAAATTTTTTTTGTTTAAGAAATGCGATTGCTTTTTTTCTTATATCTTTGGGGTAATTGTTTTTTTGATAAAATTTGTCTTCGACACTTATTTCACTATTAAATATCAAATTTTTTATTTTCAAAAAATTTTTAATAAAAAAATGCTCAAAATAATGATCTAAGTTTTTATACTTTCCAGTTATAAATGGAATGAAAAGTAAATAATAGGGTGTTCTCAATATATCTATAATATTTTCATTAAATATTTTTTTAATTGGATTATTTTTAATTTTTTTTTTTAAATCATCTTTTAAATAAGATATTCCTTCATCATTTACCATCACTAAAAAAGGCAGACATAGAGTCAAGGTTATTTTTGTTTTTGAAATTAAGAATGGCCAATCTGGATAACCTACTACCTTACCACCTGTTTCTTTAATAATTTTTTTACATGTTTTATTATTTATTTGGTAACATCCACTACTAAATAAGTGTGTTTTTGAGGTGTATATTTTAAATTTTTTTAATATTAAAATTTTGTTTTTAGATAAAAATCCATTACTCGGCCACGAAAAAAAACTTATCAATTTGTAATCTGTTATTTCTATATTATCTGTTATCCATTTTTTTAGTTGTGTTGATGGCAGGACATCATCTTCCATTATTATAGCTTGCTGTATACCTTTCTTGATAATGTGTTTATAAGTTTTTATATGCGATGCAGCGGCACCTATTTCTGAAGCAGATAGGCTCCTATCAATATTAAATTTTGTTCTTATTTGATTATAAAAATGTCCTAATTTTTTTTTATTCAATTTTTTACCATCTACACCTCTGATTATCTTATATTTTATTCTCAAAGATCGTAATTTTTGAATCAATTTTTTTACTCTCTTACTATGTGGGAGTGAAATTATAAAAACTTGAATTTTTTGTCTCATAAACTAAAATATTTCTATTAATTAAAATGTTTAACAATAATTTTTTCTTCTTTTTTGGATACGGCGAACTTGGAAATCAAATGTTTCAATATGTTTTTTTTCGTTCATATTTACCAAAGAATTCTATAATTATTACATGCAATATCAATGAAATTAAAAAATTTATTGATTTAGATAAAAACTTTAAATTTATTGAGATAAAAAATAAATTTCTTAAGCTGTTTTGTCAAAAATTCTTAAATAAATTTTTTATGATTTTATCGAAGCTTAGAATAATCAATTCTATAGACACAGAATTAATGCAATACAAAAAATTTAAATACGAGGGAAAAAAAGTATTTAATAAAAAAGGATTAGTTCCAATAACATTTATTTATCCACGTTATTTTCAGAACGAGTTTTTTTTTAGGGATGAAGTTATAAGAAACTTAAAATTTAAAAAGGGTTCAATATTGAGTGCAAAAAAATTTATGAAAAATTTACCAAATAATGTAGAGCCTGTTTTTATTCATGTAAGATCTGGAAGAAGAAATAATGAGTATAAAAAATTTAAAATATTTGGGAAAATAGGTGTTGATTTACCAGATGAATATTTTCATGAATGCATAAAATGGTTTGAGAAAAATCTAAATGATCCGTTTTATATTATAATTTCAGACAATATTGAATTTACTAAAGATAAATTTTCTTATTTAAAAAATAAAATTTATTCAAAGAATGATATTTTTACAGATTTACACATAATAAGTGAGTGCAAATATGGTATAATGTCTAATAGTTCAGTGTCATGGTGGGGATCATATTTTTCTCAAAATAAGAATAAGATTTTTGCCCCCAAATACTGGTATGGTTGGAAAAGTAAAAATACTCATCAAGGTTATGCTATTCCTAGATATGCAGAAACGATAGATCCTAATATTTTTCTTGAGAAAAATATTACCTCCAAATAGTTTTGTGAATGTTTTCATCGTAACTTAAATTTTCCTTAGTATAGTAATAAAAATTAAATGAAATTCTCTTTTTATTTTTTTTTATTTTATCAAAACCATGAACTGAATATTTATTAGTTAAAAAAATTATACATCTGTTTATTTTTGGTAAGAATGAATAAATTTTTTTATTATTTGATCTATTGTATATATTTAAATTACCACCAACATCCTTCTTCCAATTATGATTAAAATATATTAATAAATTTATAGATCTAAATTTTTTTAAGTTATTATTGTAATTAAAGTCAACATGAGGTCTCAAGTAAGAATCTTTTTGTGATATCGAAAAACCTGAAAATTGCTCCGATTTATCTGGATAAATCACATTCTTTATATTCAATAAGTTTTGGATTTTTTTTTTAAAATTTTTTGATGAAATAAACTTAACTAGTTTATTTTGAGAGTTTAGATACGTTTTGAAATTATTGTATTCTTTTTTGATTAATTTTTCTTTAAAAAAAAATTTTTTAGTTTCATTAGTATTTTCTAATATTTTAATTTCATTTATAATTTTTTTTAAAAATTTTTTTTCTAGAAAATTATCTATTTTAAATATATACCCTTCCTCAATTTTATACTTTATGATATTTTTTTTCATATTAGTTTAATCTTATTTTTAATGATTAGCTTTAATGTATGATATAATTATTTCAATTCTTATACAAAATAATTTTAATGAAACCTTTAATTTCAATAATTATTCCAACATATAAAAGATCCAAATATTTAGTCAAATTAATAAATAATCTTATAAACAACAATATTAATTTTAAATATTTTGAGATAATTATTTGTGATAGTGATAGGCAAAAAATCAATTATAAATTAATTAAAAACATTAAGTGTAATTATAAAAATGTTAAAATAAAGTATATAAATCTTATAGAAAATAATCATTCAAAAAAGAGAAATATAGGTATTAAGAGAGCATCAAGTAAATTTTTAATTTTTTTAGATGATGATTGTTTGCCTGAAAAAAATTTTATTAGAAAATATTATAAAATATTATTTAAAGAAAAAGAAAAAGCTATATTTTGCGGGTCGGTTATTTATCCAGAAAACTTGAGTAGATTTCATAATTATAGACAGCAAAGACATTTTCAAATTTCAAATAAACTTTTTTTAAGAGAAAATATTGGTCCAGAAAAAATAGTAACAATGAACATGGCTTTTAATCTATCTAAAATTGATAAAAAAAAATTGTTTAATGAAAGGTTCAATTATTATGGCTTTGAGGATTATGATTTTGCTTTTCGGCAATCAGAGTCAGGAGTAAAAATTTATAAATGTTCTCCATTGGTTTTGCATAATGATCAAAGAAATTACGAGAAGTACTTATACAAAATTTTATTTTTAGGAGAAGAGGGAATGGTATATTTGCTTAAGTTAAATTTGAAGGCTGCAAAACACATAAATTATTATAAGCTCGAAAATAATTTTATAATTAAAAACTTACTGAAATATAATTTAACTTTTTATATCTTGAGGTTTTTGATGAAAAATATCATTAAAATAGAAAAAAATTTAGCTTTACCATTCTTTATGTACAAATTAGGAATAATTTTTTCTTATCTTCTTGGCTGCTATTTAAGAAAACATATAAAAATTAGAAAAAAACTGTTAGGAAGAGGTAATTGGTATGTTTAAAAATAAAATTATTTTAATTACAGGTGGGACAGGATCATTTGGATCATCAATGGTTCGGTATTTATTAAAAAAAAAAGCAAACTTTAAAGAAATTAGAATTCTAAGTAGGGACGAAAAAAAACAAGATGATCTTAGAAAAAATTTAAAATCTAATAAAGTTAAGTTTTTTATTGGAGATGTAAAAGATAAGGAAAGCCTTAAACAACCTATGGTAGGTACTGATTATGTATTTCATGCAGCTGCCTATAAGCAAGTTCCTTCATGTGAATTTTATCCTGTAGAAGCAATGAAAACAAATGTAGTTGGTACAGATAATGTTATAAATATTGCTACAGATTATAAAGTAAGCAAGATAGTTTGTTTAAGCACAGATAAAGCAGTCTATCCTATAAACGCTATGGGGATTTCTAAAGCATTAATGGAAAAAGTTGCTGTTTCTAAATCAATATCCAATATAAAAAAACCAATAATTTGTGTTACTAGATATGGAAATGTGATGGGCTCAAGAGGATCTGTCATTCCCTTATTTGTTAATCAAATTTTATCTAATAAACCAATTACAGTGACAGATTTAAATATGACAAGATTTATGATGAGCATGGATACAGCTCTGGAATTAGTTTTATACGCATTAAAATTTGGAAAAAATGGTGAGATATTAATAAAAAAAACAAATGCTGCAAAAATAAAAACTATCGTAGAAAGTTTAAAAATTCTTTTTAATAAGAAAAAACATCCAACAAAAGTAATTGGCTATCGCCACGGTGAAAAAAGGGATGAATACTTGATGACTGATGAGGAACTACAAAAATCTACTGAAAATAAAAATTTTTTTTCAGTAAAGAGTGATAATAGAAGCTTAAATTATTCATTATACTTTAATAAAGGAAAAAATATCAAAAAACAATTTACTAGTTACTCATCTAATAACGTAAAGTTATTTAATACTAAAGAATTAATTAAAGAGTTAAGATTAATGAAAATTATCGAAGATAATATTTAAAAAATTTTAATGAATGTATTAATTATTGGATCAAATGGTTTTATTGCAAAAAACTTAGTAGTAAGATTAAAGTATTTAGATTTTAATTTAATTTACCATTTAAAAAGTCATGGTTTAGAAAGTTTAAAAAAAAAAATTTTAAAATCTAATATTATTTTTTATTTAGCCGGGGTTAATAGAGTAACAAATGATAAGGAATATGAAAAAAATATAGAATTGACAAAGGAAATTGTTAACATTCTTAAAAATACCAAGAAAAAAATCAAAATTATTTTTTCTTCTTCTACCCAGATATCAAAAAAAAATTCTTATTCTTACTCAAAAAAAAAAAGTGAGCAGATTTTATTATCTATTAGTAAAAAAAAAAATATAAAATTAATAATTTTTAGATTACCAAATGTTTTTGGTAAATGGGCAAAACCTCACTATAACTCTGTTGTAGCAACTTTCTGTCATCAATTAACTAGAGGTAAAAAAATAAGCATTTATTCAAATCAAAAGTTAATATTACTTTACATTGATGATCTTATTGATGAATTTTTAAGTTTGATTAGAGAGAGAAAATCAAATATTTTAAGAGAACCGAAAAATACTTTTCAAATTACAGTAAAAGAATTAGTGATCATATTAAGAAATTTTAAAGATGCAGTAATTGGTACAAATTTCGAGTTCAGCAATAAAATTATCAAAAATTTATACTCAACTTATTTGAGTTATCTACCTAATTCAAAAATTACGCATAATTTAAAATTAAATAAAGATATTCGTGGAAATTTTATAGAATTATTTAAAAGCAAACATAGTGGTCAAATTTCTTATTTTTCTATTAAACCGAGTAAAATCAGAGGAAATCATTTTCATAATACCAAAACTGAAAAATTTCTACTTTTAAGCGGAGTAGTTAGAGTGAATTTCATTAATATTTCTGACAATAAAAAATTTTCAATAAAAGTAAGTGAAAATAATCCTAAAATTTTTATTACAAAACCTGGTTATGTTCATAATATTGTTAATATTAGTAAAAAAGATGCAAAATTCATAGTCTGGAGCAATGAAATATTTGATAAAAATAAACCTGATACCTATAAGTATATAATATGAAAATTCTTACCATACTAGGAACAAGACCAGAAATTATTAGACTTTCATCTATTATAAAAAAATTAGAAAAAAATTTTAATCATATACTTGTTAACACAGGTCAAAATTTTGATGTTAATCTAAATAAAATTTTTTTTAATCAATTTAAATTAAAGAAACCAAAATATAATCTTAAATGTCGAAATAACAGTCCTGCTGTTTTCTTAGCAGATTTATTTGTAAAAATAGAAAATGTTATAAAAAAAGAAAGGCCTAATGCTGTCTTAGTTTTAGGAGATACGAATAGTGCATTAGCAACAATAGTTGCTAAAAAATATAAAATTCCTATTTTCCATATTGAAGCTGGAAATAGATGTTTTGACCAAAGAGTGCCAGAGGAAATAAATAGAAAAATTGTTGATCATATATCTGATATTAATTTAACATATAGTAATTATGCCTCACAAAATCTTGCAAATGAGGGTTTGCAAAAAGATAGAATTATTAAGGTTGGGAGTCCTCTTTTAGAAGTTTTTGAAGACAACAGTCATTCTATAGAAAAATCAAATATACTAAATAAATTAAAAGTAAAACAGAATCATTATATATTAGCGAGTATTCATAGAGAAGAAAATATCGAAAATATTAAAAACCTAATTGAGATTTTTAATTCATTCAAATTTTTTATTGATAAATATAAAATACCATTAATTTTTTCTACACATCCAAGAACTAGGAAAAAATTGTTAAAATATAAAAAGTTAAATACAAAAAATATTTTATTTCTGAAACCTTTTGGATATTTTGAATTTGTAAAACTTATGAAAAATGCAAAATTTATTCTTTCTGATAGTGGCAGTATATCTGAAGAAACATCAATATTGTCATTACCAGCGGTGAATATAAGAAATGTAAATGAAAGACAAGAGTCAATGGAACAAGGCACAATAATCATGAGTGGTTTAAAAAAAGAAAATATTGTTAAATCTGTTGATATAATGCTCAAAAATTATGGGAAAGAAAAAAACATTTATCCTGATTATTCTTATAATGATGTTTCAACGACAGTAGTAAATATTATACAGAGTTATACTCATTACATAATGTCTAAAACATGGTTTAAATAAATTTTAGTAGGAATTTTATAGATGAGGATATTAATTGTATCTCAATATTTTTGGCCAGAGAATTTTAGGATAAATGATATTGTTGAAAATTTAAGTTCTAATGGTCACGACGTGGATGTTCTTACAGGTTATCCCAATTATCCAGAAGGAGAACTATATAGTGAATTTAAAAAAAATCCTCAAAATTTTCAAATATATAAAGGTGCTAAAATATTCAGGATACCTATAAAATTGAGAAAAAAGTCTAAAAAAGTTGATCTTTTTTTAAACTATTTAACATTTGTTTTTTCTTCAATTTTATTTGGATCTTTTAAGTTAAGAAAAAAAAAATATGATATTGTTTTTACCTTTGCAACTAGCCCTATTACAGTTGCATTACCTTCAATATATTTTTCTTGGTTAAAAAAAGCAAAACATATTTTGTGGGTGCTAGATCTATGGCCAGATATTTTAAAAGAATTAAAGATTATTAAAAATAAAGCTTTATTAAACTTAATACACAATGTTGTAAAATTTATTTATAAAAACTCAGATTTAATTCTTGCACAATCTCTTAGTTTTAAAAAAATTATTTTAGAGAATTACAAAATTAAATTAATAGAATATTTACCTGCCTGGTCAGAAAATATTCACACTGAGAATCTTTCTAAAATAAGTGATTCATTAAATAATAAAAAAAAAATAAACATCTGCTTTACAGGAAATATAGGTGAAGCTCAAAATTTTGAAAATATCATGATAGCAGCAAAAATTTTAAAAGATCATGATGATTTAGAATGGTCAATTGTTGGGACAGGTAGAAATTTAGAAAAAGTAATGAATTTTAAATTTCAAAATAAGATTGATAACTTTAATTTTTTAGGGAACAAACCTTTAAATAAAATAGCAAATTATCATGCTAATGCTGATATACTTTTGATATCCCTTAAATCAGGAAGAGCTTTGTCATCTACAATTCCTGGTAAACTTCAAACTTATTTAAGATCAAATAAATTTATTTTAGGTTTTATCGGGGGTGAAGTAAAAAATATAATTGAAGAGTCGCAAGTTGGTTCAGTAATAGACCCAACTTCGCCAGAAAAATTAGCTAAAGAAATAATTTATTTAAAAAATAATAGATCAATACTTCAAAAAGTAATTGATGATAAAAGAGGATCAAATTATCTAAACAAAAAATTTAATATGCAAATAATTTTTAATGATCTAAATAAATATTTCCAGAATACATTTAATCAGATTGATAGAATTAAACTCATAAAAAACCCCTTGTTAGTACCGTGGGATAAAAATTTTACATTGTCTGGTCTAAACCTTGCATTTTTGGGTTATTACGTCAAAGGTATAATTAAATTTAATTCAGACCTATATAGCTGGTCTGATGGAATATTTTTTCATAGATTTTTTAGAAAATTAACAAAAAAATTTGCTGGTAGAGATTTAATTTTACAAATTCAATTACCTTCAAACATTAAACAGATATATGTATTTGGTACATTATCAAAATTATCCCATACATTTCTTGAAAAAAGATTTAATAGGAAAATCATCCACATTGAACTTCCACATGATACTGCTCAAAATTTGTACAAAAATTACTGTAATAAAAACTTTGATGAAAACGATTTCATAATATTAACCCTGCCTACTCCCAAACAAGAGCTGTTTGCTGAACTAATTAGAAAAAATAGTAAATATTTTAAGATTATATGTGTTGGTGGTGCAATAGTAATGGCCTCTGGAGAGGAAAAACAAATTCCTATTTACCTTGAAAAAAATGGTTTAGAATTTTTATGGAGATTGAGAACAGATACCAAAAGAAGGTTAAGAAGATTAATAGTTACCTTTGTCTATTATATTTTTGGAGAAATATCTTTTAAGTTTAGTGGCCTTAAAAAAGAATTTATTAAAAATGAAGATTAAAAATTTTACAGTTTTTGCTTCTGACTTAAATTCTAACACTGGTGAAGGAACATTAGGTAGATTTTTTATAAGTAAAATTTTTGCAAAATGTAAAAATTCATCAATAAAAGTTATAACACCAAATCAGACTTTTTTTTATAAAGGGAATTTTAAAGGAGTACAAAATAATACTCAAAAAAATATGTATCATAAATATTTTGTACCAATTATCGGAGCATTCAAATTAAGGTTATTACAAAAAAATACAAATCTAACATAGTTAGATTATTAATAAAAAATAATTGTAATTTTGAAAACTAATGAAGTTTAAAAAGTATCCAAAAATAGCAACTGAAAGATTTGATAGGGCGTGAATATGGATAAAATGTAATTGAGATAGGGGCAGGCTGCGGTTCTTTTGCCAGAGCTTATTATCGTAAAGAATTCAATAGT
>ENA-UOXV01005458-UOXV01005458.1-marine-metagenome-genome-assembly--contig:-NODE-5458-length-13926-cov-4.835772_pt1 | contig 13926 bp, 15 predicted proteins | sample MGYA00238165_ERZ766961 | MGnify/ENA primary metagenome ERZ766961 (study PRJEB28924, sample SAMN03173240) | marine metagenome | biome: Marine; feature: Water; material: Subsurface seawater | place: North... | reverse complement strand
CTCCGCCCCGGCCTCCCGGTCCACCCCCGACGCCTCCCCGCCGCCCCCGCCGCCCCCGCGCCTGACGCCGCGGCGCCCCCCTGCTAGGTGCTGCTGCTGCACGGCACACGCGACCTCGTACTGCCCCACGCCTACCTCGCCCGTCTCGCCGACGCGGCGTCGCCCGCGCGCCGCGGCGCGGGCGCCCTCCGCCCGCGCACGTGCACGGTCGAGGGCGCCGCGCACGACATGCGGGCGACGCGCTTCCGGTGCGAGCTGCTCGGCGCGCTGGGGCCATGGCTGCGAGAGGACGTGCGTGTGCGCGGCGCGTAGCGGCGCGCGCGCAGCGGGCGGCGCGGGCAACCGCGTGGCGCAGACGCTGCGGGCGAGATTGAACCGCCGGCGCGCTGCACGCACTTTTCGATTCACAGGGGGTGCACTTCCCGCGCGGCACACGCCGGAGGCTCAGACATGCGCGCCGGCCTGCTGGAGGGCGGTGTCGAGCGCCTTGAAGCCGCCCTTGCGCGCGAGAGCGCGGGGCGTGAAGCCCATGGCGGTGATGGCGCTCACGTCCGCGCCCATCAGGATCAGCAGCTTGCACGTCTCCGTGTTCCCCATCGCCGCCGCCCAGTGCAGCGCCGTCCGCAGGCCGCCGTCGGCGTAGTTGACGGGCACCCCTAGCCCCAGCAGCCGGTTGACCCCTGGGAGGTCCCCAGCGGCGGCCAGCTGTAGGAGCTGGTCGCCGGCGCCCCCGAGCGCGACCGCATGCATCACCTTGCGGTGCAGCCGCAGCGTCTCCCCTCCCCCCGCCGCCGCCTCGCCGCCGCCCGGCGACTCAGCCGCGCCCAACGGCGCGCCGTCCGGCGCGGGCGGGGCCGCGACGAGGCGCCCGGACTTGGTGGCGCGCATGATGCGCTTGCCCGCGGCGGAGTGCGCGCTCGTCCGCGCGATCGCGGGGTGCGCCGGCAGCCGCGTCAGCCGCGCCGCGTCAACCTGTTCAGCCCCGCGCCGCGCCGCGCGCGGCGGGCGGCGGGCGGCGGGGAGACCCGGCCGTCCCAGGCGGCGAGGTAGGGGCAGTCGGGGCGCGCGCGTCGGTGCACTTGCTCCGGGTCCATCCCGAGGCGCCACCCGCTCTTGTACAGCCCGCAGAACGCGCAGTGCACCCGGTCCTGCGCCCCCGCGCCCGCCGCTCACCCGCCGCGCGGCGGCCGGCGCGCGGCGCTAGGGCAGCGTGAGGCGCGCGGGCGCGTGGGAGGAAGGGGGGGGGGCGGAACCAGCTGTCCAGCGGTTGGGGAGAAGAAGAAGCCCGCGGCGGCGAGGCGGTGGGGCCCAAGCGGTGCGAGATGCACCTCGTCGGGGTCGGGCGTGGTGGGGAACGCTGCCACGATCGCGTCTGCCTGCGCTTGGTCGGGAATCGCCATCGTCACCTGCCCCCGAGCGCCCGCCGTCAGCCGTTGGCCTTGAGCCGCACTGGGGAGCGCGCCGGCGGAGGGGGCGCGGGGCGGGGCGCGGGGTGGGGCGCGGGGTGGGGCGCGGGGATGGCCTTGCCCAGGGCGGGGGTGCAGAACTCCAAGGCGTACAGCGGGACGGTGCCGCCGAGTGCGCCGCTGCACTGGCGGACGATGGCGTGGAACTCCGTGTCGGAGAGGTCGACGCGCTGCATCGGAAACGAAAGCCCGTCCGCGTGCACGCTGTGCGCAACGCACACCACGCGCCGCCCCGCGCGGACCTCGGCGGTCGCGGCGAGGCGCCCCCAGAGGAGGAGGTGGTGCGAGTCCGCTTTCGCGTCCGTCGAGTTCATCGACAGCTCCAGGTACTGCTCGTCCCACTTCCCTGCCCCCCGCACCCCGCTGTTCATCCCCGCCCACGCCCCGCCGACCGTCACGCTCGGCGGCTGCGTGTGGGCGAGAGAGAAGGGGGGTGGGGGAAGGCACCCGGGGCGTCCATGCCGAAGCGCACGAAGCAGGCCGACTCCTGGAGCGGGATGTGCCCCGCTAGAACCTAGTCTCCGGCGCCGCGCCGCGTCACCGCCGCGCCACCGCCGCGCCACCGCCGCGCCACCGCCGCGCGGGCGCCGCGCGAGGGTCGGGCGGGGCGGGAGGGACCTGCTCGGGGTCTTGGCCCGCGGGGGCCGCGGGGGCCCAGGGACGCACGCGCTCGACGGCATCGGCGCGGTCGCGCTGCCGCAGCGCAGTGAGCAGCCACGGGCGGTCGCCGAGCTTGTGCAGCCCATGCGGCCAGCGCAGCACCGGGTCTGCGAGCGGCGCGGCGGGCGGCGCGGCGGGCATCGCGGCCTCGTCGCAGCGGAAGGTGGCGAAGCGCCCGCGGAACTTCTTGTACTCGACATCGGAGATCACCATCGCGGCCGTGATCTTGTCCATGTGTGCGCGCGTCGTGTCCTCGATGTTGGCGCGCTGCAGCGTCTCGTCCTCCTCGTCGACCGCCATCAGCGCCTTCAGCCCCAGCAGGAGCTGCACCGTCTCCCCGCGCGTCCGCCGCACCACCTCCGGCTCCGCTGGGTTCACATACACAACCTGCCCCGCGCCTCGCCACGTCAACCCCCGCGCGCCGCGCTCCTCCCTTCTTGCTCTTTAAACCTTCTTGGCCTCCCGGCGGGCGTCGGTTCCCTGGGCGGGCGCGCACCCGGTTCCGCGGGTCGCCGAGCATGCCCGAGCTTGCGATGTTCTCAAACCCGACCCGCCCGAACGCATCCGTCGTCTTCACCCACGCGCGCGGGAGGTGCATCGGCCGCGACTCAGGGTGCTCCCACTGCGTCGTCCCGTCGATTTCCGAGACGTAGAAGATCCGCCCTTCGGGCGTGAGGTGCGCTACCCACCCCGGCGGCAGGCCGGTCTTGTCCGTGGGGTCAGCCTCCGCCACTTTGGGGCGCACGTGCAGCCGGAAGTGCACCTTGGCGTCTGTCGCGTCACCCAGCGGCCCGAGCATCGCCTCCCACTGATCGAGGGAATGCATGACAGGCAGCTCAGTGCGGCAGATCATATCCTCGGTGACAGGCTCGCATTCCGAGGACCACCACTTCTTCCTGTTGCCACCCTTGACGGCATAGATGCGAACCACTAGCAGGTCTTTCGGATTCATGGCTACAAGCTTTGCCGTTTGACCTAGCGTGCACATCTCCGGGTCTAGCTTCCTCCCGCGGATGGTTGTTTCGACACCGTTAACGTACTTGCCGTTGTCATAGTATCTCATGTTCAGCTTGACCTTGCTCGCATTCCCGAGGTCGATCTCCGCACCGATCAAGCTATGGCCGAACCCGATCGCCTCGAGGATGTCCACCGTCAGCTCAGCGTAGATTTCTTTTGGCCCCTCCTGCTCCTCCTGTGCAACAAGCTCCTTGCTTCTCGCAAGGCGTTCCTTCTCCGCTTTGATGCGCCGGCGCTCCGCCACACGGCGCTGCCCCACAGTGAGCGCCTCGTGCTGCAGTTTTCGCAGGAAGAGGGAACTGAATGCGAAACCGGCCAGCTTCTTGTCATCGTCTCCCCCCTTCGTCTCAGCAGCCTTGCCAGCCTGTTCTGTTTCGACATGTGCAGCCGTGTGCTTGTACTCGGGAGGGTCCTGCCCCTTGGCAAGCTTGACCACGTAGCTTGATGTCGTGCCTTCGAGCAGCTCGACCTTGTAGAGCCCATCTGGGGGCTCCAGACGCTCTTCGCCGTCGCCCATGACGTACACCTGCCGCGATTCTGCAGAGTGAGTGCGAATTCCGCGACTGCTGCCCTGCCTGCGACTGTAGCAGTGCGCAGATCCTTCCATGCCTAAGCACCGAAATAGAGTCCAGCAGATTGGCAGGTGGTTTGGCGACTGCAGCGTACCGGGCGCCCATTCTTGATCTTCCGCTTCCATCCTCGGGGCAGGCCGGGGATCTCAGCATCTGGAACATCACCAGTTTTGCTATCCTGAGACAGAGTCTTCTCAAAGTCACTGACCACCACCTTACCGTGTACACCAATATCTACCGTCCGCACGGACTTATCCTTCACCATCCCCTTGGCGTGCCCCTCCAGGCCCAGCGCCCTATCGCCTCTGTCTCCTCACCCAGATCGTACTTACTTACAATCGACTTTTGCGAAAAGTGGATGCGACAATTTCCTGATGGACCGGGGAAAGTCCTTGAGTGTCTCGATCGGGGAGATCCGAGATTCCAGGTCGCGTTCCCACTGGGCCATCACCGTCTGCGACAGCACACGGGAAGGTGGGCTGACGGATCCCGGGCTCCACCGATCTGACGAGAGCACTCCAATCCGCGAGGCTGTGAAGCCATCCAGTGATCAGGAGATGGCGTGCTGTGCAAGGACGGCAGCGCACAACTGGGTTGCAGGAATCGTGCTCATCGTGTCTCTCGCCACTGAGTGCTCCGCTGTCGCTGCTGGACGCGTCCCCCTCGCGTGGAATGCGCGCAATAGAAATGGCCGGAGCTGTCCGCTCCGTCTGCGCGGTGGCGGTGCGGGATCGAGCGCACCAAAGTACCAGTCCAACACGGCGCTGAAGCGCGACGAATATCATGTCCCGTTTGGAACGATCCTCCGCTCGCGTTCCGGCGCGCTGTTTGCGCCAACCCCGACGCCAAAGTGGTTCGAGGACGCAATCATCTACCAGATCTATCCTCTTGGTAGCCCTGGGAGGGAGGGAGTCGAAGAGGGCGGCGGTTTTTTCGGCGATGTGCCCCAGTCCAACGATCTTGTGACCCCGCCCCAGAATCGCCTCAAGGAGCTTTCCAAGTTTTACGACCACCTGGAGTCGCTCGGCATCACGGCTATCTACTTCTCCCCGCTCTTTGAGTCAGAGACGCACGGGTACACTCCGCCCCGCGGGGCTGCGCAAGCGCTTATCTTCGCTTGACCGGGCTGGGCACCCACCAGTCCTTCCGTCCCGTTCACTGCGTCCATGTCCACCCAGCGATGCTAAGGATGATCGTTTCTAGCCTAGCGTGGGGCCCAGCGCGCCCGGCGATAGGGCTGACGTGCAGCGCTCTGGCTGCAGGTACGACACCGTCGACTACTTCAACATCGACCGCCGTGTGGGCGACAACGAGTCCTTCAAAAAGATGCTCAACGAGCTCCACAAGCGCGGAATCAAGGTCCCTCCCCACCCACCCACGGCCCGTAGGCGCATGCGCGCGGGCATGGCGGCATCGGCAGCGCGAGGCTGCGCGAGGCAGCCGTTGCCCCGCGCCGTGTGGGGCGCGGGGCGCCGGGGCGCGCGCTGAGCGGATGCGCTGGCGGGGGGGCAGGTGATCTTGGACGGAGTGTTCAACCACACCGGACGCAAGTTCCACGCGTTCAAAGAGCTGGTGGCGCTCGGCAAGGACTGGGAGAAGTCGCAGTACAAGGACTGGTACTTCCTCTCGGAGGGCGAGTCGACGTACGGCGACGCGTTCGCGTACCGCTCGTGGGAAGGCCACGAGGAGCTTCCCGAGCTGAACGTGGAGAACAAGGACGTGCGCGAGTACCTCTTCAAGGTCGGAAAATTCTGGCTCGAGATGGGCGTCGACGGCTGGCGCCTCGACGTGGCGCACGAGCTCCCGCCCGCGTTCTGGCGCGACTTCCGCACGGCGTGCTCCGAGGCGAACCCCGAGCACGTGCTGCTCGGCGAGGTCATCCACGGCGACTACAACACCTGGGTCGGGCCGACCAAGGGCCTGCTGCACTCGGGGACCAACTACCAGCTGTCCAAGGCGCTGTGGTCGTCGCTGCGCGACAAGAACTTCTGGGAGCTCAACACCTCGCTGCAGCGCGACCTCACCCTCTACCGCGACATGTGCCTCGTCAACTTCCTCTCCAACCACGACGTGGCGCGCGTCGCAACGCAGCTCGAGCAGGAGCCGCGCCTCAACATCCTCGCGCACTTCCTGCTGATGACCACGCGCGGTGTGCCGTGCATCTACTATGGCGACGAGGCAGCTGAGCGCGGCAAGAAGGAAGACGGCGATGCCGCGCTGCGCAACAAGATGGTGGACATCGCGGGTGAGTGGCCCGCTGGCGGCAAGGAGCTGTACAACTACCTGCAGGCGCTGATCAAGCTGCGCTCCACCTCCGAGCCGCTCGTTGCGGGCTCGCAGACCGTGCTGTACTTTTCAAACACGGACTTCATCTTCCTCCGCCAGACAGACCAGGGGGAGATGGTGGTGGTGGCCGCTAACTGTGACAAGGAGCACGCAAACGTCGAAGTTGAGATGGGTGTGCTCTCGAGACCGCCTGGGACGGCGCTGCGATGCATTTGGGGAGACGGAGCAGACGCTGGCGCGATCAGCGAGGAGTACAAGATCCGCATCCACATCCCGCCTTTCACCGGCCGCATCTTCAAGGTCGAATCGCCGGAGAAACCCAAGGAGGAGGCAACGGATGGCGCGACGGCGGAGGGTGAGGCGCCTGCTGATGAGGCTGCTCCTACTTTCACGCCGGACGGCGACGAGTGATGACTGGGAACGGTCAGGTGTGACGGCAAACCGAGTCGGCACCCAGCCATACTTGCATGCATCACCGAGGCAGCAGTGTGTCTGCTGTGTGTCGCATACTGACCTAGCAGTGAATTATAAACTATGTCAAGCATTGCCATGAATGCACGAGCTGGGTCCTGTCACATGAGTCCAAGACCTCCCGCCCGTCCTAAATTTCTTTCTTTTACACAAGACGCACACACCACTGCTCTGCGCTGCACAACACGGCAACTGCCCTATACCCTGACACCCGCGCGGAGCAGGTTGTACGCCCCGACGTCGTGCGTCGGCGATGCCGGCGGGTCGCGCGAAGCGTCCAAAGTCGCCAGCCCCGCCCCGCTCGCCGCCCACGCCTCCGCTGCCGCCGTGGGGTGCGCGCGCTCCCAGCGCTTGTAAGCAACGCGGCGCTCGCGCGCGTCACGCGTAAGCATGACCTTACCGGGGTGCGCCGGGTCGGGCTTAAGCAGCGCCTCGTGGTTGTACGGGTCCTCGGCAGCGCCGCGAGCAACGCCCACGCCGTAGGTCCAGGACTGGCCCTGGAGCACACCCTTCGCTGGGACCTGGCGAAGTGCCGAGGTGCGTGCAGCCCGGGCCTTAGGGTCCATAAATTTGTTGTAGTCTGCCAGTAGCGCACGGTCGCCCGCCTCGCTGGTCGCTCCACTGAGCCCGCCAAGCGCTTTCTCGCGCTTTGAGACAATCCATCCCACGTTGTGCAGCGGCCTGGCAGCCGGATAACCCTCAAAGCGCTTCGAGATGTGCTGAACCTGAGTTTCACGGCCGTATCCTGCCGCGTCCCGTTGCCTCTCGAGCCGCTCCTGCCTCCCGAACTTCGACCCGAAGCGGCCGCCCTCTTCGGTGTCCTTCCAGTCGTCCAGCGCGTTCAGCTGTGTCGTGCGCGCCCCATGGCTCTTCAAACCCGCCACAGGGTCTGCACGCCGACGGTTTTTGGGTGTCATATGGATGAACTGCTCGTACTCCTGCAGAGCATCATTAGTTGAGCGTTCGCTGCTCGCCAAACGATGTTCGTATTCATTCTCGACACTCTTCTTCTTCGATTCCAGCCAGGCCAGCCCACTCGCAGGCGAGGATCCCCCGCCTGTTGCCGGCGCGCGTGTCGCCGCTCCGGTATGAAATGACTGCGCTGCCTGCTGCTCTGACGTGACGAGCTCCTTGCCAAAATCCTTGCCGAGCGGCCCACCCTCTTTCGAGAGTTTCCAGTCTTGGTATGCGTTCAGCGACTGCGTCCGCGCCCGGGTCTGCACACAAACAACAGCAATTTCAGCCAGAACATTAGCCTCGCCGAGCGCTCAGTCCCAGACGGCAGCCGCGCACAGTGCGCTTGTGGGTTCCGCTGGAAAAGCAGCGCGGAAAGCAAACCTGGATTCGTGAAATCGGTTCCGAAAGGATCATCACAGCACGCTGCCCGCCGATCCAGAGCGCCGCAATCAGCACCATGCCGAGGAAACCGCCCATAAAAGATGCAACCACGAGCGGGGTGCGCCGCCCCATCCTGGCCATCTCCGCCTCCGTTGCCCCACGGTGGAGATGAAGCTCTCCCTGACCTTTGACAAAAACCTGAGCAGGATTGTAGGACATTATTAGTCAACGTCTTCAGGATCCCGGGTGAGCGGCAGTGCTCCCTCACTACCAGCGTGCGCGTGGCGCCGGCAGACGTTGCGCGCGTCTGAGAGACAACTAGGCGGAGATGGGATTAAAGGAAAGTCCGAAGCAATCAGCGTCGCCGCGCCGCCGGTGATTTCAAGAACCCCTCCCCCCAGTGCTGCTCTCGTTCCGGAGGGTAAAGTTCTGTCTCGCGCGCAACCCTCACGACGTTTGGAGCGCGGCAGGAGCAGGAATAGCAGCCCAAACAGGAGTCGAAGCCCGCGGAGGAGCCGAAGCCCGCGGAGGAGCCGAAGCCCGCGGAGGAGCCGAAGCCCGCGGAGGAGCCGAAGCCCGCGACGAAGCAGATCCCCCCGCTGGCGCTCTCCACCCCGCCACCGCAGCTCCTCACCCAGGAGGAGGCATGACGACCGTGACAGGCGCCGCAACGACCGGTACAGGGATCGTAGGCGGAGTAGATCACCGGACCGGAGAAGGAGCCGTTCGACGAGCAGGGACAGGCGGGGGGGTGTTCGACCCAGAGGCCTGTCGCCAGTTGGCCGGGGTGGCGGCAGGGGCCCGCCAGGAAGACGAACGTTTGAACCGCCGACTCTTTTCTCGATCCACAAGGGCAAAATTGTGCGGGTGGCGGAATTCGGGGCATTTGTTGAGACGGAGTGCATGGGCAGCAAGTGGGGGCTGGTGCACTACTCGCAAATCTGCGAGAAGTCCGGAGGGGAGAAGGTGGAGGTGGAGGACGAGGTGGAGCTGGGGCAGGAGGTTTGGGTGAAGGTGCTGTCTGTCGACGTCGAAGCGCAAAAGGTCGGTATGTCGATGAAATACGTTGACCAGGCTACAGGCGAGGACAAGGACATGTTGCAAGTAAAGTACACAGTGGAGAAGGAATCCGAGGGAAAGCGCCGCGGATTCGGCGGCGGCGGCGGCGGCGGCGGCGGCGGGCGCGGGATGAACGATATCTATGCGCGAAACAAGCGGGAGGAGGAGGAGTATGCGAGCCATAGTTGGGGCGGCGGAGGGCGCCCGGGCGGCGCCGGCGAGGCCGCGGAGGAGGAAGGGGACCCGGAGGAGCGGAACTTTGGGCTCTCGGGCCTGCTAGCAAAGGAGACGCGCACGTTTGAGGGCGTGGAGCTCAAGTTCATCGAGCCGGCGGAGGCGCGGATGCCGACGCTCCGCTGGCGGCTGTACGAGTTCAAGGGCGACGAGCAGACGCGCACCCTGCACCTCCCCCGCCTCTCGTGCTACGTCTTTGGGCGCGACCGTAGCCTCAACAAGTTCCCAGGCTTCGTGGCGACGGACCATCCGTCGTGCTCCAAGCAGCACGCGGTGATCCAGTTCCGCCTCCAGGCCCGTGATGACGGGCAGGGTGGCAGCATTCAAGAGGTGAAGCCGTACGTGCTGGACCTGCAGTCCACCAACGGAACGCATCTCAACGGCGAGCGCATCGAGGACCAACGCTACTACGAGCTCAAAATGAAGGACATGATCAAGTTCGGAAACTCGACGCGCGAGTACATTGTCATGCATGATGGGCCGATCGACGCGCAGGGCGTTTGAAGGCGGACGTGGTGCAGAAAACCGCGCCTAACGGGCCTACCAGCTGGTTTCTGTTTGCGCGCGGGCCGCATGTCTCCGCGCTGTGCGCAGTTTCAGTGTATTCGATCCCGCCCCCTTTTCCAGGGTGCCAGGCTTTCTACTGCTGCCAGCACCCAGCTTCTACTCCGAGCAGCTGAGCCTCCCACAACCCCAATCCCCTCCGGAGTCCTCACTGCGAGGTGTCCGAATCACTACGATTTCTTTTTTGGGCACACCGGCTCCCCCATGCGGTCACGCGACGCGTGGAAGTTGGGCACCACGCAGACCACATCTCCCTCCACCAATCGTGCAGGATTGTGTATGTGCGTCAACTGCACAACAGCCAACAGTTGAATTAGATGTGATCGCACCGGCTCGCGCTCTGGGTTCTGAAGTGCATGCTCTACAAACTGGCACACAATCATGCTCGCCGGAGCCATACAAGGATCCTGGGCGGACCTACCAGATTGTAGTTCAGCTCAATCAGCGCGTGCTCGGTCGTCCCGAAACGCGTGGCAATCGCTGCGAGAGTGTCGCCGTCCTGCACGTCGTATTGGTGCGCGAAGCGGTACAGCGCGCCGTCCTGCGCCACGTCAGGCCCATCGAAACCCTCGATCCCATTCAGCGACCACAACGCAAGCCAGTCCGTCTTGTACTTTGGCGCGGCCTTGAAAAATGTCTCCCCAGGTGCGAGGGTAGCATTGCAGAGCTCAAGTCCCTCCTGCTCGCTGCCCAGAATGCCGTCCAGACACCCCATACAAGTTGCATCCCCAAACACGCGTTCATGATATGAACCCCCAGGCAGATGCGACTCTGCCAGCCGACCCCGTGCGTCGAGCTTAATCGGTGCGGCCGCGAAGCGGAGAAGCCAGCGCCCAAGCTGCTGGGCGTTGCCACTCGCGTCCTCGGGGCACGTCGAGTCCATGTTGTATCGAGGGCAGAGTTCCCAGAAACTGATTCCATGCGAGATGCCAAGACCCTCGTCCAACATCAGGTAAGTGAACTTCTCCCCAACACGTGGTCCGGAGACCCAAGAACGGTAGTTGTCCCCAAGACGGAGGTGCCGATTGAGAAGCGTCACCTTGCGCGCTTTGGTCCAGTCTAGTTTACCCCCCCGCACACCGTACGTCGCACCCTGGTTGCAACTGCACCCGTCCACACAGCAGTCATGTTCTTTCCCCCCTGTCAAGACAAATGCCGCCTTCTGCATCGCGTCATCTGTGGATGTGACATCCGCAAAAGCTAGAGACGGCATCCGATCAACTGCTTGCTTATAAAACTCTGTCATGTCGTCGTCCATAATGTTCCAGCGCTCTGGGTCAGGCATGAGACGCTTCCCATCGGGCGATTGTGCGAACCGCGTCCCCCATGGATCCCCATGCATAATATTCTTCCACTCTGGGCCGTACACTCCCATCGAGGACTCAATGACAGTGCGCACGCGTGCGGACGGCAACCGCGTCTGAACGTACTCCGCCCAGTATGCGGCCCCGTGCGCGCCCCAAACCTTTGACGTCATTTTCAGACCTGTCCCTACCAGTAGTACCTCCTTGGCCTTACCAAAGTTGCGCTTGTCCAGAGCCCAGTCCAGCGCCATACCAGCGTTCACGCTCCCTCTGTGGTGGAACGTGGTGCACGTTTCCTTCCCAGAGTCATAAGTCCTTGAGGCAGCACCCGCGTGCATGTCCCCTGTACAGTCCGGGATGATCACAATGTTCCACTTCTGCGCAAACTCTCTATCCGCGTTGGTGATTCCCTTATCACCAAGCTTTGGGCTCGAGCCCGTCACTAGGTTGCGAAGATGCACCGCCATACTAGGTGGGCTCAACGTGTATTCGTCCAGCGTGCGAGCCGCCGACTCCCCACAGCTTGCTGCATCGTAGCAGATCCCGGAGGAGAGGAAAATGAAAATCACACGGCTCTCGATATCCTGGAGCGGGCGAATGTAGAAGGAGAACTCCCTGTTACCCAAACCACACACAGCAGGCTTGCCAGGCCGGATCTCCGCCCACTCGTTCTTCTCGAAGCGGTATGCAGAGCTTGTAACCAGGGTCTCGACCCCTTGTGTGCAGATGTAGTTATCATTCTTTTTCTGACACGTCTTCGGGACAGCCCTGCATGGAACCTGTTGAGGTTCGTCCATTTCGACGCTCTGCAGCCATGTTGAAGGCTTGGCGAAAATCGCTTCCGGGCACTGCAGCTCAACCGTCGCTGTAGTCCCATTGCACCCGACCGGCGGTGGCGCATCCAGGTGCGGATACTCAAACTCGTAAAGAGCTGAGGCGCCGCCAAGCAGGACCGCGAGCACTGCGGAGGAACCGCCCCTCGTTAGCCGCTGCTTGCCAACGCTGACGCGTCCAGCACGTGCTCGACCTCGCTAGTGCGGCCAGACCACAGGTTGACAGTGAGGCGCAAACGACCGGCAGAAGGGCACTTCCGCTAGGCAATATAATTGCTTCTGTGGATACCGGGAACAAGGCTCGCGCAGCCTCCAGGCTTCCCCGCGCCGCGAGTCCCGAGCAGGGGGACCAGCCGCAGAAAGGAATGAATGGTTTCACGCGGTGGAAATCCGCAGCGCAGGGCGTAGGATCGAAACTCACGTAGTGCGGTCGAAGTGCGCCCAATCGACCGTCCCCAACCGACCCCCATGGCCGCCGCGGGCGCCTTTCCCCACCACCAGCGCCGCCCTGGCCTTTCAGCCTTTGTGGACAGCGTTGACTAATTGATACAACTTTTTTTTGGTCCTCTAAACAAGGGGTCAGCAGTTGCTTCCTGGAACCTTTGCGATCGAGGCTACGAAGGGGATCCCGACGAAGTCTTGCTGTGCGACGGTGTTTTGAGGCCGCAAATCGGTCACAGTGGACACGCTGCTTCTGTAGTCTCAGGGAAGAATCCGCTCGGAGTTTGTCTTGGGACAGGAGGTGTGTCCGCATAGCAGTGGCGAGCAGGATGGACCGGCGGGTGTATCTGGCTGCGCGTGTCCGCCCGTTGACACCGCGTGAAATGAGTATGGGAAGCAAGACGTGCATAGTGGTCGATGGGAACTGCACTACTATTGTGAATCCGGAGACGGGCGACGCCAAGGCATTCGTGTTGGACTACTCGTATGACTCTTCCGACGAAGCTGCCTCCCGTAGAGGGATGGTCGAAGACGACTCCGGCGGTGACAAGGCTGGGTGCCAAGCGGACAACTACACTATCTTCAAAGACATAGGGACTGCGATGCTGATGAGTTCTTTGGACGGGCTGAACACGTGCTTTTTTGCGCATGGCCAGTCTGGTACGGGCAAGACCTACACGCTGATCGGCGAGGAGGCGGACCCAGGGTTGTTGCCGCGGTTGCTCGAGGCCCTCTTCCAGCAAGATGCGGTTATTTCGGGCGACTTGGAAATTTCTGTCAAATTTATCGAGGTGGGCAACGAACAGGTGCGCGACATGATGCAGCGCGATTTCTACTCGCCAGGGGGACTGCGGGTGCGGCAACGCGAGGGCGTTGGCGCCGTTGTGGAAGGGCTCTCTGCGACCGCTCTCCGCTCGATGTCAGACTGCGAAGATTTTCTGGCCGAGGTGCTGCGAAGTCTCGGGTCAATCGCAGTGAGCTCACATTCTGTCTTCACCATCGAGCTCTTTGAGCCTGACCCCCGCGGGAGCTCCGCAAAGGTGCCCCTCTCAAAGATGCACCTCGTCGACCTCGCCTCGTCGGCGTCGTCCAGCGACGCAGGAAACCTGCAGATGAAGTCGAGCGCCACGCTCCAGGACCGCTCGCTCCTTGCTTGGGCAAACGTGATGTCCGCGCTGGCAGAGAACCAGATGGAGGAGGTCAGCGGCCGGCGCCCGCGCGTGTTTGTGCCGTACCGCGGCTCGGTGCTCACCCGGGTGCTGGAGGACTCGATGGGCCCGCGCTCGCGTTCCTTTGTCGTGGCGACGCTCTCCCCGTCCCACCTCGAGTACCGCAGTACCCTCAACACCTTCCGCCATGTCGTGCGCGCCAAGGAGGTGCGTCGCGTCGCGCCCAACGACGCCATCCTGCGGCAGTACATGGGCGACCAGGACCTGGTGCCAGCAGCGGGCGGCGGCTGGCGCTGGGCCTACTGTCCTAAGGACGGCTAAGCTCATCTAACACTGGGGCGTGCGTACCGGGTCGGGGCGTTCCCACGAGGGAGGCTGAAAAGTTGCTTCAAATGTGTAAATCAAGGTTTATATAAATGTGTAGTCAGTGCTCTCAAATGTATTTACACACACGCACGCACACACACACACACAGAGAGAGAGAGAGAGAGAGAGAGAGAGAGAGAGAGAGA
>ENA-UOXV01005449-UOXV01005449.1-marine-metagenome-genome-assembly--contig:-NODE-5449-length-13948-cov-7.544159_pt1 | contig 13948 bp, 2 predicted proteins | sample MGYA00238165_ERZ766961 | MGnify/ENA primary metagenome ERZ766961 (study PRJEB28924, sample SAMN03173240) | marine metagenome | biome: Marine; feature: Water; material: Subsurface seawater | place: North... | reverse complement strand
CCGCCTCGGTTCTGACCGAAGGTGCGGCCAATAATAACTCAATGCGGGTTGGTGGAGTCTTGACGTTCCATTCACCTTATGTGTTCTCAATAGCGACTGCGGCCGATGGCGCAAAGGGTGGGGCCTTGTTCCAACAAACCCCAGGTGCGGCAACTTTGTCGGCGGTTTCTGATCTCAATGTTCTGACCATTGAGAATGCCAAGAAAATGCTGACCGCTGTTGACGGCGCGCTAGTTCGTATTGACCTTGAGCGATCTGATATTGGCGCAACCATGTCACGGATGGAACATACGATTTCCAACCTGTCGAATATTGCTCTCAATACAAAGGGCGCGCGTTCGAGGATCCAAGATGCTGATATTGCTGCTGAAACAGTTGAACTGAATAGGGCGCAGGTGCTATCCCAAGCAGCGCAAGCAATGCTCGCTCAGGCGAATAGAACATCACAATCAATTTTAAGCTTGCTACAGGGTTAAATTAACAAGAATACAAGTTCTAAAAATGGTCTCGTTTGAGGCCATTTTTATTTACAGCCGTATAAGTTTAAGGACATTTGTTTTTTCATTATTGGCTTGGGCGAGCATTGCGGCTGCAGCATTATTTAAGATTGATTCTTTTGCAAGCTGTGTTGTCTCAACAGCAAAGTCTGCGTCAATGATACGTCCGTTTGCGATATTTGTTATTCTCGATGAGTTAAACAAGTTATTGATATTATGTTGAATACGGTTTTGTGTGGCGCCAATTTTTGCCTGAGACGCAGAAAGGCGCACGATTGTCTCATCAAGCAATGACATTGCGTCACGGGCACCATTAGCTGTGCTTATGTCAATACTGGATAGATTGAGGTTGTTATCATCCCGTAGATCATTTGTGACAGTCAGTTTGATATTCTCTTCATATGTTCCGGATTGATTTGCGAAATCATAGAGAAGCCGGAAATTATATTCAGTTTTTCCGCTCTCAAAATCAAGGGGTTCGCTGCTTTGAATATTGCCATTAGCATCAACGGTAAAGCTTTTGTAATCTGAAGTGTTGCCAATATCTGCAGCCAAACGAAATGAGCCTGCCGATTGATCGTTTTTGCTATATCTATTTATATTTGTCAGTTCACTTAAACTTATTTGAGTTACTTCAGACTCGCTTACTGTGACCTCTGATCTGCTTTTGTTAAATGTGCTTTCAGTCAAGCGCATATCAACAGTCTCACTAAACTCCACACCGTCTGGCCGAGTGTAAATAACTCTTAAGTCAAAATTTTCTTCGCTTGCTAACCTTAACTCACCTTTTGAGCGGATGCTTCCAGTGGCTGAGTTAATTGTAAATTCGTTATAGTCTTCTGTGGTTGGATCAAGCCTGTATGTACCGCCTGAAGCGCCATTTGCTGTTATGTGATTATTTGTTGCAGTAAAGACATTGCCATCAATTTCGACAATATCTCCTTCTTCGGCCGTAAGAGTTGTGGTGCCAGTTAGAGTGTCTGTTAGAGCAAGGTTGATGGTTTGCACAAACTCTCTAGTTGCATCACCAGATTGATATGCAATTTGGAAGCTGTACTGGTTTTGTGTGCTAAAATCTAATGGTGTTTTGGACTGCACAGTGCCATCAGCTGATATTTCAAATTGCGTGTGATCTCCACCTGAAGGTACGATGCGCCACCCGCCTTCAAAGTTATCACGTTGAGCAAAGCCCTGAATATACTCCATTGCGCCTGACGTAATATATACCCGATCAGACTCCTGAACTGTCAATGTTGCTGTTGCTTGCAAAGATTCGGTCAAGTTTAATGTTACTTCTTCTAGATGCTCTTTGCCTGTTGAAGAGTTGTATTTAACATTAAACTTATATTGCAGCTGATTTGCCTGCAGCAGTGAGCTTTTTGATGTAATATTTCCGCTGCTATCAATTGTGAATTTATCAGAATCAGCGCCAGTTAAGCTGTATGTTCCAACGCCAAGGTCTTTAGTTGCAAAGGCATTGGTGCTGGATAAAGTGGCTGCTGCAATATCTACATCATGTGATTGTTCTGCGTAGATGGTTGCGCGAGATAATAAGGTGTCTTTTAGGTTTAAAGTAATGACATCTTTAAAGATGCGTCCATCACTCGCTGTGTAAATAGCCTCAATATTATATTGTGCTTGATTGTCATATTCCAACTGATTGCGAGAGGTAATTACACCTGTGTTAGAGATAATAAAATCTCCAACATCAGCCCCTTGTAATGTGTAACGACCCCTAAAATCATCACGACTAGCAAAGGCATTTAAATAGGATGATGTTGCAGGGTTAATAACAACATTATTTGCCTCAAAGGCGGATAATGTTGAAACACTTTGTAATGCCTCAGTTAATGTTAAGGTTACAGCTTCACTATGAGTTTTTCCCGTAGATGACGTGTAATTAACATTGAAGTTGTATTGGCTCCCTGATGTCCGAAGCATCGCATTTTTAGAAGTTATGTTGCCATTACTGTCAATATTAAACAGATTAGCATTTGTACCATTTAGGCTGTAGCTGCCTACGCCTGGATCTTTAGTTGCAAATGCTTTTGTACTACTTAATGTCGCGGCAGAAATTGTTAAGCTTTGTGTCTCTTCAGCTGATAATGACGCTGAAGAGTTCAATGTGTCCCCTACATTTAAAGTCACTGTTTCAGTGAATGTGCGGCCATCAGATCCATCATAAATTACATCAAAAGTTAGAGTCGGTTTGCTGTCAAACTCAATTGTGCCAAGAGATGTTATGTTTCCGCTGCTGGCGTTGATTGTGAATTTATTATAATCAGAACCACTTGTGCCTAGTCTATAGCTCCCAAACCCATCACGATTAGCAAAGCTATGGATGCTGCTCATAACATTAGAGGCAATTGTTATTTGGTTGGCTTCATGTGCTGTGATAGTTGAAGAGCCCTGAAGCGCTTCGGTTAATGTTAATGATACTGCCTCTGTGTGGATGGGCCCGTTTGAAGCGGTGTAAACAACATTGAAGTTATAGCTGCCTTGCGTGACCGTGCCTGTTGATGTGACATTGCCGCTTCCATCAATGCTAAATTTATTTGCATCGGCACCAGTTAAGCTATAGTTGCCAACTCCTGGATCTTTTGTCGCAAACGCATTCGTGCTGCTCAATGTTGCGGCAGCAATTGTTAGGCTTTGCGTTTCCTCTGCCGTAATGTTTGCATCAGAAAACAATGTATCTGTTAAGTTTAATGTAACTGACTCGGTGAATTCTGTTACTGCACCATTTACGGTTGTGCGATAAATTACGTCAAAATTATAGCTTGCCTGAGTATCAAAATCTAAAGCTGCCTTTGATGTTAGGCGTCCTGTAGAACTATTTATGTCAAATTTATTATAGTCGCCGGTCGCTGCTAACCTGTAACTTCCACCGCTGTGCCTTGAGGCAAAGTCTGCAAGATTTGACATGGCGCTTGCATTAATACCAACAGTGTCAGCCTCTGCCGCAGACAAGGTAGATGATGATTGCAGGGCTTCTGTAACGTTTAGCGTTACCGCTTCAACATGAGTGACACCATTGCCGTCAGTGTAATTTACATTAAAATTATACGTACCTTTATTTATTGTGCCGGTGGATGTAATCGCACCATCAGCCGCAACCGTAAATAAATTTGAGTGAGTCCCACTAAGGGCATATGTGCCCGTCTCGCCAGCACCGTCCTTCGTGGTAGCATAATGCTCGGTACTCGTTAGCGTGTCTTCGGCAATTGTGAGGCTCTGTGTCTCTTCAACTGTAAGGGTCGCCGTTGATTGAAGTGTATCGAGTAAATTGAGAGTCACTGTGTCAGTGTACTCGCGACCATCACTGGCACGATATATAACATCAAAAACATAACTCGATTGAGTGTCAAAATCTAAAGCTGCCTTAGATTGAATGTTGTTGAAAGCGTCAAATTCAAAAAACTGATAATCTGGCCTACTAGTCCCAAATCTATAGGTCCCGTTGCTTCCATCAGTAGTAGCAAAGGAGCGTGTTTCTAAAAGATCGTCTTTATATATTTTGACTAGTGTCGCTTCTTGCGCGCTCATAGCAGAAGAGCCCTGTAGGGCGCGAGTCACATTCAATGTTACAGATTCTGTATGAGTGGCACCTGTGCCGGCTGTATATTGTACATTAAAGTTATATGTTCCACGGTTTACAGTTCCATTGGATGTAATTGCCCCATCAGGCGCGATGCTAAACAGGCCAGCATGTGCTCCAGAAAGGTTATATGAGCCACTTTCACCAGCACCATCTTTAGTTGTTGCAAAAAACTCAGTGCTCGTGAGAGCGTTCTCCGCAATTGTAAGACTTTGTGTTTCCTCTGCTGAGAGGACAGCAGTGGATTGAAGCGTATCAGTTATTGCTAGGTTGACGGTTTCTGTGAACTGCCTTCCGTCAGACGCTGATGTGTAAATTACATCAAAAGTATAGTTTGGTTGAGTGTCAAAATCGAGTGCCCCAGTTGATACGACATTACCAGTAGAACTGTTTATTGAAAATTTCGCATAATCAGGTCCAGTACTTGCGATCTGGTAGCTTCCCTGGTTTCTATCGCGTGCAGCAAAGTTTGTTATGAGTGTGCTCGGTGCAATAGTCACCTGCCCTGACTCATGTGCAGAAACATTAGATACTGTATCGAGAGTCTCGGTAATCTTTAGTTTTATTTGTTCTGTATGAACATTAGCACCACTCGTATAAACCACGTTGAAATCAAATTGATTCTGGTGGTTGTAGACTCCAGTAGAGTCAATCCTGAAAGTCTCACCGGGTTTACTTGTCACTTCGCCAGTTCCAGAATTTATATTAAATTTAGATGCGTCACTGCCGCTCAAGGAGTATGCACCTCCGCCATATGTCGTTGCATATGCGACACTACGCAATAAAGTTCCGGCTGTAATTGTGATTTGGTCGCTCTCGGCTGAAGTGATCGTTGTAGTTGGGCTACTAGAATCTGCTATGTTCAGGTTCACTGTTTCAATAAATTGGCGGCCATCAGAACTTGAGGTAAAGACTAGATCAAAACTGTATGAGCTTTGAACCGATGGGTCTAATGTTGTTGCATTAGTTATTTGGCCAGTTGATGAATTGACATTAAATTTATTATAGTCTGACCCTGTCTGCGCGATGGAGTAGATTCCTGGCCCGTTTCGTGCCGCAAACCCATATATTTTTGATAATTTTGAAGCACTGATAGTCACATTTGTAGCCTCATTTGCGGTGAGGTTTGATGATGCTTGGAGAGCTTCAGTTAGCCCTAAAGTTACATTTTCTGTATGTGTAATTCCATTTACGCCTCGGTAATTAACGCTAAAGCTGTAAGTCCCCTTTGTGGCTAAAAGTAATGCTTGATTTGAGGTTACATTGCCTAAGTTATCCACTGAGAAATAGCCGCCGTCACTACCACTAATAGAAAAAGTACCTGCTTGGTTATCCTCATTTGAATAAGCTAGAATTGTGCTGAGTACAGTGTTTGCAACTTGCACTCTATTTGCTTCTTCGGAGGTTAATGCTGCGACAGAGTCTAAGGTGTCAGTTAAGGTCAGGTTGACGGTATTAACAAACTCGGTACCGTCTGAGGCTCTGGTGAATATTACATCAAATGAATAATTTTTTTGAACATCAAAGTCCAAAGGTGTTTTTGAAGTTATCTGACCATTATTGACGTCTATATTAAATTGATTTGCGTTAGCGCTCGTGCTCGAGAAGCGAAACGAGCCGCCACTGCTTGAATTTACGTAACTGTTAAGGAGCGAAAGGTCAGAACGATTAATGGTTAAATTGTTACCTTCTTGCGCAACAAGGTTGGATGTTGCTCGCTCCGTGGCAGTGAGATTTAGATTAACAGTTTCTGTATGGTATCCAGACCCATTACTTTTATTGTATCGAACCTCAAAGCTGTAGTTGGATTTTGCAGATTGTTGAAGTGTTGAGGATGTAACATTACCATTTTGGTCAATGGAGAACTTGTTGTAGTCACTCCCTCTTTGCAAAATTTGGAATGAGCCGTTGAATCCATCCAATTGTGCTTTTTTGTAAAGTTCAGCTAGTTGTGTGTTCGATATAGAAACAGAATTTGACTCTTGCGCTGCAAGTGTGACAGTGCCTGTTGTCACGGCAGCGGCACCAGGGTTTGATTGAGTGATGCCCACATCACGAAGCACAAGCTCTGATCCGAGAACTTGTCCTCCATCTGCGTCATACGAACCAGATACAAATACGAAATTATAGTTTCCAGAGGAATTAACAGTAGTTGTCTGACGACTGATTGATTTCGAGCCTGGAGAGGACTGTCGGTAATTCAGAAGTTCAACGGTCTGATTGGTAGCGGTGTCAACAAGAAAAGCATAAACATCTGCAGCATCACCATTAGCGTTTACACCCCAATCAAAGTAAACTTGGTCCCCGGCTGAAATGCTGTAGGCCTCTTTAGAGGTAATATACGGCCCATGCATGTAACCATTCGCATTTGGCACGCGTACAGAATTGGTTCCAAGAGTAATTTGACCACTCGAGGCATTAAAGCTGAATGTTGTCGGGTTTCCATTGTCTGACTGAACAAGTGCATTATCGTTGCCTCCCCCAGGATCGGCTGGCGATGATATTGTCGTCCCATTTACTTTAATTTGGTTAGTGACGGGCTGACCTGAGTCCCCCAAATTCACCTGCTCAAGTACAATATCCCACCCAACGATACTACTAGTTCCAGTTCCCGTTGAGCTCCCAGAGCCACCATATCTGAAATCACCATTTTCAAATAATAAAGGCGTAATTCTTGAGCTAGATGTAACAGATGCAGTTGAGCTTGCGGCAAGGCCGGCAATTGCAGAGCTTGAACTTGTCGGTGTGCTGTTTGAGAGCACATTGAGGTATGAGTTTCCGGAGGCGTTTGCGTTAGCTAGTATGCTCCGTCCTGATACGCCGTCTGCACTGCTGCTGCCAGAAGTGTCGCTAGCGCTCGTGTTAACACCATTGGTGGATGACGCAATGTCTAGGCTTGTTGTGCCCGTAGCTGTAGACGAGCCGGGTGTTTGAAAATTTGATGTACCTGTCGCTGTGTTGCTTAAAAGTAAATCTACCTGTGATGAACCAGAAGCCCTACTATTGGCTAAAGCATTGAATGCTGACGTACCAGTAGGAGAGGCTGAGCCGAGTAAATCTAGGGTAGACGAACCGGCGCCACTTGTTGCGGACGGTGTTCTGAAAGCGGAGCTCCCTGAACCTGTTGTTGATAGTGACCGTTCAATTTGGGATGTTCCAGATCCAATTGATGATTGCGGGGTGATAAAATTTGATGTTCCTGTCGCCAACCCGCTTGCAAGAAAATCAATATTTGATGCTCCCGCAGCGGTTGAGTTTTCAAGGGTTTGAAAACTTGAATTGCCAGCGGCATTTGTTTGGCTCGCAATATTAATAACTGAAGACCCACGAGAAAAACTGTTTGACAAATAATCAAGAAGGGAAGGGCCCGAAGCTGTTGTTAGAGGTCGCAACAGCGTGTTTGAGAGTAAGGTTTTAGCGGTGCTTGAACCTTTGATAAATGGGAGGATGCCCATGCTATCAATAAGTAAGTTAATCGTTTCAGAATTTGTGTGACCAGCTCTAATGGAGTTTTGGTAAGACCCGTCAAGCAACGAAACTTCATTAAAGGACGTGTTGTTGGCTATCTGACTAATTCCATCCAGTAATTGTTGGATTTCTACTTGGGCATTCTGTCGATCCGTGTCTGTGTATACGCCATTGTGCATTTGTGTAGCTAATTCACGCATGCGCTGAACCATGTTTGTAATTGTATCCATTCCAGACATAGCTGTTTGTATTAAAGAAATGCCATCCATCGAATTGCGCAAAGCGCTGTTCATGCTTGTTATTTGGCTGTACATTTTTGTCGAGACAGCTAGGCCGGCTGCGTCATCTGCAGATGAGTTGATGCGCAGGCCGGACGCAAGTCTTTCCATAGATGTCCGCTGCCTATCATTTGCTTTTGTCGCAAACGTTCTGGCTAGAATTGCGCTGGTATTTGTGTTGATCGACGTCATGCATACTTCTCCAGTACACTTAACGTCTTGTGCTTAAATATTGTTAGCTTCTTTTCAGATTAACAATCAAATTTAGAGTTGTATAAGTTTAAGGACATTTGTTTTTTCATTATTGGCTTGGGCGAGCATTGCGGCTGCAGCATTATTTAAGATTGATTCTTTTGCAAGCTGTGTTGTCTCAACAGCAAAGTCTGCGTCAATGATACGTCCGTTTGCGATATTTGTTATTCTCGATGAGTTAAACAAGTTATTGATATTATGTTGAATACGGTTTTGTGTGGCGCCAATTTTTGCCTGAGACGCAGAAAGGCGCACGATTGTCTCATCAAGCAATGACATTGCGTCACGGGCACCATTAGCTGTGCTTATGTCAATACTGGATAGATTGAGGTTGTTATCATCCCGTAGATCATTTGTGACAGTCAGTTTGATATTCTCTTCATATGTTCCGGATTGATTTGCGAAATCATAGAGAAGCCGGAAATTATATTCAGTTTTTCCGCTCTCAAAATCAAGGGGTTCGCTGCTTTGAATATTGCCATTAGCATCAACGGTAAAGCTTTTGTAATCTGAAGTGTTGCCAATATCTGCAGCCAAACGAAATGAGCCTGCCGATTGATCGTTTTTGCTATATCTATTTATATTTGTCAGTTCACTTAAACTTATTTGAGTTACTTCAGACTCGCTTACTGTGACCTCTGATCTGCTTTTGTTAAATGTGCTTTCAGTCAAGCGCATATCAACAGTCTCACTAAACTCCACACCGTCTGGCCGAGTGTAAATAACTCTTAAGTCAAAATTTTCTTCGCTTGCTAACCTTAACTCACCTTTTGAGCGGATGCTTCCAGTGGCTGAGTTAATTGTAAATTCGTTATAGTCTTCTGTGGTTGGATCAAGCCTGTATGTACCGCCTGAAGCGCCATTTGCTGTTATGTGATTATTTGTTGCAGTAAAGACATTGCCATCAATTTCGACAATATCTCCTTCTTCGGCCGTAAGAGTTGTGGTGCCAGTTAGAGTGTCTGTTAGAGCAAGGTTGATGGTTTGCACAAACTCTCTAGTTGCATCACCAGATTGATATGCAATTTGGAAGCTGTACTGGTTTTGTGTGCTAAAATCTAATGGTGTTTTGGACTGCACAGTGCCATCAGCTGATATTTCAAATTGCGTGTGATCTCCACCTGAAGGTACGATGCGCCACCCGCCTTCAAAGTTATCACGTTGAGCAAAGCCCTGAATATACTCCATTGCGCCTGACGTAATATATACCCGATCAGACTCCTGAACTGTCAATGTTGCTGTTGCTTGCAAAGATTCGGTCAAGTTTAATGTTACTTCTTCTAGATGCTCTTTGCCTGTTGAAGAGTTGTATTTAACATTAAACTTATATTGCAGCTGATTTGCCTGCAGCAGTGAGCTTTTTGATGTAATATTTCCGCTGCTATCAATTGTGAATTTATCAGAATCAGCGCCAGTTAAGCTGTATGTTCCAACGCCAAGGTCTTTAGTTGCAAAGGCATTGGTGCTGGATAAAGTGGCTGCTGCAATATCTACATCATGTGATTGTTCTGCGTAGATGGTTGCGCGAGATAATAAGGTGTCTTTTAGGTTTAAAGTAATGACATCTTTAAAGATGCGTCCATCACTCGCTGTGTAAATAGCCTCAATATTATATTGTGCTTGATTGTCATATTCCAACTGATTGCGAGAGGTAATTACACCTGTGTTAGAGATAATAAAATCTCCAACATCAGCCCCTTGTAATGTGTAACGACCCCTAAAATCATCACGACTAGCAAAGGCATTTAAATAGGATGATGTTGCAGGGTTAATAACAACATTATTTGCCTCAAAGGCGGATAATGTTGAAACACTTTGTAATGCCTCAGTTAATGTTAAGGTTACAGCTTCACTATGAGTTTTTCCCGTAGATGACGTGTAATTAACATTGAAGTTGTATTGGCTCCCTGATGTCCGAAGCATCGCATTTTTAGAAGTTATGTTGCCATTACTGTCAATATTAAACAGATTAGCATTTGTACCATTTAGGCTGTAGCTGCCTACGCCTGGATCTTTAGTTGCAAATGCTTTTGTACTACTTAATGTCGCGGCAGAAATTGTTAAGCTTTGTGTCTCTTCAGCTGATAATGACGCTGAAGAGTTCAATGTGTCCCCTACATTTAAAGTCACTGTTTCAGTGAATGTGCGGCCATCAGATCCATCATAAATTACATCAAAAGTTAGAGTCGGTTTGCTGTCAAACTCAATTGTGCCAAGAGATGTTATGTTTCCGCTGCTGGCGTTGATTGTGAATTTATTATAATCAGAACCACTTGTGCCTAGTCTATAGCTCCCAAACCCATCACGATTAGCAAAGCTATGGATGCTGCTCATAACATTAGAGGCAATTGTTATTTGGTTGGCTTCATGTGCTGTGATAGTTGAAGAGCCCTGAAGCGCTTCGGTTAATGTTAATGATACTGCCTCTGTGTGGATGGGCCCGTTTGAAGCGGTGTAAACAACATTGAAGTTATAGCTGCCTTGCGTGACCGTGCCTGTTGATGTGACATTGCCGCTTCCATCAATGCTAAATTTATTTGCATCGGCACCAGTTAAGCTATAGTTGCCAACTCCTGGATCTTTTGTCGCAAACGCATTCGTGCTGCTCAATGTTGCGGCAGCAATTGTTAGGCTTTGCGTTTCCTCTGCCGTAATGTTTGCATCAGAAAACAATGTATCTGTTAAGTTTAATGTAACTGACTCGGTGAATTCTGTTACTGCACCATTTACGGTTGTGCGATAAATTACGTCAAAATTATAGCTTGCCTGAGTATCAAAATCTAAAGCTGCCTTTGATGTTAGGCGTCCTGTAGAACTATTTATGTCAAATTTATTATAGTCGCCGGTCGCTGCTAACCTGTAACTTCCACCGCTGTGCCTTGAGGCAAAGTCTGCAAGATTTGACATGGCGCTTGCATTAATACCAACAGTGTCAGCCTCTGCCGCAGACAAGGTAGATGATGATTGCAGGGCTTCTGTAACGTTTAGCGTTACCGCTTCAACATGAGTGACACCATTGCCGTCAGTGTAATTTACATTAAAATTATACGTACCTTTATTTATTGTGCCGGTGGATGTAATCGCACCATCAGCCGCAACCGTAAATAAATTTGAGTGAGTCCCACTAAGGGCATATGTGCCCGTCTCGCCAGCACCGTCCTTCGTGGTAGCATAATGCTCGGTACTCGTTAGCGTGTCTTCGGCAATTGTGAGGCTCTGTGTCTCTTCAACTGTAAGGGTCGCCGTTGATTGAAGTGTATCGAGTAAATTGAGAGTCACTGTGTCAGTGTACTCGCGACCATCACTGGCACGATATATAACATCAAAAACATAACTCGATTGAGTGTCAAAATCTAAAGCTGCCTTAGATTGAATGTAACCGGTTGTATCATTTATATCAAAGTAACTTGAGTCTGGACGCGATGGATCAATTCTGTATTGGCCGCCTGGATTTGCTGAAGCAAAACCGGCTAAGAGGTCAAGACTGCTGCCTCTAATCGCCAGAGTATTTGCTTCTTGAGCTGATGCAGAGCTTGTTGATTGCTTGGACCTACCAAGTTCTAAGGTGACAGTTTCTATGTGGCTTCCGCCCGTTGAGGGCTGGTACATAACATCAAATGTATAAGATTGCTGTGTGGCATATCGAAGTGGTTGTGTAGAAGTGATATCACCATTCACGTCAATTTGAAATTTTGTATGATCAGGTCTACTATTGAGGATGCTAAAGACGCCCACTCCAGGGTCGTTCAAAACAATTTTATCCATTTCTGCTAATAGCAAGTTATCGATTGATACTAAATCTGCCTCTTCAGCCTTTACCGTAACCCTGGCAGTCGTCTCGTTAGAGCTGGGTGGGTTGGCTTCAGTAACTGTAACATTGGTTATTTTAAAAGAACCGCCAGCCCTTGTTCCGCCTGATGCGTCATAAGATCCTGATATGAATACAAATTTATAGTCACCTTCTTGACTGACAGTTGTTGTTTCTGTTTGAAAACCAGTTGTGCTGGCCATATTATAGTTTTCATTATTAGAGTGTTTGTTGATGAGTTCTATCGTATCTCCTGTATTGACATCTAAAAGGTAGCCATAAACGTCAAAAGCATCGCCATTTCCACTGGATAGACTGCCATTTTGTGCAAATGTTGCATCGCTTGCCAGCCAATCAAAAGACACTTGATCGCCAGCTTTGAGTGATACTGGAGATTTAGAAACAATATATGGGCCATGAGCTTGACCAAACTGACCAGTTAGTATAGCCGACGTGCCGAGTGTGATTTCACCGTTTTCTATGAGGTAGTTAAAAGTTACCGGACTGTTGCCCCATGGTTCAGCTTTGTAGTCATCTCCCCACGGGGCCCTGTCTGAAAAGTCATATTGCCACGATGGATTGCCATTTTGATCAAAGTTCGGCTGCCCACCTGAAACGATATTTGCCACTGTTTGACCAGTCAAGCCCGTGCTATATCCATGAGCGGGATCCACTACTGGCGTTCCGGTATCATTTGGAGTCGGAAAACCAGCTATGTTTATTCGATTGGCAGAGGTTAAAGTTTCACTAAAATCAGCTCTATCACTCGAATAATCGTTAGGCCCTAACGCGACTTGTTGTAAGAAAATATCCCATCCAGCGACGCTAGTATATACACCACTAGTAAGGCTGCTACCATAGCTGTTTCCAGCGCTAAAATCGCCATTTTCAAATTGTTTTGTTGTAATAACGGATGACTGAGCAACCCTTGCGTTAGAAATATTCTTATATGCTTGAAGCGAATTTGGATCAGCATATACTAACTGGGGCGTCAAAAATTTAGATAACCCTGATGCTGCCCTTGCTGCTGCAATTGTTATGTTTGAAGAGCCACTTCCTTGTGATGATGAGGGAATTCTAAAATCCGAATCTCCGTTACCATTAGTGCTAGCAATCAAGTTTTTTGATGAGATCCCTGTGCCGTTTATTAGGTTGGGAGTGTTAAAACTTGAAGTTCCGGAAGCTGAATTTGAGGTTAAAATATTAAGATTATTTTGACCGACTGCATTATCAATTTGCTTGATTGAAAAATTGGAAACACCTGTCGCGTTTGATTGGCTGAGAATGTCTAATTGAGATGTTCCCGCAGCAAAGCTTTTTGATAGATAGTTTAGTAATGAGCTACCGTTGGCTGATGTAATTGGTTTTAAAACCGACAGTGTGTGGGTAACTGACGCAATCGAACCACCCTGAATAAAAGGTAAAATCCCCATCCCATCAATCATAACATCAATGACCTCAGCGTTGGTGTGTCCTGCCCTTACTTGGTTTTGATATGACCCGTCAAGTAATCGAACGTTATTAAAGGATGTGTTTTGTGCCATCTGACTTATGCCACTCAGGAGCTGACTAATCTCTAATTGAGCATTATTTCTGTCTGAGTCAGTGTAAACACCATTATGCATCTGAGTTGCCAACTCTCGCATGCGCTGAACCATATTTGTGATGATAGACATACTCGACATTGCTGTTTGTATTAGGGAAACACCATCCATGGAGTTTCGCAGTGCACTATTCATACTGGTAAGTTGACTCTGCATTTTTCTTGAAACGCTTAGGCCAGCCGCATCATCCGCAGATGAGTTAATACGGGAGCCAGACGATAGACGTTCCATAGAGGTGCGCTGACGATCCGAGGACTGAATCGAATGAGTACGGGCCAATAGTGCGCTAGTGTTAGTATTAATTGATGTCATTCTGATCCACCTCTCAATACAAATACGTCTCAAATTAAATGTTATTTAATGTTAGATAATTGAAAATAATGAAAAAATTATATTTTTTAATTAATTGTTTTAATTGGCATAGTTATTGCAAGTGAGAGGTG
>ENA-UOXV01005448-UOXV01005448.1-marine-metagenome-genome-assembly--contig:-NODE-5448-length-13950-cov-34.408492_pt1 | contig 13950 bp, 26 predicted proteins | sample MGYA00238165_ERZ766961 | MGnify/ENA primary metagenome ERZ766961 (study PRJEB28924, sample SAMN03173240) | marine metagenome | biome: Marine; feature: Water; material: Subsurface seawater | place: North... | reverse complement strand
TCTTACTGCTTTAAAACCTTTACTTATAATAGCAGTTGGTAAAGACAGAAGTAAAGATTTTAAAGTTTTTATTGGATTCAAAAGTGCAAAAATAGCTGCAGAAACAAGAGCAATTTTTGCAATTTTTGGCCCCAACTCTTCTAAATTTGTGTTGAAATTAAAAGTTTTCTTCATAAAATCATCAAATGCTTTACCAGCACCTTCTATTTTAAGAATTATAAAATCTAATGCACCTAACAATTTGATAAAAGATTCTGATTGTAAAAATTGTACTAAACCAAACAATCCTAAAAATTTTAGGAGAGTACCACCTTTACCATCAAAAAGTTTTCCTAACTTATCAAAATATCCTCCAATTTTTTTCTCAATACCAAACAAACCTTCTATAAACTTTTGTTCCTTTGCTTCTTCTTTTTTTTTAATAGATTGTTGTTGTGATTGTGTAGGTTGTCCTTCACTTATTGCAATGACACTATTCAATATTTCTTTTAATACGGTAGAGTCTTCTTCAGTTTGTTTATTAAGTTTTTTTACCTCATCATCTGTTTGGTCTATTCCTTTTTTCTCAGTGTATGATTGGTCATCTCTTTGCAATCTACTTGCGTTAAGTATCTCACCAAGATTTTGTTTTATGGAAGAACCAAGAGATGGGTCTTTATTACCTCGTTCAATAAGAGCATTTGTTTTTTGTAATTCACCGATTACACCTTGTAATAAAGTTTCAGTAGACATTATTTTTTCTTCTTATCTGAATATGCGTTTGCACCAAAGAAACCCATGACGATAGCTGCAACTGAAACAAAATATGTTGCGGCCATATCACCAAGTATTTTTCCTGCTTGTTCCAAACCAATTAAATTTGCAAGTACCACTGCAAAGGGATATAGTAACATACCAAGTAAAGAGAACCAAGCCATCTTACGCATTGCATCTCTACGAGCATCTGCATCTTCTAGTTCTTTTCTTTTAAATTCCAAATCCATCTCCATTTCTTCTTGTGAAATGTGTCCATCACCATTTAAGTCTTTCTTCGCAACCTCATTATCAACTGTTTTGGTTATTTTGTCTGCCATGTGACTATCCTCTCATTTTTTGGTTTTCCTTCTCAATCCTTTCATTCTCTTTTTTAATCCACTCTGATAATAATGCGACATATATTTCTCTCTCATAAGGAATCATGTCTTCAAGTTCTCTCAAACTATATTTATGGTGTTGCATTAACGAAAAATTAGTTTTATAATAATTAGTTAGACTCTCGTGTGAGAGTCCTATTCTAAAAAATTTGAGAGGCCCTCCACAACCACCTCACCTTTGACATTTGTGTTAGGATTAGTAACTTTAATAACATGACGTAATTTTGGCATTGTATCAAAGAAATCCATAATTGATTGTAGTTGGTCATTTGTCATAGAGTCGATAAACTCATTCAATTCACCTTCATTCATGTCAACCCTGTTGTAAATTTTTTCTCCATGATGTATTTCATGCACACACTTGTTTAAAATACTAAACACCATAGACGCATTACCAGATGAATTTAAGATTCCTTTGATATCATTCAATAATGGATATCTTAAAAAAAGTTTAATATCATTTGATACCTGTATTTCATTTGTGTGATTTGCAGTCATCTGTACATTTACTTCCTGAAGATTTATTTTAACTGACACTCGTGTTTTATTATCATCAGGACAAGTGATTTGTAATTCAGCATTTTCTCCTATAGATTTTGCACGAATTTGTAAAAATATATACTCAATGTCAAATAGAGGTGCTTTAAGAGGGTCTACTTTTCCAAAAGTACACGCTTTAACTAATTCTCCTACTGCGTTTGCAATATCACCTTCATCTTTTGCATCTTGTGCCATGAGTAATATTTTTTGTTCTCTTACAAGAAATGGTCTATAGTTTATTTTTTCATTTGTTGATGGTAACACCAATTGATATTTTGGTGTTTCTAATTTTGGTAAAGCCATTATATTATCCTTATAATCTAGTTAATACCTTTGGTATTTTACTTCTTATTTCTCTCTCAACTCCATTTAATACTACGTCACCTATTCTATTTAGTAGTGGTTTTGGTAGGTCAGCCTCATCTGTTAAATTTTTAAAGTATCTATACTTAAATGTTACACTTACTTTCTGTATCTCTGTTGCTGGTGCATATGACAATGATTGTTCTGCAACCGTTGATGGAAAACACTCAAGTATTTTCACACCAAATCTTTTTTTATTATTTTCATCTAATTGATGTATATCCATTGAACCGACATATTTATCATAATACTCCATTGCAAAAGTTCTATTATCAAAAGAAAGTCTTTGCCATGTTTCAAAAAAGGTTCTCTCTCTCATATCAGTAGAACACTGAAACACACCTGTTATATCACCATAGGTGTAACCTGTTACAACATCTTTTAGTGGGCCATATAGATTGACATCAGGAGTTGTATCTAAAGTTCTGCCTGGAAAAGAAATAGACTCACAACGTAAACTTGTCTGTCTAGTTATACCCTCACTTGTTTTTTGGGGCATTAGTATTGACATGATGTTTGTGTCTGTACCTACAGGTGAACCACCCACACCACTTGGAGGGTGAAGTGTTACTTCGTACCTAGAAGGTTTTGCATATCCATCATCATTACGAAAACCACTGAGTATCTCATTCATTACACCATACGCAGTTCCTTCTATAAGTCCACCTAAATTAAATTTTGCCATTAAATCATTTTCCTTGAATCTTTATACACTTCTGATTGACTACCCTTCTTAAATCTTTGAACAGGTAGTAGAGTTGCAACTGTAAACTCATCTGCATCTACCCTACGAAATCTTGATTTAACTTTACCAGCAAGATATCTTTTTATTGTTGGTCTAATAAGTCTTACTCTTTTTAACGCAGTATAATTTACATTTAATACTGTAGACTCATCAAACTTTGTGTTGTTACTAAAATCAACAACTCTATCTAATAATTTCATTCTCAATGGTATTGGTAGATAATGAAAGTTTAATCCTAAAAATCCATCATTATAATTTTCTAGTGGTAACACTAATGGAAACGTATCATAATATGGTAACTTCTTTTTTAATTTTGGGTCATAGATAAACATATTTAATCTACCAAAGAATGGATTGGTTGCTTGTTTACCATCTCTAATTAGGTCTAGTGATTTAGGTGTACCAAACTCTGCGATTTTACTTCTATACCAATCAGTTGACTTTGGTCTACCTTTTGCAGCCTTAACTACACTTTGTATATACTTACTTGGAACTGCCATCTAACTTCTCTCTATTTAATAAATGTTCTTCTTCTATAGATTCCTTAGACTGTCCATGATACTCTACTGCGTAGTGATTGTCAACCATAAATTCATTAAGTATTACCCATTTATCTAGGTGTGGTTCATGTACTCTAAACTTACCAAGTATTCTTCCAAACTTACCTGACTTATCTTTCTCTGTGATAAGTGTTTGCATAGAACCAACAGGCATTAGAGTAAGAACTAAATCTTTGGCTATATTACCATACTTTTTTTCTTCTAAATCTCTGGTTCTACTTTCTGGTGTATCTATACCATATAATCTAATACGTTCTTTGTGTAACCACACACCAAAGCCCAAGTCGATATCTACATCAACTGTATCGCCGTCTATTACCTTGACTATTTTACATCTGTATTCGTACATAATACTATTTATACTTCGGATTGAGATGGTCTTCAGTAAGTATCTTAAATTCCATACCTCTGTTCTGACACCAATCTATTGCAGATTTCCATTTAGCCTGATTAATACCCCAAGTCTTTACTTCATTATACCATTTGCGTGTACGTTTCTTTGGTGTTTTGATAGGTTCTTTACACTGATGTTTAGGTTTGACCTCAATAAGAAACTTCTTGACACCACCTGTGGTTTGTTCTATCTTGATATAGAAGTCTGGAAAGTATCTGTGCATCTTACCGTCCCAAGGCGACCTGTAGGGAACAATTATTTCCTCACTACCCCACTCTACAACTTTATCATTTTTATCACAATAGACCATAAACTTACGTTCCCACAGAGAACGATAAACAACCTGTGATGGGTCACCCTTATACTTCTGTGGGTTCTTTGGAATATATTTACCTTTGTATGACATATCGACTAAATACCTTCATAGGAGTATTTATATGGTAGACTTCAGTACGATTGGTAGAAGAGTCACAAGTCAAGTTGTTAATAATGGTTTGCAAAAAGTTGCTGGTAATTTACCAGGCCTACTAGGGTTAGGTGGTAAAAAAGGTTCAGACAGTTCTGACACTGCAACTCTTAACAAGAATGAAGTTGATACTAAAATGTTTCAGTTTCCTCTTGATGTTACACAAGACCCAGGCTTAGGTAATCAAGGTCATTATATGATGTTTTATATTAATGAATCATTAGATGCACAATTTAGATTTGCTGGTGAACCTAAAGACGGTACAGAAACTATTAACGGAGAGGGACAAGGAAGATTTATACCTGATTATCTCGTAAAACAAAGATTAACAAATGCTGGTACTGTTATATCTGAAAAAGTTAAAAATACAGATGGAGTAACTTCTTTATACAATGCTGCTAGAGCTGGTAATCCAAATATTAAATCAAACAGTTATGCAGAAGGTATAGGATTTGGACAAACAACTAACTCTACTAAACAAGGACTACCAAAAATTAAAGAGGGTTCACAAGTAATATCTTTAAAAAGACCAGCAACAAGACGACTAGACACTTGTATTGCAATGTATATGCCAAATACTCTAAATGCAACTTATGGTGCAAGATATGAAGACCAAGCTATAAGTCCACTTGCGTCTGGTGTGGTTGATATGGCAAAAGATTATCTGGGCCCTGGCGGAGGTAGTTTTAAATCTGCTTTTGAAGCAGGAAAAAGTAAAATTGATGAAAGTATAAACAAAAGACTTATATTAAAAGGTTTAAATCTTATAGATGCATTTGGTGTAACTGGCGCAAGGGAAGCATTTGAAATTGGTTCTGGTGAGGTTTTAACAGACAGAATGGAACTTGCATTTAAGAATGTAAACAGAAGAAACTTCACATACAACTTTAAGTTGATGCCGAAAAACTCAAAAGAAGCAGATGAGATAAGAAATATTATTGCAATGTTTAAGGTAAATATGTTACCAGAAATGAAAAAGGGTAGACAGTTAGGAACTATGCTCTTTCCAAATACTTTTGATATAAGATATATGTATGCTGGTAAAGACAACGATTACATACACAGAGTTTCAACCTGTGTATTAGAAACTATGACTGTGACTTATGGTGGAGATAGATATAAAACATTTAAACCTCATAACTCAGAAGGTGCTCCAGTTGTAGAAACAGTTATAAATCTAAACTTCAAAGAATTAGAAATAATTACAAGAGAAAGAGCTTTAGAGGGTTATTAATATGTATTTTCAAGAATTTCCCACTATTATATACGACTCTGTTGGTGACGGTAATTTTAAAGATGTAAAAAATCTTCTGAGAAGAGTTGGTTTAAGAGTCGCAGTAAGAACAAATATTTTATTGTACGATACCTATGATGTGAAAGAAGGTGAAACACCAGAGATTATTGCATCTAAACTTTATGGTGACCCAGAACTACATTGGGTAATACTTATGATAAACAATGTAACTGATAGGTTTCACCAATGGCCTTTATCAACTCCACAGTTTTTAGATTTTATAAATGACAAATACAGTAACCCAGATGGTATTCATCATTATGAAGTTCCACAAAGTTCTGGTAACACAAAAACTAAAATAGAAATATTTAACGAGGTTGATGAAGATGCGTATACAGGTTTAACACCAATAACAAATCGTGAGTATGAAGAAAACAGACAAGACGATATAAGACAAATAAGACTAATAGACCCAACCTATGTTGGACAGTTTGTTAGTGAATTTAAAACATTAATGAAAGAAACAGCAATCTAATGAGCTCAGTAACAAGAAGTGGTGAGTACAAGGTTGATAAATTACAAATTATATCATCAACTGGTGTCACAGAAATAAATTTTGAAGTAAGTGTTTTACAAATGGAAATAATAGAGAGTTTGTTCTCTAATACTATTTTTGCAGAGTTTTTGATTATAGACAATAACAACTTAATATCTAATATGCATTTTACTGGTCAAGAATTTATTATATTAAAAATAAGTATGCCCTCACTTGAAGAAAAACCAACGATAGAAAAAGTATTCTCTGTTTTAAGTGTTACGAATAGAAATGACTTGAGTGTTGGTGCTCAAGCATATATGTTAAATTGTGCGTCACCAGAAATACTAAGAAGTAATAGAGTTAGAGTCAACTTAAGTTATACAGATACTATATCAAATATTGTTAAAAAAATAATGAGAGAGGATACCACTCTTATAAATTCAAATAAAAGATTAGTTGTTGAAAAAACAAGTGGTGTGAGAAAATTTGTTGCACCAAATGTAAGACCTTTTGATTTTATAAAAACTATGACAAGAGAGTCTATCTCTACAATAAATCGTTCTTCACACTATTTGTTTTTTGAAAATTTAAGAGGTTTTCATTTTGTATCCCTTCAGAATTTATACAAAGAGGCAATTGTTGGAGAATTTGAGGTTGGAGAGGTAGGAAAAATAGATAATGAAACTAAAAAAGATTTTGATGCAGATATGAAAAGACTATTACATCATCAAATTGATAATAGTATGGATACTTTAGTTTCTGCTAGAGGTGGTCTTTTAGGTTCTAATCTTATAAAGTATAATATTTTTAATAAAAACTATGAAAAAAGTGAATATAATTATTTTGATGATTTTAACTCTAACTCCAGACTTAATAAAAATCCTATATATAATAAAGTTCCAATAGACAAACAAGGTAAAAGTGTAGGAGATTTTCAAAATTCTAGAATACATTTACACCCCACATCAAAATCAGAGAATAAAGACGCAAGGTACAATGACCCATATGTTGATAACCATGCAGAGGACTGGCTATTATCTAGAAGGTCAAGAATGCAAGAGTTAATGATGGGACAAAGTTTAACACTAACAGTTCATGGAAGACCTGATTTGACAGTTGGTGATACTATTCAAGTAACGATACCGTCAGTGGGTAAAACTCATGGAGAATCAGAAGAAGATGTTAACACAGGAAAGTATCTAATTAGAAATATAAGACACTCATTTTTTCCTGTTCCTAACAATCACATCATTAATATGAGTGTTGTAGCAGATTCGTCAAACAAAGAATTTAACAATGTTGCAGATGCAACAGAACCAGAATTACCAAAAGGTAAATTAGTAGAACTATCTTTAGGTGGTGGAACTTAATAAAAAGGAGACTCGTACAAAAATAATTCATATTATTATATAACATAACCCAAACGGAGAAATACATGACAAAGAACATGAAAAAAGGTAGAACAAGAAATAGAGTAAGAAAGATGACATTTCAAAGTCAAAGTAGAACAAACATCATATCAATAGACAGGGGGACTAAATATAATAAACAAGAATTTTTAGAACGAGAAACGGAACATGAAATACTTCAAGGAACTACAGGAGGGCGTCTACGACCCCAATATATTTAAAGCATTCTTTTTAGCTGGTGGGCCAGGTAGTGGTAAATCCTATGTAGTTGGAAATACCACTGCAATGTTTGGTATGCGTATTGTCAACAGTGATGAGGTGTTTGAAAAGATGATTAAGAACGCTGGTATGACAATGAAGATGAACACACCACTTGGTAAAAAACAAGAACCAGAGAGAGATAAGTTAAGAGCAACTGCAAAGAGAGTAACTCTTGCAAGACAAAAAAACTATATCGAAGGTAGATTAGGTCTTATCATTGATGGGACAGGTAAAGACTACGACAAGATAGAAGGACAAATGCGTGAGTTACAACAACTAGGTTATGAAAGTCATATGATATTTGTAAACACATCACTTGATGTTGCACTTGAAAGAAATCAAAAAAGAGATAGAACATTACCAGAACCTATCGTAGTAAAATCTTGGAATGATGTGCAGAAAAACATAGGTAAGTTTAGTCAGTTATTCAAAAATAGATTTATCATTATGGACAACAATGACAAAGACGAAAATGTAATTAAAGATGTATATAAAAGAGTTAGAGCTCTTGCAATGAAGAAAGTCACTAATGGTATTGCAAAACAGTGGATTGCAAACGAACTAGAGATGAAGAGAGTATCAGGTACTAAAAAAGGTATAGGACGTTTTACATGAGAAGTGATGAAGAAGTCGCAAAACACATCAATGAAATTATTGATAGACAAATACAACCTAGTGTAGAAATGCATGGTGGTGTAGTTACCCTAGAAAAATACGAAGACGGAATCGCAACTATGTTTATGAGTGGTGCGTGTAGTGGTTGTGCATCTTCAGATTATACACTGCAACAGGGTATCCTACAGCTGTTGCAACACTACATTCCAGAGGTCAAAAATATCGCAAAGATAGAAGACCCTAATTCGACTGTAGACCCATATTATACTTGACAAACACCCCATACTATGGTACTATAATAGTATAAGTGATTCGTTAATATAATAAAGAGGTTGAAAATGATTAAAAAAATTCCAGAAATGTGTGGTTGGATTGGAATGATTCTAATTCATGGTGCTACAGCTCCAACATCAATATCTGTTATAATGGGGTGGTCAACTAATCTACCACCATTAAACTTTATATTGATTGTGTGGTTAGGATTATTTCTATTCCTAATAAGAGCAATATATGCTAAAGATATACTATACATTGTATCCAATGCAATTGGATTTTCATTGAATAGTTTACTTTTAAGTTTGATTGCATTTAGTTGATAAGACTTGACAAACATTACAAAAAAGGTTACAATTAGTTATGAATAAGATATTACAACAAAACCTAAACAAAGTTACCAAAGATACAGCTATTGTCATTCAGAAAGATTGGAAAGACGGTGGAGAGAAGATTGTCGCAGAGGTTTATCTAGACAAGAACTTATCTCTATTGGATAAGATTGACAGAGCCTTTATGTTGACTAATAGTATTGATGATGCGTGGTGGAATAATGATGATGTTAATGCATTTTATAAGACAAGGTCAACAAGTGTTGGTGACAAAATAATAATAAACAATAAGACATTTGAATACTGTGCTTCTGGTATAAGAGAAATTACTTGACAGATGTAGAAATAGGGTTTATTATATTATTAGTGTCATCAGTGTTGATGTATCATCGGCCTGGCGACCAAAGTAAATATGATGTATGGTTCACTCTAACAGAGTTTGGTGTGATTATAGGTGCATATTTGATTATGATAGGATTATAGAATGAAAGTTAAAAGTACATTAAAAGACCAACCACAAGAAACAAAAGAAAATGTTTTACAAGTACAGTACATACAGCCATGGTCTAATATGATTTGTAAATTTAAACTACCTGACCATGTGTTCGAAAGATTGTGGGAGTTATATGATTATACAATGGGTATAAAATGGAAAAGTTTTGGTGGACAATTAGTCGGTCAAATAGATGAAGAACCAGAAGTAACACCAGATATATTAGAAAAGTTTCCAGAATGGGGACAGTGGTGTATACAATCAGTTGAACAATTTATTCAAACACAAATGAGGCAATCTGTAGTGGGTAGTGAATCTCCAGACGATTTTTTTAAACAAAAATTACTGACAAGACTCACAACAATGTGGTTTGTTAATCAAAAGCCACATGAATATAATCCAGTGCATATTCACACAAATTGTAAAGTATCATCAGTGGTTTATTTAAAAACACCTAAAAATCAAATAAAAGGTAGAAAAAACCATTACCAATCAGACGGAAAAATTACATTTATGAACAACAGTGGAACTGATATGAATTTTGCAAACTGCCAGTGTTCTTTTGAACCAAAAGCAGGTGATATGTATATATTTCCAGCACTACAACATCACATGGTTTGGCCCTATAGGTCAACAGACCCAGATGATTCAAGAATAAGTTTATCATTCAATGCAGATTTTACTTCAGAAAAACAACTAGAAGAACAACAAAAAAAACAAGAACAAATGTTTGAACAAATGAAAAAAATGAAAGAGAGTGAAAATGATAAAAGCACTACTGATGGTAACATCAATAAGTCTGGGTAATGTAGACACTGTATTACCCTCAATGAAAGACTGTATGGAAGCAAGAGATGCAATCATACAACAAGATGCAGAAACTAAAGTATTATGTGTCCCATACACAATGGAACAATCTAAGTCAGACGATATGAGAGATATGTTTAGTGTGTTTATGGACATGATTGTTCAACTAAAAAGTTACGAGGAAAATTATGGAAATCTGGGAAAAGAGGATAGACAATGCGAACCTTGCTCTGAGTAGATGTCAAGACAAGGATATGAAAAAGTATTGGACTAGAGTGGTTAAAACACTACTTAGAAAAAGTAAACAAAAATTAAACTAAATAAGAGTATGAGTATAGTAAATTTAACAGAATCAGCTAAAGACTATTTAAAGTCTGTTGGTAAACCAAATGTGTCCTTGAGCGTAAACAGTGGTGGTTGTTCTGGTTTTACATACCTATGGGACACGACAGAAAAAGAACCAACACTAGAAAACTTATGGATAGACCCTATTGCAGAGATGTATATATTAGGGTGTACAATAGATTATGTTACGGAATTAGGTGGGAGTTTTCTCAAAGTATCAAACCCAAATGCAACGGCCAGTTGTGGTTGTGGTGAGTCTTTCGCAGTATAATCAAAATTAGGAGTAGTTATGTTTAAACTATTAACAATAGTATTCTTGACTGTATTTTCAGTATCAAGTATTGCAGAAGAAAAATACGACTTTGCAGTAGACAAAAGTTTACTGTGTATACCAAAACAAGAAATGCTCGATAGAATGAATAAAGATTATTGGGTGCCAGTCATAAGAATAAAACAAAAAAGTAGTGGTTTTACAACTTACATATACTTTTTAGAAGACCGTATGAAAGCTGGTGCAATTAGTAATATGATAATCTTTGAAATAGACCCAACAGAAACCTCTGCGTGTGTACTCACAATGGGAGAAGAAAGAACGATTGAATTTAATGGAAGTTTTTGGAATAAGTTCTACTTAACACCAATGCTTAATAAAAGTAATGGTGTAGATATCTAATGGAATACAAAGTGGAATTAAAAACAGTAACAATGCCAAACGAAGTACGATTAGAGGACGACCCTGTCAGAAAGGGTTATTCTTATGATTTCAGAACAACAGATGGTAGACAAATATTTACCATTCCAAACAAGGCTGTTGTGTGTATTGCAAATACAAATAAAGTACCAAAAACAATGAAACAACTAATAAGATATTCTAGTCCAAAGGCAACTGAATGTACAATATTCTATACTGTGTGGAGTTATGGTGGGGGTTATGGTCGATTAATTTTGAATTATCTTCTTCCTATACTAAATACGAATAGGTACGTTACTCTATCACCTAAGACCGAAATGGCTGTAAGATTTCACACACGAAACGGTGCGAAGATGATATCAGATAACAGAGAGAGTTACAACTTTGAGTATTATAAGTAACTAAGAGGAACAATCATATATTATGTCTATTTGACGATTGTTGATAGAGGGGATATATGGTAGAACCAGTCACAACGGTGCTGACAGGAATAGCTTTAGTTACAAAGTCAGTAGAGTTCATAAAATCGAATATACAAACTGCACAAGATATAGGACAGTTTGTTGGTGCGATTGATGATGCATTCAAGGGTGAAAAAGATTGTATCAAATCGAGAGAGGGTAAAGACCTATTTGCAACTGAAAATGTCGCACAAGAGATAATTGACGCAAAGCTTGCCAGAGAACATCTCTATGAAATGAAACAATTAATTAATTTAAGGTTTGGCCATGGCACTTGGGACGAGATTCTTGCAGAAAGAAAAAGAAGAATAGACGCAAGAAAACAAGCAATCAGAGAACAACGTGCAAAGAAACAAAAACAAGCACAAGAGATACAAGAGATAGTAAAGTATGTTGGACTAGGAATAACAGTCTTAGGATTTGTAGGACTAGTAATTTATATCATGGTTATATTGATGAACCCAGCTAAAGCTGCAGATGAGTGTAAAGATTTTAAGACTGATGTTTTTATCTGTATGAACGAAGGTGCAGAAGCAACCTATGCACGATATGGTAGAGAGTACAAAGGAAACCTACCAAGAAGTGATATGTTCACAATGTGTCGAATGAAGAAACAAGAGTGGTGGAGAGATGACAAGGGTGAAAAGGACTATACATATAAGTGTACATACGAACACCCACAGAAAGGTGTTCCAGATATAGTATTGAATACAGGCCCTAGATATCCTTGTCCAAGAAATATACAATGTAAGGTAAATTAATTATGAAGTTTCATCATGTAGGTATCACAGTGAAAAGTATCAAACAATCAGTCGCATGGTACACGACACAATTCAATTGCAAAACAGAATACATGGACGATACATGGGCTATGTTACAATTCCCAAAGGGTGGTTATCTTGCGTTAGTCACAGATACCCAACACCCACCACATTTCTGTCTAGAAACACCAGACGCAGAATCATACGGTGAACTCAAAGAACATAGAGATGGAACTAAAACCACATATATCAAAGACCCAGATGGTAACGTAGTAGAACTGTTACTTGACACATCAATATAAGTACGTTATAATAAACTTATTTAATTAATGGAGTTGAAGTATGAGTCAAATGAATAAGTTAGACCAAAGACAACAGTTGATGGTTGTTACTATGGAAGAATGTGGTGAACTGACACAAGCCTGTTCTAAGATATTACGAAGACAAGAATTGTATGCAGACACGAAGTATGTGCAGAACCTAAAAGATGAAATAGGTGATGTCTATACTATGTTAAAATTGATGGTAGAGCATGATGTGGTTTCATGGGACGAACTAGAGAAAAGAAACGACCATAAAAGAGAAAAACTCAAAAAATGGAGTAACCTCATTGAATAAAAAGGACGAAGAAAAAAAGAAGTTGATGAATCAATTAGAGGTTGACATCATCAAGACAATGACTGAACACAAAGATTTAGACCCACTAGGTTCTTCAGCTGTATTACTGAAGATTGCATTGCAGATATATCATCAAACACTAGGTGATAAGTATGCAGTAGAAGAGGTTCTATTTCAAGCACTTAAGAACATAGACGAAGATTGGTTTGATGAGAATAAAGAAGATTATTTAGAAGAGATGATGGGTGATTTATACAAGGGTGATAAGACCATACACTAAATATAGGTGTGGGATTGAGTAACGACAGGGATAGACGCTTTAAAGCGACTGGTCAGTGGTTTCAAAAAGGACAGAAGAAAAGTCTTTGGACAAACCACATATTTCCTGTTCTATTACTAGCCGCACTCATCAATTACATATATTGGAGTTAGGAGATTATAATGAGTGAATATACATCAATTGTATTAAAGATAATAATGGTATTTGCACTACTATTTGGATTGACTGTAATAGTAGGAAATGCATACGCAATCGACAAAGAGTTTCGCAAATGTGCTGGTTGTCATAAGATAGAAGAAGGAAAGAAGGGTGGAATGGGCCCTAATCTATGGGGTGTATTTGGAAGACAATCAGGTCAAGTAGAAAAATACAGATACTCTGAGTATCTAAAAGAATCAGGTATCATCTGGACAAGAGAAGCCCTACACGCATGGTTATCAGACAGAAAGACCAGACAAGAGTATTTTGGTAAGGAAGTCAAGGATACCAAGATGATGTGGACAGGTATCAAGAAAGAAGAAGACATGAACGCAATATTAGACTATCTGGAAACAAAGAAGTAATATGTTTGAAAACATGACACAATTTTGGGAATGGTATCTGTTCACCCTCGTATATGGGTTTACAGTAT
>ENA-UOXV01005445-UOXV01005445.1-marine-metagenome-genome-assembly--contig:-NODE-5445-length-13953-cov-6.140668_pt1 | contig 13953 bp, 15 predicted proteins | sample MGYA00238165_ERZ766961 | MGnify/ENA primary metagenome ERZ766961 (study PRJEB28924, sample SAMN03173240) | marine metagenome | biome: Marine; feature: Water; material: Subsurface seawater | place: North... | reverse complement strand
ACTCGCTAGTTTCGCCAGTAGTGGTCAGCCTGTACAGGGAGGCATCACAGGTGAGACTTTTGCCACACATGTGAAGGGGGGGGCATGCTGTGTTGACGCGCACCTTCCGACCGTGGATGAGCGTTTCAGGACGTTCCTTCAGTGAAGACCATGCTGAATGTATCATATATGACGCAATGATCCCATAACATGATACCACTCTCTGTCAACATTCGGACGCACGCGGTGTCGTCGTGCGCCCAATCTGCTGCCAAGTCAACTCTTGCAACCACCTCGTTTTTTCAGATCTCGAGTCATGACAGCCAGGTAGGATCATACTATTTGCCTTGCCAACCAAGTGCGAAAATCGGGATAATACAACGCCCTACGGGTGGGTAGTAACAAAATCCACCGTAATATCCCGAAAATTCGGGAATCGGGTTAGAGCGTACAGGTAGCTGGTTAGGCTGGGAGCGACATCTAATTTGGTCTGACTGTTTGCCACCTACCCCGGCTATAATCAAAAAAACCCTCTGCATCCAAGTATCATTGTAACCAGGCGGGCTCCGCTTCCCGCTCTTTTCGAGACCGAACGATTTCGCAGAGAAGTTCGCGTATCTCCAAGAGTTGACAAGACCGCTTATCCGATCAAAATTTCCCGTACCGTAACGGATCATCACACATTTTTAATACATCGCAGAAGCGAAGTTCCAGCCGGTCTACAGTATGCTGAGGTCCCGAAAGCGAGCGAGAATTGGTGATCCAAAACTGGTGAACGATTACGACAACCGGCCAACGAAAGTCGCCGGAAGTGTCGGTTCATGCCACGAGCCCGCCTGTCTTTCTTTGCAGATCGAACCCGTTGTTAAGGTTCGCGTCCCATTTACCCTGTGATGGTGATTCTGGTTCATCTTCCTGACCCGCAGCACCCCTGATCTGATCACGCCCAGAGCATATACAGGTTCGTGGACAAAAAGACTTTCCTTGATTGGGGTCTTACATCAGACTGGCATGTGGAGGGCCCAAGGAAACGTCGGAACCCGGGCATAGCAGAGTGCACCGATCACCCATCGATTTTTTCGAAGGAAGAAGGAAAGATTGATTGTCAAAACGCATGCAGTGAGGGCTATGGCGAGATGACTGAGGGTTCAATTGAGCGCCTCTTTCTTCATCTCAGGACACTTGTGACAAATCAGTCTGTTGCTTCTTCCAGTCTTCTTTCTCGTTTTCGAACATTTTCCGGCTACCCACTAGACCACGGTATGAATATGACGACAAACAGCACATTCATCGACATAGGAAGCGGCTATGGAAAGGTAGTCATGCATGCTAAGCTCTCTGCAAAAGTTGCCAAGGCTGTTGGCGTCGAATATGTTGCTTCAAGGGCCGCGATGGCAATCAGCTCCAAAAATGAGCTGGTGTACGGCGAGCACGCATTCATGACGGACGATGCGAGATGTGCATTACGTGTTGGCTGCGACTTAAAGCACGGAGATGCTACCAAATATGGGGAATTCAAGTTTTCACACGTATACATGTATGACAAAGTTTTCTCTGATTCCACCTTACAGCTGCTGGCCTCACAACTGGGAAAATCTCCATTCAAAGTTTTGATTAGTTATCAAAGGATTGAAACATGGCGTCGTCATGGGCTGAACAAAATTGTTGAGGTGGGCGCGCTTCGCATGAGAACGACTGGTGGCCAAACCTTCAAGGCATACATTTTTGTGAAGCAGGCAAAGTTTATGACCAGATGAACGTCTCTCGTCTCCACTTTGCCGGTAGTGCCACTTCAAAGACTCGACAGCCTGGCTAAATTTCGCAGATATAACGGCACGATTTTGAAGAGTGGGATAGTAGGAGCCGTCGCCAAGCTGCGCTGCACGGAGGTATGACAGGGTCGGCACGTTTTGCAGTTCATAAGTTGTATTTGCATCTTCAACATCCTTTTTTAAGTTTGCAAATCTCTTTGCACTAAGTCTTCGCGCCTCAGCATGTTTCCTTGCCGATGCTGCATATCCTATTCCTACTCTTGCCATCCCAGGTAATACCAGCTCAAAAAAGAATAAGTGCCTGCAAGGTGCTCCCCGTCGCCGGTTGGGTGCCCTTCTCCTTGACTGTTGTTAAGCAAACTTCAACACCCTGAGAGATACTTTTTTCGCTTGAATTCTGCCTGCTGCCGCGATGGACGGCAACCATCAAGTTTGCGGCTGATGATTGGTAAGTGTCCATACGTGCTTTTACATGGCCAATCCAGTGAGAGTGCTCAGCGGGGATAGAATAGTATTGTACCTTCGTGGGTATCAGTTGTCTGCAGAAATGCATTTATCAACTATTCACAAGGTGGCAACACACTTTATCTCCTTATGTCAGCGTTTTCGTAAATGCGTTCTAAGCGAGCTATCCAAGACATGCATTGCTTGCTCTGCCGCTCGACTGCTTATTGCAAACCCGCCTGGATCCTGATGTACAGAACCGATGCATTTTGATAATAACGTCCGCACCAACTTCGCCGTTGCCACATTTCTCCCCGCCCCAGCACGCATAGCCGTTGCTGCTCCTACTGCAGTTGCTAATGTTAATGTCTCCTCGAGCATATGAACAAGTATTTCCTTCGAGAGGTCTTCAGAACCTTTTTCACTGCGTGCCTGTTGTCTTGCCTTCTTAATGTTGAGATAACCGAGGACTATTGCCGCTGCAGCACTATCTCCACAGCCTACAGTATCGGCTACATCAACTGATGGGGAACCAACGAATATTTCCAAGCCGTCCCTCGTAAATAATACAGCTCCGTCTGGACCACACTTTATTACGATCCATTCTGCGACACAATATGGACGAGTCCACAATGCTTGAGCGAGAACTTTCGGTAACCTTGCGTTCTCAGAGCCATCCGCCAGCTTCAATGGCAGTCCCATATCATCAAAATCTACGAGTGCGGCGGCTTCATCTACAGTTGCGAGCACAACATTAGCAGCAGAAAGCACCTGCTTCAAGATCTCCCTTCGATCGTTATCTATAGAAAAAGAAAACGCTCGAGGACCAGGATCAAAAATTATCCCTGCGTCACTGTCCTTTGCCACCTTTACTGCTATCTGCACTGCCGCAGTCCCCAACTCATCGAAAACGAATCCATTGACAACGACTGCAGAGCACATTGACAGAGCTAATTCTGTTGTGTAGTCAAGTTGCCCAATATCAGGAAGTAATGGCCAAGGGCCTATGTCATAGCGAGAGCAAAAGGCATGCTTCCCGAACCCATCTGTAAGCACAAAACAAAGGAGAGTCTGTAACGTGTCAGATCTTGCCAGCACAACACCTTTTGGTGGAGCAAGATGGTGCACTAAAATGCCCTCTTCAGCTAATACCTTCCTCAAAAACGATCCATACTTATCATCGCATATGTGACCAATGCACGCACACCGTAGTCCAATCCTCGAAGCAGCTATCAGGAAGTTACAGTTTCCACCCACCTCCCATGATTGTTCAGAGGGCACCTCGGCTGCTAGGCTAGAGAGAAATGTTTCCGTCTTCAGCGCTACTTCGGGAGGGATGGTGGCAGCAGGAAGAAGAATATCGACACACAGATTACCAAGTACAACGACGTCCACCTTTTCCACATGATTGTCTATGAGTAAATCAGGAGCGCAGTTAGTGAAAATGTGCACTTGCTGTTGTCGTCAACTTGAAAACTGGAGTTGCAGACCTTGAAAGGAAGAGCACGCAAAGAGCTGGGTAACGTTCCGTCGTTGGGGCGCATATCTGTGTAGCTGACCTTGCCTTCCGGATCTCACAGACGTCTGCGCAGGATGTCGAAAGGTACCGGGCAGTTCAGTAACAGACACAAACGGAAAACCCGTTCGCCTTGGTGAACGCAGCCTGCGGCGACGGATGGATGCAGAAGCCGCTGCTACTGCTCGAGATTTGGAAAAAACCCGGGCACCAATATTTTTTTCATTCATGAAACAGCCCTTGTGTAAATAGCGTTAGTTGTTTCAATGATAGTCCTTGTTGCACCACTTGTCCCCCGTCGAGCGTGTCTCGAGCGAGCTTCTGAATAAAATGTTACCGATTCCCGAATTCAACAGCTTCAACCACGCACCCGCGTAACACTTAAAAACAGATAAGATAATTCGAAGGTACGAAGGTACGAAGGTACCTTGTAAGTCCTATTATGGGAAATCCCTAATTCCGGCCGGCTTAGCAGCCAGAATCTGACTGTTTGCCTATACGACTTCGTAATTGATTGAAATCCAGAATATATAGTGATACAAGCAGTCAGGTGAAGGAACCTTTATTTACTACGAAGGTACCTTCGTACCTTCGAAGGTCCAGCTAGCTAGCTAGCTACGAAGGTAGCTAGTAGTATCCGAGGCGCCTACGGAAAGATTATCTAAAAACTTAGTTTTACGACAACACGTCCTCAAAAGTTTAACCCGACGCGGCTCCGCGGAATAGAAAAGGGTATATGGAGCACTGCATGGATAGAGAAGTGTTCCGCTTGCAGAAACAACACAATATATGGGACCCGGGACAACTCAGACGAGCTTTTGATGAGCTCGCAATTGGGGTGCGTACCTTGAAACCGTCTTCATGCTTTAATGATGTTGTGCTCTCCAAGCGTTAGCTAACCTCCACGAGCTTTTGTAGGCTTTAAATGACTCGGGATATTCTGAGGGACACAACACAACAATCTTGAAGTCATTCGTCGGCATAGCTACATGTGGGCTTGCGTCGTTTGCCCAATTTAACCTGGTGAAGTATCCAGAAAGCCGCGACGCTATGATAGCGTGCATTGCGGGGTATTTTTTTCTCAGTGCAGCAATGCACACTTTTGTTCTAGTTTTTGAGCAGCGATCAGTTCTTTACCCAACTGCAAAAGTTGTGTCGAGGTCGTGTTCAATATATATGATATCTGTGCATAGCAAGCTGTCACGCTTCAGCGAACATTTACAATTGGTCATGAAAGCACATGGCGGCGGTCTGAGACCTGAACCAACGAGAGCGGAAACTGTAATTCGCGTGTGCGACTACACGTATGAAGATGGAAGCCTAGCTTACGACAAATTCACCGCGGTAGTATATGGAATGATTAGGGAGCTTGAAGCTGGTGCAGCGAAGACAACCATCTGAGTGTTTTTTTAAGTTCTGTTCAAGACTGCTCCTAATAACTTTTCAGTTGACGAGTAAAAGAGAGTGTTCAGATATTTTTTTCCCAACAGATGTGATTACTATCGTACGCAACTATTACCACGTCGTTTGTTGGGCTGATGTCGTATCGTATTGAGATCCTATCAAGGATAACCTGCCACTTTCCCGTGTGAAGTCCATCATCAAAGTTATGTTGTTTGAGTCGCTGATGAGCTGATCTAATGTCACAAAAAAGAACTTGCTCAACCAACTCGAGAAATTCATCAGGATTCTCATACAAAGATGCGCCAACACCGCCTCGAGATAGCCAGAAAGCTCGAAGCGACTCGCGAACTCTCGGCGCCCAAGACACAGATGAGCATGCAAAAAAATCTTCTTCTGGGCAATCATGGGCAGAAGTTACCCAATCAGGAACAAATACAGGCGAAGCACTGGATTGCGGGGCATCAGAAAAAGGAATGTATGGTTTCATGTCAAGAATCGGCGTTCCGTCCACCAAGTCCGCACCTATCACTTCAAAATAGCGTCCATCGGATTCAACTCTGCGCAACTGGACCAGTGATAAACCTATTGGCACAGGACGGTGTGGAGAACGAGTTGCGAAGACGCCTCGCTTCTCCCCACCGAGTCTGGGCACGCGTACCTTTGCCTTAGCGGTGTTCCTTTTCTGTTTGCAACCAGTGTTTTGCTCGTGGGGCGAACATACGACAGTTTGATGCAAATCGGTGTTTAAATGAAACACGAAAAGAAGCCAAACGTGACTGAATTGCTTCAATCCTTCAAGACTCTCTTTGGGAACGTGGCGGTGCAGTTTTATCCTACCACGCGCGAGTGGCACGAGGGAGGGCTGGCGCGGGGTCCCGTTTCGTTGCGCAAAGCACGAGTAGAAAGTTCCAGCTGGTGAAAACGTGAATGACGGCGTGGAAGGTGAGCCGCTTTGTGCTCCTTGCGAATGACGATAAGAGCGTTGCAGAGCTGCGGCGGTCATAGGTTCAGTTTTTGCGCACGATAAAGCGAGGTCATGTCCGAAAGTGGCATTCACTCCAGGATTAGCTAAAGAGCCGAGCATAAGCTTTAACTCGCGAAGTTCCTGTTCTGCGCGTATGCGCCCGGCGCGCTCGCTCGCTCTCGCCTCTATTTCGCGTGCCAGTTGGGACTTTACTTTTTCGATTTCAGACATTGAGGTGTTCTGTTCATCCCGCTTTCGAGTTCTTTGAACGGGCAGCCCGCCAGTTTACGGAACTATCCGGAATTATACGGTGGGAACTGTTGGTTCGCAGACCAAGGCTCCTCGAATCGGCGCGGCGACCTACAAAGAGGACTTTGTGACGCGTTGAAGGCCTAGATTATGGCAAGTTTTGCGGTGGTGCCACCAAGACTCAGGTACCTTCGTTCGAAGGTACCTTCGTACTTGATTGGCTTTGTATAAGAAGTTCCCTTTGAAATCACGAAATTTGATAGGCTGAAGCAGCGACCCAAAATTACATAATTCACGCCTTTGATGTACCTTCGAAGGTACTTGATTGTAAGTGTTATTTGTAAGAATAAGTTACTGAAATAACGGTGCACACGAATTCCACCCAGCCGAACCCTGTTGCGAACCCCTTGATCACAGGGGCAATAGTTTGGCCTTACAACCCCATGTTTAATAATAATATACGAAGGTAATAATTATGACAAATAATAATTTAATAAACTGAATATTCTGGAATACTTAATACGAAGGTATTTGTATCATATATTATAAGATCACTTGTAAATTAATTTCACGATTCGAGTTTATTTTGGCCTTTTTTGCAATGACTGATCTGCCCGAGGAGGACCGGACCGCCCAGAGCGTCCCAGATGGCGACGCGGAGACGCAATGGCGGAACCGCTCATGTAAATGACCTCAACCAAGCAGACGAAGAAGAGCCGAGGGCTAAGGAGTTAGTATTGGGTGGGGAGCTAGACGCGAGACGGAAGGTACCCGAGACGGAGGTTCCAGCCCATTTGTTGAGACGAGCGGCGGCAATTTTCCTCGTTGGCCTTTTGGCGACGTTCGTCATCCTTCTGGCCTGATCATGACCGTGTCAACGGATTACGTATGATTCGACGAAGGCACAGTCTTCTCGAATAATTTTGGCGGACTGCACTGCACGGTTGAAATTTGGCTTCAACCTGACTGCGACGGAGATGTCCCCGAGCCCGGCGGCGAAGAGGCACACAAAGGAGGAGGAGGAGACGGATCTTGTTGCAGAGGCAGCAACTTGCAAGTACATCCACAACTGCGTCCGGAAGCTCGGCATCGCCAACATAAGCGGCACGACAAACGCGCAGGGGAAGCAACAGATGAAGTTTGACGTAATCCATTGGACGTAATCATGCTCAAACCCTCAACGCGTCCCCCCGTCGTTTTCTAAGGAGCTTTGGAGAAGCCCGACGCCGAGATCGCTTCGGAGCGAGTCGCCGCGGAGCGAGACGAGGAGGACGCGGGCGCCAAGTCTTCGCCGCCAGATGGACGGAAGACACCGGCCAGAGGCGACATCAACAGAGCCTCCGTCAACGATGCGGGGGTATCCGCGCGAGCCGGCGTCGAGGTCGACGCGGCGCGGAACGGGCGACGGAGGAGCGAGTTAGTAGCGTCGGTTTCGCCGGGCGACTCCTCCAATTCCGAGGTGCTGGCCATGTTCGATTCGGAGGAGAAGGAGGGGGACGACCTCAGCGAGTCGGAGCTGGCCATGATCGAGTCGGAGGAGGAGGAGGGGGACGAGTTCTGCACACTCAGCGCGAGCGAGTGAACGACGAGGGCGGGGGCATCCGAACCTTGTGTAACAAGATTCTGACGATGGGGGCGAACAGACGGATCGAGTGCATGAACGAGGGAGCGTGAACGACGAATTGAAGAGCGAGCGGGGGAGAGTCGACGACGATGTGACTTTTCACGCATACATTTTTTTGTGAGACTCGCCTGCCTCCGTCCCGGAGTCTCCATGATTTTTTTTTTATAACAATATATCGTTGACTTTTCGGTCGGCAGGGTGTTATCATACGATTATTGGTCGGTTGCAAATATCGACACACGCTCCGCCCCAATATTTTAGAAAAGACTAATAAGATGTCAAGAGGACTCACAGCATGTTGATTACAGAGTCCTTGTGCACAGACATGTTTGAGCGTCGTGGATGCTCTGGGAAGATACTGTTGGGTGCAGACACCAGCCAGACTGACCCCGGAGGGCTAGGGCCAGCTCTCTTGGAGAACTAGCGAAAAGGGTTGAAGGACAGGTGGCTCGGGCAGTAGAGGATCCGAGTATTATTTGGTCGAGGGTGTTGTCTGCTTGTATCGTCGCGCGTGGGTCGGCATGAGCATTGACCGGTGTATCGCGGAGGCGCACGCTGAGCGACATCTGCCCTCCCCCATGTTGCGGCTCTGTAAACATCCGGGCAACGTCGAGTACGCGTTATTCTTTGAAAAGGTACGCCAAAAGGCCGTCGAGCGCGGTAACAACGAAACGTGGATCAACGCGCTTCAGAAAGTCGTGAGCAGCGTCGCGAAGTACCCGATCAGGGTGCGACACCTTACGCACGCGAAGGGCATCAAGGGGGTTGGACCCAAGATGCAGGCGTTGTTCACGAAATACCTCGACGCGCACCCACCGGCGCCTCCGACCGCGGACGAGCTGGCTCTCGAGAGGGCTGCCAAGGATGCCGAGGCGGAGGCGCGAGAGGTGACGCGGGAGAAGCTGAGGGCTGAGCGAGAGAGGAAGAAGCGCACGAAGGAGGCGATGCGAACGAACGATGCGTCCGATATACTCGGAACCGTCGGCACGATGCCGAACCAGGGGGATCCCCCGACGTGGGACGGCACCGGTTGGAGCGGAGGTTTGGTCGGCGCGCCGTCGGCTGAGCTCACCGACCGAACCGCGGACGATCCGCCCGCAGCGAAGAGGCCGAAGAAGGCCAAGGGGGAGCCTAAGAAGGCCAAGGGGGAGCCGAAACCCCCGTGGGAACCCGGCTATAGGACAGCCGCATTCGCCATAGGCTGCACGTTGCATCGGTTGCACATCGAAGGGCGAAAAATTGTCGGCATCAAGGAACTTCAGGATGAGTCCGAGGCGTCAGGGCTCTCCAACCAGGGGATCAAACCCCGCGGCGACGCCGCGGGCGCGCAGAACATGGCGGACCCGACGGCAAGATATCGCGGCGGTCGGGGCGGCGGCAGGAGATTCGAATACCACGGATGGTCGTGCTTCGAATCATCGTTCGTCAAGGCTCCGCGCGGCCACGACGTGCCGCTCGCGATGCGGTGGTCCAACCCGGCAAAAATCAAGCTCACGGACGAGGGTTTGGAGTGGTGCGCGACATGGCACGGGGCAGCGCACCAGAGAGGTGACTGCACGTGCGCAACGTTCAGTCGTGATGCGGTGGACGCCGCGATCGCTAACGGTCCGAAGGCGAGATGGGAGCGAGAAACTTTGGAACCGTGGAGGAGGGAGCGGGAGAGGACCGTGACGGACGAGACCGCCGAGGGACGCGACAGACCCGCGGCCGGGGGAACGGCGGCGACGGGAGGTTGTATCGCAAAGGGTCAAGTTCGATGGGGCGATGGTGGATACGCGAACACTTTTGAGGCTACTCGTGCGCGTGGCGCGGAAGCATCGCCGCCGACGACGAAGCGCGACGCCCGGATGGCTGCGACGGAGGCGGTTGCATCTCGAGCGAGAGCCGCGGTGGACGCCTCCAACGCGGCGATGTGTGAGTCCGCGTCGCCTTTTCGCGTAGATTCGCGCGAAGAAGTCCGCCCCACCGCAGACGAGGTCAGGTCCATGTCCGTCCGGGAGCTTAGGAGGATGTTGGAGCTCGCTCGCGTCGCGATCACGGGGTGTTCGGAAAATCCGGACTTAGTCGAGCTTGCGCTGCGACTCTGCGCGGGAAGTACCGCACCGTTCGGCCGACGAGGAATAAATGGAGGCAGCCACGACGTGATATGCATCGACGACGACAGCGACGAAGACGAAGACGGGAGCGGCGGCGGGGCGGATCCCGCGCCGAGACCCGCGAGGGACGGTGACTTCGTCGACTCCTCACCGAAGCCCCGGGGTAAATCGCGCGGCGGCGCAGCTCGGGAGCGGGCATCCTGCCGAGGGCGCGGGGACACGTTCGGGCGCGGGGACACGTTCGGGCGCACGGACGACGACGTGCTACTCGGTGGCGCGCCCCGCCTCCCGCCGATCCCCCCCGGTCGACGCTTTCGCGACGTGTACGACGTGGTTCTCGTCGTCGATCAGCGCGAAAACCTGCGCGGAGGACGGACCGCGCGAATGGAAATAAACCGCGAGGTGGTCACGAGCCTGTGCACGCAGCACGATATACGCGCGGCCGTCGCGCAGATGGAAGCCGGCGACGCCCTGTGGGTGGCGAGGAAAAAAGACGGCGACCGCGGCGGGCTCGTTGACGACGGCGACGGGTGCGGGGCTTGCCACGTGCTGGACGCGGCGGTGGAGCGAAAGCGTCTGGACGACCTGTCAACATCCATCCGGGACTCCAGGTACCTGGAGCAGAAGTACCATCTGAAGAGCACGGGGTTACGAGACGTTTCCTACCTCGTCGAGGGTGATTTTCGGCACATGGATCGGTACGAGTGCAACGAGACGAGCGCCAAGGCTGTAAAGTCCGCCACCGTCCAGACGGAGGCGCACGACGGCTTCCAGGTGATTCGAACATCCGATACCAGGGATACCCTGCAGCTGTACGCCCGCATGACCAAGGCCATCGCCGATAGGTACGCGCCCCTCACGTTTGAGGACTCCGCCGAGTTCCTCCTCGGCGAAGGCGCGGGCCCCGCACCCGACTCTGGGGATGACGACGGCGCGAAACCGCCGACTCTCCGCGAGTTCAACATGCGCGTGAAGCACACGAAGCAGCAGAAACTGACGGTTCAGAACGTGTGGGGATCCATGCTGATGCAGGTGAGCGGCCTCGGGGTTGAGATTGCCACCGCGATCATCGGGAGGTATCCAACGCCGGGGCACCTCAGGCGCGCGTACGGTCGGTGCACGCCGGACGCGGCGGCGGCGGCGGATCTGCTCGCCACACTGCCGTCGTCCAAGAGTCGCACCGTCGGACCAGCAGCGAGCAAGGCTGTGTTCACGCAACTCTTCGGCGGGGTTTGTTGCGTACGCGGAGGTTGAGATTGACGAGGACGAGGGATACGGCACGGATTGAATTGAATTACGAGTAGTAGGACACGTCGAACGAAGGTTTGGAAACGTACGTGGCGAGGATTTCAGGAAGACGACATTTTATCTTCTGTGAGGTCGATCGCGGACGGGCGTTTTGAATGCTCTGAATGGTCAGGGTTGATCGATTTTTGCCAAAAATGTACAGGGTAGTTTAAGAGTTAGTTCAAAACAGGTAAACTCTTACTCGTCGGACTCTTTTACCTTCTTTCTATACTATCTGCTTCAACAGCTTTCTCCGCCGCTCCCGAAACCTCGCAGCGAGCGCGCCAGCCTCGGATGATCCTTCTTCACTCTCGTCCTCCCCTTCGCGTAGGACACCAGAGGCTCTCAACCGAATGGCGGCGATCGCGACGTCCTCATCTCCACTCAGGATGCTATATAATCGAAGCAGCCGGTCATCCACCGTTGAATTCTCGCCTACGTCGAGCGAGGCAGCTTCCCTCGCGGCAGCCAACGTCGCTCCGTCTCCGTCCTCGCCCTCGTCCCCCGGTCCCCCGCGGGGATCGATCGCCGCGACGGCATCCGCCCTCGCCCGCGCCCAAGCCTTCTCGCTCTCCGGCGGATCCCCGCACAGTCGCTCGTACCAAACGGCAGCCTCGTCCAGGGTGCGGAACAGCGGCGCGCGATTGTGCGGGTTCGGCTCGGGCAGGAAACCGTAGTACAGGAAGAAGTGCACATCCGAACGCTCGCCGTAGGAAACAATCGCCTCGCGCCCCTTTGGAATGTTCCTCGACGCCCGGACCACTAATTCGAAGCCGTCGACGTCATCCACGCCCGATTCTTCCCCCGCTAGTGACTCTTCCGCTAGTGACTCTTCCCCCGCTAGTGACTCTTCCCCCGCTAGTGATTCTTCCCCCGCCGCTCGTTCTACGTCCCACTCGCAGCACACCAAATTCGGGTCGCTGTCGTGGTTGAGGAGGTCGGCGAAGGGCGCGAGGAGCCGCGCCGTCCGCCGCTTCCGACCGGCGCGCTCGAGTTCAACCCGAAACGTGCGGGAATGAACGGCGCTCATTGCCCACCTCCACTGCCGCGCGGTCCACGCGCCGACCGCCGCGTGGGAACCGGCGACGAGCGCGGCGTACGTTTGGAGCTCTTCCCGCACGGCTTCATCGCCGCCAACCTCCGCGCCGATGACGGCTTCGTCGTAGCCGACGCGATTGCCGGCGTATCCCACGATCTCCTCGGGAAGGCTGGCAACGTACCGGGCCCATCGCGACGATTCACCCGCGTCCCTCTCCGTCAGGATGGCCGCGGCGAGCGTGACACTGTACGGGCAGCCAGGGTACGGGGGTCGGGAGTCAACGTCGGTGAGGCAAAGCGAGAGAGGCACGGAGATCACAACCTCTCCCTTTCGGATATCACGAAGAGCGAAGAGCCCTCGGCCACGCGAGCCGACCTTCGCTCTGACCACGGCACCGCCTCCGTTGGACTCGAGCCATTCGGCGAGCGCGTCGGCGGACGCCTCGGCCCTATCGAACCCGGGGGCGGACGCCTCGGCCACTCCACCACGGCGGATCACGGGAAAACGGGCTGGGGCACCTCCTCTTTGGCCACCTCCTCGATTAGAACGCCCGGTGACCGCGGGAAACGGGCTGGGGCACGCCCTCGTCGCGGACATGGACGCTCCACGACAAGAGGGCGAACCCTAACCCTGCGCCGAAGGTTCGCACGTGGACGGGCACGTCGTGGCGGAATGAAGTGATTTGGAAGGAGAAAGGGAAGAAGGAAATGAATGAACAAGCAGACGTTCAATTAAAAGTTGCGATAAAATACTGTCAGGTCATGGAACTGGATGGCTATGAGACGCACGAGTGTACAAGTTCCCTCACTTGGGCGAGGTCATCGCGTCGTTAAGGCCAGGAAAGATCGCGGGCTTCATTCCCCTCACGGTCGTCCTCACGAAGTGCTCTCTCCATTGAGTACCCTCGCGAACGCGATTTTTCGTCTCCGGGATACCCTCGTTCGACCTCCCATCTTTCCACACGCGGAAGCCCGGGGAGCTGGAGATCTGACGCGCGCAGAAGAAGGAGCACAGGCCGACCGCGCCACCGATGGCGACCACGATGGGGTACACCTGAAAGGAGGAAAAGCAACGCGAGGGTGTTTAGAGGGGTGAATTGAATGGGAATGGGACATGAAATGGAGAGGAAAAAAGGGGAAACGCAAGGGAGAGGGAAAAAATGCGCCCCGAGGTTCGGGCTGGGGCGGGTAAGGCGATTGGCCGTGATCGTCACCGCCGTGGCTGCAGCCGTAGCCGTCTTCCCGCCCGCGGTCGTCGTATCGGGGCGGATTCCTTAAAAACTTTTTCTAGGGTTCCCACGGGGAGGAAAGGATAGGGTGGAAAGGTCGTGATCGACGGGGGGGGAAGGGTCGAAAGGTCGACCGCACCTCTGGGCGAATCCAAATCTCTCTCCAGGTTTTAGAAGCGACACCCGCCATGATCGTGGGTCGGGAGGTGGGAGGAGGCGTGACCCTGTTTTTTTGGCAACGGCTCTGGAGTGGGACGACTAACAAAAAACAAATCACGAAATAATTTTTGTCCCCAAAGCATTGTGCAATATGGGCCCCGGGGTGTCAATGTGTCTCAGTCTGAATTATAT
>ENA-UOXV01005444-UOXV01005444.1-marine-metagenome-genome-assembly--contig:-NODE-5444-length-13955-cov-6.478417_pt1 | contig 13955 bp, 12 predicted proteins | sample MGYA00238165_ERZ766961 | MGnify/ENA primary metagenome ERZ766961 (study PRJEB28924, sample SAMN03173240) | marine metagenome | biome: Marine; feature: Water; material: Subsurface seawater | place: North... | reverse complement strand
TATTTCCATCTGAATCACGTGCATTGACGCGCGCGCCGCCGGCGATGAGCGCCCGAACGACATGGAGGTGGCCCTCCAGAGCTGCTGCAGTCAGCGGCTCCCAGCCATCCGAATCCGGGATATCTGGTCGTGCACCGCGGTTGAGCAGAGATTGTACTACCCGCGGCTTGTTTCCTTTGCATGCCCAGCGTAGCGCGGTCCAGCCATCGTGATCCTGCATGTCGGGTTTTGCACCGCTGTCGACAAGCAAACGCACTGCAGCAACGTGACCGCCGAAAGCAGCACCCATCAGAGCCGTACGTCCACTTTTGTTGATGCCATTAACGGATGCCCCGGCCCCGAGCAGTAGCTGTAAACAGCCAGTGTGCCCCTCGCCCGCAGCGCCCATCACTGCTGTCCAACCCGTCTTGTCTGTTGCATCCACGTCAGCCCCCGCCGAGAGCAGTGAAGCTACCGCAGATTCCCGTCCAGACTCTGCCGCTGCCATGAGAGCGGTCCGCCCACGTTGATCCTGGTGATTGATCCGTGCGCCTGCCTTCACAAGTTGCTGGATTTGCCCCACGTCTCCCTTGTACGCCGCATTAACTAGTCGCTGGGAAACCGGAAGCGCCTTCCGAGTTCGCATGCTGCCCCAAGCAGAGCTAATCGACCTGGTGGGAGTCCGCAGTGAGCGAGGAAAGAATCGCGTTGTCACTGCATTCAGTTGTGACCCAACGGAAAAGGGGTTTAGCTCAGGGCAACGCAGACACACCATAGGCCGAATATGATGAGACACGCGATCGCAGAGAGAAGCAGCTGCCGGTTCCCCTCAACTTTGCGCACACCCCTCCGAGCGAATCCAACACCCTGCCTAAGCATGCTCGGGACCTGCAGACAGGGAATGTGACTGTGCTGGTTCCCGCTGCTTCCGGCGACCTGATCCCTCGCAAGCAGAGGAGTATACTACCTGCGGAAGGCACTCGCCCAAGGCATACAGACGCTCCTTTGCCATCCCAGCAAAGACAGTTGCCCACCGACGTACATGTGTTGGCATCACTAGTGGAGGAGCGCAATGCCGATATGGCACTCAACCAGACCCACCCTTTCAACCCACCAGTCGCAACCTCCCTCTAATGAGAGATGATGTGGCCGGGCTTGCAAAAGGAATTTGGAGAAGGGCACGGTCTCATAACCTGTCGATGTCCACACAACGAGGTCTACAAGGTCCGATCACGACGCCGGCCCCGGCTCCGGCTCAGGGACATATCTTCGCTCACGCCTTCCTCCTCGCATTCTCTCTCATTGCTCGCCTTCCTAGCACCACTATTCCCGTTGCCATTCAACGTATCTCTCTCTGTTCACAACTTTAAGAATGCGACGGGCACACCCGTGCCCCTTCCTTCCCCGTTGCGCGTGTCTTCGCTTACAATTTCCGAATGCATCTGCCCCCCTCCCACGCTAGGGACATTCTGCTCTATCCTTTCCTGAGCTTCATTCTTTGGGAGAAGTTACAATATGCTTGGATGGCACAGGCGGCTCTGAACATTCCTCAGATCACCTCCCCTCTGTACAGCCCTTGTCTTTGACAAACCCACGACAGCTTCTACCGTCCGCAATCCGTAGGCTGTACCAGATCTTGGCAAGACAGGTCCAATGTCCGGCGGGGGAGACTGAACAGCAAGGGCATCTACGTGGCTTTTGGCGTGTGTGTTCAGAGAAAGTGCATGTAGACCTGGAAAGCTTGAATTGTTTTGAAATAAGCCTGCAGGGCGGAGGTCGGTCAATACAACCGCGCATAACGGCGCGACACGATTCGAGGGAGTTTGCCGCCGGGCAAACGCACCTGTGGGTCTTGAAATCTGAAGACGTGCAGCTTGCTGGGCACGACGCACACGTGCCAGAACAGGCTGGCATGTTTGTGGCGGGCGAAACAGGAGGTACGGGTGCGTAGTCGCTAGGCGGGCACGATCAAGGAGCGACCGAGAGCAAGTTTCCTGCTCCTGTCATGGCTGGAGATTACGGCCACTGCGAAAATAGCAAGCTCTGGGGTTCAATGGCTGCCACCTGAAAATCACAGCCATCTCCACTGCGATGCGCTTCCTGCACTTCCTGTCGCCAGGTAGGATGTACCTGTTCACTGGTGCAGTTTGCAAGATCAAGATTCACTTTCCTCGGCAAATCTGGTTATCAGCAGCTCAAGATTAGGCACGCCCCCTGTGTTTCTCCTATTATGCAGGAATTCCCGGGAAGAACCTTGGACGCTGCGAATGCTCGGAGATCACAACAACTCTTCTGTTTTGAGGTTGCGGTATTCGTCGCACCGGTCTTGCACTCGCTGGGGCCCATTCATAAAGCCCTTCGCACCACTCTCCGAAACCGTGTTCGCGGATATGGAAGGGGTCGAATCGGTCCACCCGGGTCAAAATCTTTTGGGGGTCTGCCTCCTGCCAGCGTGGGGCCACCACGCTGTCAGTATCCCGGAAAAAGCATCCACCGACGCGCCACTCAGCCTCTATTTTCTGAAACGCGCACTCCCCGCTCTGTCGGGTCCATGGCTCGACTCGCGGGCGGGAATTCGAGACACAAAACAACTCCAGCCGGCACGGTGAAACCCACCATTTCGTGCGGTGCGGTGAAGGCTGCACGCCAGGCGGCTCCGTTGTCGACCAAGACTCGTCTTCGTTCAAAAGTCCCCGACGTTGGGATCCGACCTTTGGAGGCACCAGTTTTTACGGCAAGTTCCGACGAGTCGGTCAAGTTCCGGACGAGTTTTTACGAAGCTTTCCACGTGCGCTAGAGAGTTGTAAAACGCCAAAAGTACCCCCTGGTACTTGAAAGGCGTCGACTGGCGCCGAAAAGTTGCCTGCACCCTTAAGGCGCCAGAACTACCGGCATTCGGGTTCAGAGTCTTCTCCATAAACCGGGGGGGTCGCAGTGCTCGGACGCGCCTGCTGAACGCAGGAAGTCAGTCCGCGCGGAGTGTCCCCGAGCCAGTTTGTCCAAGATGTGCAAGGGAACCAATGGCAAGGCCAAGGGCGCCGTCACTGAAAGCGCGGTGGAGGAAGTGAAGATGGTCGGACTCCCACCCATGAGCTTCTCCACTCGCCTGTTTTTCTGGGCCATGGAGAGGTACCGCGGGTGGATAATGACGTGCATCGTGACGCCGGCGAGCTTTGTCTCGGACTCGTACATGGAGATCCGCGACTACATCTACAGGTGCGCAGTTGCTGCCGCGCCGTGGGGACGGGCCGTAGATTGGCATTCGTGAACCGGTCTCGGAAGCGCACCCCAGATTGAAGAGCTGACTAATGTCCGTACATCACAGGAAGTATCTTATGACCCCTGGGATGCACGACAGCCGCGTTCACTTCGTAAGCACCAAGCCAGATGCCCTTGCCACCTGAGGCCTGCCACCCGGGGCTTGGCGCCAGAGCAGAGGCCTGTGATTCGAAACAGTCCATGGTCGCGTCGGCGGTGCATGCGAGCTGGCTTCGCACACACCAGCTGTCTGGTTCTTATTGAATCCTGGAAACAGGTCCAGCAGCAGGTCAAGGCGTGGAACGCGGCTGGTCTTCGCAACAAGAAGCTCATGTGTACTGCCCGCCCAACGTGGGCGACCATGTCTGCGCGTGTCGCGACCTTCAAGGCGGACTGCAACCGGATCCAGTGTCCTCTACGCGATATAATCTGGGTCGATAAAGAGAAGGAGGTGCTGCCATTGCCCACCCTATCGTGATGCTGCAGCCGATGAGGAACACCCTGCGTGCGCCTCTGCTGAACATTTGAGTGCTTGCGTCCCAAGCCTTGATGTTGCTTCTGTGGTGTCCTGCAGATTGTGCGTGTAGAGCCGCTCGCCAACATGCGCACCATCACCAATCATCTCGTTCCGATGGGATTTCAGCTTGCAATCCAGGTTGGCAAACTCTCCTGCAGTCGGGCCCTGAGCTTGTCCTGGCTGAAATTTAGAGACTGCTGCTTTCTTCAAGACTGCCATGCAAAGTCAGATGGTCTGGTAGGGGCCCCGATAACGAAGACCCGCACTCGGTCTGAGTGGTGAGTCTTGTTGCAGGTCGAAATGGAGGATCTCACGATCGGGGGTCTCTGTATGGGCCTCGGCATGGAGACCAACTCGCACATCTTCGGTCTCACCCAGGAAACGATCACGGCCTTTGAGATCGTGACAGCGGACGGAGAACTCCGTCGTGTCACCATGGAGAGCGATCCAGACCTTTTTCAGTGCCTGCCGTGGTCGCACGGCACGCTCGGATTCCTCGTCTGCGTTGAGCTGAAGATCATCCCGATCAAGCCGTACATGCACATCAAGTATATTCCGTGCCACACGCAGAAGGAGCTCGAGAAGTACATGACCGAGCTTTCCGAGGCGGAGAACCCACCGACATTCCTCGAGGCGACTGTGTACTCCAAGGACAAGTCGGTCGTGATGATCGGCGAGTTCGCGGACGTGACGACCCCTGAGCAGAAGAAGAAGGTCAACGGCGTCAACTACTTCTGGAAGCCGTGGTACTACGTGTGGACTGAGCGCGCGCTGGACCCGGCCGTCGGCGAATTCGATGAGTACATCCCGATCCGGCACTACCACCACCGCTTCACGCGCTCCATCTTCTGGGTCATCCGCGACCTCATCCCGTTCGGCAACGAACCGTGGTACCGATACCTCTTCGGCTGGCTCGGCGCGCCCAAGATCTCGTACCTCAAGCTCACCCTCACCCCGTCGGTACAGCCACCGCCGCCCGGCCCTTGCGCCCCGCGCCCCGGGCCCAACTCTCCACCCCTCACTGGCCTGTCCTGCGTAAAAACGTTTCCTGTTCTGCGCAGATCCGCCGCGAGGTGTTGTACAAGCACGTGGCGCAGGACGCGATCATCCCGATGGAGAACCTGATCGAGTCGATCGACAAGTGCCACGAGTGGTTCGAGATCTATCCACTCCTGATCTTCCCCATCGCGCTGTTCGACCACGGCAAGCACGAGGGTCTGCAGAGGAACCCCAAGAAGCTCCTTCCGGGCCGCAAGTACCAGATGTTCTTCGACCTCGGCGTCTACGGCGTCCCCGAGCGCGTGCGCGAGAAGAAGCCATGGGACGCCGTCAAGAACACGCGCGCGTTCGAGAAGTTTGTGCGCGACGTGGGCGGCTACACCCTCCTCTACGCTGACATCTTCATGACGCGCAAGGAGTTCCGCCAGATGCTCAACCACGACCTTTACGAGAAGATGCGCGTCAAGTACAACGCGGTCGGCGCCTTCCCGGAGGTTTACGAGAAGGTGCGGCCGGAGAAGTGGCTGCTCAAGGGCCTTCTCCCCGAGGACGCCGAGTGAAGCTTTCCATAGAACGCGGCGCCTGCGCAGCGGTGGAGCAGCGTGCTGCGGCAAGTTTGGCGCAGCACGCCGCGCACGAGGCACGCAGGCGATTGTGGCCGTTTGCCAGCCGTCCCGGCGCAGCTCAGCAGTGCTGCGCGGAAGTGGTCGGGGCACCTGGATCTCATCCGTGTGAATCTATTTTATCAAACCCGCCTTACGCAATTCGTCACTTCTGGGTTGAGCTCCGCGGAGCTCACGGCGATCCACCGCGAGTGTGATGCTGTGACGTGCACGCAGCACGCGACAGGGCACTCGCCTAGAGAAACAATGTGTCTCGATCATTTCACATGAGTCGGCCGCGTACACGCTCGAGCCTACAGACAGAAGCTTCGTGTAGTGGCAACCGCCCCTCCCTCATCTCTCTAGACCGGCGCTTCTCTCTACGGCTGCGCCTGGTTGCCACCCATATGCCCAAGGCTCTCAGCCGTCTCCCAATGAACTCCGTCACCTTGGCTCGCGCCAATAGGAAGGAACCAAATCCAGGGATTCGGCCCGAAGACCTGGATGAAGTTGCGCTCGCGCCCCAGGTCAAATGGATTCACCTGGTCCTTCTTCGTCGGGTCGCGCTTCTCAACATGTTCGATCGTCGACATGTTCTTCAAAAGAAGCATGTAGTGGAACCCCGTGAACCCCGTCAGCACAATGGTAACCGCCATCATCAGGCAAAACACAACCACAAACTCGAACTCGACAATCGTGAACTGCAGCGGGCGGCCCTCGAACAAGGTCGCAATGAAACCAGTGAAGATGGTCGCGGCCACATAGAAACAGGTAATCGTAGTATAGCTACAGAACAGAATGAAGTACTTGTAGTTGCAGAACCCGATACAGTTGTTCACCCACGGACAGTGGTGATCCATTTTCAGAACACAGCGCCCGCAGTACTTGCAATGATGTGCGCGGTCCGGCTTGAACTTGCGGCACTTGCGGCAATACCGCTGCCTACCATCCAGCTTGCGCTCAGCAGATGGTACCGTCAAAGGTGAGTTCTCCTGCCCCTCCGAGACGCGCTCGGATACCTCGGCTTCCAGCCCGAAGCGGTGCGCCAAATTGAGCTCCGAGATCCACGCCTCATCAAGCTCATACGGCACGCCACCGGCGTCAGTGAAAATCACTTTCCAGTAACTGACGATCAGCAGCAAGAAGAGGATGTGGAACTGAACCAGCAGCACGACCATACTGGCCGGGTTATCGTGCCAAAGGGGAAGGGCCGTCAGGAAGACGAAGCAGTGGTACACCAAGGGGATGACCATCAGGACCACAATCGAGATGAAGAACAACCCGCATGCCCTGATCTGGTCACTCCACTTGTCCGCCATTTTTCCCCGTAACCCGTGCTGTTCAGCCCGCCACTGCCGCCGCGCGCCCCAGCCCTCGTGGCACCCGAAGGGGTAGCTGGACCCGATTTGAGGCTGTACACGGCTCCAATTACAAGAATGACTTTTGAGATAAGTGACCCGACAAGTTGAGAGGGATCTTTGACTTGCAACTCGCTTGCGCGGGGCAGGGGCAGGGCCGATCCTGTGCCGCACCCGATATGGTGAAGTGCACTTTTTGTGTGTCCAAAATAGTGCTTCATTGCACAGTTCTGGCTCTCACTGCCGTATTCTTTGTATGTATCAGCGCAACGCGGCAAGGGGAGGAGGTACTCCACGTACTGTCAGAGCACCTCGAAAGAGTGTGCGAGTTCAGTGGGAAAAGACGATGCCACACGCGCAAATCAGTTGTGACCCCCTCCGTTTCAGATTATTTCCTCCGACACAAGGTTGGTGGCTGAAAACGAGAAGTGGCGTCTTCCTCAAGCGGAACACGCTGCCCTCTTTGCGGGCGAGAATTATCACGAGGTGCGGAAGTCTCGAAGAGGACCTTGGAGAAATACGTATTGTGACTGGTTAGCGAATTCCCCGGCGTCTCACAGCAAATTTTGTCTTCATCGGCGCTAGGTAATTCCGCTAGGGCGTAACTATATCGTGCGTAACTTTACCAACGGCGAGGTTCCACTGTCGCGGATGTGGCGGTCCCGTCGCTTTTTGGGAAGGTGGCTTTCTTTGTTCGATGCGCCGCGGGACATCGGACGCTACAACGAGCGGCGTGGAAACATGTATGAGCGCACTGTTGCGTCGGTGGGTAAGCCCTGCGGTCTTCAAACATTTGCCCGTTGTGAGCTAGAGATGAACACGCGCGCTGTGCGACCGTGATTTCTTGCCAGGGAGCATGCTTCATTCCTTATATGTAGGTGATGTAGGTCGGTGAAAGCGCCGGTTTTGGTGGAGCGCGAAACATTCATGTCGGGATCGACATTGGCGGTGACTCTATCCCAGCCGTGTTCGGGCTCAGACCCCGCCTGCGCCACCTGCTGGTGATGCTCTCTGCGCCGATGCAGCCCCCGCGCGAACGCCCGTCCGAAACTTTTTCGACGGTGAAATCTTCAAGTTTGGGTACAATCCGGGTGACGGCGACTACGGTCTGTGCCCGTTGCCCATGTGCTCACAGCAGCGGGCGGGCTATCACGGCTTATCCTCAACTGCAAGACCGATGCACCACGCGCGGATCCGGCGGGCGGGAGGATTTGATTTGTCCAGCCTATTTCCTGCTTTACAGGGCACGTGATCATCACCCGCCACACGATCAAAGGTCGACACGTCTACGCGCTGTGGGGGCACCTTAGTGGAAGCTCCATGTGAGGACATCCGCCACATCGTTGCGAGACGCCAGACGCCACGTAGTTTTGCATCATCATTTAACAGCATTCGAATGGCATTTTTGTTTGGTGGGTCAGAGTTTTGTTTCCCACCACCCGCCAGCTTACGTGAGCTAGATGGCAAGATGCGCGTCACACACTCAAGCAACGGCGCCCCGGCAGGGCACGCAAATATGAGGGACAAAGAGTCGCAGCAGGGGAGATTCTCGGCTACCTCGGAGGGCGAGGAGAAAACGGGGGTTGGCCTCCACACCTGCACCTACAGCTCGCACTCGGTGCCGCTCCAGATCGGCATGATCTTCCGGGAGTTGTTAGCGCGCGCGACCATACTCGCGCTCTCGACGAGTTTCCCGATCCCCAGCTGGTATCGAGCTACGCTTGGAAACCCCCCATTGCATGCCTATGCCGTGCTCATGTTTAGCCGGCTGCACCTGCGTGCAAGCTCCTTTTTGAAAGCAATGTAGTCTTCCGAGCCGTGATTTTCTGCGCTGCCGCGAGGGAGAACCAATCGTTGACCATGAGAGCATGGAGGCGATGCTGAGGGTAAAAGCAACGGGACAGGTTCTCGGCACGCTATATTGATCGAGAGGGGCTATGAAGTGCAGACGCGGTCCTCCGCTACGGACACGCGCCAGAGCTCAACGCCCCCGTTCAGCTGCTTCCTCCTTGGTGAGCGTCAGAGCTACTGTCCCGTGAAGGGGCGTGTCGAGTCGCGGATAGTGTAACTGAGTACCAGATAGAGCTACACGCCAGGCCAGCGAGCTGGGCACGCTGCACCGCGACAACGGTAAATCTCCTTGAACGCAACTTCATCCACACTTTTGACTCTACATCTTGCAGGGAGCGCGCTTGCCCAGCCTCGCGAAACAGCGCGCAGGACTGGCCCGTGCCCTGCATTCTATTCAGTTGTCTGCTCAGCGCCCCCCTTTGCCTTTGCAGGCCGAGTGGTGCACCCCTCAGGAAGCCACTGCGGCGGGTTCTTGCCTGCGAGAGCGAGCACTCAGCAGGCTTGCGGTGCAGCTACAAGACGAGCAAGCTGTTGGTCTTAGCAAACGACAGCGAGTAGGGGCAGGCATGGCGATGCTACGGTAAAGCAATGGGTCACATGGGCCAGCCGCACCGCGGAAGATTCCAAAGTCCGGAACACATACTGCAGAGCTGATGAGGACCCCGGCGAACACAGAGTAGACAGTAACACGGAAGCTCTCCACCCAGTACCCCCCAATGAAACCAGTCACCTGGACACGACAGCGGCGCATCAAGACTAGGATCCACAGATGCGGACCCGCCTCGGAATGCGCCAGCGCCCCGCAACGCGCCTCTCTCGTTCGCGCCTGCCGGCAGACAGGGCAAGCCGCAGTCGGTGCCGCAAGGCTCTCCGCACAAAGCCACACCACAAAAGCACGGCACAGAGGTGAACAGTCAGAAACGCAAGGAACATCAGCCCAGACCGTGCGTCTGATTCCGATCGGCTGCAGCCGGGCGCGCGTGGCTTGTCCGCGGCAGCCCAGCGCCCAGCTGCCTCGCAGCACCCCCGGCGCGGGCCAGCCAAACCATGCGCGGACTGACTAGGCAAGAGGCTGCAATCCGGGTCAGAGGGGCAAACCGCGAAAAAGAGGATTATGGCCTGGTACAGATACTCGCAGAATCGCTGCGCGTCCATATCCGCGTGCATGCCTCCCATTTTTGCAAATGGCCCCCCGCGACAACTCAAGTGGACATGCAAAACTTGACTTTCGGAGCAAGATACTTATGGAAAAGAACGTCTTTAGATTTCTAAAAGCAATCTATTTAATAATAATTATTAATTAAAAGGGGAACGTGAAAAATCTCAGACTGTTCCCTTTTGTCAACGTAATCTCGATAGAGATACGTTTATTAATGACAATCTTACACTTGTTCACAGTGCCAGAGAAACAATTCGGGAAACACGAGTGTAATCACATGATGAATTCAACCTCTTTGGTAGTGAAAATACATCCTTTCGCTCAAACATGACCGACCATCGTTTGACCGGCGACCGAAGTCATCGACCACGTCGTTGTACCGACTGGCCCCTGAGAAATTGAACGCTCACGGGGCCGACGCGATGCAGCCCGCCTCTCCTTTTTCGCAGCGCCAAAGCTTCTGCTTCTTCCCGCGTCGCATGGGACGTAAAGGATGGATGCCTGGCGCCCCGCCGCCGTACGTTCTGGTGAGCATGTCGAGCCTTGAGAGTCTGTACAATCTTCCACTGGGCGAGGCTGCCAGAGAGATTGGGCTCTGTGCCACGACATTCAAGAAAGCCTGCCGGAAGCTCGGGATCAACAAATGGCCGTTTCAGCGCCGCGCTGCGTTGTCGTGTGCTGGGAGCCAGGACAACGTCGATTGCCGGGTCTCTCAACTGGCTCCCGCGGTGCCGTGCCCGTCAGGTGTTCTGATCAATGAGCACAGTGGCGCGAATGCCTTTGGGACGTTCTGGACGCCGACGATGTCAATGATGCAGGCGCATCAAGCGCAGCACCATTGCTTCAACCCATACCCCGACCCAGCAACCTTCGTGATTCAGCCGAATCACCAGCCATCCTTTCGCGATTCGGCTCAGACTGCCGGTCCAGGATTTGCGCCCCCGGCACATCTGGAGTTCACAAGAATTTTGTCGCAGTCCTCATCTTCTTCATCCGCCTCAACAATCGACGGGGCTTGCCGCAGCCCATCCGCCGAAGCCCACTTCACGGAAAGCGGCGCCTTGTTCTCCTCCTCCGCAAGCTCACACCAGGACACTCGAATCGGCGATCCCATCATGGAAGAGAAGGATGCCGCCAATACTGAGGACACCCGAAATATTGATCCCGGCATGACAGCGAAGGATGCCGCTAATGCTGCGGTGTGCGACGATCGCGACGCTAAGCAAAATTCTGTGGTCAACGCCGTGATGGACTATCTCGAAGGACCCGGCTTGGTTTTTGACGAAACGATCTTCGAAGAATCTTGCAATGGACCTGATGCGTCCGACTTCAACGCTGCCTACTTGCCGCCGTGTGCATCACTTGAACGGATCGAACTGCGTGGCTAGGCGGTGCATTCGCGGTTTGCGATTTGTCGCTGACTTGAAGCTTTCGGCACGGTAACAGGAACTTGATATTCACGTATCAAGTGAACTAGGTCGGTGTGGAAAGTAAAGGGTAAAGCTTTTTGTCCGATTATTTCGCGCAGCAGCTTGCTCTCAAAGAGATGTTGTTCAAGTCTTTGGGTCAGGTGTGTTGTACGACTAACCTCCACGTGCGCTGGAGTTGAGGCTTAGAGTGAGTTATCTTACGATGCCTTGCGTCACTTTGTGTCATGCCGTTTAGTCACGTGCTTTCCTCGCCACTTGAAGCAGACGGTGGCGTTAAGATAAATGGTGACTTGTCAACAATCCGCCCCTGAAAATCGGGAGATGGCCACCACGCATCAGTAAAAGGTGCCACGCCGGAGCCGCTAAGCTGTGTTCGCTGCATGAAAAAGCTTGCTGGTTCGGAAACGTACCACCCGAATACACTCCTCAACATACTGATATGATACGATCGGCACCCCAAACTTTTCTGCTTTCCGTACATGTTTTGTTCTCGCCTCCAGGGCCTTGTCATCGCAGACCAAAAATTCGACGCGCTTGTGCACTGTTCCGCTGTACTGCGGACCAAACACAGACTGAAATAAGCGTGTATCGGATGAGATGTGTGCGCATATGGGTGTATTTCACCTTTCCTCCTGTAGTGGACTTCAGCGTTTCGAAGACGTGATCGCGCTCCCCTTCGAAATTTCCCGTCATTGCGACTACAACGCCATCAAGGCACGACACGTCCCCGACCTGCTCGCGCTCCTTGTACGGATCGGCTAATTCATCCATAGAAGCCTTGGGAATCGTATTCTGGGCTTTCCGGTTTGCAGCCACCACCGTCGGCGGCACAAAGGAAGACTCACACATCACTCGACAGCGGAAAAGGTGAGATGTGCACACAGGGGCAACGAAAAGAGATCCTCTTGTCCTGCGGCTGGGTTGTTGAAGTGGGTCAGCAAAGGCCATGAAACATGGCAGAACGAAGCCCAGTAGACCACCAATGGCCATATGGCCGGCCAGCCGGAACCTAGCCAGAATCCGGTTCAGGACCTGCCATACAGTAGGTGAATCCCGGAATCTGGTAGGGTCAACTTCACGTGGCCCCGCCCGGCCCTTTTGGCGACACCTTCGAAGCTGCGACGCCTTCTCTCGCGGCGTTTGGTGTCCGGGGCCAGGGGCCAAGTCGACATTACCTCGCAAGGGATCATTGGTGCATTGGCACTAACGCCGTCGATGCCGTCATCGGCTTCATGGCCCTTGCAGAGAGGCATTGTTCACACTTTCGCAGCGGCCAGCGACGAGGACAAGAATCCGTACGTGTTCGATGTCTGCAGTAACAGAGCCGGCCAGCTGGCCGTGTCTGCGTGCGGTCCAGGGCACGCTATTAAGGTGAGTACAGCACGCCTTGTGCTTCATGTTGCTGCTCCACGCTTTCCAGGTGCTCTTTGAAGCTTGGTCAATCCGCGCATTTGGCAGATCTACGATCGTGCGACTCTCGGCTGTTGTGCTGTGCTGGCCGGGCATGCGGCGCGAGTGAACGAAATCAGGTCATTCATCGCGCTGATGAGTCTCTCCGGGCGTCGTGTGGTGCTTGGGCGTCTGCCAGGGGGTGCGCAGGGTTGTTTCATCTGCAAGCTGCGTGAGTAACTCTGACGCAACGTGCGTCAACAGGTTCTCACGTCTTGACGACAACATGCTGTACTCGGCCTCCTCTGATTCATCGCTTCGGATCTGGGATCTACGGTCACCAACACCTAGCTGCTCGTTTGCTGCTGGGGGGAAGGAGGTCTGCCTACAGCCCTACCTCAGGGAGACGTGTGGGAGGATACTTCTGCCCGCGTCAAGCTAGCTTTGCGGCAGCTGAGCGATCCGAAAAGGAAGGAGGTGTGTCCTGTATCGATGCTGATGGCCACCTTGTCTGTGTCTGCAGATATGGGCGGCTGATATGAACGCAGACGGCACCCTCCTGGCTGCGGGCTGCGGGCATCTTCTGCGAGTGTGGGATCTGAGGGCGCAGCGGGTCGCGCGGAACTACTCAGATGTGCACACAGATGACGTGACACAGGCAAGAAAAGCAAGCTCGCCTTGAAGTTCTGCACACGCGAGTACGGGCGCGCGTGCCCCAGCCACATGATGTGTGGCGCAAAGAGCGCGCAGCCCCGCTGTGCGCAGCAAGCAGCGCATAGAGTAGGATCCGCAGCCTGACGATCGTGCCGACCGGCAGGTTCGATTCCATCCTGTGCTTGCACCAGCCATCGTCTCCGGAGGGGAAGATGGGCTGGCATGTGTGACGAACACCGCGGCACCCGACCCCGACGACGCGTTGGAGGCTGTGCTCTCGTGCGGCGTGGCGCTCTCCCGCCTCGGCTTCGCAGGTCCTGCTTCGCCGGGGCATGCGGCGCGAGGAGCGAGTCTCACACTCGGGGCGTGGACGCGTGCAGGACGGCAGCACCAGCAGCTGTACGTTCTCACAAATGTGCACGGCATCCAGATGTGGGACGTGAGAGCCCGGCCCCGGGGAACGGGGGCGGGTGTTCGCGCAGGCCCTGCATGCATGCAGTGCCGTGCCAATGCCCCTCGTCCGTGAAACGGTGTGCATGCGGGTGATTGCCGCGTCAGGCCCCCGCACCCGTGTAATGGCGCGCCATGTGCTGCTCTGGCCAGATCGGTTCAGAGCAGCTGCTCGTGGCAATGCAAGACCTCCGCCCTGCGTTGCAGGCAGGAGCATCCGACATGCCCGCTCCGTTCGAGGTCCCCGCCCGGCGTGCCCATCCCTGCTCCAGCGTGTGCGCGGCCCCGCGTCTCGACGCCCCCCCCCCC
>ENA-UOXV01005442-UOXV01005442.1-marine-metagenome-genome-assembly--contig:-NODE-5442-length-13961-cov-85.775133_pt1 | contig 13961 bp, 15 predicted proteins | sample MGYA00238165_ERZ766961 | MGnify/ENA primary metagenome ERZ766961 (study PRJEB28924, sample SAMN03173240) | marine metagenome | biome: Marine; feature: Water; material: Subsurface seawater | place: North... | reverse complement strand
TTAATTCATTTAATGCTTCTAAAGAAATAGTTTTTTTTAAATTTACTATTTTTTCGCTTTTCTTTTCAATTATTTTTTCAAGAACATTTTCAGCCATTTTGAATTTTTTCTAAATGTTTTATAACTTTATTTGATAGAATGTGTTCTCTTGCATTATTATATGCATCAGCAAAATTTTGATGGGTTTCATTAACCATCAATCCTGCAGCAGTATTTAAGCAAACAGCTTTAGAGAAGTCATTATCCTCACCTTTAAATATATTAATCATTTTATTTGCATTAAATTTTGCATCATCACCAACAAGGTTATCAAATTTATCTGCATTTACATTTAATTCTTTTGGATCAATTATAATTTCAGAAATCTTGTTATCTTTTAATTGAATTACATTTGTTTTAGCATATGGAGAAATTTCATCTAATCCATCTTCACTATTTACGATCCAAGCAAATTTTATATTTAAATTTTTTAAAGCATTTGCAAATATTTTTAAAAGTTTTTTATCAAAGACACCGACAACTTGTTTTTTTACTAGAGCAGGGCTACTTAGTGGTCCAATCATATTAAATATAGTTCTTTTTCCAATTTTCTTTCTTGTTGGTCCAACAAACCTCATTGCACTATGATAGTTTGGAGCAAACATAAAACCAAAATTATTTTTATTAATTTGATCTTCAATTTCATTTGGTTCAAGATTTATTTTGATATTTAGAGCCTCTAAAACATCACCAGAGCCGCACTTAGATGATACAGCTTTATTCCCGTGTTTTGCTACTTTAACACCCATGCTCGCAAGCAATAACGCTGAAGCTGTGGATATATTTAATGTATTCATGCCATCTCCACCAGTACCACATGTATCAACACAGTCTTCTACACTTACTCTTTTGGACTTATCTCTTAACACATAAACACCACCAGCTATTTCATCTGAAGCCTCACCCTTTGCTGACAAAAGTGTTAAAAAATCAAATATTTCTTGATCTTTTGCTTTACCATCCATTAATAATTCAAAGGCTGCTTTACTTTCATCAAAAGTTAAATTTTCTTTATTCTTAATTTTTTCTATAAATTTTTTCATTAGTTTTTAATTTTAGTAAAGTTTTTCAAAATTTTAATACCTAATTTGGTTTTAATACTTTCAGGGTGAAATTGCACTCCATGAACATGGTATTTTTTGTGTCTTACCCCCATGATTAAGCCATCTTTAGTTTCAGCAGTAATTTCAAGATCTTTTGATAATGATTTTTTATCAATAATTAAGCTGTGATAACGAGTTGCCTCAAAAATTTTTGGAAGATTTTTTAATATACCAGTTTTTCTTGATAAAATTTTACTGGTTTTTCCATGCATTAATTTTTTAGCCTGAATAATTTTAGAACCAAATACTTGACCGATTATTTGATGACCTAAACAAACTCCTAATATTGGTATTTTTTTGTATAAAGATTTTACAATTTTAAGACAATTACCCGATTGATTAGGGTTACCAGGTCCAGGTGAAATTACAATTTTATTATATTTTCTTTTTAAAATTTCACTAGAAGTAATTTGATCATTTCTAATTACATCAACATTAATTTTTAAAGAAGATAAATAGTGATAGAGATTAAAAGTAAAACTATCGTAATTATCAATTAAAATTATTTTTTTCATTTTAATGCATTTATTAAAGCTTTAGCTTTATTTATTGTTTCTTCATATTCTTTTAAAGGTTTACTATCTGCTACTATACCTGCACCAGCTTGAACATAAAATTTATCGTTTTTAGCAACTGCTGTTCTTAAAGCTATACATGTATCAAATTCTCCATTTGCTGAAAAATAACCAATTCCACCTGCATAAACTTTTCTTTTTGTAGTTTCTAACTCATCAATAATTTCCATTGCTCTAATTTTAGGTGCTCCTGAAACAGTTCCCGCAGGAAAACCGGCTAAAAGCGACTTGAATTTTGAAAATTTTTTATCATACTCACCAACTACATTTGAAACTATGTGCATCACATGAGAATATTTTTCAATTATGAAGCTTTCTGTAACTTTTACCGAATTAATTTTTGAGACTTTGCCAGCATCATTTCTACCTAGGTCTAATAACATTAAGTGTTCTGAAAGTTCTTTTTTATCTCTAAGAAGATCTTTTTCAAAAAAACGATCTTCTTTAATTGTTTTACCTCTAGGTCTTGTTCCCGCAATAGGTCTTACAGTAATTTTGTTGTCTCTCAGTCTTACTAGTATTTCAGGACTAGCGCCAATTATTTGAAAGTCATCAAAGTTAAAGAAAAACATAAAAGGCGAGGGATTTGTTACTCTAAGCTTTTTATAAATATCAATAGGTTTTTTTGTTAGTTTAGCTTCAAATCTTTGGCTTAAGACTACCTGAAAAATATCTCCTAATTTTATATATTTTTTTGCCTTATTAACCATTGAGAGAAATTTGTTTTTAGATGTATTTGATTTAACTTTAATATTTTTTGAATTTTGACTATTGTTTTTATTAATCTTTTTAATTGATGATTGGATTAGCAATTTAAAAAGATCAGATTGAATTTCCTCATATTTTTTTTGATAATTTGAAATTTTTTCATCTTTAAAGATGTTACAAATATAAAATATCTCTTTTTTTAAATTATCGTGAATAACAAGTGTTCTCGGCCGTAAAAGTCGAACATCCGGTAAGTTAAGATCGTTTTTGCAATTATTTGGAATTTTTTCAACATATCTTATTGAGTCATATGAAAAATATCCAGAAATTAGAGAGCAGATTTTTGGTAAATTTTTAGGAGTTTTAAATTTAAAATCTTCTATAATCTTTGCGATTAAGTTCTCTGGCTTATCATTTAATTTAATTCTTCTATTTTTTTTGATTAAGTAAGAATTTTTATTATTAAACTCCCAAATCTTGTCGGGGTTTTTACCAAATATTGTATATCTACCTTTGATTTTTCCTTTTTCGACAGATTCAAATATAAAACTGTTTTTCTCATCTAAAAAATTATCAATTAAATTTAATACCTCGTTATCATTTTTAACTTTTTTTGAAGTATATAGTATTTGATTTTCTTTGTTTCTATGTCGAAACTTGAACTCTTTAAAGCCTCGATTAATTATCATTGAAAGAAATTTTTAACTCTTTGAATAGTTTTCTGATTTAAAGAAACATTGTATTTATCATTTAATAACAAATCATATGACTTAAGTAAGTTATTTTTGCTATTTGTTTTTTGTTTACTAATATATTCTTGAAATTTTTCATCATTAGCACTAACTGTTTCTTCCTCAAATTTTTTGACTTTAGCTAAATAAATATTATTTTTTTCATCATTAATTAAAGTAAATGAATTAACTGGCAAACTATAAAGAACCTCAACGGCATTAATTTCAAACATTTTATTATCTCTAATTGAGTTTAATTTTGTTGTTTGAATATTTCCTTTTCCCATTTGTAAAAAATTAGCATTATTGAATTGTTTGTTTGTAATTTTATCCAATAAATCTTTATTGTAATCAAACTTATTTTTTTGTGAAACTAACTCTATAACCTCTTGTTTTATTTGTTTATCATTTAAATCTGGTTCTGTTTCAGCAACATTTTTAACATTATATAAAATATAATCATTTTTATTTTCAAAAATATCAAACTTGTTATTTCTTAGTTCAAAAATCTTTTTTTCAATTTCATTTTTATCAGATGAATATCTAAAATTTTCTATATTTGTTGCTGATATATTTAAGCTAGATAGTATTGTTTCAAATTCAACTTCATTTGAGATATCAATTTCTATTTGATCAATTTTATCAAAAAAAGATTGATTAAAATCATCTACACCGATTAAATTTTTAGGATTAATAATGGCATAACTAAAATCAATATATTCAACCTTTAATTGGTCTTTATTATCATTTATAAATTTTTTTAATTCAGAGTCTGTGATTTCTTCTTTTTTTTTATAAAAACCATTTAAATTCAAATATTCTATTTCAAGTTTTTTATTTTCTTCTTCATATAATTTATTTACTAAAAATTGAGGCTGAATTGTTCCAGCACCAATGTAATCAAATAAATTTTTTTGTAGTTCTCTATCTCTTAATCTTTGTTCAAAACTTGGTGCTGATAGATTATTTTCAAGTAAAAATTTTTCATACTTTATTCTTTGAAAACTTCCATTTTCATCTTTAAAGTTTTTATTTTCTTTTATTTTTTTTAATAAAGTTATTTCACTAATAATTAATTCAAAATTTTTAATCTCTAAATCAATGAGTGTAGTAGAAATAAGGCCTGATAGAAGCTCTTCTACAATATTTTTATCTAAATTTTCTCTAATGGTTTTTTCAGGTACTCCAGAACTATTTAAATAATCAATAAATTCTTGTGTTGAAATATTATGATTATTTATTTTTGCAACAGAATTAGTATTCCCACTACTAAACATACCTCCCATACCCCAAAATACAAATGGTATAATTATAATAAAAACTAATAACCCGGCAAATTTAGTTTTTGCAAAATTTCTAAAACTACTAATCATTACTCTATAAATTTATTGATCTATAAAAAGCAAACCTATAGATTAAAATATAGCAGATGACAAATAAATATATGTATTTTATTGCAAATTGGAAAATGTTTGGTGTTTTAGGTTCATTAAATTCACTGCATAAAGTAATAAATTTTTTTAAAAGCTTTAAAAAAAATAAATCAGTAAAAATAATCTACTGCCCACCAAATACATTAATTCGTCCAATGACGAAGAAATTAATGAAATCGAATATTGATGTTGGAGCTCAAAATTGTCATGAAAATGATAATTATGGAGCTTTTACTGGTTCAATAAATTCTGTGATGTTAAAAAGTGTAGGAGCCAAATATGTTATAATAGGACATTCAGAAAATAGACAAACTGGAGAAACAAATAAATTAATTAATCTTAAAATTAAAAGTGCCCTTAAATCTGGTCTGAAAGTAATTTTTTGCATTGGTGAAACTTTAAAAGAAAAAAGAAAAAAAATTACTAAGCAAGTTTTAAATAAACAAATAAAACTTGGTCTAAACAAAATAAGAAACAATAAAAATATTCTAATTGCTTATGAGCCAGTTTGGTCAATTGGAACTGGTATAATTCCAAAATCTAATGAATTATTTGACACGATAGATTTTATTAAAAAGAGAATGAAAAATTACAAAGTTTTATATGGAGGTTCAGTTAATCCAAAAAATATTAGTCAATTAAAGTCCATAAATAATATAGATGGATATCTGATAGGTGGAGCATCTCAGGATCCCAAAAAATTTATTGATATAATTAAAAAAACATATAATTAACCACCATGGAAAATATATTATTAATTCTAAACATCATATTTGCGATTATTTTAGTTTTATTAGTTCTAATGCAAAAATCTGAGGGGGGTGCACTTGGAATTGGTGTTTCTCAAGAAAGTTTTATGTTTTCAAGATCAGCAGGAAATTTCATGACAAAAGCAACAGCTGTTGTTGCTACTTTATTTATTATTTGTAGCCTAGGTTTAACTATTGTATCTAGGGGAGACTTAGCTCCAACATCTTCGGTTTTAGACACAATTGAAGAAAAAACAGAAGACACACCAGAAATTCCAGAAAATAACAATTAATACTTTTAATTTTCTTTATTCTTCGCTATAAGATACTTCCATGGCGCGATTTATTTTTGTCACGGGCGGCGTGGTTTCATCACTAGGAAAAGGTCTCTCTTCAGCATCCCTTGCTTATTTACTTCAATCTAGAGGATACAAAGTAAGACTAAGAAAATTAGATCCCTATTTAAATGTAGATCCAGGCACCATGAGTCCATTTCAACATGGAGAAGTTTTTGTAACAGATGATGGGGCAGAAACTGATTTAGATCTTGGTCATTATGAAAGATTTAGTGGGGTGTCTGCAAAGAAATCAGACAATATAACCACAGGAAAGATTTATAGTGATGTTTTAAAGAAAGAACGTAAAGGTAAATATCTTGGTAAGACTGTTCAAGTCATACCTCATATTACTGATCGTATTAAAGAATTTATTAAAAAAGACTCTTCAAAAGAAGATTTTGTTATTTGTGAAATAGGAGGCATTGTTGGAGATATAGAAAGTTTGCCTTTTGTTGAAGCAATAAGACAATTTGCAAATGATATTGGAAAAAAAAATGTATTATTTGTTCATCTTACTCTTGTTCCTTATTTAAAATCTTCGGATGAAATTAAAACTAAACCTACACAACATTCTGTTAAAGAATTAAGGAGTATTGGTATTCAGCCAGATATAATTATTTGCAGATCTGAAAGACCTATACCTTTAGAACACCGTAAAAAGATCTCATTGTTTTGCAATGTTGATATTAGCAATGTTATTGAAACAGTTGATGTAAGAACTATTTATGAAGCGCCTATTAGTTTTTATAAAGAAAAATTAGATGTTCAAGTTTTAACTTATTTTAAATTAAAATCAAAAAAACCAGTGAACTTAAATCCATGGAAAAAAATTACTAAAATTATTTTAAATACAAGAAAACAAGTTGATATAGCGATTATTGGTAAATATGTTGAGTTAAAAGATGCATACAAATCCTTGGATGAAGCGCTTACTCATGGGGGAATTGAAAATAATGTAAAAGTTAATTTAGTTAGAATTGACTCTGAAAAATTAAAAGTATCAGAAATATCATCAAAACTTAAAAATATTTCTGGAATTTTAATACCAGGTGGTTTTGGAAAAAGAGGTACTGATGGAAAAATTGCGGCTATAAAATATGCAAGAATTAATAAAATTCCATTTCTTGGAATTTGTTATGGAATGCAAATGGCTATAATTGAATTTGCAAGGAATGCACTAAATTTAAAAAATGCTACATCGAGCGAGTTTGATAAGAAAGGTCTTTCAGTTATTGGATTGTTAAATGAATGGACTAAAGACGGTAAAACTATCAAGGGTACTGACAAAGATTTAGGTGGTACAATGAGGTTAGGTTCTTATGAGGCTAAACTAAAAGAAAATTCAGCAATTAGAAAAATTTATGGAAAAAAAATAATTAATGAAAGACACCGTCACAGATATGAAGTTAACATTAATTATAAAGATAAATTTGAGAAAAAAGGAATGGTTTTTTCAGGATTATCTCCAGATGGCTTATTACCAGAGACAATTGAACTTAAAAATCACCCATGGTTTATAGGGGTTCAATTTCATCCTGAATTTAAATCTAGACCTTTAGCTCCGCATCCTTTATTCTCATCTTTTATCAAAGCATCAAAAAATCATAAATGAGTAGTATTAAAGTTAATTGTGGAAAAATAGAAATTTCGAATGATAATAAAATCTGTATCATTGCAGGACCTTGTCAACTTGAGACAGAGCAACATGCAATGGATATGGCTGGCAAAATACAAGAAATTACAAAAAAATTTGGCTTGGGATTTATATACAAAACTTCTTTTGATAAAGCCAACAGAACAAGTCTTAAAGGCAAAAGAGGAGCAGGCTTAGAAGCTTCACTTCCTGTTTTTGATAAAATTAAAAAAGAATTAAACATTCCAATTTTAACTGACATACATAATATTGAGCAATGTTCAATTGTAGCAAATCATGTTGATGTTTTACAAATTCCAGCGTTTTTGTGCAGACAAACAGATTTATTAATAGCTGCTGCAAAGACTAATAAAATTATTAATGTCAAAAAAGGACAATTTTTAGCTCCATGGGATATGGTTAATGTAACTAAAAAAATTTCAGACTCTGGAAATAAAAATATTCTAGTTACTGAGAGAGGAGCAAGTTTTGGTTACAATACTTTAGTTTCAGATATGAGATCAATTCCAATAATGGCAAAGAATGGTTACCCAGTAATTTTTGATGCAACTCATTCTGTTCAACAACCTGGTGGACTTGGAGAAAAAAGTGGAGGTCAAAGAGAATTTGTAGAATATTTAGCAAGAGCTGCAGTAGCAGTAGGTGTTGCAGGTGTATTTATTGAAACCCATCAAGATCCAGATAACGCTCCATCAGATGGACCAAACATGGTTCCTTTAGATAAGCTGGAAAATTTATTAAAACAACTAACAGATATAGATAATTTAATTAAAGATTAGTGAGTAAAATTACAAAAGTAAAAGCCCGTCAAGTTTATGACAGCAGAGGTAATCCAACTGTAGAAGCGGAAGTTTTTATAAAAAATAATAGCGCTAAAGCTATTTGTCCATCTGGCGCCTCAACAGGTACATACGAAGCTTTCGAAAAAAGAGACAAGAACAATAAAAAATTTTTGGGTAAAAGTGTTCTTGGTGCTATTAAATTAATAAATTCAAAAATTTCAAAAAAACTAAAAAATCAAAATATCCATAATCAAGAAAGAATTGATGCTTTAATGATTAATTTAGATGGGACAAGACAAAAAACAAAATTAGGAGCAAATTCTATTCTTGCAGTTTCAATGGCAGTAAAAAAGCTCTCGGCAAAAGTTAAAAAAGTACCTTTATATAAAACTTTTTTTGTTAAAAATAATTTTCAGTTACCATATCCTTTAATGAACATAATTAATGGAGGAGCTCATGCAAATAATGGTCTACGAATACAGGAATTTATGATTAGACCTGATCGTGCAAAAAGTTTTTCTGAAGCAATGAGGATATGTTTTGTAGTAATAAAGAATTTAAGTAAACTGATTAAAGATAAAAAGTTATCTACATCTGTGGGTGATGAAGGTGGTTTTGCACCGATGATCAACAGTAATAACCAAGCTTTAGATTTAATTGTATCTGCTATTAAAAAATCTAAATTTGTTAATGGTAAAGATGTATCTATTTGTTTGGATGTAGCAGCCAATGAATTGTATAAAAAAAACAGATACTCAATTCATTCCAAAAACTATGTATCAGTAGATAAATCAATTCAAGAATATAAAAAGATAATTAAGAAATATAAGATTAAATCAATAGAAGATCCATTTGCTGAAAATGATTGGACCTCATGGAACAAGTTAATGAAATCAATTAATAAAGTTCAAATAGTAGGTGATGATCTTTATGTAACAAATTTAGAAAGGCTTAAAAAAGGATTTCTAAATATTTCATCTAATGCAATTTTAATTAAATTAAATCAAATTGGGACAGTTTCAGAAACACTTGAAGTAATCAAATTTGCACAAATTATTGGTTTTAAAACAATTATTTCTCACAGATCAGGAGATAGTGAGGATACCTTTATTGCAGATTTAGCCGTTGGAACTAATTCAAATCAAATAAAAACAGGATCTTTAGCTAGATCTGAAAGAGTAGCTAAATATAATCAATTATTACGCATAGAAGAAGAACTTGGAAAAAAAGCTAGAATGAATAAGATTCATTAATGCTTAAAAGATTAAAAAATAATTATTTCCTATTAGTCTCAACTTTTCTTATATTATATTTTTTCTTTAATCTTTTATCAGGACAAAGAGGTTTAATTTCTTTTTTTGAAAAAAAACAAATTTTAAATACCCTTGAACAAGAAGAATCTATACTTATTAGTGAAATTGAAGACTTGGATTTTAAGAATTCATTATTAAGTGACAATCTAGATCTTGATTATATAGAAACTTTAATTAGAGAAAGATTTATATTTGGAAAAAAAAAAGAACAAATTTATATAATAGAAACGAATGAAAATTAGACACCCAGAAAAACAAAACAAACCTATAAATCCGATTAAAAAAAAACCTGAATGGATTAGATCTAAACTTACAAATAGTAAGGAATTTTTTTTAACTAAAACAATTGTTAATAATAATAATCTTGTAACTGTGTGCCAAGAAGCTAATTGCCCTAACATTACAGAATGTTGGAGTAAAAGACATGCAACATTTATGATAATGGGTGATACTTGTACAAGAGCATGTGCATTCTGTGATGTTAAAACTGGAATACCTGGAAAATTAGACTCACTAGAACCAATTAAAATTGCGGAGGCAGTTAAAAAATTAAATTTAAAACATGTAGTGATCACTTCAGTAGATCGAGATGATTTAGATGATGGCGGTTCAAATCATTTTTATGAGGTAATTCATCAAACAAGAAAAACAAATACAAATACAACTATTGAAGTTTTAACACCTGATTTTTTAAGAAAAGGTGATGCTTATAAAAAAGTACTAGAGGCTAATCCTGATGTTTTTAATCATAACATTGAAACTGTTCCCAGTCTTTACCTAAAAGTTAGACCTGGTTCTAGATATTTTGCATCTTTAGAACTTTTAAAAAATGCAAAAAAAATGAATAAAAAAGTTTTCACAAAATCTGGAATAATGGTTGGACTAGGGGAAACAAGAGATGAAATTTTACAAGTTATGGATGATTTAAAAGCTGCTGATGTAGATTTTTTAACTATCGGTCAATATTTACAACCATCTGTAAAACATTTTCCTTTAGATCGATATTACACACCTAAAGAATTTGATGAACTTGGAACTATTGCAAAAGCTAAAGGTTTTTTATTAGTCTCATCATCACCATTAACAAGATCTTCTTATCATGCCGATGAAGACTTTGCTAAACTTCAACAAAATAGATTAAACAATCATTAATGCCTAAAGCTTCAGTTAAGCGATTAATTGAATGTAAAAAAGATGATTTGATTAATTTAGTTTTAGATATCGAAAAATACCCAGAATTTGTTCCATTTTGTTTTGGAGCAAAAATTTATGAAAATAAAGTCGAAGGAGATTTAAAAAAAATAATTGCTGATCTTACGATTGGAAAAGGACCTTTTAAGGATACATATAAAAGTGATGTGGTTTTCAATAAAAAAAAAGACTTAATTTTTGTTAAAAATATAGAAGGACCTTTAAATCATCTTTCAAATAACTGGACATTTACCGATAGAAAAAATGGTATTACAGAAGTAATTTTTGACATTGATTTTGAAATAAAAAATAAATTTTTAAATTCTTTAATGGTTGTTTCCTTTCAATTTGGATTAGAAAAAATTGCTGATGCTTTTCAAAAGAGGGCTGAAGACTTATTTAATAACTCTAAGAATTAAGTTTAAAGCTTTTTTAACAGTAGCTCTTTGTATTGAAGATCTTTTTTTATTTTTAAAAAAACATTTAATTATTTGAGTTTTATTAGCTTTTTTAATTCCAATGTAAACTAAACCTACAGGTTTTTGTTTTGTACCACCTTTGGGTCCAGCAATACCTGTTATAGATACATTTATTTGGGCATTAGATATTTTTGATAAATTCTTAACCATTGATGCGCAACATTCTTCACTAACGGCACCATATTTTTTAATAATATTTTTATTAACTTTTAAAAATTTAATTTTTGCTTGGTTAGAGTAAGTAACTAAACCTATATTGAATACCTTAGATGCACCACTAATTGAAGTAATTGAACTAGCTAATAATCCTCCTGTACAAGACTCTGCAAAAGATATTTTAAGTTTTTTTTTTATTAATTTTTTTACTAAAGAATTCATTAGATAAAATAATTACTTAAAAACATAAAACAAATTAAAGATAAAACCACATAAATTCCTGCACACACATCATCCATAATAACTCCAAAACTATTTTTAAAGTTTTTATCAAAAAAACTTACAGGAAATGGTTTTTTAATGTCAAAAAATCTAAATAAGACAAAACAAATAGCATAAAAAATAATTGCTTCTTCAGAAGATTTCTCTGTGCCATGAGAAACTTCATATAAATATATAGGAATTGACTGACCAATAAATTCATCAATTATTATTTCTCCAGGATCTTTATTATCATTATCTTTAATATGATTTGCCACTGCAGAAAAAGAATAAATAAAAATTATTATCAAACCTAACAGTATTAAATTTGATGAAAGATCAAAAATATGAAATAAAATATAAAGAATAATTACTGTTGCAAGAGATCCAAAAGTTCCAGGAATAAATTTTATTTTTCCTAAACCAAACATGGTAACAAATAATAAATTAAAATTTTTAATCATATTTTGTAATTGATATTATTACCTCACAAGCAATTGCTTTTTCTTTACCAATTAAACCTAATTTTTCTACTGTTTTACCTTTTAAATTAATTTGGTTTTTATCTAATGTCATTAGTTTTGATAGAGAGTTGATTATTTTGTCTCTATATTTAGAAACTTTAGGTTGTTCACAAATTAAATTTATATCAAGATTATTTATTGTTAAATTTGTTTTATATAACAGATCCATTATAGGTTTTAACATTTTTGGGGATCTTATATTTTTTAATTTTTTAGTATTTGGAAAATAGGTGCCAATATCTTTTTTTCTTGTAGCTCCTAAGACAGCATCAATAATTGCGTGTAAAATTACATCACCATCAGAATGACCTTCAAGTCCTGAATGAAAAGGTATTTTAACTCCACCAAGATATAGTTTTTTATTTTTTACTAATTTGTGTAAATCAAAACCTATACCGAAGTAAGTTTTGGAAGTTTTTGTTTCATCTATATAAGTGATTTTATTATTTTGGTTTTCTCCTGCTATAAATTTTACTCTACAGTTATTATTAATAAAAAGAGTTGCTTCATCTGTTATTTTACCTTTCTGTTTAGTTGCAAAACTGTACAATTCTTTAAATCTGAACGCTTGAGGTGTTTGAGTTAATAAAGAATTATTTCTATTTAAATTAAATATTTGATTTTGTGACTTATATTTTATGGAGTCTTTAGATTTAATAACAGGAACTACTGCTTTATTTTTTTTTAAATATTTCGTTATATTTTTTAGTAATTTAATTGAAAAGTCTGGTCTTGCCGCATCATGTATAAACACATTTTTTGGATTATATTTTTTCAGATATTTTAATGCTTTTAAGGAAGAATCAGATCTTTCTTTTCCACCTTTAATTATAGAGACAGATTTTGGACATTTCTTTTTTTTAAGATGATTAAGATTATTACTGACTATTATGACTTTTTTAAAAAGTTTCGAATTTAATGATTTATCTATTGAATGATCAATAATTTCTTTATTTTTATAATTATAGAATTGTTTAGCTATATTTTTATGAAATCTCTTACTTTTTCCAGCAGCCAATATTACAAAATAGTTGTTCATTCGTTTAAATGCTATAATTCTAAATTATGTTAGAATTTTTGAAAAAAAATATATTCATTATTATTCTATCTAGTATCACACTATTTATAGGATTTTTAACATTTTTAACATTCATTGATCGAAGTTTCATCGTATTAAATCAAAATAATTTACAATATTTATTAATTTTAAATATATTTTTATTGGTTTTACTATTTATATTTATTTTTATTGAAATTAAGAATTCAATTAAAAATGATATTGATAAAGACGGGTTAACATCAAATAAAAAATATATTACATATTTTTCATTATTTACCCTTATCCCATCTATTCTAATTTCAGTATTTTCTTTATTTTTATTTTCTTTTGCTCTTGAAAAATATTTTGACAAAAAAGTAACTACAGTTGTTAATAATTCATACGAACTTGCAAAAAACTATGTTCAAGAAGTTAGAAATAAAGTTGAAGCTGATATTGTCTTGATTGCTTTTGATACCAATAAAAGTGCTAATTTTTTAAATGAAAATGCTAAAGAATATTTAAGATTTTTAAGAACTCAAAAACTTATTAGAAATGTTGATGAAATTCATATTATAGATCAAAATAAAAAACTTCTCTATTCAACTGAAAATAAAGAAAAATATGTACCACCAGTTGACAAAGCTTTAAACTTAGTTCTTGACGACGATAGACCGTTAAAAATTATTAATACTCAAGCTAATATTTCAGCAGCAATAATGAGACTACAGTCTTCTGAAGATAGATTTTTATATGTAGTAAAATTTTTAGATGAAAATATTTCTAATTATTTAACAGAATCTGAAGAGGCAATTAATTTTTATTACACCGTTGAAGAAAGAAGCACAGGTATTAAAATTTCTTTTATTATAATATATGTTATAAT
>ENA-UOXV01005438-UOXV01005438.1-marine-metagenome-genome-assembly--contig:-NODE-5438-length-13975-cov-5.116954_pt1 | contig 13975 bp, 5 predicted proteins | sample MGYA00238165_ERZ766961 | MGnify/ENA primary metagenome ERZ766961 (study PRJEB28924, sample SAMN03173240) | marine metagenome | biome: Marine; feature: Water; material: Subsurface seawater | place: North... | reverse complement strand
TGTGTCCTCGCGCCGGGGCGGCGGCGGCGTGTTTTATCCTTTCGTCTTCTACCCTTCGATCCTTCGCGACTGGCTCCGTTGCCGGTACCGCGTACAGCGGACTCGGCGGCGCGATCGTGGCTTGTCCAGCTGTGTTTCTACCGAGCTCCGCGCGTTCGAGTAAGGCGGCTGCCTCCGCCGCCTCCCGCGCCCATCGCTCCTCTTGCCGCCGTTTCCACCGCGGCACGTACTCGTTCCCTTCGTCGAACCGTCTCGACTCGGCTTCCTCTTCCATCACCCGGCGTCGTTCGCGGTCGTTCACCGCGAGCGCTAGTTCGTCCACGGACTCCTTCTCGGACTCCTTCGTTCGGTCGTACGATGACGCCTCTTGTAGCAGCCGCGCGATGCGTTCGTCCACCCTTCGTCTTCGTTCGCGAAGTTCGATGAGTTGTCGATCTTCATCATCGATGTCTTCGTCGTCCCTTTCGTCCGCGCCGGGTATCGAGCTCGTGACCGTCGGGTTGTCCGGTGAGGCACCGCCGCGCTCGGCGACCGCGCGCGCCTCCTCGAACCGCCGGCGCTGCTCTCGGAGGCTCTCCACCGCGCGCGCGGTCTCCCGTGTCTCCGACGCCAATCTCCGGGCGGCGTCCTCGTTCGCTTCCGCGGCAGCCTTGAGGGATGCGCGCTCCGCGGCTCTGCGCTCGTATCGTTCCACCGCCGCCTCCATGCCGTCCAGGTCCTCGTCGCTGCTGTCCACGTCGTACGCGACGTCGTTCTCGGGGAACGCGTGACGCAGGTCCTCGGCGCTGCCCCCCATCGCGGCGAACGAGATTTTACTGATGTCGATGGACGGCAGCGGGACGAGCTCGCCTTCGCCGTCGCCGTCCGCGGACATGTGGACCATCGGGACGTCCGGCGGGCGCCCGTCGTCCCGCCGGTTGCCGGGGCGGATGGGAAACGCGCTCGCCATGGCGCGCGGGCGGCCCGGACTCGTCCGATTCTCCCCGCCACCCTCCCCGCGCGTCTCCCAATGGCTCCTCGGACGTTCCAACGCAACGGCAGGTAACAACGGAGTACAACTCTTAGCCGTCGTCGTCACTCGAGGGGGCGGGACAGACATGGGCGAAGGGGACGCCGTGTTCTCGGCGAGGGTGTTGGAGTGCGCGAAGGGCTGGCTCGAGCACTGGCCGCCCGAGTGCCTTCGCGCGGTGCTCGGCGACGCGGCGCCGCCGTCGCGGTCCCACGGTGCCGAGGCGGACGCCGATGTCGATGTCGATGCCGCCCTCGCGGACGCGGTCCTCATCGCGGCTCGACGCGCGGCTCCCGCGATCCTCGCGCTGGAGCGGCTCGTGACCGAGCGATGTACGCGACGCGACGGCGCGTCGACCACGGTCGTGGAGCTGTGCGGCGCGTCGCGAGGGCACGTGCTCGGGGCACTCCTCGCGAGCATGAAGATGGAGGGCGTCGCCGAGGTTGTCATCGTCGACAATCGCTGGCCGCGCACGGGCGCCGGCGACGACGCAACACGCGACGCCGCCGCCGCAGCGAAGGGCAACCCGCTACCCACGTCCCACATGGACGCCGCAGACGGCTGGTGGACCTCGCGCCGCGCCGCTCCGCCGCATCGATGGAAAGCGTCCGTGAAGAACGCCAGCCATTTACGTTCGCTCAACGCGGCGCTCCGTCGAGCCCGAATAGCCATAGGCGAATCGAGCGGAATATCCATCGTGGCGAACGGTGTGGGCGGCACGGGGGAGCTACGTGCTTTACAGCTGTACCACGCGCCGTACGGGATTCGAACCCGCGACTCGACGACGGACGCCGACGATACTACCGACCAGGACGTCGCGCTCGTTTTGCTCCCCGGCGATCCGCCCGAGCGCGACGAGGCGTGTAGGCGGAACCTACTGTATCGCGCGGGCCCGACGCACGAGTTCGCGGTGAAACGGCTGTGGCCGAGACGGGACCGACGCGACCCCGCCGGTCCGTCGATCGAGACGTACGCAAAGACGGCGTGGACCGCTCACCTGGTCGCCGGCGCCGGCGGCGAAGTACAAACTTCATCATCGGAAGTAAAAACTTCAATGGACGGGTGCCACGACGACGCGCCGCCGCTCGTGCTCGCGTCCCGCGCGAGTGCGTTAGAATTAGGCGCTCCATCCGGGAATCGAACCCTGGACGACGCGTTCGGGCCGGTGGCGCTCACCGTCGTCGAGCAACTCGCCGCCGTCAACGCGGAGGTTCTCATGCGTTTGGGATCCGCCGACATCGGGGTGCTCGGGGACGATTTGGATTTGTCCGACAATAGTTGTCCAATAGCGTTGCGACGCGTGGAACCCGGACGATGGACATCGGGCGGGTACTGCGAGCACCACTACGTACCGGAACCGCCAGGACCGCACGGCCTGTGCTTCGAAGCCTTCACGCGAACGACGGACTCTTCCGAAGAAACTAATAAAAACCCGGAACACTCAGTCCCGGTCGGGTTCATAGCGCTCACCGCGTACGGCGACGACGACCGTGACCGCGACGAGTACCCACTCACGGACGACGACGATACTAAAATGGGTAAATACAACGCCAAACCCGGCGGGACCCTGACCGGCGCGCAGGTGGACAGGCTGTGCGTCCTCCCGGGTGCGAGAGGTCGTGGCGTGAAGGAGCGCTTGCTGCGATGCGCGGACGGCTTTCATTCCGTTGGTCTGCCGGTTCGCGTCAAGACGGCGAGTCGAACCGCCGCGGAGTCGTTCGTGAAGTGTCCGTTATTGGCGTACGACGGGTTCAAGGATCCGACGAAGGCTGGGGTGAGCAAACGCCGGGGGACCAAAACAGTCGTCGTCGTCGACGGCGAATCCGGGGGAAAGAGTAAAAACGCCGGCGAGGACCGGTACGATCCGAGGCGGTACGAGGACGACTGGCGCGAACGTTCCCCTTCGGTCCCGCGTTCGATCCCTACATCGGATGATAACAACACGCGGCATCCAACGGCTGAACGAGATCCCGCGAGCGCCACGAGAGCCGCGCTGAACCGCGCCGCGCCCGATACCGTCGCCGCGTGCGTCGACAAAATAGCCGCCGCGCTGCGCGTCTCGGGTTCATCGGGCGAATCATCCGGCACGATCTCGCCGGAGATACTCGCCGCCGCGGACTTGATCGTCAAACGCGGCGCGAAGGAACCCTCGTTTCGAGCCGTGTACGCCGACATCGCGCGCGGGGTCGCGTCCAAAGTCGGGTGCGAGATTTCAAACTCGTTCGCAGACGCGATTACAAAATCCACGCTCGCGCCGTTTCAAACTCGATGCGCCCCGGGAAAAGGCGGAACGCACCTGGCGGGTCACGCCGTGTTCGCCGCGGAGCTTCACCACCGCGAGTTAATCACCGCAGAGGACGTGGGCGCCGTCGCGAGGCGATTGGCGGAGGGCGCGGACGCGGAGGTCTCCGGAGATTCCGGAGTTGACTCCGCGACTTGCGTCCCGGCGCTGTGCGCTCTCGTGGACGCCCTCGACGCCGCCGCGACCGCCGCGCTCGGTGACGAGGCCACGGGACTCGTCCGCGACGTGCTGGGTCGGGTGGAGGATGGAGTAGGTCACGATATGGGCGGACGCGCGAGGTTCCTCGCGGGCAGGGCGTCGTTAACGCTGTCCTCCGCTCGAGTCGAGTCCCATTTGACTACTCGGACCGGCGGCGGCGGCACTAAGGGTTTCGGCGCGGGGCGGGGAAAGGCGAGGCCGATGGACGCGCGCGCGATGACCCGCGCGGAGGTTCACGCGTCCGCGCGAGCCGAGATGCGGATGGAGGTTGTTCAATCCGGGTCGACGCGGGCCGTGGATCGGGGGATGCGCCGAGGGTGGACTTTCGCGTACGTCGGGTCCCCGGTTCGAACCCGGGGCGGATCTAATGATACGAACGCCGATCTAATCCGGGTGTTCACGCCGTCGGAGGTGGTGACGGACCCGGCGGTACTGACGGAGGAGGCCGGGTCGCATCGCAAAGGGCGGTACGAGTGGGTGCCCGCGTCGGTTGCGGACGAGCGAGAGTGGCCGACCGTCGGCCTGCCTCGAATTAAATTCGTCGGTGAAAGTTTTTAAAGGGTAGACTAGTTATTACACGCTTAACCTCGAGACCTGGGTTCAACCCCACGTCCTACATGCGCTGAAGCACCTCGTGTTGGTCCGGGACGTAGGCATCGAACGCGGGGATTCGGTACATCATCACCGTCGCGTCCGACACGTGCGCATACACGATCTTCTCCCCGGGTACCTTGTAAGACTCCGACCCTTTACTTTTGTCGCGTCGTCGCTTGGCGTGATACTCGGCGCCTTCGCGGAACTCGTTCGCCACCCTGTGCGCCGCGCCGTGCGCCTCCTCCGCGTTCGGCGGCCTCACTCCGTGGAACACGAAGAACGCCACCTCGTCCGGCTCGCGTTTGCTGAACTGCCTGTTCGGCGCGTACACCTGAAACACGGGAAGCGCTCCGCTCGCGCTACAATCCGTCGGCGGAAGCGGTCTCGGCGGCGTCTGCGTAGTTCCCGTCCATCCAGCCTCGTCCAGCCACCATCCACCGCCACCACCGGCGGCGATGGGTACTTCCGCTTCTTCGTCGCCGCCGTCAGTGTTTGGCTTTGGGTTTGGTTTTGGCTTTGGGTTTGGTTTTGCGACGTAATCCCCAGCGAGCGGGCCCGAGCCGGCGAACACCGCGTGGTCCCCCGCGGCCGTGCCCCGCGGTTGGCACCACGGGGAATCGAACCTACGCACCGCGTACCCTTCCCTCGCGAGCTTCGCGAATACCGCGTACCACGCCTCCTTCACGCCGCACCGGCGCGTCACCGCGTCTCGCACCGCTCGCAGCGACATGGCCTCGTTGTGATTAGTGTCATTGTGATTCGTGTCATTCGTCGCGCCTTTCGTCGCCGCGTCTTTTCCTTCGTGCCCGCCGCCCTTGCCCTTCTTCCTGGGCGCCACCACCGCGAGCCGCTCGGTCTCCACCAGGAAGAGCACTTCTTCCGGTAGGAGGTACGTGCGTGCGCCGCAGACGTGCCCGAACTTGGTGAAGTGCTTCCCGCGGGTTCGCACGAGCTCGGCGACGTACGGGAGTTTGGTGTCGTTCGTCGCGTGCCATCGCGCGATGCTGAGGTTGTTCGGGTGCGCGCCCGCGGGCCTCTCCAGCGCGGAGCAGAGCGCGCGGAGCCTGGCGGCGAGCCTCGGGTGCGACGCGAGGGATCCGTCCCGGGAGTTAGACTGACCGGTCCGGACGACATCATCAGATCCCCTGCGCACTTTTCCCTCACCGTCGCGGTCGTCGGCACCCGTCGTCGCGTCGCCCGGTTGATGCACCACGCGCATGGCCTTTGGACCTCGCTTGAACAAGGTCGCCGCATCCGCCGGCGCCGGGCGCTTGGACCCCACCCCATCGCCGTCGCCCGTCATCCTCCTCCTCGCGCGGCGCCGACTGCGGGCAAATCTCGTCGTGGCTGCCGAGGGAAACCGAGCTGACGGACTCGGTCAATTTTCTTGAGGGGCTGGATAGATAAGAGCCACTCGGGGCTGCGCCGCCCGGGCATCACGGACCGGGGTTGGACACGGATCGGGGGGATATATCGCGTCCATGTGGTCTCGGGACTCCGCGATGGAGCGACGCAGGCCGCTGATGACGTCCTCTGACCGCGGGTCGGACTCCGATCACTCATCGCCGTTGGCCAGAAGCGCCGTTGAGAGGAACGGAAACCACAGGCGGCACCTCAGCTCCGGCGGGTCCTCCGACGACAGCAGCACCGACTACTCCGACCAGCCGAGGAACACGAGCGGGCTGCCGGTGTCCTTCGCGTCGAACCTAGGGGGAGGAGACGGACACATCACCGGCGGCGGGATGATCCGCGTCGACTCCGCCAAGCACATCCACGAGGCGATGGCCACCATCCCTGGGCTGCACAAACGCGGGAAGAGCCTGGAGCTGCCGATGACCAAGCGGCTGGCGTTCCGGAAGTGCCGGAGCCTCACGAAGAGGCTACCCGCGCTCCTGTGCATGGGGCTGGTGGTGTTCCTGCTGTGCTCGGCGATATTCAAGCCGCGCGGGGCTGGGGCTGACCGACGCGGGCGGGGCATCGATCGAACAGGCATGGGCACGGGAGAGATGATGGACGTGGACGGCGCCATACCGCGGGCGGACCCGCGGGACCACGGCGCGGACGGCGACGACGACGGGCGGAAACACCACCATTCCCGGTCCTCGATGCCGCTGAAGCTGGCGAGCTCGATCGGCAAAGGGGTGGTGCACGAGCTCGACGACTTCGGTCGGCCGATGTTGCGCGGAGCCGGGCACGCTGTGTCCTCGGGGTTGTCCGCGATTGGGCACATGGGCGGCGTGCGGGGTCACATGCGGCACGAGTCTCACGAGGACGAGGATGCCGAGCGGTGATGGCGGATCCCCGGTGGTTGGCGGGGGCGAAGATGAAGAAGTTGAAAGCGGCCGACCCGGCTGCTGCTGTTGTAAAACAAACACCTAAAGTTATGAAACCTCGAAGGGATTTGACGCGCACGGCTCATCGCGGTCACGATGAAATCCACCCCCGCGTGTGCCGTTTCTTGAACGTTTCGCACGGCGACCAGTCTCAGGGTTTGTCATTTGGTGATTAGCAAGCGAGATCTCACCCTGAGTTTTTAAACCGTGGTCTCATCAGGGAATTCAACACGAGTGCTTTCCAGTGCTACCCCGAAGCTCTTCCACCGGAGGTAGCGCCCGGAAGACCCGCGGCAGGGGCCATAGGCGACGGCGCAGGTCGAGAAGTGGCCGACGCCGAAGGGTATAGACCCTCAGCCGTGTTCGCCCGCCGCGACCGACCGCAGTAAAGGTCGCGCGCGGTGCGCCAGGGCGAATCAACGGAAGCGAGCGGGTGCGTGCAGTCTCCGCTATGGAGCCAGATTCGTGATTTCTCCGACCGACACGGCGCGACGGGGGGGGCGCGCGCGCGCGACTGGGACGCCTCGACGCTCGCGATGCCGATGCGGGCATGGTCTTTGGGCCACGTCGATGACGCGCCGATCGTCTCCGGGACCCAGTTCCGGTCGCGTCGTTCCTCGACCCGCGCGGACCGGCCTCTTAGCCGGCCGGGTGTTGTGTTGCACGCGTCGAGTGTCTTTTTTTCGCCCCACGCACGTCACGCGACGACCCGATCTAACCCCCGCGCGTCCCCATCTTCCTGACCTGAAACAGTCGACGACCGTTCGGAGCTCGAGAAGGAGCCCGGCGTCGCGTCCGAGCGGCGAGACTCGCGCGCATCCGCGTCGAACCGCGCCCACACGCGCCGGTGAAACGCGGGCGGCCCCACCGTCATCGACCACAGCTGTGCACAGCCGTGTGAAGGAAGATGTCCATGCAAAAGGCCAAGGCGTACGCGGTGGAGGGCCTCGAGGAGGGCGGCGACGATCCCAAGACCGCGACGGATGTGGTGCACGCGCTCTACGCCAAGTATAAGAAGAACGTGAGTGCCCGGCGGCGACACGCGTCCCGACCCCCCCCACACCCAAACCACCCGAACCCCCCCCCACAAGGCGAAAAAATCCCCATAGGAAGGAATCCGCAATCATTGGCGTCAACACCCCTTTGGCGAACAAAACTTTGAAATCTTTCCTTCGCGCTCGACCCTGGCCTCGCGCCTTTGCCCCCCCGTCGCCGTCTCCCTTTCCGACCCGCGCTGACCCACGAACCCCACCGCATCCCCACGTGACAGTACAACCGACGGACGGACTACGTGGCGCTCTTCTCCTTCCTGGTGTTTGTCACTTTTTACCTCAGCATCCTCTTCATGCAACGGAAAGCGGAGGAGGCGTACTCGCTGACGTCGACGCTGACCGCGGCGTTCATCCCGGCCGCCACGACGATGGGCGGCAAGAACGAGGTGCTGAACTGGATCGACAGCGTGGTGACGACGTCGTGGGTGGAGCCGCAGTGCGGGGATGGGCGGTGCGAGGCGCCGTTTGAGTTTCCAGAGTACGGCCGCTTCGGCTGCAAGGCGGATTGCAACATCATCAGCGCGAACATGAACATCACCAAGATTCAGATCGACCTCTACTACAACTTCTCGCACCCGAAAGGGTCCATCTCGCCCATCGACCTGATGAACGACGCCAAGTGGAACCTCTGCCCGATGGAGCAAGATGAGAACGTCGGGCCCAAGAAGATCTTCCACGGCACCGATTGCTACTACGAAGAGGACCAAGGGTTCGAGGACCAGGTGGGGCACATCATCCGGAAGATCGACGACGTCCCCGACGGGGACTGGACCATCGTGGTCAAGAAAGACATCTTCCTCAAGGTGGCTGGCGCCGTACGTCCACGGGTGAACGTCACGAAGGAGGCGACGCACAAGCGCTTGTTGCTCGCCGCGCACTACGCTCAAACCAGGCGGAAAATCGAGCTCGACATGTACGACAAGATCCTCGCCGACCTCGCGCAGACCAACTTCACCACCGGACAGATCCAAGTCAACGCCTCGTACATCTTCGACTCGTACACCAAGAACAACACGTGGAAGACTGGGCGTGACGCGCTCAACGCCACGAAGAACGAGGAACTGGCCAAGGAGGAGGAATCCGCCGGGACGGGGAACCAAACGCTGATTGACGAGATCACCGCGTCCCTCGCCGCGTCGGAAAACACGGCGGAGGAACAGGAGGTTTACACCCTGGCGTTCTGGGAGAATAACCGCACGATGGTGGAGTGGGCGACGAGGACGAACGGGTACTGCCAGAATAACTTTGAGGAGTACTCGAATTTCACGCGGTACAAATCCGGGTACAACGCCTCGGGGTACGCCTGGATCGACGATGCTCACTACGCCACGATCGGCGATGCCAACGGCAACACGTACCCGGACGATAACCTGTTCGGCGTCTCCATGATGACCAACACCACGTGCAGGTGCGTAGACGTCGGGGGCCTCGACGAGTGCTTCTGCTACGAAGCCGGCCTCACCGCCGTGCAAACCGCGGACGGCGCGTGCGACAAGTGCGACAAGGCGAAGGAACTCGCGTGCATGGAGACGATGCGCTGGATCATGCGACTCTGGAGCACCCGACTGAGGACGGCGTTCATGAACAACGTCAACCTGCGAACCGACGCAGAGAAGGACGCCGACGACGATTTCGATCAGGTCAAGTCGTGGCTCAGCTCGGAGTCGCCGGTGACGTTTTTCGAGATTAACCAGATCAAGGGCACCGACCCTGACAAGCTGGAGGAGGCGAGCCTCGACACTCTCAAGGATGAAAACGTCCAGGATGAGTACAACGCGGACCCGACGGCCGCCGCGGTGGTCGCGGCGAGGCAGGAGGACTTGGTCTACAAGGACGAGCTCATCGACCTCATCACCGCGAGGCGCACCAACCTGGCGAACCCCGAGCTGTCCACGCCAATCTTCAAGTACCCCGCCGTCTACCCGTTCAACTTCACGCAGATCGACGCGCAGGCTGTGGAGTACGTCAAGCCCAACTTCCCGGGGTACGATCTCACCGCGGAGGTTGACTTGGACCTCGTAGAGTTCAACCCAGCGGTGCTCGAGCGGAAAGATTACGCGTTCATGTCGTGCGCCGTCGAAGACCGCGCGGATAGATACGCGGGCAAGTGCACGAATGTCAAGAAGTACCTCGAGGACGCCACGGCGGGTCTCATCTCGTCGCCGGTGGTGATCAACCCGGCGGATCCCACCGCCGAATTTGAACCCGTCTTGAAGCAGTTTCGGTTCCAGAGGCTGTGCGACCGGATCTGCTTCTGCAGCAGGCAAGGTTGTGCCGGCAAAGGCTGGGACGCCTCGGAGGGTAAATCCATCGTGGACGTGGACGGGGACCTGTGCGTGTGCGACATGTGCCTCATCCCCGAGCAGTACGATAACGTGGACTACCCACTCACGGGCACCGACCCGGAGAACACCGACACCTGCGCCAACGCCGCGTCCAGGCGTAAGCTCCTCCAAGAGGGAGCGCAGGTTGCCGAATCGGTCCGCCCGCACATCCACCGCATCCACCGCGAGAACCACAGGAGCCGAGCGAACGTGTACGGCCGGCACGGGCGGCACTTGCTCCAAGAGGATCAGCTGACTGAAATTCTCGACTCGGTGCAGTCGCTCGCCACCACGCAGACGGCGCTCGATACCAAGATTGAGCAGGTCAAGACCTCGCAGCAGCTCCAGGCGCAGGAGGCGTCGGAACACCACGCCGATAACTCCCTCGAGACGATCATCAAATCCGGTTTCGACGACATGAAACGCGGCCAAGACTCGCTCGGAGCTTCGCTCGAGGAGATTCTCGCCAAGCAGCAGCAGGCGCTCGCGTCGGCGCAGGAATCCTTACTCATCCAACAGCGAACCAACGCGCTCGCGGACTCCAACTCCAAGGCGATCGAGAAGCTCTCGAAGGCTGTCGAGAAGCAGCGGGATTCCATCAACACGGCGTACTGCTCCGGCGCCTTTGCCGACGTGGCGCAATACATCGGCATCCAGGAAAACGCAATCGTCACCCGCGAGCTCAAAGCCAAAGAGAACCTCCTGTCCAACATGCCGTGCCAGATGAAGGTGATGTACTACCCGTTCAGCATCGACAACTTCCAGAACGCGCCGCCCCCAGTCGCCTACCGCGAGCGGTTCATCGGCATGAACAACCGCGTGTTGGCCGGCATGCTGGTGTACGTCGAACGGAAAAACCTAAAGGCTTGCGACTCTAACCGGTTCGACAACATCGACAAGACGTGCTCCGGCGGCCGCGACATCTCCAGCTACGGCGTCGATCCCGTGTTCAAGATGGGCACCCCGCTCTTCCGAGCCGACTACCTCAACCAGGAGACGATGCTGAACCCCAACCTGTACAACTGCACCGAGATGGCCAATCCCGCCGCGGGCATCTACCCGACTTACAACAACTCGGGTAAGTGGATGTACGAGTTCAGCGAGTGCGCGCCGCCGACGGAACAGTGCAACAAGTGCGCCTCGGTGCTGGGCGCGGTGGTCGCGGAGGGTGACTGCAGTGGGAAGATCCCGGGCTCTTCGGGCGTCGCGGGGAACTGCTGGAACGCGTCGTGCACGTTTAACCCCACGGTGGGAAACAACAACTACGAGGTTTTCAACATCAAAGGGGATTCAATCGGCGGGTACTGCAAGGAGCTCTTCAACCCGCAAGGCACGCCGTACGGCTTCAGGCATAAGAACCTCCCCGGGTACACCGGCGGCTTCCCTTACTTCTTCGACATTAACCTCAGCAACGAAGAGGCGAGGCGCTGGCTGGACGTGATGATTTACGGTTTGATGATTGACGACGTCAAGACGGAGAAGGTCACCGCGCAAGTCGTCGTGTACAACGCCGAGCTCGGATACTTTGGCAACGTCATGGTCTACTTCGAGTTCACGGACGGCGGTAAGATCCAGGTGTCGCACTCGGTCAACACCGTGCGCGTCGAGCTGTACGAGACGGCGGAGGATTGGGGACGCTTCGCCATGGAGCTGCTGTTGACCATCGGCGCGATATACTCGGTGTACGAGGAGGCTATGGATTTCATCGACTCGAAGAAGGAGAAGGGGAGCTACATGGCGTACTTCTCGTCGATGTGGAACTACATCGACATCGCGTCCATCACGATCCACCTCGCCACGATCATGATGTGGTACATCTTCAGCTGGGGCCGCGCCAGGGCGTTCGAGCCCGACATTCACTACGACATCTACAAAAACATCGAGTCGTCGGCGTTTGTGTCCAAGCTTAAGATTCCGAACGAGTTCCCCGAGATGGGCGACATGTTCCTGGAGATGAAGAACCTGGTTGACTACATGCAGCTGTACATGACGCTCTCGGGGATCAACATCATCCTGATCCTCGGACGCATCCTGAAGCTGATGGACTTCCAGCCGAGGCTCGGCGTCATCACGCACACGCTCTCGCTGGCCTTCGCCGATCTGATGCACTTCTTCATCATCTTCATCATGATTTTCATGGGATACGCGTTCATCGGGCACGTCATCTTCGGGTTCCAGAGCGTGCATTTCAGCGACATGACGCATTCGACCAACTCGCTGTTCCAGAACCTTTTGGGCGACATCACCTACTTTTTGGACGACTTCAAAAACGCCACCGGGATCACGTTCTTCGTCGGCATGATTTACTTTTACTCGTTCAACATCTTCGTGTTCATGATCCTCTTCAACTTTTTGCTCGCCATCATCTGCGACGCGTTCGGAGAGGTCAAGGCGAACGCCGCGGAGTCCGTCTCCGTCGTCACCGAGCTCGTGCCGATGCTCCGCGACTCCTGGCGCACCATGTTCAAGGGGTGGCTCTACAAGAACCACGTCCCCGAAGCTCGCGTTCGCAGGCAGCTTCGCATCTGGAAAGGCGAGAACCCGGACGAGGAGGAAGAGGAGGCATTCGACGAGGATGCCGAACCCGTGTTCAAGTACGGCGAGAAGGAGCTGGACATCGCGGGGTTGAAACGCGTTTTAAGGCGGTCCGTCATCGAGACGTATCAAAAGACGAACGATTCCAAGTTTTTGCTCACCACCCGCGTGGGCAACTTCGGCAAGGGCAAGAAGAAGGAAACTCTGGCCACCGCGGATGAGATCGATCGCGCGGCGAGGATGCTCATGGACCAGGTCGGGCAGGAGCCCGATGACGAGGGCGAGGATGACGCGATGTCCGAGGTTGATCGTCTGCAGCAGTCGCTGACGGATCTGCTTCGCGCGCAGGAGAGGCTCATCACTAACCAGGTCAAGGTCATCGAGGGGCAGGCGAGGATGGCGGAGAGGCAGGACAGGCTGTCCAGCCTGGAGGAGAAGATCCTCGGGGTGCTGGAGAAGCCGCCCTCGTGACGACGGGACTAGACAAACGGACGGCCGTCCGGGAAGGGCGCTATTCGATTCTGTACACATAATCATAAGTTCAGACATTTATTTTTACGAATGTATTCACTGTCGTCGCGCGCCCCTCCTCCGAGACGTGATGGCGGACCTTCCCGGCGACGTGCTCGAGAAGATCCTCGGCTTTCTCGCGTTGTCCGATGTGGAGAACGCGCACGTCAACCTCTTTGCCTTCGGGTCGACGTGCACGTCGTGGCGCGCGGCGGTTCACGCGGACGCGCCCGTGTGGCACGATGCGCTGCTGCACAGGTTCGGGGTGGTCGTGGGGCACCGCGAGAGCCGCGAGCTCCACCCGTTCCAGGACCACTCCTATGCGTATTCGGTCCGGGATCTGTGTTTTGGGGACTATCTAAACGACGATGGGTTCCTTAAAGACTTGGAACACGGCTTTTACATGCAGTACATGAGTGACGGCGGGCGGGGGCTCTACCTGGTGTACCGTAAGATCTTCGGCGATCTGCCTCTTCGCGATTTCCGGAGAATGACTCGGTCGTGGCAGCGCATCATGACCGCGCGGAGAGGTGGGAGCTGGCATCACGTCGCGGAATCGAACAAGTACGACACCGGCTCGCCGCTCTGCGAGGAACTTTGGCGAGAAGACAACGAGTGGTACCGGCGATACGTGCACGAGACGACGCGAGCGGCGTTGCGGAGCGAGCCATCTCCGTTTGGCAGAAACGACACATTCGACGCAGTCGCCGACCACGAGACCATCAACGCCGAGGACGGCTACAACAGGTCGCTGCGGTCCGTCGGCGAACCCACCGTCAAGGCATCGTGCGACGAGTTCGTGGACGACATGTGCGCGGACGGAACCCCGGGAGATAAGCGCCCGATGGAGGGAGGGATGCATCCGTCGTTGCAATTAATGTTTCGGCTCCGCGACGGACAGCAGACAGTCGCCGCCGATCAAGACGACGAACAAGTCCAAAGAGACGAAGACGACGGTCACTACCTCGATCACAAGGTGATCAACATGTGGGAAGGAGGTAAATTCGGCAAGTCCAGATTACGGCACCGATTTGCTCAGGCGCTCGTGGGCAACGGGCTCCTCGGCGGCTACACCGTGTATGACAACCACGTCAACGTCCGCCTCCTCTCGCTGGACA
>ENA-UOXV01005436-UOXV01005436.1-marine-metagenome-genome-assembly--contig:-NODE-5436-length-13976-cov-5.333453_pt1 | contig 13976 bp, 12 predicted proteins | sample MGYA00238165_ERZ766961 | MGnify/ENA primary metagenome ERZ766961 (study PRJEB28924, sample SAMN03173240) | marine metagenome | biome: Marine; feature: Water; material: Subsurface seawater | place: North... | reverse complement strand
AGAGACTATCCGGATGCCAACGCGTGGTGGGACCCGGATGCGTCTGGGATCGATCAAGACGGCGGCGAGTGCGTTTTCTTGGAGAACGACATCGACGGTTTCCAATCCGACGGCGGGGTGATGTCGTGCGGGAACCAGGCGGGCGCGGTGTGGGCGTACAACTGCGGCGTGGGTGACGGACGACAGCACGCGGGGCGATTTACTTTTTACCCTCGAGCCGCGGGTTGGTCCACGATGGTTCCGGACGATCTGGAAACTTCCGCTAACGTCAGGAAGTTCGTCGAGAGCGCGCTGGGTAACGCCAACGCACGGACGCGGACGAAGTCGAGCGGTAAGGGGCGCGTGACGGAGGATGACGCGGTCGCCGGGTCGAAACTCGCGCGGGGCAACCCGCTCGCCGCGTTCGGCGGCTGGCTCCTCTCTCTCACCGAGACACCACACGAATCCGACCAGTCATCATCGCAGGGCGGCCTGTTGAACTTGATCCTCGCGCCCATTCGCTACGCCGCGAAAGCGCTGTTCCAGTTCATCCTCGGCGCGGTGTTGAAGTTTATGCTGGGAAACAAGTACGAATTCGAGTGTCCGCTGGTCACAGTGTCCGACGTCGTGGACTCGCACGAGCTGGACAGGATCGATTTGTTGAAAGTGGACGTGGAGCGCGCGGAGCTCGCGGTTTTAAGAGGGGTACGAAGCGAGCACTGGAGCAAGGTGCGGCAGGTGGCGATGGAAGTGCACGACAGCGCGGGGGGCACGAAGGAACTGGAGGAGTGCAGACGGCTGCTGGTGGACGTGGGGAAGTTCGAGGAGGGACGGATCGTGGCGGAGCAGCCGGACGACCTGGAGGGTAGCACGCTGTGGAACCTGTACGCGAGCAGGGCGTGATGAGACGCGCAGGGCGCGTTGTTGTTGTTTATTCGGTGATTTGGCGGCGGCCAGCGCGGTGTGTATCGTATCGCGCTGGCCGAGCCTTTGGGTTGATTAATTTATTGATTCGACTCACGGACTCGTCTTATTCGTATTACATCGTCTATTATCGACGAGGCGGCCTCGCTGTGCGTTTTAATACTCTACATACAGCAGCGAGCGCGGGTGTTACAGTCGCGCGGGCGGTCTCGCTTTTCCGTGGAAACTCACCGGGTAATATATAATAGCGTCGGCGTCGGCGTCGACGCGTATCAACCGTCAGTCATCGCCGCGTGGCCTAAATATGATTAAGCCGCGGACGCGAGCGCGGCTTCAGCCTTGGGCATCTCGTACTTGGGCACGGAGACGCCGTACTTGGCGCCGAAGTTCTCCACGACGTAGTCCACGTCCTTATCACCGCGGCCGGACAGGTTGACGAGGATCGTGTCCGTCTTGGGCAAGGTCTTCGCGAGCTTGACTGCGTACGCCACCGCATGCGCGGATTCCAGCGCCGGGATGATGCCTTGGTCCCTGGCGAGTGACATGAACGCGTCGACGCACTCCGTGTCCGTGACGGTCTCGTACTTGACCCGCCCGATGTCTTTAAGGTAGCAGTGCTGGGGCCCGACGCCGGGGTAGTCCAGCCCGGACGCGCACGTGTTCACGGGCGCGGGCTCGCCCGCTTCGTCTTGGAGCAAAAGGCACTTGAACCCGTGGATGGTACCCGGCGTGCCGAGGGTCATGGTGGCGGCGTGCTTGCCGGTGACCTTGAGGTCGGTCCCGGAGGGCTCCACGCCGACCATGGCGACCTTCTCGTCCCCGAGGAAGGCGGTGAAGAGCCCGATGGCGTTGCATCCGCCGCCGACGCACGCGACGAGCGTGTCGGGGAGCTTGCCGCCGGTGAGCTCCTTGAATTGCTCTTTGGCTTCGCGGCCCACGACGGACTGGAAATCGCGGACCATCATCGGGAACGGGTGGGGACCGACGACGGATCCGATGGCGTAGAACTGCGTCACCGGATCCTCCATGTAGGCGCCGAACGCGGAGTCCACGGCTTCTTTGAGGGTCTTGAGGCCGTGCGTAGCCGGAATCACGTTGGCACCTAAGATCTTCATGCGGACGACGTTGGGGCGTTCCTTGGCCATGTCGACTTCGCCCATGTAGATGTCGCACTCGAGTCCGACGAGCGCCGCGGCGGTCGCGAGCGCGACGCCGTGCTGACCCGCGCCCGTTTCGGCGATGAGCTTCTTCTTGCCCATCTTTTTCGCGAGCAGCGCTTCGCCGAGGCAGTGGTTAATCTTATGCGCGCCGGTGTGGTTGAGGTCCTCGCGCTTTAGGTAGATCTGCGCGCCGCCCACCTTCTCGCTGAGGCGCTCGCAGTGGAGGATAGGGGAGGGGCGGCCGGTGAAGTGCTTCTCGAGGAGCCTGAGCTCGGCCCAGAAGCTCGGGTCCTCCTTGAGCTCGAGGTACTTTGCCTTGATTTCGTCAATAATAGGGACGAGCGGCGGGGGGAGGAAGGCGCCTCCGTATTCGCCGAAGAAGCCCTCGGTGGTGGGCATGACGGTGGGGTCGAGGCGCTCGTCCTTGGGCTTGGGGAAGGCGGCGCCCTTCTCCTTGGCTCCGCCGAAGACGGGGGGGAATCCCATGTCGCTTGGTGGCTGTCGGATCGCGGGGGACGAAGAGTTAGTTGACAATTGATTTGGATTTCTTGCAACGAAAAGCGGATTTGTGATCCGCGTCGCTCGGAACGCGGCGCGTGGGGAAGAAACGAGCGCGATGTAGGGCGCGGGAAGGCATGGGTGGGTGCGGGGTGGACTCACGTTGGTGGGTTTGTGGTTTTTGGGTGGGTACGCGCACGAGGGTGCGCGCTGAGAGTGGCGATCGTGCGAGACGCGTTCCGGGCAAAAAGCGTTCATTTCGAAGATATTTTGGCCAGCTGCGTCAGCAAAATCCTGTGGGATCACATATCAAAAGGATGACTGTGAAACGGTACGCATGTGAAATAATTCTTGTTTAAAAGCATATTTGCTAACTACTATTTCACCTCCTCGTATGCACCACAGTTAGAAGTTCGGGAAAATCACATTTATCCGTTGGAGTGCCTTTATCGGCTGTGGTGACAACCGCGGCGACCCCGACACAGGAGGGTCCGCAGGGTCCGCAGGGTCCGCATATTCACCCGCCGTCCGGCCACTAACCCGGTCCGCGACTCTCACACCGACTCGGCGCATCGGATACCCCGCAGATTCACCCGCGTCGGCGCAGCGAACCGTCGGCAAAGTCGGAAAAGCAACAACAATCCAACATGGTGCTCGGGCTCAACTTCGACCTGCTCGATCAGCTGAGCTTCTACGGCGCCTACCACAGGCATCCGGTGAACAAGGCCATCCACTTGGTCTTCGTCCCGCTGATCGTGTGGAGCGCGCTGGTGTGGATGGCGGGGTACGTCCCAAAGGGCTTGGAGGACGCATCCCTCGCGGGTGCGTTTCGGTTAATCCCAATGGTGCGGTGGTGCGGCTTGGACTTCCTCGTCGCAGCCGCGGTGCCGAACCTCGGTGCGCTCGCGCTCCTCGCGTACTCTGCGTACTACGTCGCGCTGGAGCCCATCGCGGGAACCTCGTGGTTCGTGATGTGCGGCGTTCCACTGTGGCTCACCGCGTCGTGGTTCGAGAGCGCGGCGGGATGGGACGTCGCGTGGAAGTGGGCGCTCGCGTTGCACCTGTTGGCGTGGTACGCGCAGATCCACCCGGGCCACGTCGTGTTCGAGAAGAAACGGCCGGCGCTGCTGGACTCGCTGGCGCAGTCGCTGGTGCTCGCGCCGCTGTTCGTGTGGATGGAGGTGTTGTTCGCGTGCGGGTACAGGCCGGGTCTGCGGCATAACGTAAACCAGCGCGTGAAGCGAGCTGTTGAGGAATGGGAGAATTCACAGAAAAAGACCAAATGACGACGCTCGCGGCGTGCTCGTGTTGAGGATTGATTGGTCGATTTAAGGCCGACCGTTGTGTACAACATTCATACATAGGACGACGATATTGAAGATGTAATAGACAGAGACGGCAGCGCGACGGGGCGCCGCGACCGCGACCCCGCCGCCGAACATTCAAATTTACTTTACTGTCATCATCGCTAATCGACATCAGTCCCCGACCCGTCCCATTTCAAAGCCCGTCGTCCTCGGTCATCTCGGCGGAGTCCACCAGCGCTCCCGCCATCGCCAGGAACGACTCCTTCCCCAGCGTGCGAAGCGGCTCGGGCTGCTTAAAATCCGCGCAGAATTGATCGTGCACGTTTCGCACCGGCTTCAACCGACCTTTTTTAACGACAGCCGCCGGGATGAGCTCGACGCATCCTTGCGGGTGGCACTCGCTGCACCACTCCGGCGCCGACTTCATGGCGCCGTTCGTGATCTTCCGGTTGAACTCCTTCGCAGCCTTCTGGGTGGTGAACCCCGCGAACGACGGCATCTCCCCAGTCAGCGTGAGCAACCGAACGTCTTTCATCTTTGCCAAAACGTTTTCAATCGTCGACGAGTCGGCGCCGGTGGGAAGAGTCGCGCCCGAGACGCCGGCGGACCCGCTCGCACCCTTTTTAAACTCCACGGGCACCGCGCCGAAGTCATATACGTCACCGCTCTCCCCGTTCCCGTCCCCGCCAAACTCGTACGGCGCCCTTCGAAGCTCCTCGAGCGCCACGAACTTAACCCCAGCCTCGCGCAGCTTCGTAGGCGAGATGAAGTGGTCCATCGGGCACGGCCCGGGGATGTGCCCGCTGTCTTTACTGCCGGGGTAGTGGCAGTCAAAGTTGAAGATGTTATCGTGGCCGCCCCACACCTTGTCGCAGAAGCACGTGAACCGCGGGACCGCGAGCGTGCGGTTGGCGAGTTTCGCGATGGCGATGGCGTCGCGGAGAAGTTCGAGCTGTCTCCCCCCCGCGTCTAGGTGGTTCCCGATGCTCGGAGTCGAGTCGTCGAGGCCTCTCGTCGCCACCGTGGGGTCCCAGGTTAGAACCCGTGGTGTGCCACCCGCGTGGAACGTCGTATCGTCCACCTCGTTCCCCCCGAGTCCAACCTGCGCGTCATCCGCGGCGGGGTCCCAAAGCCCTGTAAACAAAACACAACGTCAGTCTAATTGCCTATACGAGAATTGAAATAAACGTACCGGCTTCGGCGAATCGTAGTCTCTTCGCGGCGCTCGTCGATCCGTCGAACGTGTACGTCGCGTGGACACCGTACGCGCCGTTGAACGACGGAATCATCTCACTCGAAACCCTTTGGAGAAAGGCGACGTGCCCGGGCTGAAACAGCGCCACCGGCAAAACCCCTAAACCGAATACTTCTCCGTTTAATAAACCGTTACCTTCGAGCACCCTGGTTGTCGGGAACCCGTCTGGTAAAACTTTGAGCTCCAACCCGGGCCACTGGCCCTCTTTACGCACCATCGCGTTGAACACCTGCTGATCGGACGTCAACGGCGCGAACCGCCCTTCGTCCTGGTTCAGGTAATGGTCCCACGCCTTGGCGAAAGCCTTGGCGTGCCTTGTGTGCTTGAGGAACACGATCCCCGTGTTGAATATACCGCCCCTGGCGTAAGAAGCGCCCTCCTTCCTATCCGACGTCGGCGATAAGTTATCGCTGGATACCATGACGTCCGCGGCGCTGATACCCATGCAGTCGTCCACCCCGCGGCCGTGTTTCGCCAGGAACTTCACCTGCCCCTCCGGGGACTCGCCCCCCTCACTCTCAACCGCGTTCGCCTCCCAGCTCTCCATTTGGTTATTTGCCATTTGGTTATTTTGGTTATTCTCGTCGTCGCCGTTCGCCTTCACCCAAGGGTGGTCGTAGCCGCACTGCAGGAACGGCCTTGGGTCCTTGGTCCACACCACGTCCACGTCGCTCATCAACACGTCGAACCCCATCCGCAGGAGCGCGCGGACCTGCGATATGCGAAGCCTGGCGAAGCCCTTCCACGACGCGGACGCGTGCGAGGCGGATCCGTCCAAGTCCGCAAAGGGTAAATCGTACACAGCCGTGGGTTCACCCAGCCGTCGCAACAACTGCAGCATGTTCTTGTCCAGGGCGCCGACGACGTGGGGCACCGCGGCGTCGCGCAGGTGCGTCGCCCAGTTCACGGTGAGCGCCGCGAACTTGCTATCCGCGAATGTGATGGCCACCAGCTCGCCGCGAGGTAAACGCAGATCGTGCATGAGCGCGGCGAGGTTCCCGGCTTCCGGGTAGTCGCCCGGGTCGATGTCGTTCGCGGGCCCATCGCGCGTGTTCACGTTCGGCGCGGTCCTGGCCTTGGCCTCCGCGACTTTGGCCTTGAGCGCGTCGCCTCCCGGGGTGACCGTCCCGCCCATCTCGAACACCGCGTGCGGGTCGTCGCCCGCGTGTTTGGCGAGGGCGTCGGTCGCAGCCTGACGCGCGGCGGCGTCGCGATGGTGCGGGCGGGAGAGGTCGAAATCGGCGCGGGGCCGGCCCGTCGCGGCATCCGTCGCGGGCGTGTGGACCGGGTCGGCGATGGGCACGCGCGCCATGCTCGCGGCGTCATTCGCCCGGTCCACGCGTGAACCTTCGCGTCGACTCGCGCCTTCATCGTCGCCGCCGCTGGAGAGGTAGAACCAGCCGAACAGGAGGCACACGGCCGCGCCCGCGAGCGACGCGCCGAGCTTCCCGCGCACGGGGCGCCTGGCTCGTCGCATGTCGCTGAACAACGGCTGCGGTCCCCCCCTCATCAGTGGCGCCCCGTGCCGAAGGTTTCTCAACCTTTCAACATTTATGAGGCCGAGACTGATGAGCAATGCACAGGTGAGCGCGCGGACGAACGCACCGGATACGATCGCGGGAGACATGACGACCGCAGCGATGGCCGCGGCGGGGGTGACGCGAGGCTTCGCGGGGGGTCTCGTGAGGACCGGCGCGCGCGCGATGGGCGCGTCTCGCGCCCCACCGTCACCACCACCCGCCGCCGCCGCTCGTCGCCTCCAACGAAAGAGATTCAGCGCGACGGCCGAGACCTCCTCGGACGCCGCCGATGTCGCCGGTACCGACCCGGACGGCGGCGACGCGCCGCACGTGCCGGTGCTCATGCGCCAGGTCCTCGACGCCTTCGACGGCCGCCAGGTGCGATGCTACGTCGACGGGACCATGGGCGCGGGCGGGCACGCCTCCGCGATCATCCGCCAGCATCCAGAGCTACGAACCTTCGTCGGATTCGACGTCGACCCGCTCGCGCACTCCATCGCGCGGCCCCGGCTCGAGGCCGCCGCCGCCGAGGCCAAGGGGGCATCCACGTCCGGCCGCGACGCCGCGTCGTCAAACCACGGCCCGCTCGCGATCAACACGGTCCAGTCCAACTTTCGGCACATGCGCGAACGATTAGCCGAGCTGGAACTGATCGACGGCGCCGTCGACGCGATTCTGATGGACCTCGGGGTGAGCTCGATGCACCTGGACCGTCCGGAGCGCGGGTTCTCGTTCATGAACGACGGCCCGCTGGACATGCGCATGGGCCCGGGCGCCAACATGTCCGCATCGGACGTCGTCAACGGGTGGCCCGAGGAGGAACTGGCTCGAATCATTCGCGACTACGGAGAGGAGAAGCATTGGCGTCTGTTGGCCAGGCGTATATGCGAGAGACGCGGGGAGGCGCCCATCGAGACCACGCGGCAGCTCGTGGACGCGTTGGGTCGGATCCCGGGCGTCAAGAAAGGGCGGAGCGGGGGCATTCACCCGGCGACGCGTACGTTTCAAGGGATTCGCATCGCGGTGAACGAAGAGTTGGCCGTCGTGGAGGAGGCCATCCCGGCGGCGATCGACGCGCTCGCGCCAGGGGGCCGGCTCGCGATCATCACTTTCCACTCGCTGGAGGATAAGATCGTCAAGAACGCGTTTCGATTAGCGGCGGGACGGCCACAGCCGAGCGACCGGCCGTTGAGCGCGTGGGAGCCGCAGCCGGAGCTCCCGCCGAAAATCGTGAAACTCGTGACGCGCAAGCCGCTCGTCGCGGACAAGTCGGAGATCGACGACAACGCGCGGAGCAGGAGCGCCAAGCTCAGGATATGCGAGAAGCTTTAACGTGGGTCATCAATTAAGTGTTTACATTCACTTCAAATTCACTCCGCCGCGGGAGCCTCGGACTCACCTTCTTCAGCGGCTGCCTCCGCCGCCTTCTTCGCCTCTTCCTCTTTGCGAGCCGCCTCTTCCCGAAGCCACTGCTCCTCCTCCAATCGCTCGCGCTCCTCCTCCTCCGCCTGCAAACGCGCCGCCTCCTCCGCCTCCGCGATCTCCTTCAGCACCTGCGCCACGTCCTCGATGGCGAGTAGGTCCTCGAGCTCCTTCCGTTTGCCCTCGAACAGCGCCCGTTGTGTCTCGCGCTCCGCCTCGACGCCCACCCGGAACGAAATCTCATTCGCCAGCTTCGTCTCCAACTGCGCCACCGTATCTCGCAACGCCGACTCCCGCGCCGCGCCCTCGCCCGCCTCCTTGATGTACCTCGCGAGCTCCCCGTCGATCGCGGCTTTCATCGCCTGGCCGCTCCCCGGGGATTCGAGCTCCCGGATCAGATGCGCGATTGCTCCGCCCTGGAGCTTCGCGAGCATCATCCGATCGCCGTGTCCCCGCGGGCGCAGATGTGAAATCTGCCCGAACCATTCCTTCAGCCCCGGGTGCAGGTGCATCTTCGGAGGTCCGCCCGTTGGATCGATGTCGAATCGCATGGTGTTGGTGCCGGGGTGCGCCGCGTCCAGTGAGGTCCACGCGTAGGCTCCGAACGCGGGTGGAGCCGAGGGATCTTTTTCCAACCCATTAGCCATAGGTGATTGGATCGCGAACGGGGATTTCTCCGCGCGGTACGGGTCGATGATCTCGTCGTATATCACGTTCTTGAACTTGGCGTGGTCGACGTAGGTGTAAGGCGAGGCTTGGTTGTCCTGCTCGGCGACGACGTCGAAGGATGCTCGGACGAACGGGTTTGGTCCCATGCCTTCGCGATTCTGTTCGTCGACGGTGAAGCGCTCGAGGTGGAAGCGCGTGGCGAGCTCGGGGGCCGCCTGCGTGCCCGTGGACTCGTACGCGCGGTTCTCGGAGACGTAATACGTCCCGTCGACCTCATCGCGCTCCAGCACCGGCTTTGTGAACGGGGGCAACGACGCGGATCCTCTCGTCTTGTTTATCGGATCGACGTAATCGAGCCCGTCCCGGTTCAGGCCCGTGTTCTCGTCGACGTGGAGGCGCATCGGGGGCGGGCGCGTCGGACTGGCCTTCACCGCCGACGCGTGCTTGGCCGCGGTGAGCTTCTCGAAATAGGTCGGCATGGTCGGTGGTCTTGACGGCCGCGCCTCCTCAGGTCTGGGCTGTAATTCCAAATTGGGCTTATAAAATGCCCTTGGCAGCCTCTGGCGCGCAGCGCGTGTAAATTTACCGCCACGCCAACACCATTCTCCAGAAGATTTCAGACGACATGTGTACATGGTAGCGATCAGTCGGGCTCGCGACACGGTGAGTGGGGCTCGCGGCACAGGAGACATGTCGCGAACCTCTCATCACGGAATGAGCGCGTACGGCATATCGCCGTCCTACGGGGCGACCGCGAGCACGTTGCCCCCCATCTTCGAGGACGAGGAAACCCCGCTTCGCCCTCACACGGGGCGGCACTACGAGAATCCATCCAAGAACTTTCAGCGGCGCCATGCCGCTATCCTCGCGGCGTTCCTCGCCCTCGCCGCCCTCGCCGGGGTGGCGCACGTTTGCGCGCGCAGCGATGCCACCGCACCGCTCCACGTCGCGTCCCCAAACATGGGAGGCCACCATCACCACTCCCCAAACCTGGGAGGCGACCACGAGAAGTCCCACAAGAACTGGCGCCCCAAGCGTGTCGCCGCATCGAACGCCGAGCAGCACATGAACGATAACGTGCCCATCTACTACGCCGCCCCGGCGGGCGAACACACCGGCAAGGTGTCGATGCTTTGTCTCTCGCCGAAGGTGTGGAGCACGTCGATGGGTTTGCTGCTCCTGGCGGGGTACCATCCCGCGGAGATTGAGAAATCCAAGGAGGGCAAAAGGAGCAACGACCCAGCGGTGGTTACAAAGTACAAAGATGGTTTCAACGGCGTCGCCGCCGCTCACGACGCGCTCACCTGCCCGGCGCCCTCGCACCAAACGCTGGACAAGAAGGACCGGTACTTCTTGACCAGGGACCCACTCGATCGGCTCTACAGCGGGTACAGCGGGAAGATCCTGTGCGATAACAAGGGCGTCGACGACACCGTCGTGTGCGAGTGCGACTACGTGACGAAGTATTTGGACTCTGTGTTTTTCGACGGCGACGAGGATTCGGTGTCGAAACGGGAGATGACCGAGTCCCTCGAGTCTCTCAAGGCGGACTGGCATCGACGTAACCTCTGCAAGGAGCCCAGCTTCGGGGGATGGGTGGGATGGCTGGACCACGCGTTCACGAAGTCGCCCGCGTTCACGAAGCAGCGCATGAAATATTTGGGTGACAGCTGGTGAGTTTATTTTTATTTACATATGGGCAATTAGCGTGACAGCGTTTTGTTACAGGTTCAACCACTTCGTGCCGCAGGCGTGGCTCGGTTGCGGGTTCGAGATTGAGAGTGAACTGACGATCTTAAAGACGGAGCATCCGTCCGAGTGGTACCCGTCCTTCATCGAGAACTTGGGTTTGAAGTTCGCGCACGAGTTGGACGGGAAAACGTGGGGACGGGTCCCGGGCGGCGCCGAGCCTCGGCCGTGTTTCTACCAGTGCGGTTCGCTGTCGTGCCAAGAGATGGTGGGGGGTAAATGCCCGATCGAGCCCCCTTTGGGGCGGAAATACTCGGGGATGTACACCCCCGAGTTGAAGAAGCAGGCGTGTCGCATCTTCGCCGAGGATCTGGCGGTGTTAGGGTACGAGTGCTGAGCCCTGTTTGAGAGAAGCCCGTGTAGTGTCATTAACATTAGTCCATCTTTCCAAATTTGAGAGAAGTCCGTGTCGTATGCCGTTAGACTACGTGATGCTCATCACACGTGCCCGCAACTAACCCTTACCCCCCTTACCTCCCCTCGCACCCTGCGCCGCGCGCTCCTCACGTTTTCGCCGCAGCTCCAGCGCCCGCATCTCCCCCCTGCACTTACCGAGCAGCTCCTTGCGCACGCGCATCGCCGTCTCCACCAGCTCCGCCTTCGTGTGACCTCTCAGTCGCTCGGCCAACGCCTCGCGCACGGCGCCGTCCGCGGCGGCGATGAGCTCGGGGTTGGGATCGAAATCGTGCGGATCCTCTGGCGGGGTCACCGGCCGTTTCTCCGGCCGTTTCGTCTCATCACCCTGACCCGCCGCGGCGATCGCCACCTTGGCCTTGGCCGCGTCGTGGCCGCGTTTTCTGAAAAATTCATCGTACTCGTCCGGCTCCTCCGTCTGTTCCTCTTTACGCATTTGGTTCTCCAGAAACACCACTCCTTTTACCGCACGCATCACCTTGGACGTACCTGCTGACGCGTTCATCGCGTCCTTACTCTCTGCAGGCAGCTTGACCCCCAACGTCCGGTTCAACAGCGCCTGCATCGGCGTCATCACGTGGCTAGCAAAGTCGTGGCTAACCGTCTGCTTCGACCCGGCCTTGGCCTCGTTTGGGAGCTTCGGTTTGGGCGGCGCGCGCGACGACACGAGCGCCGTGGCCGTCGCCGGGCGGCGGCGAACGGTGGACGTATCCCCCGTGGTCTTCTTCGAAGCCGAATGCATCGCCGCCGACGACGACGCCGGCCGAACGGTTTTGGTTATGGTTATGGTTTTGGCAATCGCGTTTGTTTTGGCGACGAGGTCGGCGACTTCGTCCCGGTTCTCATCGTCCGACGACGACGACGAATCGTCCGAGTCCTTCGCGGGCATCGGCGGCGGCGACGGCGGTTTCGGTTTCGACGCCGGGGTCTTCGCCTTCTTTTTATGCTCCGGCGTCTTCGCGTCCTTCGTCGGCGCCGGGCCAAAGCCGAAATCCATCAGAGGATTAGCGCCCTTGGGCACCGTCATCTTTCCAACCTCAACCTTCTCCTCGTTCGGCGCTGGATCCCCGCTCGGTTTGGACGGCGTCTTGACCGGTGCCGTCTTGACCGCGCGGTCGATACGCGCGCGCATCGCCCGCGGGTTAGTACCCGGCCGGAGCTTCCACCGCGATACGAGCAACGTAGGCGGCCGTTCACCGACGGATTCATTCAACTGTTGAAACAAAACACGCCGTCAGTCGAATTGCCCGTACAAAGATTGAAAAGAAAGAAACTCACCCGCACGGGCTCAAAGTCGCTCTCCCCCCGGGCTAAATCGCACTCGAACTTGGCGGGTGCGTCGACGCTCGCGCAATCCCCGGCTTCGTTCAGGGCGGCGGGGGTGGTATCTATCCACCCGAGGAGTAAGTCGTGGCCCGTTCGCATGCGCGCGACGCACTCTATCCTCCACCCGACGTCTCCGTCGGGGAGCAAGTCACCTGTAAGTGTTAAACAAAACACGACGTCATTCACATTGCCCAAACGAGAATTACAATAATAGACTCACCAGCCGCGAACCCGCCCTCGTCGTCCTCGTCGGTGGCGCCGCCGGACTTGACGCACGCGACGGGCACGTGCAGCGTGGGCACCCGCGCGATGTACCGCGCGCCGACCCCGACGCCCCCGTTGGCGTGCCCGGGCGCGAGCGTCGTTGGGGTTGGAATGTCGGCGCAGGTCACCAGACTGCCGTACACGGGCTGGTACCCGTCGCCGACCCACCGGTTAATTCGTAAAAATACCAGCTCCAAGTCGCGGGCGCTCGGGTGCGCGATGGGCTCGAACTGCACGGCGATGTCCGCCACGTACCGCCCGGCGTCCGTGGGGGTCGGTCGTGGCCAGTGTACGGGTGTCGCGGCGAGGACTTCGATCGCGGCGCCGTCGAACGCGTCGTTGTCGGGGTTTTTGGGCCGGATCGAGTTTGAACCTGAAAAAAAAAACGACGTCAATCTATTTGCTCATACGAAAATTAAAAAGAAACTGACCCGGGATCGGCGGGTTCGCCACCGGGTCCCTTTGACCGCTCTTCACCAGCGCGTACTGCGCCCGCGCGTTACCCACGGGCGCGCGCACCGCCCCGTCGTCCCTCACCGGCGACTTTCGTTTCACCGCTTTGAGTTCAGATCGTTTGGGAAAGTCCGGGTCGTTCGCGACGTCGAGGGTTGACTTTTGATTGTCTTTTGATTGTTTCGCGAAGTCTTCCGCCGCGTCTCGTTGCGACTCGAACACGGCTCGCACGAGCTCGTGGCACCTCAGCTTGGCCTCGCCGAGGTACTCGAACTCGTCCAGGCGTTCCGGGGTGAGCTTGGGACGCGTCCCTGGGGGTAGGTTCTCGTCCGCGGCGAGGTGAGCGTCGTCGGCTTCGTCGTCTTCCGGGATGCGATACACCGCGACGACGGCTTTTTTGTTTTCCAGCGATCGTTGCCCCCCGATGAGCTTGTCGATGACGACCGGGACGGCGAAGCGGACGCAATGCGCGTTGCACGCGGCGCGCGATGGTTCGGTGGAACCCGCGACGCGCCACGCGCGGTGGCGTTCGGGCGCGCGCTTCCACGCGGCGGGCATCTTGTACGGTAACGTCGGGGGCGGCACCTCGACGAGCAGGGCGCACACGAGCAACGGCGCGCGTGTGGTGAACGCGGGGTGGAGGTTGTACACGTTGACGCACAGCTCGAGGGCGGTGGGTTGCGACGGTGCGAACGCGTTGGCGCGAGCGTTGCGGAGGTCGAGCTCGTGCGGTGGCGCCAGGCTGGTGGGCGCGTCGGCGCCATCGCGAGGGATGAGGTCGTCGTCGTCTCGATGATGTCCGTGGTGACGGGTGCCGACGTGCGAGGCGGACGGCGGGCGTTCGCGCGCGGCGAGCGGCGACGCCGCGGTCTTGAGCGCGTCACGCCAGGACATCGCGAGGGGAGGACACGGTCGAGCGTGGATACGCCGCCTTCGCCCCGCGGCCCTCACCACGCGCCCGCGCGCTCTCGCGTGTGAGCGCCCCTCTCGGAAGAGCCGTTAAAGTGCAACGGCCGGCCAGCACTGACCTGCTGAC
>ENA-UOXV01005434-UOXV01005434.1-marine-metagenome-genome-assembly--contig:-NODE-5434-length-13977-cov-12.881195_pt1 | contig 13977 bp, 7 predicted proteins | sample MGYA00238165_ERZ766961 | MGnify/ENA primary metagenome ERZ766961 (study PRJEB28924, sample SAMN03173240) | marine metagenome | biome: Marine; feature: Water; material: Subsurface seawater | place: North... | reverse complement strand
GCTCATCAGTCTGCACTGAGCGGCATTCTTGGTGTTCAGAAGTAGCGTTATAGGCGAGAATAACCACGCCGCCTATAAGCCCTTATGGCCTTCACCATAGAGCGGTGTGGCTCCCGATAAGGCGCTAGGGTAAGCTTTCAACAACGTCGCTGTATACGATACGGCTGAGTCCACTATTTACACTTGTGTACGCATCCTCACTGGCGGCCTAGCTGGGTCAGCAAGCGGCATTAGCAAGTTTGATATCGGGCTTGAGGTAGTGTCTCTCGGGGAAGCGACAGTGCAGATAGTGAAGTTTAGAGAGTTCAACCTAAGTGGGGCTCTCAATAAGAACGGGCAAACGCCCGACTGCAGTGGAACATTTGAAATGACAACAGGCGTTTACACAAATACAATATCGGTCGATGGCAGCACTATTGAAACCAGCTGGAAATTACTCGATCCTGCTATGTTGAAATTTGGCTTAACTCGGTCGGAGATATTGAGTGTGAAATGAGACGACGTGTTAAAAGTTGTTCAAGCTCTCAGCAGCACGATTTAGTGTAAAATTTTTGAGGTAAATATGCACATCTTTCTTAGATTGCTCGTTTGTTTTTTATTCGCTGCCTCTGGCTTAGTTAATGCGCTAGAAAATCATGTCATTATGGTTAGGGGCGTTCAGATCAGCCCATCTGATGGCGCGAGTTTTTCGAGTTTTCTGTCCTGGGATTATGCGGTCAAAGAAAAAGAGTCGGAGTATGCGAAATATTTCGAGTTTGCGTTCTACGACGATATCTCTGCGATCCACTTCTACGAGTTTACCAACGACTACGATCCTGTTTGGGCTGTGAATAATCTGAGCGAGGCGGAACGAATAGACTACCGAGAGAGCTTCTTGATGTTTAAAGCATCGTTAGATCTCGACATCGAGGGTGAATTCGAATCGGAGATATGGCCGCAACGAGTGGCGCTTAGCGGCGCTGTTAGTAACGAGATAATCAAGCTCGTAGAGCTAATCTACTCGCGCTTTCCTGAATCGGACTACGCTTTCAGCTATCAAGGGCACGGGGGGCCGGGAGGAGATATATTTATTAGCGACGCGACAACGCAGGGATTAATATCTCCTAAAGACAGCGCGAAAATGCTTAGGACTTGGACCGATATTATCGGCAAGAAACTTATCTTTATCGACTTCGGCGGTCCGTGTAGCAAGGGTGGGTTCTCAGATTTAGCAACATTTTGCCCCTATGTTGACTATTACATCGCGTCAGATCATGCCAACGGCGGCTATGTACAAGATTCTGACGATTATGAAAGACAAGAGACCTTTAATATTGACAGTCAGTGGCACAATATTTTTTCTCAAAGCGATTCACTGATCGTCGCTTTAGAGAAACGAATCGAGCTTACACGCGAGCGTTACCTTGATGCGCGCATAGATCTCACCGCAAGAAATCATAAGCAGGCGAATTATCTTTACTCTTGCCCCGCGTTTAATACATTCGCTCCTGCCTATATTGGAGCCGTGAAGAGCCTCGGTCTAGACCTCTATCAGGCTGCTTCGCCAAGCCTGGTCCCCCAGAATAAATACATACCCTACATTTATGATTTAAAGGATTCGGTGATTGCGCTCGACGATCCAGCTTTGCTCTCCTCCTTCGAAGAGATCATCGTTGCTCGGGCTGATAATCGTGACTTCTTTAACTGGGAGCAGGGCTACAACGGCATCTTTGCCCCGAGCTTCTACAATGCCTATGGCTCAGAGAATCTCGATTTTTCACTTCAATTGCCCCTAACGCCCTCCGTCCTGCCACAGTTAGCAGTAGGCGACTTGGAGTCACAAAAAGCTGAGATCTCAATTTCTGGAGGTGTCTCGAGCGACGACAGAAAGAGTTACAAGAATGAGTTTGAGGTCGGTGACCGAATCAACATAACAGCGCTAATACAGCCCAAACCTGAGCACGTTGGCGAGCAGATCGATGTGATTGTCGCGATAATCAACGTAAAGCAAGGCATGACTTTGCTGCTTACGCCTTCTGGGCCTATCACCTATGGCGGAGAGGCTAAAATTCCTAGTTACTTTTCAAAATTGGCTGCACCGAGGGTGCTTGTAGAGATCCTTGACGGATTTTCATTGAGCCGAGCAGAGGTAGGCAGCTACGACTTTAGGGTTGGTTATCAAGCGAGAGGGCAAAGTAATGTTTATTTCAACGCAGAACCCATTTCGTTTACTGTTAACTGACTATCAATGCTTACAAGAAAGTTTATTAATGAACGCCGCTAAGTTTCTATTTGCATCGATACTCATTCTACAAACAAACGTAATTTTTGGAATTGAAATTAGTGGCTTCGTTATTCGTAACTCTCCCGGCCCAAGCCCCGCCAGCGTCTATGCCAATGGAACAAGAATTGCTATAGCTTCAGATGACGGCTACTTTCAAGGAGAGGTAACTGAAAGCAATATTAAAATATATGCTGAATTGAATCTAGCCAATGGTATTGAGCGGAGCATACCGAGGCAAATTAACGTCTCCACGGATACTACAGTACAGCTAAATATCGCACCCTTACGAAGGATTACAATTAATTCTGAATTACCCGCCGGTACATACGGCCCCTGGCTGAGAATCTACGAGGCAGTAACCCCGTCAGAAAGTTTATTTAATACCAACTTGCAAATCTTGCCCCTTTCAACCTTACCATCAGGTGGCTATTCACATCAGAAAAGCTACGATCTTCCTGAAGGAGTCTATCGAGCGCTTCTAAGCGCCCAAACTGAAGTCAGTGGTGAGAACTTTATTGCGTGGTCTGGCTTCGAGGTGACCGGTGAAACTAAGGAGGTAACAATAACACCGCAAGATGAGTATTCCTCATACCCTGCTGAAGTAAGGATCATTGATCCCGCAAAAATAGTCATTAGCTCTGACGAGTTAGAGGGCTATCTTACTATACGCGGTATCCAAGGTGCAGCATCTCCAAATATGGCATTAACCATCCTAAACCTTCAGACCGGACATTATACTTGGGGTTCATCTAAGGACGACGGATCGTTTGAATTGCTCCTTAATGGTCAACCCGGAAGTGAGTACGCGATCTATCAGCGAGCAGAAATCGACGGTTGGAATAACTATCAGCTGGGAGTGGGCACCACGATCCAGGCGCCCTTTAATTCAACAAATAGTCACGCTTTTTCAACTGAACATTCTGTTTCAAATACAAACCATACGCCTAATAACCCTTCAGACTCGAAGTTACTTGGAGGGCGAGTAGGAGGTATCGCGCAGTATCATGGGGAGTTTGATTTTGCCCGAATTTCGGCTGGAAGCGCTGGCGAATTCACCGGTATCGTCGATGTTGTGGGCCCATCGCTCTGGGATGTGACTATTTCTTGGGGCACCTCGAGTCTGTTTCTGGAAAAAATAGTGTCAGCAGATGGCTGGGTAGTCGCCGCAAATCCAGAAAATAGCTCTAACTTTATGACAGTTAGCGGGCTACCAATAAATGGAGAGCCCGAAGTAAATCGGACCCGCATCGGTGCCGTAACATATTCAGATATAGAGCAAGTCTCCCCAAATTTATGGAGAGCAAAATTTAATGCTAGCTATGATATCCCAGCACAGCTATCGAAAGGTCGATATCAGATACATCTAAAATCAGCGATCAATTCTAACGTCTCTTCAAAAACGGTTTTCTCACGTCATTTTGTCGCAGATCCAAGCACGTCTGTATTGGACGGGCGTATTGGCGAGTTTGAAATAGGGAACACTAGTGAAACGAAGATAGATATAGCTCTACTTGTAAACGAATATAGCAACGGATCGAGAGGGGTGGTCCCTACAAATCGGTCGGGTGAATTTGGAATAACCCCAGGTATCATCACTAATACGCATAAATTTATAATCGATGATTCCATGCCCGGGAGAAAAGAGGGAGCTAGCTATAACCTTGAGCCGTTTATACCTTTGGTAAGTTGGACCACCAAGGGCCATCAAGTCCCGCTTCCGATAAAATTCAAATTTCCTTCTGGCAGACTGCAAATGACTATAGTCGACCCGACTGGCCAGGCCTCTAATGTAGGCCCTATGCCATTTAGGGGGACCTATATGAATGAGCCATTTATGCTCAATAATACCGGCGGTGGGATGGGGGGCGCAGCGCCACAGCAGTATATGAAATTGACTACACTGGCAGATGATTTTGACTATAACTTTACAGAATACGGGGAGTACAAAGTAAGCTTGAGCGGGACTGTTCTTGATATGGACGGCAGGGAATATTCGCTCAATGGTGACTTTAATATATTACGAGCAGAGCCATTAGATCTCGAGTATGGCGTAATGCCTGGAACACCTTACGAAATCGGAGACCATTTCTCACCTCAACTTATTATTCAACCAGGTGTTCCAGCGAAAGTAGAGATCACCGTGACACACTATCCAAACTCTGATCCAACGCTGGTCGAAACAACAAAATTCAGTGGCTTCGCAAACAGATTCGGATATTACGATGGAGGAAATCAAGAATATAAATTCGATAAAGCTGGAGAATACAGGGTGGACATCCTTGCGAGCCACCAAGACAAGGGCGGCGTCGTCTGGGCAGCGAGTCGAACTTGGGGTGGAATAGTTGAGTCAGAAGAGAAAGAGCTCGAAATGCGCGGGGTCAAGGGTACAGAAGGCGGGACGAATTACAGGCAGTGGTTTGATTTTGACTCACGGCCCCTTGGAGTAGGGGAAAGCAACACTCACATGGGACCGCCGTACCAAACGGGCGACGTAAGTTGGATGCTTGCCGAGGAGTTGGATCGAAGTAATACTGCTATGACGGCTTTCTATACTATTTTTGACAAGAGTGGTGAATTTAAAGACAGAGTATCTAGCAGGCTATCTGCTTATTCTGGGCTAGATTTAGATAATACAGGCATGCCGTTTGTTTCGACTACGAACTTGAAAACAGCTTTGGGCTCGACTATAAACCCGTTCTTCGAATTAGATAATTCGGATGATCACTGGGCCTATTACTATAATGCAGCGGAGAGGCCAGGTATTTCCGCAAGGGAACATATTGGTCAGCTTAGCACTAGAGACAATTACTGGCGTTTTTCTGATACTTACAACCATCAATTAGGAAACGGATTCCAAGGAGACAATCCAAACGACTTTAAATTCGTATTTGGCGGCGGCGTGTACCGCATACCCAAGACTAACGAAAATCATTATTTAGCTTATGGATCACTATGGGTCCATCTGCCTTCGGACGATAAAACAGGGGGCAGAATTATGCCTCCTTTCCAAGGAGCCTCAGGAGGGCCTAGCGGGGGGCCACTGATGACTCTACTAGGAGAGGATGTAGATATCTTTTTTCATCCTATGGGTGTGCGGCCAGGGTCAATCCTAGAGGTTGGGGACACAGCTGCGTTCTCGGGACAAATAGCTCCAACACTTTCTTCAGAAGTCTCTATCAGGGTTACTACGCCCTCAAATGAAATCAAAATTATCGAAGGGGTTGCGAACAAAATTGGTTATTTCTACAAACCAAATATGAATTTCCTGATTACTGAACCAGGAATCTATGTCGTAGATATCACAGTTACTCACCGGGGCATGACGTCCTCTGGGCTTGTTGAGCCGCCTTATCCTGTAGGAGGTATACTTGGCGAGGACGTGCACTCTTATAAATTCTATGCCGTAACAAAAGAGAGCGAGGAAGCGGAATTAGCTGTGCCTTTACCCTATGAGTTGCCGAACTCTACAATTCTCAATTTTTCGTTTAAAAGTGAACCAGCTTCTATCGACCAGCTACTGAACCAATCTACGGTCATGCCAGGTTTTGTGCTTTCTCAGGCTGAGTCGAAGTCGTTAATGTATTCTTATAATGCAAAAAAATTGAATTTAAATTTTCCGAACCTTGATATTGACTTGGACAATATGCCGCAGAGCAATGTAGATACGATCACCTACAGTTTTCTTTTGGAGACCAAGGATCAAAAAGGGCAGCTTAAATACGAGGCCCAGCAGATAGTGTTACAAGGTGACGAGATCATAAGGGCAGAAAGGGGTCAAGCTCTTAGCGGTACACTAGACATCGTAATTGATGAATCGGAACTGGGGGCCGGAAAAGATCTGAAATCAAATTTAGCAATAAATGGCCAGGGAATCGGAGATTTGTACGTCGTTCTAATGATGCCTAACGGCCTATATCTGAGTCTAGGTGAGACCAGATTGGTCTCAGAAATCGGGGAAGTCATCCCTTTCAGAGAGGCGATCAATTTATCTAACGTAGATACTTTACCTCTCATCAATCTGAATTTGCCAACTGGGTTGAACAAGGGGATATATACTTTTTATGCGATTTTCGTCGCGGAAAACACTAACGTCTATGATACAGGTAACTGGGCTTCTTCAACCAGTAGTGCCTGGACATATGATTAGTTAAAATCCCAACAGAGTAATCAGGTTTTATTGAGGTTGGGGTAAATCTGGGACCCAAGCTGGGCTTTGTAACTAAAGCTCAAACTGCTGCGCGTTGTAGGCAAGCCAGTTTTCCACTGCGTATGGCGACTTCCCTGCCTCGACAATTATAGCGTGCATCACGAATATTTCATTTGCCAAGTCCCGTTTATCCACCCTTAAAGCCTCTAAGGCGTGCGGATGATATGAGCTGGACTCTGTATGCTCAACCAGAGGCGCAAACGGAGCACCTAGCTCTAGCGGTGAGACCTTCCAAGCCGTATCAAAGTACCAATAGGCACCTGCCTTAGGCTGCTCAATCACGAGATAGGTATCAAAGCCCACATTAGACGCGTGGGCAAATGCGACGTTCAAGTCGCCTTCTTCTGAATGTGTAGACCCTGCTCCAGCGTTAAAAGACACCTCAATCGAGACAAGCGCGGCGGCGCTAGGTGGATCTTCGCTCGCGGGCCGTTCGATACCCGAGAGCAGGGGAAGCGCTCTCAGGGTGTCTGGCTTCTCTAAGCGCTCTAAGTAAGTCATTAAATCGGTGAGTTGCGCCTCATTGAGGTCCGGCGGATTCTGCCCATCTATATCAGCGGGGTGGCGCTGTAAAACTTCGGCGAGCGAGTTGAATCGTCCGTCATGGTAGAACGGGGCAGAATGTCGAAGATCGAGAAGCGTAGGGGTATTAATGCTCTGGGTTATATCTTCGATCAAGTTTACACTATGATTCTGATTATCGGTAAAAAGGGGCGCTTGGTGACACTCAGTACAGTTAAGCTCGTTAGACGTGAAAAGAGCCTCGCCTCGTTGTTCGGCCGAAGTTATATCGCTAGTCTTCATGCCGTCGGCTCCGAACCGCAAGGATGCAATGAAGGCAGTTAAATTGTCGAGGGCCCCTGATCGTCCCGCATTTTTGTCAGCGCCATCGCAAGTCGGTGTGCAATTGTCTTCGCCACTCACGAGCCCAGTGCCACCCTGCAATTCTCTTATCGTATTTTCTACATCTTGCACTTCATCGAGATTACCAGACCAATGAAAGGGGCCGGTAACCGAGGTCGCGATGAGCGAGGGGGTATTGCGTAGCCCATCAGGGAAATGCCACAACTGGTTATCGGAGCCGCCGTCGAAGTGGCAGGTTGCGCAAGAAATCCACTGGTCCTTGGCCATGCGGGTGACATCAGACGAATGAAATAGTTTTAATCCCTGTTTAACATTGTCATCGAACGGCAGTTGAGTGACCACGGCGCGGCTAATCTCACTAAGGCTCTTTGCGTTTATTACCGATACCGAGCCATCGACTGCGTTGTCAATATATATAAAAGCATCATCTAGGCTTTGTGCGATACCAATTGGAAAGCCGCCAACTTCGATATGTGCTTGTAGCTGAGAGTTCGCGACATTGATTACCGTTATGTCATTGCTCGCCGCGTTTACAACATAAAGATTCTCGCCACTAAGAAGAGACTCGAGCGGCAGTCCAACTGGCTTATCGATAATGTCGAGCGCAAGCCGCTGACTACGGAGATGGATTCCGCGCTGCAAGTCGATTATCGAGACGAACGGGAACACACTCGTATCAAACTCAAGCGAGGTGTTGTCGGTGTTGCGAATGGTATTGGGCACATACGCCAATTGCGCGGCTTCATCGAGTGTGATGGACTGTGCTAACCCTGCCCGTGAACCTAGTGAAATTTCGGTGACGACGGCGAATGTGTTGGTCTCTATCTTGGAGATGACCCCTGATTCAAAGTGAGACACATAGAGCCAACGTTCGTCGTCCGACAGAGTCATCCCGCGTGGAGAGCCCGCAACCTCAACTTCCGCGAGCAGAGTATAGTTGTATTTGTCGAAGACCTGCACTCGACCTGCTCGCTGAGCCGACACAAAAGCAAACTTGCCCCCAATCAACACGCCATAAGGCGCCTCACGGGTATCGATTGCGCCCAGTAACTGCGGCGCTTCGCCCGAAGCGACGTCAGGGACAGACAGTACCGATACCTTGTTCTCACCCTGATTAGTCACCCAGACCACGCGTCTGTCTGAGTCGTAAGCGACGGTCTGGGGCGAGACGCCCACGACAATTTCTACGAGCGGCTGGACTCTGTCGCTCAGTAGCAGCACCGTTACGCTGTCAGAGTACTGATTGGCGACTACCGCAAGCTCAGCGCCCGCCATCGTAATCGAAGAGGTCTTAGTCACCGTGCTTGCGTTGACGCTCATCCATGATGCCAGCAGCAAAGGAAGCCAGATAAGCCGACAAGGGTTTAGTGCGTTCACCGTTGTTACCTATAATCCAAATGTGAAACTGGCTTCAGACCAATTAAGCCATTGGCTGTCGTCAAACAAATTTGCACCTGCTCGCGTAATCACCGCAATAAATTTGAAGCTGCTAGGGGTAATAGAGTCGCCGAGTGGCAGCTTGACGACAGGAATCTCTTTAATGTTATCAAGCTTAGTGTTGAGCATAAATGGTATTACGCTATTTACGTCACTTATGTTCAGTTTACTGTCGAGGGTAAGGAAATTTCCGTCTGGCAAAATCAAGGCCACGTAGAGATCTGCATCACCCTCGGCGCTTAGCTGAAGCTTTACGTCAAGTATATCGCCGACAGACAGCGTAGAATCGGCTAGAACCAAACTAAAGTCGCCCGTCGGAGCCTGATTATGCTCCACGAATTGAAGCACTTCGCCCTGAAGAGTGGCCATGCGTCCTTCGAATCTTGTCTCACCGTTGTCGCCTAATGTCTCTAGCAAAAAGCTTAACGTCACCGTATCTGCTCCGTTGGCCTTTCGCAGTTGTCCGCCTGGGAGGTCAAGGTTAGGGAAGTCTGCGTGCAGCGCGGTTGCATCGTAACTAAATTCGCTACTCGACGATTCATGCTGTGCCAGTAAGAATCCGGGCATGGTAACGGAGCTGTGCATCTTACTCGTGGCAGTCGCTCCAGAGGGAGCGAGTCTTAGCGCGAGCCGCGTGTCGTCTGGCAGGGTTCGCGGTAACCGGCTGGTGACGACAGCGGGCGCGGCGTCGGCACTGGCCACGTAGAAGTCGAAGCTTCCATTGTCAGCACCTAATACACTGCCTTGGGGATAGGGGGCCTCGACCAGGCCTGCAGACGTAATACCCGTGTGCGTCACAGTTACAGCAGCGTTATAGACTCCCGCTTCGGTTGCGACAAAATCCGCTGAAGGATCGTAAAAATATCCGACTTTATTGGCGTTACCCTTAATAGATCGGACAGACCCATTAGGTGTGGTAATAATTACCTCAACCTCAGACGGCAGGGTGGGTGCTATCTGCGCAGAAAAACTTACCATGTCGCCGACCTCTAGAAGGGTGCCAGGTCGAATACCCATGGGGTGCGCGAAGATGTCGATCTCCTTACCCTTAATGGTCATGAGAGGACCGCCAGACGGACCGCCAGCGGCACCTTGAAAAGGTGGCATCACCCTGCCGCCTTGAACATCATCATCAGGCAGCATGACCCATAGCCCGCCGTAGGCACCATAAAACGAAAATTCCGATTCAGGTGCGCGATAGACCGCGCCGCCAAACAGAAATTTGAAATCGTCTTCTTGGTCGCCTTCATAGCCATTCCCCAGCTGATATCCGTAGGGAGTGTTGAATCGCCAATATCCGTTACTGCTCTGCGCGGTACCCACGAATTCCCGTACGCTAACTCCGGGTCTGCCGTTGGCTGAGTAGTAATAGCCCCAATGCGCATCGGACTGGTCCGGGTTTACAAACGGGGGAATCATGTTCTGCTTTTGTTCAACACTGGAGACGAGCGCAACCGAGCCGTTAACATTGTGATACTGATTATTTCGGTTGCCCATGATAGAAGAAAGCTGTGTGCCAGCATCCTCGATCGTCGTGACGTTTTGCATAGCTGCATTCCAGTCGGTAAAGTTGGCCGTCCAGATCACATCTCCAGTCTGATAAGGTGAGAAAAAGTGGGCGTTGCGCTCAGACGATGTGTCGCTAAATAAATACCACTGCCGGTTCTCGTTACCGCTTTCGCTTCCGCGCGCGCCTTTTGCGCTAATTCGGCTATCGGGCGTTTCGACAATCGATCCCCACTGCCGCGATCCTGCCCAAAGAGTCCCGTCTGCCGCCAAATACCTCAACTCATAGTTTACGCGGTATTCGCCCGGTTTCTCGAAACGCAGGGCCTCGCCATCGCTTTGAAAATAGCCAAATCTATTTGCCCAGCCCCTGTATTTTTTATTCACTCTCTGAGTTTCATCAGAAAACGGATAGTGATCGATTTCTATAACAACCTCGGCGGGCACACCCGGCTGTATAACAACAGCGGGAGAAAAGGGATCATCGACTTCAAAGGGCGTACCCGGAAAGACACCCGTTTCAAAATCTAATGTCTCTGCGATGGTGATCGCGTAGTTACCACTTATACCGAGCTTATGACCAGCCGTATCGCTGATGTCGCCTTTGAGTTGGACAACATAGTCGCCATATTCGGAGAAAATTACATTAAATTCGTCTCGATAAGTCGTTAACCCATAGTGAAGGTCCGGCGCATTACTATTGCGATGAATGTCCTCTCCCACCGAAGTGGAAGCCTTTTGCAGATAGCTGCCTAAAATAGGATATGGCCCGATTACTGAAATTTTCCCGGACGGGGAGATAACAGTCGCGGTCAGCGAGCCCGAAGGAAATTTAAAAGGTATTTTGGGATTGCTGATCCATTCCTTGTTACTGTACGCAGTTAATGGAATAAATGGTTCGATATTGTAGCTTTTGTTTAGAGAAGATGCTGTGTTAGGAGGGAATATCGCAGTGCTTGAATTTGTGACGAGACGACTTGAAATCCCAAATTTCGCTTTATCTTCATTTGCAACCACCCCTCTGGAACCGTTGCTCAGTTCGTTCATCAATAGAGCTGCATAAAGGCGTGGCGAATTATAATCGCCGATCGTTATCTGAGTAGCCCCGTGGACGCTGCTGAGATGAAATGATGGCTCACCATAAACGTCTTCATAGAATCTTTTTTCACCCCTAAGTCCTTTGATTAGCGGTCTCATGGAATAGCCTTCTCCAGTAAGAACAAGCTGGTAGATACCGTTGGGTGTAAGGTTGGGAACGGAATAGTTAAGTTCCCAATCAACGAGCCCCTTTCCGATTTCAATGAAACGATAGTTGCTGAGCTTGATTTGACCAATTTTAATCGCCTCCGCCCACATTGGTTCGGATCTGCTAATTGGCAATCCCGTGACAGTCATGTCGCTTGACGAACCCTCAGGCGCAGCAGCTTTTTGCTCTCCATTCTCGTTAAAAACCTGCTCAAGGAAAGCATCTCCTGACTTGAGTTCGACCACAGTCTTCTCGGTTAGGTTTCTAGAGAGGATCTCTATCTGACCGGAAAGTCTACCGCTGCTCCCGGCGCTCCACTTGGATGAGTTAAGTTCGCCGTAGAGCCAGGCTACCCCTGCGTCAAATCCGCCCTTAATCTTGAGGTCGCGTGCGAGCGGTGTTTGAGAGCTCTCGTTAAGCCGCTGGGCAGTCGAAATCGCATGTCGGGATTGTTCTACTGGGACTGAAATTACAGTGCTTGAATTGCTTGAAGTGAACCCGTTATAAGCGACTGCATGGGGATCCTGTGAAACCTGAATGTAGGAGCCAGGTGGGGCGAAAAAACGTAATTCAAAGCTACCGTCACCGTCCGATGCGCCGGTTAAAGCTTGGCCGGTCTGCACGTTGAGAACGCTGACAGGCACTAGAGGCAGGGCAGCGCCGGGAGCGCCTTTGATTAAGGAAAAGCGAGCGTCGTCGGTGTGTTCTACTTGAATGAGGTCTGCTCGAGGAGGCGTCGAGCCAAAGCGATTGCTCTGAGTATTGCGTGAGACATTGAGCGAAATATCTGACACGCTGCCGTCTCGTGCATCTACGCCTACCGAATCGATCAGGTATTCTGAACCAGGTGTGGGCCCCGTGTTGGTCTCGAGGACAATTCTATAGCGCCCCGCCGGCACCGTTTCAGAGAAGGTGTACCACGTATTAACTTTTAACCCCGAGCCCGTCTCTAGGCTAAGTCCGTTGTCAAGATTAAAGAACTTAAGGTTACAGCCGTGGTTGCATAGTTCGTCAATTTCGATACGGCCACTGAGTGTAACAGTCCTCGTAAGATCAAATTTATAGACTGGGAGGTCGGAGGAGATGCCACAATAATTCAACATCCTGTATCGCACGCCGCTGCCATCGGTATACTCCATCCTGGCACAGGAATACGGCAATTCGATCCTCCCGCCTGCGTCGGTAGTATAGCGAGAACCATCTCTGTAATCAGTGACCTGTTGGTAGGCCAATGGTGCCCCGTCTAGCCTTAGCTCTATCGTCCCGCCTTCCAACGCTGTGGTTGCGGTAAGTGCCGCTAAAATAGAGAGACACAAGCATGATAGACGAGTTGAAAGAGATGTTAGTCGAGTCATTGGTTTTGTACCATAGAGATTACAGAGTGATAGCATGGTATGCGATTGTGCTGGTATGTAGCCTGATTATAGTATGTTTTCTATCAGCTGGCTTGCTCGGCTTCGACCCTAGATATGAGCGCCCAGAGCCAGGCACCGACCCCAAAAATGAATCGCTATCATTTCTGAGATGATAGTAATCCACGCGCTTTATGGTATGGGTATCTATACTGCCCAGTTTACCTTAACTGTAGTTACATCGATAGACGCTGATCGGCAGCATCATAGAATCAAGCTAGCAAATTAGAACGTTCTATTCGTTTAGCTTCTTTACCTGCGAGTCGTTCAAGTATCTGGCTACTGCTTTAGGAAATGGGTTCGGTTTTGACACCTTTGAAGACCTGCTCAAGGGTTGGCGCGAAGAGGAGGCGGGTGCTCATTCGAGTGGGGCAATACTCCCGAAGTTGCGAGAGAGGATTATAGTTGCTGAGTTTCAGGTCTCTTAGCCATCTGTTTCTCCGAGCCTCGGTCTATCGCCTCTGTGATTAACTTTGATGCAGATCTTTACTCCTCAACAATTTGTGCGCCAATTTTAGCGAAGTCGTTATTAATAGTCATACGATTCTGATCTTCGATGAATTCACAGTTTAATGAGTTTTGAGAGTAAGACGAGTCAAGGCGCTCGATGTATTTCCGTGACTAATCAATGCAGCTTCGAAGTGCTAGCGGTTTCATTTTTTACAAATCAAGTAGCGATAAAACTAGAGGGCATCTGAGATCGCAATAGGCGATACAGGTCGATTAACTTACAATGCCTATTAGAAGCTGTGCGCCGCCGGCTCCTATCCTTTTCTTTTTTTTGGTAGATATAAGCAACGATGAAGCTCTTCGCAGTAAAAAGCATACCCATAGTGTCTTGGAGTTCCGATAAGGCGCTGAATTTTCGGCCACGACTTTCTACGCTCTGCGTATTATGTGCAGGGCTAACAGTGTTCGGCCTCGGTGAGGCGGTATTGATTGCCTCGGCAGCGGGTAACAGTCCATGGACGGTTCTGTCTCAGGGGATTTCCCAGATTAGTGGCTGGAGTATAGGCGTTACTACCTTTCTCACCAGTCTAGC
>ENA-UOXV01005432-UOXV01005432.1-marine-metagenome-genome-assembly--contig:-NODE-5432-length-13982-cov-5.755654_pt1 | contig 13982 bp, 20 predicted proteins | sample MGYA00238165_ERZ766961 | MGnify/ENA primary metagenome ERZ766961 (study PRJEB28924, sample SAMN03173240) | marine metagenome | biome: Marine; feature: Water; material: Subsurface seawater | place: North... | reverse complement strand
GCCTGGAGGTCTGCGAGCCCGACGTCCTCAGAGGCAATGCGGACGAGGCGCCGCCCAACGTACTCGGCGCTCTCGCCGGCCTCGAGCATCCGCGCGAGCCAGTACAGCGCCGCCTGCGCGTCCGAGCCCCGGACCGACCTGCGCGCGGGGCGCGCATCAGGCGCTTGGTGCGCGCTAGCGGCGCAGGGCGGCGCGGGGGGCGGCAGGGCGCGGCGGGCACTTGTGCAGGGCGGAGATGGCGTTGAAGTGCTCGTCGCCCGCGGCGTCGTACACAAGGTGCCCCCGCTGCGCGGCCTCCCGCACGTCCTGCACCGTCACCTCCACCACCCTCGCGCCCGCGGCGCCCGCCCTGCCGGCCCGCGCGTCATCGAACGGAGGCGAGTCGAGGTTCCCGCCCTGCTCGGCGCCATCCCCGCCGCCGCCCGAGGCGTACCCGCGCCCAGCGCTGGCACCCATCGGTGTCTCAGCAGCTGTGCTGCTGGCGTCTCGCACGGGCGGGCTATCCGTTTCGCCCCCCCGGTCCCCGCGAGGCCCCCAGATGTCCGGGCTCTTCTCCCTCCCAGCCACGCCCCCCTCATCCGGCGCCTCTTGACCGGCGCTGCTCTCCGCGTGTGCTCCTCTCCGCTCCGACGGGGCCTCTGCCTCCGAGCACGCCGCCGCCTCCGCTCCGCCGCCCGCCGCCTCCGCGCCGTCGCCCGCCGGCCCCGCGCCGTCGGGTCCGCCTCCCGCCCCCTCGCGCGCTCGTCGCCGCAGCGCGTGTGCCAGCGCGCCCTCTAGCGCGTTCAGCGCGGCGCGGGCGTCGCCGTCGGCCGCCACAGCCACCACCCGCAGGACCTCGTCTGACGCGCGCACCTCGAGTCCCGCCGCCCCTGCCACCCCTGGCGAGGCCGGCGCGGGCGTTCCGCCGGGCACTTCTCCCGCCGCGCAGCGCTCGAGAAATGCGGGTAGCCCGCGCGCGGGATCCTCCACCGCCTTGCGCAGCAGTCGGGCCGTGTCCTCAGTCGACAGCTTGCTGAGCGCCAGCACCCGACACCGCGACAACAGCGCCTGCGCCGCGGAAGCGTGAGACACGAGCGAGGAGAAACACTGGCGGACGGGGGAGCGAGGGTACGGGTAGCACGGGGCATGAGAACTTGTATGGAGGAGGGGCAGCGTGGGCGGGGACGGGAGGACCTTGTTAAGGGCGAAGGAGGGGTTCTCGGTGGTGGCGCCGACGAGGGTGACGAGGCCCGACTCGACGTGGGGCAGGAAGGCGTCCTGTTGCACCCTGTTGAAGCGGTGGATCTCGTCGAGAAACAGCACGGTCCCACGGCCAGAGAAGGACCGCGCGGCCTGGGCGTCCTTGACGACCTTCTTCACCTCGGCGAGACCAGCGTGCACGGCCGAGAGCTGCACAAACGCCACGCCCGCAGCGCACGCCATCATCCGCCCCAGCGTCGTCTTGCCGCACCCGGGCGGGCCCCACAGAATGACCGACTGTAGAGCGCCGCTTTCGGCCATCCCGCGCACGATTTCCGCCGCCTCGCTTTGCCCGACGAGGCCCGAGAAGTCCTCCGGCCGCATGCGTTCCGAGAGCGGGGCACTGGCAGAAAGCTTGCGCCGCTTCGCCGAAGTGGACCCATGACCAGCAGTATCGCACTTGACATCACCGTCGGCGTGGACACCCGCAGAAGTGCGCTCGACTCTGCGCTCGTCAGTCGTGCCCCCCGGCGGCGGGCGACGCAGCCCACTTCCTGCTTCAGGCGAGTCTGGAATGACCTCGGGGGCGCGATCCTCCTGCGACGAGGCCACGCTTTTTGTTGAAGGCTGGTGCCCATGTGAAAGCCAGATCTGGTTCATCACCGGTGATTTGGCTTTGGAGCCAAAGAGCGATGTTCCGGACCGCTTTAGCTGATGCGATGGGGTCGCGGGGGCGGGTCTGCATGCAGCTCCTGAAAGCTGTCGAGCACGCGCTTGCACGTGCTGCGATGACGCAGACGATGGTTGGGACCGCTGAAAAATCGATGCCAGACTGCCTCCCCCTGCAGAGAGTGCGCTTTCGCGCTTGACCGGCAAGTCGGCCTTGGCCTTGGCGGTGCTGTCCCCGCCAGCCATGAGACGATCAATGGCTTTGTCGACATTGCCGAGCGACTCGTGGAGCGCTGAGCGTGCAGCCACCTCATCCGTGAATCCCATTTCGCGCAGCTTGATGACTTTGCCATCGTAGACTGACATCCCGCACCAGCACCCACTCCTCACCCAGCCACCCGCTGACGGGCACTCTGGCGGGATTCTCAAAGTGGACTCAAAGTGACTTGGTTTTCGCCACAAACCACACTCGCTTAGGAGTAGCCATGACGAGATCTGCCCTCGCCCTCGGGCTCACCCTCTGCGTGGGGCAGGCCGTTGCGGGCCTTGTCCCCGCCGGCCATGGTCTTAGTACGGCTATGCTTCCACTTGCGAACAGCCGCATGTCGAGCCGCACCTCGCTCCGCAGGCGACCTGTCCTCGCAGCTGCGATGCCAGGCGACTCATTCGCCGAGGAGGTTTTTGTCGACGGCTTTCGCAACTTCATCAACATCTACCAGAATCTGCTTGTCGGATCTGTCCTTCTTTCGTGGTTCCCGCAGTCGCGCAGCTATCCCTTCCTGCAGCCGCTGTTCAACGTCTGCGACCCGTACCTCAACACTTTTCGTGGCATCCTTCCGTCCCTCGGCGGTATTGACTTCTCCCCCATTCTGGCCTTTACACTCCTTAACGCGCTCAGCGGCGCGATGGTTTCGCTCGGAGCTGAGACGCCGGAAGCAAAAAGCTTCGGCCCTCCTCGCAAGGTTGGCTTCTGCGAGGCTATGGTCGATAGGCAATTCGCATCGCAGCTCGCTGTCTTCCGCCGCCATTAGGACATGACATCATTTAGTCGGCGCATTACCTGACGCGATGCCGTCGCGCGTCACATAGTGTGAAGCCTGGTCCCTAAACCCGGTCCGTAGGCCGCTACTGCGACAGCCTGATGGGGAAACGACACCGATTGTGTGCACGCTCGTGCGTTCATGCGGCCCTCCAATACCATCGGGCGACTTTGAACACTTGGCGCGCAGGCGCGGTTACGAAGATTGCTTTTCGCTGGCAATGCATTTGAGGGAATAGTTTTATACATTGCATTCACGCCTACTGCGTGCTCTCTATCTGCATGCCGCGCTCCGTGCAGACACAGCGCTGACCTTCTCCACTTCGAAGCCTCCGCGCTCAGCGAACTTTCGCACAAAGCTCTCTTGCGAGCGACTCTCCACCGCTCCCTTACATCTCCGCTGCCGAACGATCTTGATCGCCTGGGCACGGACGAGATTCAGCAGAGCCTTCCATCAGAGAGAGAACGACATCATCACGGTAACAGGTGCTGATGCCCCAGAAGAAGACAAGGGCGGGGAGTACCTGCGCTGGGGAGGAAGCGAGACCCATCTGCATGAGGCAGCAAGCCGCAAGCATTCCCGCACGGCCTACCCCTCCCCGGCAGTGGATTACACACTTTTTCCCGGCACCAGCGAGTGCTACCACCTCGCGTATGAGGGCTTCGGCCGGTTCCATAGTTTCAGGAGCAAACATTTCGACGATCCCTAGCTGCAGGAACTGCAGGCCAGCCCCGCGCACTTCGTCCCCATAGCTGCGCGAGACCCCGATGGCACGGAGCTCGGCATCCGACAGGAGGCAAACCACCACCTCGACACGGTGCACAATTTTCAGATGAGCTAGATCTTCAATAAGGCTTCGCTGCCAACGGATCCCATCGCGAACGACATTTTTCCCGGGGCAATAGCAGAGTGCAATGCATCCCCTCTGGCTATCATCGATCCAGGAAACTGTGATGGGGTGTGATGACGACGTTTTCACGAGTGAGCTGTCTGGTCGTTTGGCGCCGCCTGAAGAAGTGATCGCAGAAACCTCCTGTCACCGGGGTGAAATGACGCAAGATTTCCTTCAAGTGACATGGAACAGAAGCAAGGGCGACTCGATGAAAGCTTTGAAAAGGCGGGGGGGGGTACTAACGGGATGCGATTCCGAGGTTCGTACGTAGCCTGCCGCTCGCATTTTCTTGGGATTTCAATTTCAAATGTCACCACTTCTGATTCCAAAAGTTGCGGGTTAGAACCTTCGACGATTTCTCACGGGACCACCTCATCACCTCAGCGGGAAGGGGTGGCGTAGCGGGCTCACGCTAAGAGAGGGCTTTTGCTTCCAGAGCGGTGCGAGGCAGCAAAGATCAGAAACGATGCTCTGCGCGTTGTAAACGTGAGTTCTAAAATCAGGTTGTGGGCTCTTACGCCGGCCGGAAGAGGAGACGGTGTTGCTTACACCGGAGACTGCTGGACCGTCGGCTGAGGATCGAGGCAGAGGAGAGCTTGGCGACAAGGAACCGGGGCCGGGATCAGGTGGAGTGAAGGCGTTGGGGCGTAGGCGAGGGAACGCTCAGGAGTCAGGATGCACGACGACATATTCGTGATCTTGTCGGATTTCGTGAAGCACACGCCCCTCCCGTTGATAGTCCTCTTCTTTATCCTCGTCACAGCGATGGCGCTCACTGTGTTCAAGACGTGGATTGACGAGCGTAAGCGTGCGGAAGAGTACAAGTTTGAGCATCCGAGGATGCCGCACCTTTGCTCTTTCCCGTTGTGCGGTAAGACGCTCGAGGGAGTGCCCAAGAACGAACGTGTTTACGGCAACCACTCCGACTTGCCGTACTGCTCCAAAATGTGTGTGAAGAGAGACTGGGAGGAAAACAACCACAAGGTGTGACCGCCCCATCGATAGTCCTCCTGCTCCCCTGACGCATTCTGACTGTGGCGTTCCGAGCCTTGCAGAGTGTGGTATTGTTGCTCAAGCGGCGAAAAACCGAACTTGAGAAGGAAAATCGGGAGTTCGAGGAGTCCTGCGCGCGGCCCTGGCTACAACAGCTGGCTGACACTCTTCCGAATCCCAAGGCCGGGTTTGGTCCGGAGGGAGTGGAGGAGGCGAACCAGGTCTTCAGTGTGCTCGCTGTCAGGATGGAAACGGAAGCCGCGCAGCTCACTGCGCGCACCTTCGCGGTGGCCTACATGCGCCGCTTCGGATTGCATCTCTTCACATGGGTACAGGAGTGTCTTCGCGCGAGTGGGCGTGGCTGCGTGCTTGTGCATCTCTCAGAGCGTGCCATCGAGGACTCGAGCGGCGCGCCCATATCGTACGTGCCGCAGCGCATCCTCCTGCGTCTCGACGACTACGACCTCAACAAGCTGGTGCGTGAGTACGACCCCGAGCGGGAACTTGTGCTGTACGTGATGCTGCGCGGCATGCAAAAGCCGCTCATCACGAAGGCCTTCCGCTTCACCGTCAAGAACGACGCGAACGAGAAGCCCGAAGCCGAGTCCAAGCGGGCGTGAGCGTGCAGGGTGCGCGTGGCTCTGTAAAATGTACACTCGAAATTGCGCGCGTCGCCGCCGCTGCGCTACACGCGCGGGCGACACCACGGGGGCTGGGCGCTATCGCTTGACGCTAGCAAGGATGCCGGGAAATATTCGGGCCTTGAAGGCGATGTAGTCCTTGTGCGCCGTGAACGTCATGGCGAGACGATCGCGCTCTTTCGTGGGGTTGTAACTTTTGAAATACTCTGTGGCAACAACAAAAAAAAAACAGACGCGGGCGCCACTTAGCACTGACAGGTGCGGGGTCGAACGTGTGCCGTGCACTGGGCAGGCCAGCCAGCAGTGGACGGGCGGGTCTGCCCGGGGCTGAGGGCACGCACTGAGTGGCTTAAGGATACGAAAGGAAAATGACAGCTTGTGGTCGTTGGTTTCGACTGCTGACATGTCACGATAGAACATCTCCATGTCTACGCGCTTTTCAGAGGGGTGATTGAAATGGTATGTGCACTTGTCGTCATAGAACTGAACGGGGGACGAGGACAAACTCTCCAGGTGCCCGACTACGAACTTCTTCCCAAAGACCATGAGCTTGGCCGTCTTTGCAGCAGCTTCCGGGTCGGGCAACAACGATTGCTTGATCCCGGAGATGAGGTTGTCGCTTTGTGCAGAGATCCGCGCGAGTTGCTCTGATAATGAACCCCTCGAAGCCTGCATCAGGCAAGGGGGTGTGCCACTTCACATCAGCACACTGTTTGCTATCGCGTCGCTGCAAGTGCGCGTACCGAGATCGTTCCAACGGCAAATAGTGCAAGATGTCGGGGGCTCACAGACCTTGTTGGAAGTCACAGCTGTGCTGGCCTGTCCGACCCCAGGTTTCGTAGCGGACTCGAGCAACGGTGACGAACGGTCTTGCGTGGATGATGGCAGGGATATAGATGAAGGCTTTTCGGTTGTACCTGTGCTTTCACGATGCTTCATCTCCGCCTTGGCCGCCGCCGGTGCTGGGGCGTTCGCTGAGCTGGTGGCGGGCGGCGGGCGACGGGAGGCAGGATGCAGGGGCGTTGGCGGAACATCAGGTGACTCGTGATAGAGCTTTCTGAGCGGTGCCTTAGCGGATACTTGTGCGGTATTCCCTTTAGACGCCATGGACGGGCACTCGCTCCCGGCGAAACGATCAGGTCACGGTGCCATGCGCTGTTGCGAAATCAAATAGCCGCGACAAAAAATCAAATAGCAGCTATTTGATAGCTGCTCAGCTATTTTCGATTTTCGTTTTCGTATCGGCCCGTTTTCGTAGGCCCGTTTTCGTATGTTTCGTATCCGTTTGGTATCCGTTTTCGGGGTTTTCAAAAACGGATACGAACAGGTGCCCTAGGATTTAGGGCTTCGTCACCAGTTTAAAGTCAAGTTTATTCAAGTTGATGGTCTTCGTTTGACCACTGACCAGACACTTTGGCGCCTTTGGTGGCGGACTCTGTCGCCGCGCACGCACGCATGGACCTCTCGACCAGCTACGCCGACGGCATGGCATGGTTCTGCGTGACGGCGCCCAAGCGCTTAACGCGCTGGTCTCCCCGGTCGCGGTCTCGTACTTCAGGCGAGGGCTGAGGTGCCCGGGCGGGGAAGTAGAGGAGGAGGGAAGTAGAGGAGGAGGGGGGCGCGTAGTACCGTTCAGTCTTCTTTCCGGATGGAGTCCTAGTGTTGCACCCCTCACGCCAGAAGCTGGCGCTCTTCTTCAATTGCTCGCGACCGCAGAGCATCCAAATCCTGAGGTCCACGATCGATCAGAGAGGGCGACATACGTGTGTCTTTCCCTCGCAGGCACGCTCGCAGCAAGCGAGCGCACGAGTGCGCCAAAGCCTTCAGGGGCGGGTCCAAGACCAGCGCCGCCTCGAAGGAGCCGAACTGACGCGTCTCTGCCGCAATAAGCTCCTGCCGAGGCGGCGCACGCATGCCCGGTGACGCAGCGCACACGCGGCTTGCCCTGCCTCCCCGGGCGCGCCACGGGGGCGCAGACCTCCGGGGCGCCGGCGCGGGTGGCGTCGATGTTGAGGCGCATGTCGTTCCAGTTGAGCACGAGCGCGTCGAGGTACAGCCGGTTCACCGCCGCGGGCCACGCCCCGCCCTCCGCGGGCTCGCTGCGCGAGCGCCGCGCGGCGGCCAGGCGCTCCGCGAGGTCGGCGCGCAGCAGGATCGCGTTCTGCGTGAAGGCCACCAGGCGGTACCCGAGCCGCTCGCCAAGCTGCCGCGCGCGCGCCGTCGCGCGGCTTATCGCGCGCCGCGTGCGCGTTTCTGGCGCGTCTGGGCGCGGTCGCGGGTGTGCAGGGGAAGGATGGGGGCAAGGGGGAGTGGGGGATGGTGTGGAGGCGGCACCTCTTTGAAGAGCGAGAGGGACTGCTGGAGATTCAGCGCCGAAGCAGACTGCGTCGGCGAGATCAAGTAGCAGAATCTCAGCGAGAGGAATGGGGGGCGTGGGGGGGGCGCGACGGGCACAGGCGCGAGGACGGGGAGGCTGGATCGCCGGAGCCGCGCCTGGGCGAGGGTCTCGGTGAGGTCTGGGCGGATGAAGCCGTTGGTCTCGACTATTATCACCTGCGCGCGCCCCGCCCCACCCGCTGAGCGCCGACGCCGGGGCGCGGCAGCGCTGGCCGAGCTCCCGTGGCTGCGGCCGGCGGACTGCTCCACGCGGACGTGTAGCTCCATAGGTGGGAGCCGAAGGGGCGGCAGGCCTTGGGGCGGCAGGTGGGGCTGGGCGCGAGGGAGGCGAGGAGGTCGTAGTCCAGGCCGTCGACGTCAATGGAGAGCAGGTCCACCTCTCGCCCGCCCGCGTGCTCCGCGGCCAGCGCGCACACGGAGTGCGGCCCGGCCGGCTGCACGGCCGCGTGCACGGTCACGACGCCCGGAAGATTGCGCACGTTGCGGCGCAGCTCCTCAAACTTGCCCGCGTCGGCCTCGACCAGCAGCGCCTCCCACCCTTGCTCGATCCTGCCCGCCCGCCGCGCTCCCGCGTCACGCCCGCGTGCAGCCGCGGCTCGCCCGTGCCGGGGGGGGCGCAGGCGCGGGGGCGGGACCAGTGGCGGCAGTTGGAGGCGAAGATGCCGTCCCAGGCGCCAAACTCGAAGCAGAAGCCGCGCGCGGGAAAGCCGAGCCGCGTGGCGAGGTAGCGCACGACGCCGTCCTCCCCGGCCTCGGAGTAGCGGTTGTGCCGGAAGTGGAGCAGCGAGTGCGGGTGCAGCCACGGGCGCAGCTCCACGCGCTCGAACAGCCGCACGCGCGACGTGCGGTACGGCGAGAAGTTGGGCGGGCAGTCGTCCGCCCAGTACCTGCGCCCCATCCGCCCTGAGTGCGCGCCCGCAGGGCGCAGCCCCGCGCACCGCGGGACGAGGCTCACCCGTCGGGGGCGTGGAAGGAGGCCGCCCGCTGCGGTGCGCAGTTGGGCACCATCCCGGACGCGTTGTAGAGCGCGAGGAGCGGAGCGTAGTGCGGGGCGCTCGCGGGGAGCGCAGCAAAGAGCAGCGAGCCGCCCGCGCCCGGCAGCGCGCTGCTGTAGCCCTCGTGCCACCTGCGCGAGCCGCGCAATCAGGCCCGGCGGCGCGGCGGCGGCAGCAGCGGTGGCAGCTCGCCGCACGCAGCGGGGCGCCGAACAGCACATGAAGTCGTCGAGGGCTAGCAGGCGCGCGGTGCCAGCGAGCAGGGTGCGGAAGCCGGCGACGTGCAGCACGGCGACGGCCCCGAGCAGCTCCGAGCGGTTCTGCCCGGCGGGGAGCGTGAAGATGAGCGCGTCCATCGCGCGGTTCCTGAGCGCGCCCGCTGCGCCCTGCAGAGCCTCCGTGAGATTGGCGCTCTCGTCGATGTGGATCTGTCGCAGACGCGGCGATTCCTTTCCGCCTGTGCCCGCGCCCCCGCCCGCGAAAAGCGACGCACTGTGCAGTGCAGCATCAATGCTCCACGGCTCTGCAAGGCGTGTGACCAGCTCCCGTGGCTGCCCATGCACGATAGATTGCAAGACTGTCGCCCCCTCAACGCACTCGATGCACACGATGAGCCGTGTTTCCTCAGAGGCGTCGGCAGCCTCCATCAGAACTTCGGTCGGTGATTGCCCGCCCCCGCTGGGCTCCGGGATGCGAGTCACATGCAGCGTGGCGAGGTCCTTGCCGGGCGACAGGACCAGTGCAAGGCGCTCCCATAGGAGCTGCAGGGGTGCCGGCCCCAGGAACTCTTCGGGTGCATCTAGAAAGTAGTCGAAGCTCTCCAACGCGCCAGGGAAGTGCTCGACGCCTCTCAGCGCGTGGCATTCGTGCGCGACCATCCCAACAGCCCCCCAGGCGTAGAGAGAGACACAAACGTCCTGGTCCCCAATCTCGGTCCCATGCAGCGAAAGGCGCTGCGTTCCATTGAGCTGCTCCCCGTCAGTGCTGCACTCGTCCACGCTGGCGACGCTCTGCGGACAGAGGATCGTCTGCCAGTCGCCGAAAGACAGGAGAATGTACCCATCTCGAGGGACACTGAACGCCGCTATGTTGACAACAATGTCTGAGGCCTGGTCCCCGCCCTGAATTACCTCTACGAAGTCCTCTGCCGAGGGTCGCAGGAGTCGAAGCGTGGGCCTGTCAGTGCTCCCGGACGTGCTAGCACCCGGGCTACCACCCCACGAGACGCCTACCAGAAGCGTCAGCAGCAAGATGCCTGTGGGTGTGCGAGTGACACAACGCGTCTGCTGCATCCTCGCAATGCGCTGCGAACCCAGGGTGCACCCGCCGGCACAGCGGCGACGCCGCTCGGATCCAAAAAGTAAGTGTAAAGCATCAACACATTGTGAGTGAAACGGGGAGGGGAGGCTAGGCCGCGCGGTTCAGCGGGGTCACGAGCGCCGTAAGAATGATCATGATCACGTGCTCCAAGTGTAAGACGCTGGGGCTGGCGGCGGAAGGGAGCAAGCGCTGTCACGACTGCGCTGAGAAGAAAAGGGCAAAGAAACGGAGGAAGGCTGCTGAGGCTGCTGAGGCTCGAGCGGTAGGGGCGTCGGGGGGCCTGGCATCGGAAACTGCGGGGTCCGGGACCGGAGAAAAGTCGCACACACCTACTCCGTCAACGCAGCAGAGCCAGGCGGTGCTTACGGAGGGTGGCCAAGCAGCTGCACTGCTCCAGAAGATAGAGCAAGACGTGACTTGCACGGTGCGACGACCCAAGCCCCCGCGGCCTCCCCCATCCGCATTTTTCGTGCAGGTCCTTACCCAGGCTAGCGATCTCGCAGGTGTGCCTTGACATGGTAGTTTACCCAGTCACGCTGGTCGGTTGCGGGCATACCTTCTGCTTTCTCTGCATGCATAACACGGTGGAGAAGGAACGGCAAGATCGAAAGTCCCCCGCCTGCCCGACTTGCAGAGCATCCATCAGGCAAAATACCTCCCTTCTCGGGTAGAGCTGCGGTCATACACACAGTGCTCCGTGCACATGCTCTTTGTCGAGGAAAAGTCAACGTGTGCCCAACGCGACCTCATTCGCGCGCGCTGGAGCGCTCAAGCAGGTACCCGCCCTCTGCGCTGAACGTCATGGTGGACGAGATGGTGCGGACCGTCATCGACGCAGCTAGTCCAGCACAGAAGAAACGTCCGTGCCTGATCCCGGCCTCGCTGCGTTGCGCGCTCGCGCGAGGCATGCGGTGACGCGCGAGCCGCGCGGCAGGCGAAATGCAGGAACGGCGTTCGGATCTGGTTGAGGAGACCAAAAAGGTGACTCGCTTCCCACACGATAGCATTGCACGGGAAACTAATTTGCGCACGGTGCATGCAGTTAATCAACGCCAGTGGTCGCAAGGGCCCATGGGGCAGCTTCAAGGCGAGCATGCCAGCCGAAGAACCTTGCTCTCTGCTGCGGGGAGCGAGCAGCGGGCGCGGTTCCCCATCCAGCGGCTGGAATGACGGAGAGCGACGTGTGGGTGTGGGCAGGGGCTGCCGACGTGGGACGACGACGACCAAGTCTTCCGGTGCCCAGCGTGCAACTGGGAGCTGACCAGCACGGGGCGCTGCGAGAGCTGCCACGAGCGTTGGAACATACGCGCTGCGCGGGAGGCCGCGCGAGACGCAGGCGACTTCCAACTGGCTTTGCCGGGGTCTGATGAGAGCCGTAGCGGGGTGCGTGCACACCCCGTGGCGTGCCGGGGGTGCGTGCACTCGAAACGTGAGCTCATAAACCTGCACCTGTGCGCGTGCAGTCGGAAGAAGGGAGCGATCAGGACGAGGCGGCTGACAGCGAAGAAGGAAGCGATGGTGAGGAGGAGTTGGAGGACGAGTATGACTCGCAGGTACGCATCTCACGCATCTCCCACCGAGGTCGTTACACGCTATTGCGCCGGGCGCCGGGGGAAACCGCACGCAATCCTGAACCACTCACGCGCTCAGGACTCGTTCATCGACGACGGCGAGGTCGAGCGGGCCGCTCGGGCGGGCAGGAGGCGGCAGCGGAGCGAGAGCGTGTCGTCGCCCGCCGAGAGCTCGGATGGGTCGAGCAGTGGAGTGGGCCGAGGGGGGCGGGCGAGCTCGTCGCGGCCTGGCGCTGCCCGCCCCGGCAGGTTGCCGGCCCCGCCTAGCAGCGCGCGGCCTGGCGCGCGCTGGCCCCGGCTCGGTCGGCCGCGTTACCAGAGTACCTGCATGCGCTGACGAGTCGGCGTGTGGCTCTGCAGCGGCGCTTCTTCTCGGCGGCGGCTTGCCGCGGAGCTGGACTCGTCGGACGAGGAGAGCGAAAGGGTGGCTTCGGAACGCGAGGAGGGCAGCGGGAGCGATGGCGACAGCGGGGCGGAGGATTCGTCGGAGGATCCTCCGCGGGAGTGTGTCGTCGGGGCACTCGTCGGGCGGCAGCGATGGCGAGGGTGATGGCGTGGCGGTAAGAGCGCGCCACGCCCGGCGCTGACCAGCGCTTGATCTGATTGAGCGCTTGTGCGATTGAGCAGGTGAGTGGGGGACTGCAGGTCATGGACAGGTGTCATGCAGGTGCCAAGCGACGGCGGAGACGGCAGTGATAAGCGTCAATGCCGCGACAACATCCGCCGTAGGTTGAAGTAAAGTAGCTCGTTTTTGAAACAAATCAGGCGCGAGCAAAGCAAGCCCCACCTCGCGGCCAGGCGGAGCCTTGCCACCCTAGAGGCGCCACAGGAAGCGCCGGCGGTCCTCCTCTCCCGCAAAGCGAGGCGTGAAGGGCAGCGCGTCCACGCGAGCAAAACCCTCGTCCTCCGACGGCGCCTCCAGCTCCTTTTCGAACGTCATGTACGCGATCGGCGGGACGACCGCGCCCCCTGGCGTGCGCGAGAGCAGTCAGCGCGCCTCGCGCGGGGGTGGCTGTACACCGGGCGCAGGGGGACCTGCGAAGCCCCGGAGCCGATTGAGGTGATGGGCGAGGTCGCGGTCGATCGCCAGCCAGACCACCCGGGCGGGCGCGCCATGCTGCCGTGCAATCTGTATTCGCAACGAACCAATTGCCCCTCAGACGCGCCGGGGTCGGCGAGCGCTGCCCCGCGGCGTGCCCCGTGGCCAAGTTTCTCTTTGCAGGCAGCACCTCGAGGAATTCTCGGCGCGTCTTTGCAGCGGGGTTGGTATTGTCGATGACACAGCCACGCCCGCTGGCGAGCGCTGCCCTGCACGCGTCCAGGCACTTCTTGCGCGTCTTGAGCGTGTCCTGGTTCACCCTGCTGGGGAGAAGCGCGTTACCCAAGGCCTCTCAGGCTGAGAGCTGTGCCGCTGGGAAGGCTACACTCACCACTCGTATCCCTCGTCGACAAAACCGCGTTTGGCGAGCGTTGTCTTGCCGGCGCCCGGCCAGCCGACCAGCAACACCAACTCCTTAGTGCCGCCCCGCCCCGCCCAGGCTTCGCCAGTCATAGCAAGTGCCTGTGAGTCTCCGTTCTCCATCCTGCCGGCCGCGCCTGTAGCAGCAGCAAGGACCTGCGCAGGGTCGAATCCGGATAGGGCAAACGCCTGCGCCCAGCGACACTCAGGTGCCGCTGCTATGGCGGCGGACTCTCTGGAAAGCAAATGCGGCCGCTGCAGCAAGAACGAGCAAGAACGAGGGAGTGGGCGTGACCTCGGGGCCCGCGCCGAGGAAGTGTTCTTCAGGCGTCGAGAAGCGCCCGAGGCCAGCATTCAGCGCAAATTTGCGGTCCGAGTCCGCAAAGTCCTTGCCAGTGTGCCCAGAGAAGGCCCGCGCCGCGCCGCCAGCCGGCTCTTTGTCGCCAACTCCGCATTAGAACGGGGCGCGGGGTGGCACAGGGTGGCGCAGGGTGGTGCCGCGTGGGTTTTCCTCATCACATTGACCTTCCGATCTGTGTGAACAAGCGTGCGGTAAGGCCAGTTGGGGAATACCGGGTCGGCCCGCTGCATCTCCAACGTAGAAACTTTGGAGAGCGTCCACCGCCACGCCCTCTCCTCCCTTCCCCGAACATGCTCCTGCGGCGAAGTCGGCACAGACACGCTCCCACATCCCAGGTGCGGGCTTGCGCAGCGCATTGCTGCCATATGCAGCGTAGAACGCGAGCGGCATCTTCAGTGCCTGCTGAATATTGCCCACCTTTCCGCCCGCACGCACGTAAGCCATGCAAAAAACAACGGTGCGAGA
>ENA-UOXV01005430-UOXV01005430.1-marine-metagenome-genome-assembly--contig:-NODE-5430-length-13983-cov-48.542217_pt1 | contig 13983 bp, 9 predicted proteins | sample MGYA00238165_ERZ766961 | MGnify/ENA primary metagenome ERZ766961 (study PRJEB28924, sample SAMN03173240) | marine metagenome | biome: Marine; feature: Water; material: Subsurface seawater | place: North... | reverse complement strand
GCACTCACTATTCGCTTTTTTAAAATTTCTAAACCCTTTTCAGTCGGTACTTCCAATTGCATACCGGCAATTTTTACTTCAAAGGCGTTTGGTGTTTGAGGATTTGCGGAAGGATTTATCTGGAGGGCATTTTCAGAAACGGCAATGTCAACCCCCATCTTCACTCCCCATATTGCGACCCCTTGAGTGGTCTTAAGAAACTTTCGGTTTCCATAGGTGTGAATTTCTACGGTTTCCCCGGCCGGCAAACTGGCAAATTTCTTGATCATCCCCATTGGTCGCTTGGGATCTTTGCAAATATGAAGCACTTTTATATCAGTGTAAGAAGAAACCCAATTTTCCAAGTGTTGGCTAATCTCTTCGGGCAGGACGGCAAGCCAATTTTCATCCACCGCAAGCTCGAGTGCTTTTCGGGGATCGTTTTGAATAATACTTCTGAATACTGGCGCCCTGTCCTTCGCGAATTTTTCTCCTCTTTTGATCAATTCCCATTTAATTCTTGGATCATGTTCACAGTTCGTTTTTTCAAAGCATTGAAATGCTTCAAATGTTTGGAGCCAGTTATCAAATGCAACAATGGCAGTATGCTTGGATAAATCTTGGTACTTTTCAGTCTCACACCATTCCGCATCTTTGGATACAATCGGAAGGTTTAGTTCTGGTTTACTGACTTTTTTTTCTAGCGTATTGTGTTCTTTTCTCTCGACTGATTTTTGAGAAACAACCTCTTTGTTTTCATTGGAATTACCACTTAGAAGACTCTCACTTTTTTCAAAAAGGGCGAACACTAGAAACCCTAAACAAGCCCAAGGGAGAAAAAATTTGAACAAACGAGCCCCAAGCCTATGTTTTGGGCTTTTGGAATAACTGCTTGGGGCGGGCTTAGGCATATTGTAAGTTACATTATAAACAAATTATTATCAAGCTTACCGATTAAGGCCAGATACAGATGTAGTGGATGTCATATAATAGGGTAATCTTTTCCATTTAATAGATTATATGTAATAGTTGCGTATATTCTTATGGTTTCTCTTATTCTTTCTTTACCAAATTCAAATTACTGGAAGGGCTAGACAGATCATTAAAACCAAATGCTGGGCGATTACTGACATTCCTTGAAAAGAATTATAATTACTTAGGAGCTGCAATTTGAGCTCCCCCTTTTGGAGTTCTGCGAATTGTTCCCGTAGGAGTCATAATAACGGGATCTTTAAAAATAGATTGCGGGCTGATATTTTGAATCACTTCACGAACCGGCGAACCACCACGGGATACGATACTGGCACTTACGAAAATTAATAAATTTCTTTTGGAATAACTCTCCGCAGAAGACTGAAATAGTCTTCCGATCAAAGGAATATTTCCAAGAACGGGAATTTTGTCGTTCACCGTCTTAACTTCTTCGCGAGTAAGTCCACCGATAATTACAGTGGCACCATCAAAGATGGTTACAGATGTATTCACCTTACGGACCGAGAAAATTGGCATTAATATACCGGAGGGTTGTATGATCATTGGGGGAGTACCGGCTGCAGAAGTTCCGATCATTGCGGACGAACCACCGTACTCAATAAAACCGTCGAATTCGGTGACCTTCGGGCTTAACTCAAGGGCAATGGAATTATATTTCTCAATCCTCGGAGTAACATCCATCACGACTCCCACTTCCCTGAAACCGGGCTGCTCATCATCGGGTGCAACGGTATCAAATTGAGGAACTGCACTCTGTATTTGAATTGCCTGAGCCAAAGCACCAGCACCTCCTTGCTGCGCTCCTCCTCCCCCTCCTCCTCCGCCCGGCAACGGAGCGGGTTCGTAACCTGTTGGGTAAATAAATTCCTGAGCAATGGTGATTTGTGCAGGCTGTCCGTCCATTACCGTAATTCTTGGTGCACTGAGTAAGTCAGTTCCCTGTTTACGCTGCAGGGCACTTATCAGTAGTTTTGCCTGGCTTCCTCCCAAAATCATACTGCCCCCGCTTCCCCCCATGGTTAAGCTTTGACTACTTGCTTGCATGAGTGGTGATACTCCCTGACCTATCCCAATTTTACCCGGCAAATTAGGGGTTGGGTTGGGGATATTTAAACTCGCATCGCGATTGTCAGGAATACTAATTATGGTATCTCGAGAAGTTCCACTAGCAGAATGAGCAGTTGCCAATGTGCGAGTATTTCCAGTAAAACTTTTCCCAAAACTAATCACCGGTTGTCCATTTGAGTCAACCACTGGGTTTAACGTAGTGGGGTCTAGGACAAAGCTGGGGTCATCCCAACTGTATTGCCAATCGAAACTAATTTCATCCAGTGCACCTTCCTGAACTTCCAAAAATTTTGTTTCGATCTCTACCTGACGGCTCGAATCAGCATCCAGTCTTTCCAAAATTCGTTCAATGAGGTCCAATAAGCGACGTTCATGAGTAACGATCATTTGAAAGCCATCAAAGACAAACTTTTGCCCTTTTGTATCATCAAATGGAATACCCGCTCCTTCTAAAAAAGCTTTTATCTTGGCTCCTGTGTCATCCGCTCCTCCTCCGCCGCCTCCGGGTGCAGGTGCGAAAGGATCCGCTCCTCCTCCCCCCATTCCGGCACCGGCACCTCCGGTCATTCGCTGAATCGTTCCCTGCGTAACTTCATAAAATTCCGTTTCGAGAGAGCGACCGGTAAAAGTACCGCCCGATTTCGATACCACAATCGCATCATTTCGTATGTCATAGGTCCAACTTACCATTTCTGCTATAAATTGAATCATTTTGCCAAGCGCCATAGGATTGAGGGTGATAGTAACATTAGGAAATGGCTCATCCCCATTGGCTAGTGGAATGATATTTACTCCTTTTTTGGCTGGATCCGGCTCGGTAAGATCAAAGGTTTTTGCTTGTCTTTGAAGTTCCTGCATCACTTCTGGTAGAGGGGATTCAAAAAATTGCACACCGGGAACTTGAATAATTTTTAATTTGTTCTCTAAATTGCTCGGACCCTCTTTTACTTTCTCGACTTCTTCAATTTGTCGGTCAAATACCTTCGGCCTTTCCCATTCACGTTCAATTTCTTCAAGCATTTCTGCACGAGTCTTTAAATATCCAAGATAACTTTCCTCGGCTCGCATTCTGGCAATGCGTTTAAGCATTTCCTTCGCTTCATAATTATCAGAAAATTGAGTTTCAATGGTTCGATATGTTTCGGTCGCTCCAGTAAGATCACCATTAATAAATTGTACTTTCGCACGCATCAATAATTCATTTAGCGCCTCCCTAGTATCCTTCCAATCCGCCGTAAACTCAGTAATATCTCTACGATAGGGGTTTGCCTTGTCTGCCGCAATTCGATCTTCCATGCGTTTTGCTTTTTCCAATTCGTTATCAAGTGCCTTCTCCCCTTCCGTCTGTTTTAGACCGGGTCTACCAAATGACATTGGATCTCCCTGTATATCGCGATCCTGGTAAAAACCGGTTCGAAATGCGTCTAAATACTGATTCGCTAAGTCCCAGTCTTTGTTGGATCGTGCATCTTCCGCTTTGTCTAAATTGATACGATTTTTTAACAACGCTGCATCCAATATTAATGGCCAAGTACGCGTATTGGGCTCGAGGAAAAGCTTTATCTTAAGAAGGGATTTGTCCGCCTCTTCGTATTCTTTCTTTCGAATCATGCCCTTTGCTTTTGCCAAAAGTTCTTCAGCCAGTACTGCCTGTTCCTCCATTTTTTCTTTGGCTTTATCCATTTCGGCCTCGAAGTCTGTTTGTTGCTCTATTCCCAAAGTTTCAGACTCTGCCTTTCTGCGAGACTCCTCCACATCTTGATAGTCAACCACAAGCTCCTGCACCCGTCCTACCTTACCCTTGAGCATCGCCTCCCCCATGCGGTACCATGTGATTTGTTGTTTCGTTTTATAAATATCACTAATTAGTGCAATGCTTGAAACATTCGATGGCAATATCCCCAAGGCCTCATCAAGCTGATCTAGGGCTAAGTCATATTGGCCATCGGCACCGTCTTTGCGGGCTTTTTCTAACAATCTCTCGGCTCGACGCATCGATGTGCCCATTTTTGCCTTCTCGGACTCCATTAGCCTTTCAAAGTCTGGCTTTGCGTCATCTTCGGGAAGGCCCGCCTTCGCACGAATCTCGGATAAATCTTTTTTGGCCTTTTCTAATTCTTCGACTAATTTGCCTACTAGTGTTGCATCGGTTGAACCCTCTTTCTTAAGAACCAATTCTCTCTGTCTTTTTCTACCCTGTAATTCGACATCAATATTTTCTCGATAGCGAGAAAGGAATTGACTGGCTAATGAATATTTTTTATCCGCCATCGCTTCCTGTGCCAATTGGTAATATAGTTTCGTTTCTGCCTTTCGGATTTGATTGAGATAAAAACTATTTTCTTCGTTTTCGGTTATTTTCTCTAACACAACTCGAGCCATTTTCTGAGCCTCTTCCACTTTTCCCGCGCCAGCTAACTCACGGATATTTTGAAGTACTCGAACTAAATTCGTTTCCGTTCCAATGTTAAATATTGGTTCCGAAACCACATTGGTTTCTATTTCGGGAGAAGTAGATTGTTGAGGTAAATTATTGAGCTGCGAATTTTTATCACTTATTTGGGCATGCAAGGAAGGGAAAGACAGGCATACACATGTCATTGTGATTAAACGAAAATATAAGTTTAAATGCATGAAAATTAGGGGCAATAGAATAAAAATTCTTAACACACCATTCCATACATTGATGGAGTTGGGTCAATAAATAAAAATGGTAATTGTAAACGAAATTAAATTTTAGAAATTAAGGGTTTTGACAGTAATTTTATCTGTCCCTGAAATCCTTTTTTCAATCTCGATATTTTTATTTTCTTTATCGATGCGAAGCAATTTATAACTCCTGTTCCCAAAATTAAATACTTTTTCAATTTCATTGGCGTCTAGCTCGATCGAACTCGGTACTTCACCCGCGATATCGAACTTTAAATTGATTTTATAATCACCTGTGTCCACTTTCTCCATCAAGCTATTAATCTCAAATGGTTTCCCTCCTTTTTTAAAATCACGAACCAAAGCACGACCCACCATTTTAGCACCACCCGTTTTAGGGTCTTTTACCTGTTGAACGGTAAAAAATTCTACCTGTACCAGTTTTTCTTCATCGTCCGGACTTGTCTTAATTAAGGATGGCATACCCGGGCGGTAATTTTCATTTTCTTTGTAAGGAATATTCAATTCCAAACGATTTTTGACATATTTATCTGAGTTTGCGGAGACTTTAGTTTGAAAGTCCTCGAAATAAGGAGTCTTTCCTATCCAGCTCGCTAATTTTAATCGATAATGATTTTTTTCAAAGGAAACAACGGTCAAGCCAAACTCTTCTTCTTTTGCTTCTTCAGTGGGAGCTTCTGGTAGTGTTGTAGTTAATTCACCGTTTACCAAATAAATAATGGGCGGGGTAAACAGATCGTAAATGGAAGAGTTTCCTTCAGTCGCACTACTTGTCCAGCGACTCTTTTCTGTCCGATTTGAATCGTTTAAGAATTGGGACTTGGTTTGATAGACAGAAATTTTTGAATCTCTTTCATCTATTGTATCGATCTCTTTATCCAAAACCAGCTTTTGTTCACCACGAATAAACTTAATATCTTTAAAACTAATATTTTTTACCCCTTTTTCGGTATCTAAAGCGATCGGGTTTCTCGATTTGTCCCACCCAGCTGTTAAAATCGTACTACTCGGGTTTAATAATCTTCCTTTGTAAATTTCTTGAGATTTCATCTGAATGGTAACCCGGCTTTTTTTCGAAAATATTACTTTTTTTACACTGAATTTTTCGATTTCACCCGACCCGATATTATGAATTTCAATACTGTCTCCGGGTACCAGTTGAGTCTCTTTTAACAGGACTAATACATCTTCTCCGCCAACCGAGTCGATAGAAAAGGAATGAGCGACTGAAGGTTTATTTTTCTTTTCTGAATCACTGGGCTCCAAAAAGGAGATAACACCGACAATCCCAAGAGTCAGTAGTACCAGTACAATGGCGATTTTGTCGTAATGTGAATTAACGAATTTCACGATTTAAAAAGATTTTATCTAATCTCGAACCTATTTTTGAATTTCCTGATAATTCTAAGAACTTCTGTAGTGGTTCTTCATTCAGTTGTACTGTCTTTAAAGACCTAACCAAGAAAGATTCAAAGTCCCGCTCAATTTCATAAACATACTCAATTAAAAATGTAAATGTTGATTCTACATTCTGAACAATCGGGAGCGGTGTGGCGGAATTGCCCGTTTCTGAAGGAAACGGACTTGGCGCAGATTGAGGAGTGAAGGAGTTACCTAATTCAACCGATCGACTAACAATTAAGTCTTTTACAAGAAAGGGAGGCCTTAACTGATTAATAAAACTTCGTGCATGGGATGTGTGACCTTTAAACTCTATCACAAATGCAAAAGATTTTATTCCACCAGTAAAGCGAACCAATTTATCGGTAAAATTCGGGCTCGTTAATTGATCGCCAGCAATATGCTGGCTGTCTTCTTCACCCACTGGCTCACGAGATACCGTGAGGAGATTAATTCTATGCTCCCCATTGGAGGATTCAGTTAAATATTCGATTAAGGTGGAAATAATCTTACTTTGAATGCCGAGTAATTTTGCCTCGTTTTTTGAAAAACTTGGCCAAAATCCGTCATAGGAAGACAGCCCAAATCCGTATTTCTTTTCTTCGGCCTGGTTGGCCACACCAAACGGATTGCTTCCAGTTGATTCATTTTGATTACAATCAATATTATTTTTTTTACACATACTGCGTAATCGGGAATAAAGCCTTGTCAAATCTGCGTTGATTGACTCCGGACTTTTATTTTTCCAGTTGGTAAAAATATTATCACTTGGGTTTAGAATGTTATTCCAAAAACGATGCTGATCTTTTTCTAGAGTCGATAAAGTTAACAAATCATCTGTCGCTAAGCTTGCATCTTCAGAAAGTCCTTCGTATAGCAAAAGTTCTTCGTTTAGACTACCCGCCTTTTGTTCTTCACCTTTTATAGACGAAATAATTTCTTCAAGATTTTCTCCTGAATTACAGGATATAAATTGTAGTGAAGTAAACAAAACCAAAAACAAAAACAGCAAGGAAAAGAAAAACTTATTGTGTTTTAAAAAATTCATGGATTACAGCTTAAGATTTCGGAATAAATTCATATTTAAAATGAGTAAAATACCGTTTAAATAAATCTCCTTTTCCTTCGATTGAAAAAGTTTTTTTGGCAACCTTTTCAATAAAGGGAAGTGCTTCCAAATATTGAGTCAATGCTTCTTGTTTTACGCTATTTAATTCAATTAAGTGATTTCTCTTCTCGTTCGCGTCGGAGTCCTTAAAGGTTTCATCGATCCGAACTAAATATCTGCCAGAAAGTATTATTTTGTATCTCTTTTTTCCTTTCAAGAATTGAGTACCTATAATATTTTCTCGGCTTCTTGCGGAGACTTCTTGAAACCTTAATTCATCAAACCAAGCGTCCGATACATCAGCATGGTCCAATGATCCCTGCAACTGGTTAAGGAAATCTTGTATCACCCAACAGGAAAAACTTTTTTCTCTAAATATTTGATTTCGTTCGAAAACCAATTGATTAAGTTTATCAGTAAACAAGAACTTTTCCTGAAGTAATTCCTGGTCGGCAATATTTGATTTTAGGTCTCTTGTGCCCTGCTGTAATGAACTGAGTTCTTTTTCTAGCTCATCCTCCAGAGATGATTTATTCAAAATGCTCGGTATTGGCAGTAGTGAGAAAATAAATGCGGCGGTTAATAGCAGTGGTATTTTCTTTTTAAAGGATAAGTGCGTCAGCTTATTTGCAGGGAGTAAATTAAGAGGACGCTTTAAGGTATTCCCTTCATTACTATTCAAAATTGCAGTCGCAAGCCCAACTGGTTCGCCAATCATGTAAGGAAGAAGGGCACGCATTTCTTGGCTTATTCCATCCTCTAACAGTAAGCTCTTCAGGGGGTCAAAATAATCAATATCTAGGCTTTGGCTTTGGCTAAGGTATTCGGGTAAGTTGTTGAGCAGTGCACCTCTCCCGGCAAGAAACATCCGATTTGGAGACTTTCCTTTTTTAAGCCTTTTGTAGGTTACAATTGATCGGGTAATTTCTTGACTTGCTCGATTTAAAAACTGCTGCGAGCAATTTTCTAGTACTTGGACGCTTGGGTCTTCCGGTGAAAAAGCAACCTGTCCTGAAAAATAACTTTTTTTGATTTCCTCTGCTTTCTCAAATAATATCCCTAAACTGTCCGATATATTTTGTGTGAGAGCGTTTCCCCCTATTGCTATACTTCGGATAAGAAAGCCAGTGGGATTAATAAAAAGTAAATTCGTAGATTTTGCACCAATGTTAACAACAAGTGTCTCTTGTTGCTCTAATCCCACGCCCGATGAAATTAGTGCATTGTAGTCCAGAATCGGTGCAGGTGTAATTTGCAGAGGGTTTAATCCAATCTCAACCACTTTTTCACAAAATGTTTCCGCAATTTCTGGCTTCACCGCAAAGGCAAGAATTTCCTGCTCTACCCCATCATCATCAATTACCTGATAGTCCCATATTAATTCGGCCAATGGGAATGGCATTTTTTGGGACAGTTCAAACGCTACTATTTTTTTCTGTTTCTCTTCGTTTACATGGGGAACACGTATTGTTTTGTTAAGAAGCAGGCTTCCGGGAAATATAAAACGTGCATCCCCTTTAAGTTTTTCGTTTTTACAGAGTAATTCCAATCCGGCAATCAATGAATCTAGCCAGATTTGGTCATTACTGTAGTCATAGTGTAGAGTTTGAAGAGCAACCTGCTTGAGTTTTAATTTACCTCCTTCTGAAGAAAACACACTCGCGGACACATGAGAAATACCGCAATTTATAATTACTTCTCTCTTCTCGCTCATAAAAAGAAATGGCAGGAAATAAAATTAATATCCCGATCCCTTAATTCTCTTCACCGGTCCCACTCCTTCCAAGTAATTAGAACTGACAATGTGTGCGGGTAATAAAATTCCTTCATTTTTAGACGCATTTGATTGGGCCTGTTGTTTAAACTTTTGAAGTATTGTTTCCTCCCTGTATTTATCAAAAGAAATGGAGTCCGAAATTTCTAGTGGTATTCCATCGTATATTATTTCTACCACATACCCGACTGCATTAATATAGGTTGATAAAAAGCCATCCCTTTCGGCAATCGCGGCAGGAAATAAAAAGTGGGCATATTTTGTATTTCTATCAAATTTAACAGTCATATATTCCACTTCCGCACTGTAGTATTGATAAAATTCTATATCGGGCAATTTCAGGGTGCGCAGATTTTTCTTTTGATATTCATTAAGGAAACATAACGAAAGTCGAACTTTTATGTTATTGATAAAATCAATATTGATTAGGTCCTCCTTGCTCGACGGTTTTCTAGATTTAAATTTTTCCAGCAATGGATGGGTAACAAATACAAAGGGAACGGAGGCTTTGACCCACTGATCTGATTCTTTCGTAATGGTTATCTTCCCTCCCAGTTTAACAAATTGATCCGGATTTGCCTTCAAGTTTCCAATAAAAAGTACGGATACAAGAAAAAATAATGGAGTGGGTAAGAATTTCATGGGACTGAGCTTTTGTGGTTTTGTATTATGGTAGATTGCCATCTTTCCAAATCTTGTGTACATATAACAAGCATAAACTAATGGAATTTAAGATATCTTGCTTACTTTTTATTCGCAATCACGCAGAAAAAATTCTTTTACTCAAGAGGAAAAAATCTCCGAACCAAGGTTTGTGGAGTCCTCCTGGGGGAAAATTGAATATGAACATAGGTGAATCTCCTTACGAGTGTGCAGTTCGGGAGGCAAAAGAAGAAACTGGTATGACCCTGAATAATGACGATTTATCTCTCTTTGGCTATGTGTCCGAAAAGGGATACGAAAATTCGTGCCATTGGTTAATGTTTCTATTCGAATGTAAAAAGACTATTGTAAACCTTCCCCAAGAATTTGAGGAAGGATATTTTGATTTTTTTACTAGAGATGAAATTAATCATTTAGGAATTCCAGCATCTGATCATGAACTTGTCTGGCCTTTCTACGATAAACAAAAATCTGGTTTTTGGGGAGTATCTGCTGACTGCTCTAATCCCCTTTTACCTAAGATTAAGATTGAAGCGAGTCCCGAATAAATAGATAATTTCGAATTCTATTAACTTTTACCCGATTTTTTAAATTTATGGAAGGCTTACACCACGATACTATTTTAGAACCATCTGCAACAGATTCTGACAAAAAAAAGGGGGATCCAAAACTAGAAGAAAAAGAAAAAGCCCTACCGAACCAAGAGAGTGCCGAAGATTTTTCTACCTCCTCTGCGAATCAATCGCTTTCGGCTGAGGATAAGGTTGATTTGTATGAAAAAATGCTTCGGATCAGAAGGTTTGAAGAACGATCCCTTCGCTCCTACCAACAGGGTCATATTGGAGGGTTTTTACACCTCTATATTGGGCAGGAAGCCGTGGCAGTGGGTTCAGTTTCTATGCTTGGTGAAGACGATCATGTAATCACTGCTTACAGAGACCATGGTCATGCATTGGCAGTTGGGATGGATTTTGATGAATGCATGGCTGAACTTTACGGAAAAAAAACCGGTTGCTCCAAAGGAAAGGGCGGTTCGATGCATTTCTTCGCACCCGATAAAAACTATTGGGGGGGACATGGTATAGTAGGGGGACAGACGCCCCTTGGGTTGGGAATTGCTTTTGCCCTTAAGTATAACAATAAAAAGGGATCATGCCTTTGCTTTATGGGGGATGGCGCGACGAACCAGGGCCCTTTTTATGAATCTCTTAACTTGGCTTCTCTCTGGAATCTTCCCGTCGTTTATATCATTGAAAATAATGGCTATTCCATGGGCACGGCAGAATCTCGACATTCCGCGGGGGACCCACTTGCACGACGGGGAGACGCTTTTGACATAGATTGGTCCGTTTCCAATGGGCATGATATTTACGAGGTAAGGCAGACCATTTCGGATGCTTTGGCTAGTGCACATGAAAACTGCAGGCCCTCGGTACTTGAAATTGTAACCTACAGATACCGCGGGCATTCGGTCGCAGATCCCGACCAAACCTATCGAAGCAAAGAAGAAATTGAGGAATACAAAACAAATAAAGATCCTTTAAATTTGTTTCGTGAGAAATTAATCAAAGAAGGTAACATTACGGAAGACCAAATTAAAACAATCGATAACAGAGCGAAGGGCGATGCGGATGCATCTGCTGAATTTGCGGATGCAAGTCCTTACCCAGATCCAAGTGAATTGATGGATGATATTTACTGGGAAACCGATAATCCTGATAAAAAAACATCTCAGGGCACCATGTTTTTCGAAACTCCAGCTTAATTCAAAAAATATAAATTTATGGCAATAATAACTTACAGAGAAGCACTCAATCAAGCTCTCTCAGAAGAAATCGAAAGAGATAACAATGTGGTGCTTCTGGGAGAAGAAGTCGCTCAGTTTAAGGGCTCATATAAAGTTTCGGAAGGTATGCTAGAAAAATTTGGTGCCGACCGAGTGATCGATACCCCTATTAGTGAAGCTGCATTCTCTGGACTCGCTGTGGGGGCTGCAATGATGGGTATGAGACCCGTTGTAGAATTTATGTTCTGGAGCTTTTGCTATGTTGCATTTGATCAAATATTTAATAACGCAGCAAGTGTGAGATATATGTCGGGAGGACTTATTAATGTTCCAATCGTTTTTAGAGGCCCCGCAAATGGTGGAACTAATGTTGGAGCGACACACTCACATACCCCCGAAAATTTTGCTGCAAATACACCAGGCCTTAAGGTAATTTGCCCAGCGACTCCAGCCGATGCGAAAGGAATGCTTAAAGCTGCCATTCGGGACAATGACCCTGTTTGTGTTATGGAAAATACCATTTTGTACAACATGAAGGACGAAGTTCCGGATGACCCCGATTTTATTATTCCTCTCGGGAAAGCAAATATCCTCAAAGAGGGTAATGATATGTCCATAATTGCTCACGGAAAAGCAGTTCATACCTCCTTGGAAGTTGCCCAAACACTCGAAGAGAAGCATAATATTTCCGTGGAAGTTCTGGATTTAAGGTCAATCCGACCCTTGGATGTTGATGCAATAATTAAAACGGTCAAGAAAACAAACCGAGTGTTACTGGTGGAAGAAAACAAACCGTTTTGTGGGGTCGATGCACAGATTGCTTTTCTTATACAAGATCAAGCATTCGATTATTTGGACGCACCCATTAAAAGAGTCTCCGCAATAGATGCTCCTCAGGCATACAGTAAAGCACTTGAAAATGTTCAAATTCCTGCCCATGACCGAATTTTGGCCAAAGCAATGGAACTAATTTAAACTTTAAAACATAAGATGGCTATAATTATAGAAATGCCCAAGTTGAGTGATACTATGTCGGTAGGTACTCTCGTGAAATGGCACAAAAAAGCAGGTGACCTCGTAAAGAATGGCGATATTTTAGCTGAAGTTGAAACAGACAAGGCTACGATGGAGCTAGAAAATTTTGATGATGGTACATTATTAGAAATTTTTGTAGGCGAAGGAGATGAAGTCCCAATTGGAAGTCCACTTGCCGCAGTTGGAGAACCGGGTGAAGAGGTAACTGCTCCTACAAAGCCCGCGGACGAGCCGGTGGAGGAAAAGGCGGAGAAAAAAGAAATTCCACCACAGGTCGAGGAAATTACTGCAAGCGATCCTGCTCCGGAAGCACAAGTACAACCCGCACAACCGCAAACCGAAGACACACAGATTACTGGTGATGACTCTGATAGAATATTAATATCGCCGCTTGCAAAAAAAATGGCGGGCGATCTTAATCTCGATTTAAATGACCTAAAAGGCACCGGGCCAAAGGGGAGAATAACCAAAAAAGATATTCTTTCCCATTCTCCTGAAACATCCAAGAAACAGGAGGTCACTGTTCCCGAAAATATTCCCACCCCTCAAACAAAAAAAATCAATTTACCCTCCCCCGGTATTCGAGAAGACCGGTTAATTCCGGTTTCTAAGATGAGATCAATTATTGCCCAAAGGCTTCTCGAATCAAAAAATACCATTCCTCATTTTTATCTTCAAAAAGAAATAAATGCCACTCCATTGAAAGAGGCACGAGTAGCATTAAATATTAAATTAGCCAACAGAAACCCTAATGCTCCGTCAAAGCTAACTCTCAATGATATTATTTTAAAAGCATGTGCTGAGACAATTTCACTCGTTCCAGAAATTAACAGTTCCTGGGAAGAAAAAGAAATCAAACTGCATGGCGGAATTCATCTCGCTTTTGGAGTTGCGGTGGAAGATGGTCTTCTTACTCCAGTTGTTCGGAATGCAGACCAATTAGCTCTAGAGGATTTATCTATCGAGGCAAAATCTCTTATAACGAAAGCCCGTACCAAAAAACTTTCTCCCAATGAAATGGCCGGGTCGACTTTTACAGTTACCAATTTAGGTATGTTTGGTATAGATTTTTTTAGTGGTATCATTAACCCACCGAATGCCGCAATTCTCTCGGTTGGTGCAATTGTCAAAAAACCTATTGTTGATTCTTTGGGCAATATAAAAGCCGGAGAAACGATGATGCTTGGATTAAGTTGCGATCATCGATTGGTAGATGGTGCGATTGGGGCTCAGTTTTTAAAACTTCTTGCTGAAACCCTAGAGAACCCAGCCTCTATGCTCGTATAAATATTAGGCAATCCGTTTATTTGCATCTTCGACAAGCCATTCTGAAATTTCTTTCATTTGTAAAGAAACTTGTTTCTTAGACTCGATTAAGTCTAGGGCATTCTTTTCACCGCAGCCAAATAAATAGTATTTAATTTTGGGTTCTGTTCCACTAGGTCGGATAGCAATCGTAAAACCGTTTTCCAATTCGAGCATAAGAAAGTTTTCAATAGATAATTC
>ENA-UOXV01005428-UOXV01005428.1-marine-metagenome-genome-assembly--contig:-NODE-5428-length-13985-cov-5.031371_pt1 | contig 13985 bp, 10 predicted proteins | sample MGYA00238165_ERZ766961 | MGnify/ENA primary metagenome ERZ766961 (study PRJEB28924, sample SAMN03173240) | marine metagenome | biome: Marine; feature: Water; material: Subsurface seawater | place: North... | reverse complement strand
ATCTCCAAGAATTTCTGATACGACTGGGCAACATGACCCAACTACTAAATTTCCCCCTAAAGTTATTCCTGTACGAGCACTTCCTGAAACGTTACCATCAACTTTAACAGTATAAGTCCCTGGAGGAACACCAACCAATTTTGCTGTGTCAGATTTTTGACCAATAATTCCAGCACAAACCAATCCTCCAGAGTAGTTAATGTGCATTGTAAGGGTTGATCCGGAAATTGAATAAGTTATATTGAGGTAAGTATGATTGGTGCAGAAATATTGCCAAGATACTAAATACTTTATTGTTTCACATTCTTTTGGAGATGAGGTAAGTAAAGTGCCAGAAGTGGCGGCTTGAGAGTGGACTTCGAACCCTAAAAAGAGAGAAATTAGAAGAATAAATATTTGTTTTTTCATAGTAGACTAATAGTTTGAATCAATAATATTTTGGAATTAATAACTGTATCAACCAAAATGCAAAAGTAACTGAGTTTACTCTAAAATTGTTATATTAAATAAAGAGTGTTTTGGATTAATTTCAAGGGCTAATTAATCATTAAAAGTCGAAATTTAAATAACTACATTTGAGCCCCTTAAAAAAACAACATGAATAAGTTTTTATCTCTAGTTCTAACTGTACTTATAGTCAATAACCTTTCGTCACAAACTAAGGATTGGCGACAAATGATGTCGGATCCTAACGTTAATTATTTTGAGTTATGTAAGGTTTATAATGACTATTGGAAAGGGAAAGAGAAAACTCCAGGGTCAGGACATAAACAATTTGAACGTTGGAGAACTCATATTGAGCCTTATGTAAAACTCGATGGAAGTATTGGTTCATATTCAGAAGTTTGGGAGAATGCAATTGCTTACAGAAGTAGTTTGTCGTCTAGATCACTTCAAGGAAATTGGGTAGAAGTTGGACCTTTTGAAGAAAATAATTATTCAAGAGGAGTAGGTAGGTTAACTGTAATCGCATTTCATCCAACAGATGTAAACACTCTTTATGTTGGCAGTCCATCCGGTGGACTTTGGATTACGAAAGACAATGGGAAAACTTGGTATACACCAATCGATGACATTATGACTTTTGGGGTTTCTGCCATTGCTATTAATCCCGAAAAGCCTTATGAAATATACATTGGAACTGGCGATGCTGATACTCGTGGAACTGCTGGAACCGGAGTATATAAAAGTAATGATGGTGGTAAAAATTGGGTTCACAAAAATACCGGAATGGGAGATTTGGTGGTTACCAAGATATTAATGGATCCTGAATCTTCTAACATTTTAATTGCTACCACTAAAGATGGTGTTTATAAAACTATTGATGGGGCAGATACTTGGAAGAAGGTAATTGCCAATGGCGATTTTAGAGATTTAGAATTTAAGCCAGGTAAATCATCAGTTGTTTATGCTTCTCAGTGGAGTTATCCTGGATTGGCGAGTTATATCTACATTTCAAAAGATAAAGGAGACACTTGGGTGAGGGGATTTATTCCTCAAGGTCTATATCCAGAAATGCGTCAAGAAATTGAGGTTACTCCTGCTAACCCTGACTTATTATATGGTGTTGGCGAAATGAGGTTTGTTTTAACGCCAGACGAAGGAGATACTTTTAAAACCATTAGTACTACGGGTAATTTTCTTTTAGATAGAGATGAGCAAGGGTGGTATAATGCTGCATTCAAAATTGACTTGGAAGATGAAAAAATAATGTACTGTGGGAATAGGCAGTTGTACAAAACTTATGATGGTGGGCTTAACTGGATAAAGTTGAACCATACACATGCCGATAATCATTATATAGACATACATCCCATTACTAAAGAGTTATATGTATTGGATGATGGCGGAGTACACAGAAGTAAAGACGGTGGAGATACATTTGAGGATTTAACCAATTTAGGTGTTGCTGCAATCTATTCTTTATCACAGAGCCCATTCAATTCAGAGCATGTATTAAATGGATATCAGGATTGTGGGTCAAAATATTACGATGGTTATAAATGGGTTTCAACTTACGGAGCAGATGGCATGCAGCCACTATTTGATCCTTCTGATTCAATGATATTTTTTACCGCATTTCAATATGGTGGAATTATAAGGTACCTTAATCACATTGGTTCAGCTCAAAGCATGGAGAAACCTACTGATGAAGGACCTTGGGAAACACCTTATATTTTAGATTATTACGATAATGGAACCATGTATGTAGGTCGTCAAACTGTTTGGAAATCTACTAATATTCATACAAAAGACAGAAAAGATGTTACATGGAAAAGTATTGGGACAGGCGTAGCGGCTAATGTTGGAAGGTATGTGAAGATTAAACTTCATAAAACGAATCCGAGTAGAATGTATGCCACCATTCAAAACACAAACAGAAGCAAGTCTCAACTTATAGTTTGTGATGATATTTACGCTGGGAGTCCCGTATGGAGAAATCTTAGTTTACAACTTCCAACTTCAAATATCATGGCAGATGTGGAGACCAATCCTTTTGATAGTTTAGCTATTTATGTTACTACTGGAAGTAGGATATATGAATCTGTGGATGGCGGAACAACGTTTACCAATGTGACAAGAAATTTACCTGAAGTTCCGTTTCATGCGTTAGAAATGGATACAGTAACTGGGAATCTATATGTAGGAAGTGATGCTGGTGTTTTTTGTAGAATTAATGGTGATACTAGCTGGTCTGCTTTTAGCAAAGGATTGTCTGCAAGTGCACAGGCCAGAGATTTAGATATTTATTATTATCCAGGAGATCATACCAAAAGCAAAATTAAAGTTGCGACTTATGGTAGAGGAATGTGGGAAAGTGATTTAATTGGAGCCGGGAGTGGTTCCAGCCCAATATCAAGTGCTTACATCCGAAGCGAATTGAGTAATCACACATTTTCGAAGAGTTTTGATATTACCGTATCATTTAGAAAACATGTAAACATTGACTCTGTTATTGGTTTTACAACTTCTGATGTTCAGATTAGAAATGGTGTTGTTAATTCTATAACTTCAGTAGGAAAAGAGTACAAGGTTAGTATTACTGCAAATGCTGAAGGATTTGTATATGTAGATATTCCAAAAGCGGCGGCAACAAGTGCATTACATGGTACACCAACGGACTCTTCATTAACCTTTAGAGTGGATTACATGCCACCACCAATTCAATTGGGGCCTAATGGTCCGGGTGGAGTTGGCGACTCTAATTCACTCATTTTATGGTTGAAAGGAGACAACTTAATGACCAACCAAAATGGAGATACATTGACTAAAGATGGTGACAAAATTGAAAACTGGTATGACGTTGCGGGCAGAGGTTTTTACGCTCACCAAGCAATAGATTCAAGTAAACCAAAGTTGAGGTTAGATTCCAACGGAATATCTGGTTGGCCAGCTGTTGAATATAATCCGCCCAATCGATTTTTTATGGTAAACAACTTTGGGCCAGTGGGTAAGGATCTTACTGTATTTGCTATGGCAAAATCAAACACAGATAATTGGACGGGTACTTCTTGGATTGCAAATTCGCGTGAAAAAAACGGTTTTTTTATTCATCCAAACAACAATTCGAAAACGTCAACTGGCTATGTTGCAGATAATAATAAAAGGAATTTGGGGACGCCTTCAGTTGATTTTCCTTCTGTAGTTGAGCCGCATATCTATACCGTTGCTTACAACGAACGGATGTGGAAAAATCATTTTCATGTTGATTTTAGAACAGGTATAGATTATTTGACTTCAGATCATTATAGAAACGGAGATGATACCATTGCCATAAGATTAGGTAAAGACATGAGAGAGCGGTATGGTGATGGATTACTTGGGGAAATGATTTATTTCAAAGAAGATTTGGGAACTGCTAAGCGCTTGTTGGTCACAAATTATTTAGCTGCCAAGTACAAAATTGATTTGAAAAGAGATGCTAAATACCATTGGGATAAAGACCATTTTTATGATGTAGCTGGAATTGGTAAAGTTTCAGCTATTGATTATCATGCTGATGCTATAGGAAGTATAATTAGAGTGAATACACCTTCTTCTTTAGATGACAATGATTTTCTAATGTGGGGTCATAATAATGATTCTTTGAAATGGGATAGTTCAAGTACGGGAAATGGACGTTTATTTCAACGAACTTGGTTTGTGTCTGAAACGGGTGATGTTGGAAGTGTAACCCTTCATGTAGATAGCGTTGATTTGGGTAAAGTAGAAAAAGAAGTGGGTATAAAGGTAGGTTCACTTTCTGATATTAATCGAGGGACTGGGGGAAGCATCATTTCAATGACCTTGAATAATGGAGTTTATTCGGCCATCTTAGATTTAAATAATGATGAATACTTTACATTCATTATTGGGGAAGACTTAGATCTGGGATTTTCAGGTTACGAATTCTTAAACTCGGCTCGCCTAGTTCCAAATCCTTCATTTAGCGGAACGTCTAAAATTCAGTTCTCAAGTCAGGAAGAGCTAGAGTTAAGTATTTCTGTTTTGGATTATTCAGGAAAAATAGTGTTTCAAAAAGAATACAATGCTACGACTGGCTCCAACTCAATTCCTCTAGATTTAGTTAATCAAGCTTCAGGAGTTTATTTTGTTTTAATAAGAAGTGAAAAAGGCGAACGAGCACTTAAATTGGTAAAGTAAGAGTTAAGTGAATTGTAGGTTTTAATTGCAATTATGACAGAAATACCTTTTGAGTATTGGAATAAGCTCGCCAGTAATTTAATTACGGTTAGTTCCTTGTTGACGGGTTTTTCAATAGCTGTTATTGCTAACCTTTTGGTGAGTGATTCTAATAATCGAATTTCTAATAATATATTCAAGGCAACCACAGTAGCGGCCGGATGCTTTTTGATAACGGTATTTGCTATGACAAAAATTTTAATGATGACTACAGTTGGGCATCCTATTAAAATTGAAATGGTTGAGCTTAGATTACCACGAATAATTGGAATGTTAACCTTTCTTTTAGGAATAGTGTCCTTGTCTTTAGTTATTGCTTTATCAGGTTGGACAAAATCAAAGAAAATGGGAACTTTTACCACCTCCGTTTCAATTGTTACTTTTATATTGATATTAATTACTTTGGTTGATATTAGATTGTGATTTATGTAAAGCAACTCAACAAAAAAAGTGAAAAATATACTCAGTAAAATACCAGCGTCCTTTATTGGAGAAATAATAAAACGTAAGGAGCCTTGTGGACTTTGTAAGGCATCTAAAGCTAAAAAAATTGGTAAAGTAGATTATTGGGACATCAGAACTAGTGATGTTGTAAAATGCCGAAGTTGTGGTCATATTCAACTTGATCCTATGTTGACCCACGATGAAACAGCCAGAGGATGCCTAGCTTATTATATTGAAGAATCACTTAGAGTTAATCCCAAAGAGCAGGAAAAGAACCTCCTAAGAAATTTCAGAAGGGGAGTACTGTTTGGGAATTCCCTTAAAAAGAAGGGGGTTGTTCCGAAAGATATATTGGAGTTTGGCCCTGGTTCGGGCTATTTTGCTGACGGAATTAAATTCATTTTTCCAGAAACCAACATAACCGTAATGGATGTGAATAAGGAGGTTTTGGAGTTTAACAAAGCCCATCACAACTATAACACTATTGAGTCTTCTATTGAAAATTTCAATTCTGATTTAGAAGACAAATTTGACCTAATTATTGCCAGAGACTTATTGGAACACGTTATTGATGTTGATGCGGTAATTAACAATGTAATGAAGTATTCTAAAGACAAAGGATTGTTTCATTTCATAACTCCTAACGGGCATGAGGATGTTTGGAAACACTATTTGAGGTACAGCCAAGATAAAACCTCATCAGAGCTTCTTATTAACCATGTAAATTACTTTGATGGTAAAAGCTTATTGGATTTACTAAAAGGAAAGAACTTTTCCGCTATTGATTATTATACCTACAAGATTAAAACTACGATTAAGGGCAGCGGCTGGAAAAAAAGTGAGAAGTTAATGGCAACTGCTTCAAGCAAAAAGAATAGTGAGTACTATCTGAATAAGGCTAATGAAATCAAGGAGAATAACTTTATTAAAAAAGAGGTTTTAGATATTTGGTACATAAACCCTAAACTTAAAATAGGGGCATTTTTAGCTGCTTGGTTTAATCATGAAAACCTGATTCGTGTTGATCCCAAATTAAATGTAGGTCATGAAATTTATGGGTTGTTTAGGTTAGGTAAATGAGCCTTTATTAATAGTTAAGTATACCGAAGTTATTTTTGCGATTTTTCTTTAAGACGGATTTAAAAAACTTTGTAAAATTTTGATTCTGGGAGGTAAAAATGCAGCAGAGCAAAAAGTCAAGGTTTTCGATCTTGAGCATAAAAGCTCAAGTCCCTTGACTTTTTGTGTGCCTTTGGCCTGCCTTGTTTTTACCAAATGCGTTTTTGTTTCCTTTTGAGGCTATGGTCAAAAGGAAAAGCCTAGCGACTTGAGCGAAAAACAGAAAATACAGTAAGCTTTAAAAGCTTTTGAATTTAGTCTTAATCCCTGACTAACTTCTTGTAATATATCTGATTACCAATATTCAACTCCAAAATATAAATCCCAATAATCGGAATTTCGAATGTAATAGATGATGAAGATTCACTATTAAAATGAGCAACCAAATTTCCTGAAACAGAATAAATTTTGCCTGAATATGACTTCAAGGAGGAGGGGAGGGTTAAAGTGAAAACTCCTTCAGAGGGATTTGGAAATACGCTAATCTGATTGGAGTAATCCATTTGCTCAATTCCGATATTTACCACAGATAAACAAGCGCTGGTATCGAAACACCCACCAGAGCCAACAATAACTGCAAATGATCCATTGGTTGTAGGAGTATATGTTTGACTGGTTTCTCCAGTAATTATTTTTTTAGATGAACAGCCCATCCATTGATAGTTAGTGCCTGATGAGCTTGCCACCAATGTATATTCTTCTAAAGTAATTCCAGTATCTACCGGCACAATGGTCAAGTTAATATCTAAAATACTATCGCATCCAGCTCGGTTTAAAGTCGTATCGGCATATTGCCCTGAAGATTTCCACAGGTATTTACCGCTAGGGCTTATGTATTTATTACAAGCATTAATGGAGGCAGATGTGGGCGGATTTACACCAGATTGATCTGAAATAGAATACGAAAACAAAGTACTGCCATTGGTTCCCGCTTTTGCCCCATTTGTGCTTCCTACAGCACAGCCCGGTTGGGTTGATTTAGCAACTATTCCAGATTTTCCACCAGCCGTATTCACCGATAAAATGCTTGGAAGGCTCGATTGCGAAATAGCAACTACGCCACCACCTGCACCTCCGCCAGCTCCACTGCAATTGGTGTTTGGGAAGTTCTCTACGTTCACTCCAGCACCACCATAAGCTTCGGTACTAATATGACTTCCAATTTGTTCGAATTGTAAGATTATGCTGCCGCCGGCACCGCCGCCACCGCCGCCTTCGTTTTCAGAATGTAATGACCCGCTAATTCCATTGGCCATGATTTTTCCATTATTTCCAATAATAGTATCAGCAATTATAAAAATGATTCCACCACCATTTTCTCCACTTTCTCCAATCAAACCTGCATTATTTCCATGTCCGGCACCGCCACCGCCACCCATAAATACTTTGGATTGAGAATACGCACTTGATAATGATTTAGAATCAAAGCCTACTACTGACCCACATTTACCTACAGAAGCTTGAATTCTTTGGCCACCAGAACCACCAACACCATAATTAGAGCCGCCACCACCGCCACCATTTGCTTGTGGACCTCTACTACATTCTTTGTTTAAAATATATTCGGCAATTCCTTCGCCTTTTAATGCTCGGGCATTGGCCGAACTTTTGGCTGAATATTGTGCTGTAGAACTCAAGAATATACAACCACCTCCAGATAACAAGGCTTGTCCACCTCTAAAACCCTTTCCACTCATGTCAATATCAAAAGTGTCCAGTTTTAAGGAACCGTTTATTTTCAAGGCTAAAACACCACCTATATTTCCATCCCAAGCATTTCCAGTTAAATTTCCATTGAGTGTGGCTCCTGAAAAATACTCCGGCACTTCTATTACTTGAACTAGGCCGTCTTTATCATACGATTTTGTAATAGAATTTTGAAAAAACAATTCGTTTCCAGAAACTCGACAAACGGTATGGAATTCATAATTTCCAGCACCGTTATAGGATTGAATAGTGTCGAAGCTATTGCTCATAGTTTCATTTATTGTAGCCCCTTTCATTTGAATAATTAGTACTAAGTCTCCTGCCTGAATAGAAGAGGAATTTGAAAGAACTACCGATTGAGTAGCTGGATTTATTTGAGAGACAGAATGGTAATTATTTACTGTTCCACTAATCTTTTGTTGAGCACTTATAGTAAGATTAACAATTGAGAATACAATTGCGAAGAATAAAGAGTGTTTCATAGGAAGTTGAATTGAGAATGTGAAGGTAATGAAAAATGTAAAATTATTGGTTGTGTTATACTTATTGAAAAGGAATTCAAGTAAATTGCATCGCGGAAAAACATGAGTAAAAGAGCCCTTAAAAAATACCTTTCGGATCTAAGCAAAGAACAGTTAGAAGATCAAGTATTGGATTTATACCATCGCATTAAGGAGGTGAAATCTTATTACAACTTTGTGTTTAATCCGAGGGAAGATGTTTTGCTGGAAGAGGCTAAGGTCAAAATATCTTTAGAATATTTTCCGACGGGTAAACGACGAAAGGTAAAAATGCGTCGTTCTGTTGCTCAAAAGTTCATTAAAAACTTCATACAATTGGGAGTTGACCCAAGTTTGATTTTGGATTTAATGCTTTACAATATTGAAATAGCTCAAGCTTATAATAGCCAGAAAGAACATAGTCAAGAATCGTTTTATAAAAGCATGTTTAACTCCTTTCAAGAGGCCTATACTTTTGCTGATAATAGTGGATTATTGAAAGATAACCACACACGATTTGAAAAAATAGTAAACGAAAGTATTGATCAAGACTGGTTTAATCTCTTGGCTTTTGAACGCGTATTTTATCCAGAATAATAAATGAGGTTTTTTTTAGCAAAAACAGTTAGACTGCTATTCCAGTTTGATTTCTTTAGGTCGAGGTATTACGGAATTCACAAAAGGATTATTAAACCTTACAATTTGTTTAATGGGGTAGAAGTTGAAGCTAAGTTTTATAAACTAAAAGTTAAATTACACATTGAAGATTGGATTCAAGAAAACCTATACTTCTTGGGTGAATACGAGACAGCTGAACTAAAATCAATGGAGCAATTTATATCGAAAGAAGGTGTTTTTATTGATGTAGGGGCTAACATAGGTTTGTTTTCATTGTATGCTTCTCAATTCACAAATCAAGTTATATGCTTTGAACCCTTTCCACAGAATTTCAATTCATTAAAACAGAATATTAAGTTGAATAATCTGCCAAACGTTCGATTAGAAAACAGGGCGATTGGCGAAACTGAAGGTGTCATAAACCTCTATTATGACGACCAAGAAAAAAACCTTGGAATGGTGTCTACCAAACCCTTGGAAAATGGAATAAAAAAAGAAGTTAAAGTGGTGTCTTTAGATTCCTATTTGATGAGTGAATCTATTTCCAACATCGATTTTATTAAAATTGATATCGAAGGTTTTGAATACCAAGCCCTTTTGGGAATGAGGAGTACCTTAGAGACCTATCATCCAACTTTATTAATTGAAATATTAGATCAAGGAGGGTCAACAAATCAAGATAATAAGTGCGACAATTTATTAAAGGAATTAGGTTACAAAAAGTATTTTATTGATGATGAAGGCGGACTTTCGGAAAGAGAAGTAAACAGAAATAGAATGAATTATATTTTCACTACAAAAAAAATTGAATTGGGTAAACTGAAGTAATTTATCTGATGATTTACTGCAGTGAAACTTATTGAATAAAATGAAAACTGAATTTTGTATAGTACCACACGGAAGTAAAGAATGGAAAAAAGCGGTGAAGCTCAGAGAAGAAATTCTGCGTAAACCTTTAGGTGCAATCTTTACCCTAGCTGAACTTGAAGTAGAGAAAAACCATATTTAAGTTATAGGAGTTTTACAAAACGAAATAATTGCAACAGCCGTTTTGGTGCCTGAAGGAAAAAGCATTAAAATGCAAAGAGTAGTTGTTTCTAATACTTTTCGGAATTTATCCATAGGATCCTTAATGATGGCATATTGCGATTCTTTTTGTTACAACGAGGGCTACGATTTAGTTTATTGCCATGCAAGAGATAGCACTGTTAATTTTTATCTTAATAACGAATATGTTGGAGAAGGTGATTACTTTAATGAAGATGGAATTCCACATTTAAAAATGAGTAAAAAGCTGGCAAACTAATTTCTTTATGCTTTTCAAGTTCTAATTCAATTGGATTTAACTAAGAAACTTTTATGGTATTAATTATTCATTCCATTTGGAAGTTACAAACTTTTAAAGAGCAATTTCTAGTTTTTAAGCCAACAATTAATTCCTTACTAGATTGATTAAATTTGGTCGGCTATAAGGCGGGTATAGGTAACATTACCTATATTGATTTGTTGGTAATCATAGTCTAACATATTGAACAGATAACATCCAATATCTAGATAAGAAGAAATGAAAAATCAATACAAGCGTATGCAAATAGGAGAAGGAAGGATTAGTGGGGCTATATCAATATTCCTTGGTTCTTTATCTGTAGCTGGTATTATCTGCTTTAAATTCCCAGAACAGTTAACAACACCAGAATTTCGTGAATTGTATACGGCCGATATGATGGAGAACCTGATGCTAGGTGTGATTATCGCCACGTTTCTTTTTGCTTTAATCAGCATTTTACTTAGTAAAAAAAGGACTAATGCGATTATTGGAATTGTCTTAGGAGTACTTGCTATTGCAGCTGGAGGATTCACAGTTGAAGGAAGGGCAGTGGAAAAAGTAAACTGGAGTATTGGTCTAGATTGGCTTCTTTTAGATTTATTCATTATGGCATTGATATTTGTGCCAATAGAGCTCGCTTTTCCAAAAAACAAGCTTCAATCCAAATTTCACGATGAATGGAGAACAGACCTTATATATTTCGGAATAAGTCATTTAGCTATTCAATTGTTTGGTGTTTTAACTAAAAAACCTGCTGTAGCATTTTTTGGTTGGATGAATCTAGAGCAAGTTCAAGATTGGGTTTCAAGTTTGCCTTTTGTCCTTGAATTGTTTTTGGCTTTACTAATTAGCGATATTTTTCAATATTGGGCACATAGGTTTTTCCATTCTCATCATTACCTATGGAGGTTTCACTCAATACACCACTCAACACAAAACATGGATTGGCTTGCAGGTTCACGCACTCATTTTATAGATATTTTCTTCACTCGTAGCATATCATATATCCCACTTTATATATTGGGGTTTTCTACCCTAACATTCAACGTATATATAGTGTTTATTGCTATTCATGCTGTTCTTATTCATGCTAATACAAGTATAAATTTTGCTTTCTTAAAGTACATCATAACTACACCGCAATACCACCATTGGCACCATTGTGAAGAACCTGAACACTATGGAAATAATTTTGCGGTTGTGTTTCCTTTCATAGATAAACTTTTTGGAACCTACTATCTCCCTGGTAAGGAATGGCCTAGAGGAACTGGATTGGTTGATGCCTCATTTCCGAAGGGATTTGTTAAACAACTTTTCTTCCCTTTTACGAAAAATCCTTTCAAAAATGACTTATTACCAGAGGAAAAGAGTAAACGATAAATAAAACCACAATTACCAACAAGTTATAAAAGGCATTAAAACGACCTTTTATACAAAACGTTCCAAAATCAATTATTGTACTTGTCCCTCTTCGCTGTTCTAAACTCTCCGGGAGAACAGTTTTCTAGTTTTTTGAACCAACGATTAAAGTATGCGTTATCCTGGAAATTAAGTAAATAAGCTACTTCTTTGATTGATTTGTTGGAGTGCAATAACCAGCGTTTTGCTTCTAATAAGAGTCGTGCGGCAATTAATTCACTTGGGGTTTTTCCATGAATTTCTTTGGTAGCATGGTTCAATTTTGAATCACTTGTTTTTAACTTTTCACAATAAAAACTCACCCGGTTTTCTTGCAAATAATTCTCTTGTAGCAGTGTGCTAAACATATCGCACAATTGCTTCTCTGGGGAAGTTACTTCGGTAGAAGAATAATCATACAACCTGTGGCACTTTACCAAAATCAAGTTGAGGTAATTTCGAATCATGTTTTCATATCCACTCGATTTTTGTTCGTCTTCATTTTTAATAAAATTGACGAATTGTAGTAAGAAATCAAATTCCTGTTCTGTAGGTTGTATCAATGGTTTTGCCACTTTATTATTCAAAAATGGTATTCGTTGTAGCATTTCTTTGTCGCTGAGTTCACTCAAGAAAAACTCTGAGGAAAACTTGAGTACCCAGCCATGTGTGTCGGGCGCTCTATGCATGTAATGGATTTGACCAGGCGAAAGCAAATGAATTTGCTTCGGAGCAATTTCTAATTCGTTAAAGTCAATCATGTGAAGTCCAGCACCTTTTTCGAAAAAGAAGATTTCGTAATAGTTATGGCGGTGTGGAGCACGTGGATTATAACCTGCCTTAGATTCAATCATTTCCAATTTAAAGGGTAAATCACCAATATTGGTTCTCTGAAGTTTGAATTCGGGAATAGTATTCTCCATGTATCAATTGTAACGACTATTGTTAAAGCCAAGTTGGTTCATCTACATTTAAAGCAACACATTTTAAAAGATTTAATCTATTGTTTGGTCAACACATTGGCATCTGTGTGCTCAAATGTTTTGCCGTAAATCTCCAACATGGTCGTTTGAGAATAAATAATTTGCCCATTTCCAATGGAAAATCGTTGTTTAAAAGAAGTGGTAAGGGCATTTTTTTTCATAAACTGAGATTGACCCAGTCCCCAATTTTCATCTTCCAAACTTGCAGCAACCTCAAAAATTACATTTCCTCTTTTGTCTTTTTCTCCGTCATGACTTCCACCAGCCAAAACACATAAACCACGAGGAATAGTAAAGGAATGCATAATCGTTTTTTCTCTCGGGTCCCAAAGCCAATATCCGGTTTGATTGTGAAATACCTTGTCGTTTTCTTTTCGTTGTACAATTAAATGATAATGAACAATAGTCAATACTTGCGAATCTGCATTGTCGACTGTTTCTGAAGGGGTAAAAGTGATTGTTTCGTAATAAGGGCTTTTAGCGGTATGGTCTGGCTCAGGTGCAACGTCCATTCCTTTGTCTCCTTTCCATACACCAACCAAATCAGTTAATGGTCCATAATCAACTACTTCCTTTTCGCTCATTCTATCCATATTTTTCTGTAATTTTTAATGAAGTGAAAATTAAGTGATTTCAACGGATTAGTTCAATGTATTGGTTTAATTCAGGTTAATAAAGCTTAGAAAAAATAAAGGATCGGTTGGCTAATATTAACCTAATTTTGATTTTTAAATGCCATCTAAAATTCACGAAATATTAAAAAAATATTGGGGCTTTTCCTCTTTTCGTCCTTTACAAGAGGATATAATTCAGGCGGCCTTAGATAAAAAAGATGCATTGGCTCTGTTGCCCACGGGCGGAGGGAAATCCATTTGTTTTCAGGTGCCCGCTATTGTAAATGAAGGCATGTGCATAGTAGTGTCTCCTCTCATTGCCTTAATGAAAGACCAGGTGGCCAATCTTCAGTCAAGAAATATTGCCGCCATGGCAATTACTTCCAACATGCGGAAAAGAGAAATTGATATTGCCTTAGACAATTGTGTTTTTGGTCAATACAAATTTCTTTATGTTTCTCCTGAACGTCTACAAACCGAAATGTTTTTAGCACGAGTGGCTAAAATGAATGTGAATCTATTGGCTATTGATGAATCGCATTGTATTTCGCAATGGGGTTACGATTTTAGGCCTGCTTATCTGAATATAGCT
>ENA-UOXV01005427-UOXV01005427.1-marine-metagenome-genome-assembly--contig:-NODE-5427-length-13986-cov-6.024980_pt1 | contig 13986 bp, 17 predicted proteins | sample MGYA00238165_ERZ766961 | MGnify/ENA primary metagenome ERZ766961 (study PRJEB28924, sample SAMN03173240) | marine metagenome | biome: Marine; feature: Water; material: Subsurface seawater | place: North... | reverse complement strand
TGGCGCGACCTTCGCCCCCGCCCGCTTTGTAGAATGCTTCGAGCCCAGCAAAGGGGCCGCTGGTGAGCAGGAGGCGCTCCCCTTTTTTAAATAACTCTTCTGGCGCCACTTGCTGTTCTTGGACAAGCAGCTGCTCAATTAAACCTGATTCAACTTTCGCGGGCACCCCCCCAAAGCTAACAAAATGACTCACACCTGGCGTTGAACGTATGCTTACCCACACTATGTCGCTGCGGCTGCCTGCTTGGATAAAAATGTATCGGGCAAACATAACCTCAGACTTCATGACGACCTTGCCGCTAAGGATTTTTTCTACCGACAGCATTGGGCAATAGACCTTGTAACCCTGTTGCTTAAGATTGTTTTGGGCGCGTATTTCTTGTCGCGGCTTAGTTTGAATCAGATACCAGCGGCTTTCATCCATGAGTTTGTCTTTAGTTTAATCTGAGACCTCATTATATCAGTTATGTTTTCGATCACATGCCCGCATAAAAAAATTATTATTAATTATAATTTGTTTATGCTACTCTAAATTATGTTCAGTATTGAACAAAATGCAAATGCACTGACTAATTTTTTTATGTGTAAGCTGCCTACGTTAAAATAACTAGGCACTGCGGTAGCCTGCCTGCGATGTGTATTGTTTTGTGGGTAGTTTTAAAGCTGAGGTCAATTATTTTAAGTAAGACTAAATTACAAAAAGACATTCACTACCGCGTCCTCGCGATGGTGGAAGCCAATCCTACTATCACTCAACGCGCATTAGCAGTAGCCTTAGGCGTGAGCCTGGGCCGCGTCAACTACGGCCTGCGAGCCTTGATTGAGAGGGGCCTCATCAAAGTGGATAATTTTAAAAAGAGCGAGACCAAGTTAGCCTACGCGTATCTCTTGACTCCGAGGGGTGTGACAGAGAAGTCGGTGCTCACCAAGGCATTTTTAGTGCGTAAGATGCAGGAGTTTGATGCCCTAAAGAAGGAGATTGAGGCGTTGAAGCTAAATATGGGTGACACCGATCGCTTAAAAAGCGATAACGGCCATTAGCGTGCAATCGCTAGATCGTTATGGTGCAATGAGTTTAGACAATAATTCGGTTATAACTCAGAGCGAGTTCACTCATGACCTAGACATAATTTTAGATCTTATCAACCTCGGCCTAAATGCACCTATATACTTGGATTATGTCAAGTTTGGTAACTTAAACGAGGCAAATACAAGTCAAGGCACGTGTACTTGCAAACTCATTAAAAAAAAGACTTTGATCACAAAATATATTCATGTCAAGAAAGATAGTTGAGTCAGAGGTGTCGCGCCATGAGATTGCATCTATTGAATAGTTAGGATGGTAAGTTAGTATGCACAATAAAAAACGAGAACTGATTATCGAAGCTGGTCATTCGAAGCTTCATTATTGGCGTGATTTATGGCTCTATCGAGAACTTTTTTATTTCTTAGCCTGGCGAGATATTTTAGTCAAATATAAACAAACTGTCGTTGGTTTGTTATGGGCACTATTAGCGCCTTTACTAACAATGATAATATTCACAATAGTTTTTAGTTATGTAGCAAAACTCCCTTCGGGAGGAGCTCCCTATAGTATATTAGTTTTTACAGCGCTGTTGCCCTGGATTTTTTTTGCAACCTCAATTACGGGAGCTGGAGAAAGTTTAATTACTAATTCAAGTATGATTTCTAAGGTGTACTTCCCTAGATTAATTGTCCCCTCGAGCGCAGTTATCGTTTGTTTTGTAGATTTTATTATTTCTGGATTTGTGTTGGTAGCCCTTATGTTATGGCTAGGATATTTGCCAACATATCGCATCTTATTTTTACCGCTATTTATTTTTATGGTGTTCTTAACATCGATTGGTATTGGGCTTTGGTTGTCAGCGTTAAACGTAAAGTATCGCGATTTTAGGGTTATTACTCCATCTATTGTGCAGTTTGGACTTTTCATATCTCCGGTAGGATACTCAAGCAGCATGATTCCTGAGCAATGGAGATTGCTTTACTCTCTTAATCCAATGGTTGGAGTAATTGATGGTTTTCGATGGTCAATCTTGCAAGACTCAGAATCACTTTATTTGCCCGGTTTTATGGTCTCGCTATCAGTCACCTTGTTGGTACTCATTACAGGTATTTCTTATTTCCGTAAAACGGAAAAAACTTTTGCGGATGTAATATAATGTCTTCAGTGATAAAAGTCGAAAATCTCTCTAAAAAATATGTGATCAGTCATCAAAAGCAGGAGCGCTACACAGCGCTTAGAGATGTAATTACAAGCGGTGCTAAGGAAATTCTTGGTAATTTATATGGAAAAAAACAACCACTAAAATCAATAGAGAAAGAAGATTTTTGGGCGCTTAAAGATATAAATTTTGAGATACAACAGGGTGATCGGGTAGGCATTATCGGGCGTAATGGCGCGGGTAAAACTACACTTTTAAAGATTTTGAGTCGGATTACAGAGCCAACCTCTGGAAAAATTTCCATTAAAGGCCGTGTTGCAAGTCTTTTAGAGGTCGGCACAGGCTTCCATCCCGAGCTCACTGGACGCGAAAATATTTACTTGAATGGTGCAATTTCCGGTATGAGTCGTGCAGAAATAAAAAGTCGGTTCGATGAAATAGTTGCTTTTGCAGAAGTTGAGCGCTTTCTTGATACGCCCGTTAAAAGATATTCTAGTGGTATGTATGTCAGGCTCGCTTTTTCTGTTTCTGCTCACCTTGAATCTGAAGTGTTAATAGTTGACGAGGTTTTGGCTGTAGGAGATGCGCAATTTCAGAAAAAATGTTTAGGTAAGATGGAGCAAGTCGGAGACCAAGGCAGAACTGTTCTGTTTGTGAGTCATAACCTGGGATCAATTAGAGCGCTTTGTACTTCAGCAGTTTTATTAGATAACGGCGCGGTAGATTTACAAGGTGAACTAGGTATGGTCATCAGTAAATACACATCCAGCAACAATTCGATGAATCATGTTTTTAACCCTGTTAATCAAGTCATCATTAGAAACGAATCAGCCATCGTAAATAAAGTTGAGGTTTTGGACAGATTTAATAAAAAAATAGAATTAATTGACACTGATACAAGTTTTAATGTGGTTATTAGTTTTGAAACCCTGCGTGATGATGTTTCTGTTGGCTTTAATTTAATTGTTTACGATGGTGAAAATAATATTGTTTTTGGCTCACTAAATAACCATGAACCTTTATGGTATGGTAAACCAATGATGAAAGGAAGTTATAAAAGTACTTGTCAAATAACAGGCGGTTTTTTTAACAATGGTATGTATCGAATTAAGATTGTTCTTTTGGGTAAGGGGTTTTCAGATCCTATAATTAGTGATGAATTGTTAAATATACAAATAGAAGATGGTGTGCTTGTAAGAGGGGATTATTATGGGGTTTATGGTGGAAACACTCGGCCTTTATTTGAATGGACTACGGAGAAAGGATAAATATTATATGTATATAAATAAATTAAAAAATTTTTTATTGGCCAGCTTCAAGCCAACAGGCACTAGTTCCAAACTAAGTGATTTACATAAAAAGCTTTATAACGAAGGTGAGCGACTTATCCCAGGCATTAGTCATGACATGCTCGAAGTTATAAGACATAAATCTTCTTATGACTTCTTCAGGTCTATTATCGATGATGATATTGCAACCGATCATCAATTAAGTGCGCAGGAAAGTTTGACCATCACAGATTTTGGTTTTGGTGTTGGCCACGGTTGCTACTCGTTATCAAGGATAAGAAGGTCTGAGATACTAGGCCTAGATGTATCTGAAGATTGTAAGAGCTATGCTGAGGAGAATTATTCTGCTAACAATGTCCGCTACCGAGCTGTTGATTTGGTTGACTATGTTCAAGATATGCCTGAATTTGATTACGTTGTTTCCAGGGGTGTTTTGGAGCATATTCCAAATGGTCTCAATCTTGCATACTCTACAAAATGGACAAAACGCTTGATTTTTGATGTTCCTTATAATGAGCAGTCAGGCCCAAATGAGCATCATGTTTTGACTGGTATTATTGAGGAAGATTTTTCTGAGTTTGAAAATGTTGAATTTTTTTATCAGGACCTAAAAGGTATTATTTATGATGTAAAAAATAAACCTGAAAGCCCTAACATGATAATTTGTGTTTGTAGTAAACCTCATATGAAATCAGTAGGAAACAAGAACTTTAGATTTCCATTTCCTGTCTGGAAACTCTAATTACATATGGTTAAAAGAGAACATATGAATATTACATGGGTGCCGAGAGAAGAACTTTTAATTAAGGGAACTGAAGCAATTAGACACGCTGATGTTGTGTTAGACATTGGTTGTGGGATTATGCCACAGAGATATGTAATCCCAAATATTCATATCTGCTGTGAACCCTACGAAGAGTATGTTGAGCATTTAACTAAAAAAATAAAATCTCCAGAGAATAAAGGGGCAGATTACCTTGTATTTAAAATGGGTTGGCAAGATGTAGTAAAGTACTTTCCTGAAAATTCAGTAGATACAATCTTTTTGATAGATGTGATTGAGCATTTAGAAAAAGAAGAATCCAGAAATCTGCTTTTAGCAACGCAAAAGATAGCAAGATCTCAGGTTATAGTATTTACTCCTTGGGGTTTTATGCCACAACATCACAGTGATGGAAAGGATGCCTGGGGTTTGGATGGAGCAATTTGGCAAGAACATTTATCGGGCTGGCTTCCAGAAGATTTTGATGGAGATGGTTGGGAATTTATTGCATCAAAAGATTTTCATTTGAATGACAATTTGAATAAATCGGTAAAAAAACCATACGGGGCATTTTGGGCAATAAAGACAAATTCTGAGGAAAAAGGAATCTCGCTTATTAAGTCTAAAATAATTGCAAAGTATCGACATACTTTGAGAAGAATTAGAGTTCGGCTTTCAAGACTTGAATTGAAGGTTAAACAGAAGTTTAGGTGAAAATTGTATATCCCAAAGTTTCTATTGTTATACCTGTTTACAATGGAGTAAATTTTCTTTCTGAAGCAATTGAAAGTGCAATTAGTCAGTCATACCAAAACATTGAGATAATTGTTGTAAATGATGGCTCTAACGATTCCGGGAGAACTGAAAGAGTAGCTTTGTCCTATGGGGAAAAAATAAGATATTTTTATAAGAAAAATGGTGGTGTTGCAAGCGCTTTAAATCTAGCAATTAAAAAAATGAAGGGAGAATATTTTTCGTGGTTAAGTCATGATGACATTTACTACCCGGACAAAGTAGAGTCTCAGGTTCAAGCACTAATTGATTTGAAAAATCCGAAAATCATTTTATATGGTGATTGTGCTTTATTCTCAAGTAATGCAAATAATCTCATTGAAAAAAAGCTTCCTATTATCACGGCTAAACAATTTAGATATTTTTTAACTGTAGAAAATATCCTTCATGGGTGTACGTTACTAGTCCCAAAGAGTGCTTTCATCGAGTGCGGGGCATTTAACGAAAAGCTACGAACAACTCAAGATTATGATTTATGGTTTAGATTGGCTAAAAATTACCAGTTTATACATAACTCTAAATTACTAGTAAAAGCACGACAACATCCAGAACAGGGAAGTATAAAAAATAGCCAAATAGCCTTAGCTGAATGTGATAATTTATTGACTGGTTTTGTAAAATCTTTATCACATAATGAAATATTGGAATCTACTAATAGCTCTATTTGTTTATCTTACGCAAGAATTTCAGCTAACATGCAATGTCGCGGATTTCGTAATGCTGCAAAATGTGCATTAAAACTTTCCTACAAAAGTCTTAACCAAGCATCTACCTGGGATATTTTTAAAACAATATTTTTAGTACTCAGGGTTAAGTATGTATATGTTTTAATTTTCATATTACACAAAGTGTTATTTTTATTGAAATCGAAGGTGAAGAAATGCTTAGAATGATTAAAAGTTTTTTTAGAAATAAAAATCTAAATAAAAACAAAAATCTTAAGGATAAATTCTCAAAAATTTATTTCCAAAATATATTTGGGGGTAAAGACTCCCGTTCAGGGGGGGGGTCTAATATGGAACAAACATTAGAAATCCGTAACAAGCTGCCAAAATTGATTAAAGAGTTTGGAATTAAATCATTCATTGATGCGCCTTGCGGAGATTTTTTCTGGATGAGAGAAACAAAATTAGGAGTCAAACGATATATTGGTATCGATATTGTTGAAAGCCTAATACAAAGCAACCAATATAAATTCGGAGACTCAGTTAATAGCTTTGTATGCATGAATTTAATTGATGAAAATGTACCTAAAGCTGACTTAGTATTTTGTCGTGATTGCTTGGTGCATCTAACTTATGAAGATATTCAAAAAGTCATTTTAAACTTTAAGATAAGTGGCGCAAAGTACATACTAACTACAACTTTCTCTGACAGAGATGCCAACGTCGATTTAATTGGAAATGATATTTGGAGGCCACTAAATTTAGAGAGGTCTCCATTTAACTTTCCTACACCTCTTAAAATTATCAATGAGAAATGTACTGAGGGAAGCAATCAATTTACAGATAAATCTCTTGGGCTTTGGCGGTTAGCTGACATTAAAACTTCATGGTAAATTGACAGGTGTAAAAATGATAAATTCAGATCAATAAAGAATTTAAAAGCTTTAATTTTATGATTCGTATAAAAAAATACTCCGTTAAATGCAATTATTTATCTGCCGCTATTGAAGCGCAAGCTCATATAAGGTTTCTCAATTTGTTGGATTTTAATTAATTGCGTGTATCCATAATAACGCCTACATATAATCGGTCAAAATTGTTATCCGAAACTATAGACAGTATTCTTAATCAAAACTATCCAGACCTTGAATATATAGTAATTGATGATGGATCTATAGACGATACTCAAAATTTACTATCCAAAAATTCGGAGCGTATTAAAACTCACCGACTCAGAAGTATGGGTGAGACTGCTTCTGTTATCAAGGGATTTTCAATGGTAACTGGTGAAATTGTTTGTGTCGTAAGTTCAGATGATCCATTATTACCAGGTTCAATTCAACAAGTTGTTGAAAGGTTTAAAAAATTTCCTGAAGCAGTCGCTGTTTATCCAAACTGGTATGAAATTGGCCCAAATAGTGAGCAGCTTCGTGAAGTATATCTTCCGGATTATAATATCAACAATATGATAAAAACTTATAGTTGGGGGCTTGGGCCAGGTACTTTTTTTCGAAGAAGTGTAATTGATCAAGTTGGAGGCCGGGATCCAGAAAGAGTCTATTGTGGAGATATGGAATTTTGGGCAAAAGTGGCGATTATAGGTAAATTAGTTCATATACCAGCTATGCTTGCAACCCACAGAAAACACTCGGACTCAGCTTCAGTTAACCAACTAGGTAAAATGTTTGCTGCAGAGTGGGTTGATACTTGGAAGAGTATATTAAATTTGCCTAATTTACCTTTGAAACTAAAAAAAAGGAAGTTTTGGACTCTTGCAATCGTTCATTTAATTGCTGCGAGAAGTTATTGTGGTAAAGACTATATTTTTTCAATTTTATTGATTATTCATAGCATACCATATGCATTATTAGGCTCAATTTCAATAACAAAACAATGGTTTTATAGATTTTTGACGAAATAAATATGAAAAAAAGAATTTTATTAGTTGCAATGGCTCAAAGCATTCATGTTGTTCGTTGGATTAGCCAATTTCAAAATGAAGACGTTGAAATTCACTTATTTTCGAGTGGTGGATGGAAACTTCACTCTGAATTAAAAGGAGTAATTTTTCATTTCCCTCTTTCCCCATTTGCCATAAGCGTAACCAACAATAAACCAAATAAGTTTAAACTACTTTTGCAAAGAGTATATAGGGTTTTGGATTTTTTTCGGCGACGATTGCTGGAGCGGTTTTCCCCATATTTTTTATCAAAACGATTAATTAATGTTATTCATAAGGTAAATCCGGACTTTGTTCATTCGCTTGAAATTCAAGCAGCTGGATATTTGGTATTGGATGCAAAAAGACAATTTAATGGTAATTTTCCGCCATGGCTTGTTACAAACTGGGGAAGCGATATATATCTTTTTGGACGATTGCAAGAACATAATGAAAGGCTAAGGGATGTCCTTGCTAATTGTAATTACTACTCATGTGAGTGTGAGCGTGATATAAATCTTGCAAAAAAGTTTGGTTTCAACGGTCAGGTGATGCCAGTATTCACTAATACTGGAGGTTTTGACTTAAGTAAGCTTATTATTGAAAGAGCAAAGGTCCCAACATCATCCCGTAAAGTAATTTTGCTTAAGGGTTATCAAAATTGGGCAGGAAGGGCGTTAGTTGGTTTAAGAGCGCTCGAGCGATGCATAGATCTGCTAGGGGGATATGAAATATATATTTATTCTGCAAGCCCTGACTTAGAATTGGCAGCTAAGTTATTTGAAGAAGCTCATGGAGTTTCAATTAAGATCATTCCAGATAATACTTCACATAAAGATATGCTTTCTCTTCATGCAAATGCAAGGGTATCAATAGGTTTGAGTATTAGTGATGGGGTTAGCACTTCATTTCTTGAAGCAATAGTAATGGGATCATTCCCTATACAATCTTGCACTGCTTGTGCAAATGAATGGATTGAGCATGGTGTCGGAGGTATGATAGTGCCTCCTGAAGATCCTGATATAGTTGAAATAAATATACGAAAAGCATTAACTGATGACAAGCTTGTTGATAAAGCTGCAGAATATAATTGGAAGGTTATAGAACAAAAACTTTGTAAAGAAATGGTAAGAATTAATGCTGTAAGTATTTACCAAAGCATCTTTAATGAAACTTAATACACTTTATAAGTTGAATTATAAAGTCTAGAAAAGAGAATTTTAGCTATGGAATCCAAAGCAAAAAGCTTTGCGCATCTTATTGTAGCTAGACATCATTTAATAGCAGGGCGATATGTTTTGATGTTAAGTGCAATAAAAAAAGCTTGGGGGATCCATCCGTATTCTTTCAATTTTTTCGCTACGAATGATTCAGCTGTTAAGAAATGGTATAGTTTTCAGGATAAGACGTCTAATATCGGAAATAAAAAACTAAGGTATATTAAATTAAATGAATGACCCAATTTCAAAGCGATACCAGGAAAGTAATTACTTAGAACAAAATCCTCACTGGGATATAGAGGATAGCCCTTGGAAAGCTTCTAAGGTTATGGATCTTTTAAGAAGGCATAATATAAACCCAAAGACAATATGTGAGGTTGGCTGCGGTGCAGGCGGAGTTCTTGGGGAGTTAAGCAAGGAATTAATTAATACCAAATTTATAAATTAATCTTGTTAATTATTTTTAGCGTGATAATCGTTTTTGTTCTGTTGAAGAAAGATGAGCTGTTAAACTTAAAGTATAGATTCTTATGCTAAAGAGGTTTACTGGTATAGTAGATTTTGTATTAATTGTTAATAAAAATGACCAAGGACTGTAAGGATGGAAGTTTAAAATAATGAGCTTAACTAACAATATAAATACATCGTTTTGGAGTGTAGGCTAAATGTCTAAACTAGCCATTGATGGTGGATTTCCTGTGCGAACAAACATGCTCCCATATGCACGACAATGCATTGATGATGATGACCGCCGAGCTGTAGAGGCTGTACTAAAAAGCGACTGGCTGACTACTGGACCCAAAGTAAAAGAATTTGAAGCTGCAACTGCTGCCTATACGGGCGCTGTCGAAGGTGTGGCTGTGAATACAGGAACTGCGGCTCTACATGCCGCCGTGTGGGCAGCAAAGATTGGACCTGGAGACGAGGTAATCGTACCCGCAATTTCTTTTGTAGCAAGCTCCAACTGCGTGTTATACGTAGGGGGAACGCCAGTATTCGCTGATCTTTCACCAGACACACTAAACATAGACCCGGAAGAAGTGGCAAGGAAAATAACCTCCCGTACCAAAGCAATAATAATTGTAGATTTTACTGGTCATCCTTGTGATCATGATGCACTTCGCAATCTTGCAGACTTACATGGACTAATCATCATTGAGGATGCAGCACACTCGCTGGGCGCCATTTATAAAGGAAGAAAAGTAGGTACGCTCCAAGATATTACTGCATTGAGTTTTCACCCTGTTAAGCATGTGACTACGGGAGAGGGAGGTATGGTACTTACGGATAATCCAGACATCGCTAAACGTGTGCGTTCTTTCCGTCACCACGGCATTGATGTGGATCTACACGCTCGTGAGAAAACTAACTCTTGGGAGTATGATATTGTTGACCTTGGCTTTAATTATCGGCTTCCAGATATTAACTGTGCCCTTGGTATCAGTCAGCTTACCAAATCAGATGGTTGGCTGGAGCGAAGGCGGTCAATTGCGGCAGCCTACCATAATGCGATGTATGAACTGCCAATGCTCGAGCTACCTACGCAGCGCGCTGACTGTATTTCTTCCTGGCACCTTTATGTTGTACGCCTTAATCTGGAGACAATCACAGTTTCTCGCGCACAAGTGTTTGAGGCTTTACGAGCAGAAAATATCGGCGTCAACGTTCACTATATACCCATTCCGTGGATGAGCTACTACGCTAGACTTGGTTATACGCGCGGCCAGTGGCCAGTTGCTGAGCAAGAGTATAATCGGGTACTTAGCCTGCCTATGTATCCAAGTATGACCGACTCAGATGTTGGAGATGTGATAGCGGCCATTAAAAAAGTTTGGGATGCTTACAGCTGCTAGTTGGTTTTTCAGGTACGTTTATTTCATGATCTGTATAGGTATGTTGTGATAAAAGTTCGATTGGCGGGTCCCGATGATGCAATTGATATTTTAGATTGGAGGAACGACTCTCAAACAAGAATCATGTCATGGAATAATGATATAATTGATAAAAAAACGCATATTGAGTGGTTTAATGATTCAATTGAAAATCGAAAACGAATTCTGCTTATAGCTGAACTTGAAGAAATGAAAGTAGGTATGATCCGGTTTGATTTACTCCCTAAAATCGTAAAGGTATGGAGAGTTAGTATTATTGTGGCTCCTGAGTCACGCAACCAGGGGTTAGGCGCGAATTTGCTTACACAAGCAATAGTATATTTTGGATCAAAGTTTCCAGGGGCTTCTGTATTAGCGGAAGTGAAGGCCAGCAATACTGCTAGCCACTCAATATTTGAAAGGGTCGGATTCTCAAAAATAGAGTTTAGTGAAGAAAAAAATGTATATTTACTTGAGCTTTAAGTGTGGATCAATATAGTAAAAAATTATAACTAGGGGAAGTAAGTGGTAAAAAAGAAAAATTCTCACTGCCCAATATGTGACACAGACTCAGTTAATACTGTGGTTTATACTGTTCAAGGTTATCCAATTAGTCAATGCGCAGAATGCGCTGTTGGCAGGGCGAATGTCGAAAATTTTAATCCCTATAGCTATTATGACAACGGCTATTTCACGGGAAAGTATGAACACTCCTATACGGATTATATTGGTAGTAAAGAGGTTCTTAATCAAGAATTCGCTAAAACGGTAGAATTTATTCGCGCTACCGGGCCTCGTCAAGGTAAATTGCTGGAGGTGGGCTGTGCCTATGGACTATTTTTACTGCAGGCCAAACAGCACTATGATGTCTACGGTGTTGAGCCAGTTGAAGAGGCTTTTACCTATTGCCAATTTAGCGGTTTAACCAATGTCAAGCATGGAATGTTGACTAAGGATGATTTCGAAAAAATCGGTACATTAGATGTTGCAGTTATGCTTGATGTAATCGAGCATATCGACAACGTTACTGAAACTATTGAAATGATTGCTAAGAATTTGCGCCCTGGAGGCAGTTTGATAATTACTACAGGTGATTGGAGCTCTTTGGTTGCAAGGATCACAGGTAAAAGGTGGCGATTGATGGCCCCCCCTCTGCATCTCTGGTATTTCACGCCAGATAGTTTGAAGAAATTAGGCCAACGTTTTGGTCTTAAACTTATATCGAATACCTACCCTTGGAAAATCGTCCCGCTTGAGCTTATTTTGCAACAAGCTCTTACGATGTTGGGTATCAATGTGAAAGTGTCACTACCTAAGATATTTAAGACTTTAGGTATTCCAGTCAGTCTGAACGATGCTATGCGTATGACTTTTCGAAAAGTTGCATAATTTTTACTCAGTAGTTATATGGATCGAAATTGTGAAATGTTTTAATAGAGAAGACGCATAACATGAAAATACTAATCATTATTCCATCGCATAATGAGGAGAAAAGCTTGCCAAAACTTTTGAAAGAAGTTCGTGAAACAGGTGTGGATGCAATAGTCGTAAATGATGCTTCCTATGATGGAACTGAACAGGTGGCTAAGGCTGCCAATTTTCCTGTACTATCTTTACCAGTGAATCTTGGCATCGGCGGCGGAGTCCAGGCGGGATTTTTGTATGCCTTTCGAAATGGCTATGATATTGTCGTTCAGGTAGACGGCGATGGTCAACATGACCCCAGTCAACTTGATTCTGTTGTTTCTCCTATTATTGCAGGTGAGGCAGATTGTGTTATCGGCTCCCGTTATTTGCCAGACGCGCCTGATAGAGAATATAAAACTCCGTTTTCCAGACGTCTAGGTATGTATTTTTCTACGGGGATTCTTTACCTCACTTCCGGTTTACGTATCAATGATACGACTTCTGGATTCAGGGCTCTTAACCGTGCTGCATTCGGCTTTTTTGCTACCGAATACCCTGTTGACCATCCTGAAGCCGAGGCATTACTCATGCTTCATCAGGTGGGATTCCGCGTGATTGAAAGACCTGTCAAGATGCGTTGCCGTGACGGAGGGCAATCTTTGTTCACTTTCTTCAGAGCCTTGCTTTATCCATTAAGAGTGATTGTTGGGTTTATGGGGATACTTTATAAGTCAAACAAGAGGGCAGACTAATGATTACCGTACAAAGTATTTGCTTAAGCCTACTTGCTATACTTGGACTATATACGCTTTGGCTGATGCGGACAGGCCGTCTTGATGCACATGTTACCGTACGTTGGTTATTGGCCGAAGGAGCAGCATTCTTGTCGGTGTTGTTGTGGCAGGTGCTGCCTGTTTTTGGTTTTACTTCTACTTTGGGCGACCGGGAGTTGTTGATGGTTTTAGCAGTAGTTTTTTTTGCGCTTATTGCATTCCTAATGCTTGACTGCCTTGTGCGCATATCGACTCATACCCATCAGGTAAAACTGCTAACTCAGGAGTTGGCATTGCTAAGGGAGCAAGTTGAGTTCTCGAAAAATAATCTCTCTAAATGATAGCTGCATGAAACTGTTGAAATGTTCAGTTCCAAAACAATAAGAAGCTTAAAAATTGAAGACAAATTATAAGTCATCAGGCGGTCATGTTATTGGCATTATTACTAGTATTGCTGCCTTAGTATGGCTTGCACAGATTTATGATGTTAAGGATTTAACAGGATCTCTTGGCTCAGCAAACTATTGGTATCTTTTGTTGGCCGTATGTATTTCTATTGTGGACTACCTGTTAAGGTCACTTCGCTGGGGGGTTCTTTTTCTGGATTATAAACCTGGCAAGGTTAGTAATCTTTTTCGCGCTTTGATGCAGGGATACTTATTTAATATACTATTGCCTGCGCGTGCTGGTGAACTGATAAGAGCGCATCGGCTCAGTAAAGACGAAGGGATTCCGTTGGGAACCGTAATCAGTACTCTTGTAGTTGAGCGCGTCGGAGATATGATTTTTTTAATCATACTGCTTATTGCTTTTTTTTTGCTTTACCCAGATTTTCCAGAATGGGTTAATTATGCCGGGTCATTACTGGTGCTAATCACGATCATAGCAACGGTTGCACTTACTGCAGTCCACTTTCATGGACACAGACTTAAACCATCAATAATTAAACTGTTGAAGCGCTTTTTGTCGGAAGGGTTAACCTCAAAGCTAGAGGGGTCAGGCAAAATCTTCGTTGAAGGGTTATCAGGGCTCTTTAGAGCGAAAAGCATTTTCATGTTTTTGGCTATTACTGTGATTCTTT
>ENA-UOXV01005422-UOXV01005422.1-marine-metagenome-genome-assembly--contig:-NODE-5422-length-14002-cov-9.429842_pt1 | contig 14002 bp, 6 predicted proteins | sample MGYA00238165_ERZ766961 | MGnify/ENA primary metagenome ERZ766961 (study PRJEB28924, sample SAMN03173240) | marine metagenome | biome: Marine; feature: Water; material: Subsurface seawater | place: North... | reverse complement strand
TTCTTTGCCTGTTTATGAGTGTAATTTGTGATAGTATACATATATTTATACTATAATATAATATAATATAATATAATATAATATAATATAATATACTATACAGAATATTAACTATGTCAATATATGTTTTCGGATACGGGTCACTCATAAATATGGAAAAAAATACAGAATTAAATAATAGTATACATAAAAAAATATGCCCGGTTACAGTAAAAGGATTAAAACGTTCATTAAATGTAAATGGTAAAAACCATAGAGTATTTGGTGTAAAAGATGTTAAAACTGCTTTATGTAATGGTCTTTTATTTAAGGTAACAGACAAAGAATTATATAATTTAATTGAAAGAGAGAAATTATACACAATGAAACCATTAGAAAAATCCAGAATACTTTTTAATTATACCAAATGCGTTACATTTAAACCGAATGATAAACTTGTATGTTTTTATCCAATGGAAGGGTATATATTAACAAGGAATAATTTAAATACAAAACCAATAAATAAAAATTATTTACAAATTTGTATTGATGGGTTATATAAAATAAATAAACAGTTTTTAGATGATTTTGTTAAAACGACTGTTATATAATGTGGATCCTATGATAAAATATTGCATAAATATATACAATTCGATATTATGAAGATTAATTTTTGTGGATATGCCATAATTATTTTGATATTATATATTTCTTTGAAAATGTATCAAGAGTCTGATGTGTTTAATTTAAAATGTATCATTTCAGATGTAGATGGAAAAAAATATTGTGTGAGAGAACGAAATAAATTAGAATTAGCGGCAGATCGTTTAGCAACAGTAAATGTTAAAATGCAAAAATTAGTTGATCATTGTTATGATAAATATCCTACGCGTGAAAATATTAAGCGATTAAAAGATGGATTTAATCCTAAAAAAATAATGGAAACACTGCCTACAAGTGAATATACCGCATATAGTCAAAATAAAGGAGAGAAACTTGCATTTTGTTTAAATACTGAGAAAAAAGGTAATATGTTAATTGATCCTAATACGTTGATGTTTGTTGCAACGCACGAATTATCTCATATTGCAACAAAAAGCATTGGTCATAAGGAAGAATTTTGGAATAATTTTAAATTTTTATTAAATGAAGCAAAAAAAATAGGAGTATATGACCCAGTTGATTATAAAAAAAAACCCCAAAGGTATTGTGGTACAAATATATCAGACAATCCATATTTTGATTTATAAAAAAATAATATTAACATTGGATTGTATTAATATTATAAAGTAGGTTATTAATTAATTATTTTTTCAAACACAATATAATTCACATTGCACATATATTCAATATTATATGTTTCATTTCGTGAAATTTCTTTCCATTTTATAGAATCCAATATAGGAAAATATGTATCACATTCAAAATCTCTATCAATATACGTAATATAACATTTATCTATTAAATCCATTTCAATAAATTGTGTATAAACTTGACCTCCTCCAATAATCCAAATATCTTCATAAGTATTATTAATTGTATAATGTTTTATTTCATCAACTGTATTAAATACTTTTAATACATTTTTAAAATTATTTTTAGGTATATCATTAGATGTTTTTTTATATGATAAAATAAAATTATCACGATCATTCAAACCATAACTTTTTTTATTTTCATTAATTATACTTTGCCATGTATTATTCCCCATAACAATTGCATTATTTCCATCACCTTTTGTTAAATTTGAAAAATATTTTAAATCATCTTTAATATGCCAAGGTAATTTACCATTATTTCCAATACCATTATTACGACACATTGCAACAATTATATTAAATTTATTCATTATTAAATGTATATATATATCTTAATTTATATTGTTTATATTAAAACATAATATTCAAATATACATAAAAATATATATTTATGTATATAAACATATGTCAATGGTTGAAGAACCACCTATTTATAAAGTATCACATATACAACTAGTAGGAGAAGAGGAAGGAGTTTTAAGTGATAATGATAATAATATTATTAAAACTATATATGTACTCATAGGAAATCGAATAAACACTAATATGAAAAAATTAGGTGAAAAATTTAAAGAAAATCCAGATAATAAAATATTTAATGGTATATTTACCAAAGATGAATTAGAAGATATTAAAAAACATAAGATAGAAATCCAATTTATAGAAGAAAATATTCATTTAGATGATACAATTGAAACAATTAAAAAGAAAATATTAATAAATTTAAGAAAAAAATTAAATGTATCATTTGATGAATTATATTTGTTTATACAACAAAAAACATATTTAAATCCACTTGATGTTTATAATAATTTAACCCAAAATGAAAATTTAGATTTAACACAATCTAGAATTGAAGATTTTTTTACAAATATTGACGAAATTGATATGGATACAATATATGATAAAATTCTTGAAAAAAAAGATATTTATACTTATTCAGATATTCTGAAATTAAATATAGATCAAAAACCATTTTTAGTATCAACTCCACTAGGACAAAAAATTACATCATCCATTACAAATAATTATCCATATATAGTTAATCCATATGATGTAAATAGTTATGATGATTTTTTAGAAATAAATGAAGACATAACCACAACAACAAATAAAAGTATTTTGATGAATAACGGAGAAATATATAATAATACAATTTATCTTTGTTTGGCAGAAGAATTATTGAATTATCAATTAAAAAAAGATAAACTAAATGTTGAAAATACATTAGAAAACGAAAACAAACTATTTCAAGAAACCACATTTAAAATTTATTTTCCATATTTATATGATGATGATATAAGAAATATTGATGATTTAAATCGAAATAAAGAAGGATTGAACGATAAAACCGATGATATGATTACAGAAGTATTTAAAACCCATAATAAAAATATTAATTTATTTTATGATATATATTTAGAGCGGAAAAACGAAATAAAATACGAGGATAAAGGTATTACCTCAATTGATTTAATAATTTATCAATCACAGATATTTAAATTTCCTCTTGATATAATTTTTAAACTTATACATGCAACAAAAAAAATACCATTAATTAAAATGAATCAATCAGTTAAACAAGAAAAAATATATAAATTGTTTACAGACAAAATTGCAACAAATGGTAAAAAAATACCTTACTTGGATAAAGGATCTATTTTTAAATTGGATAAAATAATGGCAAAAAACAAAAGTGTATCAATTTATATAGAACATGAAATAGAAAAAACATCTGGTGTGAAAGAAATTATACCCATTATTTGTGAAATCAGTAATGAAGGAAATATAACAATTAATGTAAAATTTAATAATACAGTTGATAATGAGTATATTAATAAGTTATTACTTGATACCATAAATCCAATAATTAAGGATTTACAAGATTATTTATCACCAATTGGATATAAAATGGATAATTTTGTTAATATAGATAATAAAAATGTTGAAATTTTAAATATAGAGTATGAAACTCATTTTCCAATAAAAAATACTATTAATATTAATGGGATAAAAAGTTGTTTAACAAGTATATTTAATATTATGGGTGGTAACATAAAGGATGGATTAACAATGCGTTTTAAACGAGTTGAAAATTATAATGATATGGACAGTCAGGAATCATTTATTATAGATATGATTCAATCACATTATCAATATTCAACTAATGATATTATAACATTTTTACAAGATAATTTTCATATAACAGAAGAAAACGCACGTTTAAAATATGCAGAAGTGCAACAATCAAGACAACTAATGGAAGTCGGAAATAAAAAATTAAAATCCACAATAAATCCTGGATTTTTAACAACTATTAAACAAAAACCATTTGAAAGTACTATTATTATAAACGTTAAAGGGATAAATAATTTTAATTATTTAAAAACCTTGAATATTTATTTTGAATCATTTATACGCATAACTCAACCATTAGAATATAAATCTATAAAATACCGTGATAAAATTTCAGAGTTATGTAAACAAAAAGGAAAAAAAATTGAAAGGAAGGAAATGCAAGTTGACGATATAATTGCAAAAAATGAACAAATGAATACAGATGATATACAAGTTAATATAATTGAAAATAAATTAGTATTTAACCATATAAATGAACAAAACGAAGATGATGAAGTTGTAAACGAAGATGATGAAGTTGTAAACGAAGATGATGAAGTTGTAAACCAAGATGATGAAGTTGTAAACCAAGATGATGAAGTTGTAAATGAAGATGATGAAGTTGTAAACCAAGATGATGAAGTTGTAAATGAAGATGATGAAGATGTAAATGAAGATGTAAATGAAGATGATGAAGATGACGAAGATGATGAAGATGACGAAGATGATGAAGATGATGAAGTTGTAAACGAAGATGATGGAGAAGGAAAACAAATAGGTTTAGATATTAATAAAGATGACGAATTTGATGAAGAAGATTTTTTATACCGGTTCGGCGAAGATCAGGAGGAAGATGAAGATCAGGAGGAAGATGAAGATGAAAACAATATACAAGGATTAGAAGGAGGAAACAGTGATAGTGAGAGTGATATTGAGAGTGATAGTGAGAGTGATAGTGAGAGTGATAGTGGTAGTGAGAGTGAAATTGAGAGTGATAACGAAGAAAACCATATACAAATCGATCACACTGGCGAAAGACTAAAAAACCCAACACCATTTGAAAAACGTATTACAAAACGAGATAAATCGATCATAAAATCAAATATTGGAAAAAACAATTTTCATTCTTATTCAAAATCATGCCAAGCAAATAGATATAGACATCCGGTTATGTTAACTCAAAAGGAAAAAGATTATATTGATAAACAGGATAAAGTAAAAAAATTGGGGAAATCTTATACCAACGCAGTTGAATATAGTACGGATCCAAAGAAAAAATTTTATTATATATGTCCACGCTATTGGAGTTTAAAAGAAAATAGAAGTATGACACCTGCTGAAGTAAAAGATATATCAAATCAAGTAATCCCAAAAGGATCAAAATCTGTACCAAAAGGAAAACATATATACGAGTTCAATGATAATGGAATAGAACACAAAAAAGGTGATAAATATATAGATCATACACCTGGATTTTTAAAACCAAATAAAGGTTTACCATGTATACCATGTTGTTTTAAAATACCAAAAGATAAAGGTAAACAAAACGACGATAGCAAAATGGAAGATAGCAAAATGGAAGAACGTATACAACAATGTAAAAATCCAAACCAAGATAATATAGAATTAAATAAAACAAATAAAACACAATTAAATAAAAAAACTATAAATGAACAAAAAGATGATTATGTACTGTCGCCTGATAAATTTCCAATAACACAAGAAACACGAATGGGATTTTTACCTTTGGCAGTTCAAGTATTTTTGAATACTGATAATAAAAAATGTCAAATAAGTGATATGAATATAAATATTAAAGAAAACCATTTCTGTTTATTGAGACATGGCGTAGAAATAAATGACAAACAATCTTTTATTGCATCAATCGCTTATATATGGGATATAATGGAAAATAATGGTAGTAATAAACCAACAATAAAAGAGATGAAGGATAAATTAATAAAATCAATTACAGTTGATACATTTGTTACATTACAAAATGGAAATTTAATAAAACACTTTTATAAACAACAAGATAAAGAAATCAATGAAGTGAAAATAAATGATGATTCTGTATTTGCAGAAGTTTTTCAAAAAGAATCAAAAATTTACAATTTAATATTAAAAAAAAAAGAAAATGATCGCAAAGAAAATGATCGTAATTATTATAATGAATTGTTAAAAAAAATTGCATCTGCTTATACAAATTTCATTGATTTTTTAAATGATGATGATATTGATATAGATTATGAATACTTATGGGATTTAATATGTAAACCAAACAATAATTTATTTAAAAAAGGTATTAATTTGGTTATTTTAGAATTATCACAAAAAGATATAACAGACAATGTTGAAATTATTTGTCCTTCTAATTATTATACAAAAACATTATTCAATAAAGACAAAAAAACAATTATATTATTAAAAATAGATAATTTTTATGAACCTATAATAACATATAATAAATGGAGAAAACCTAATCCAAAATATAACAAGAATAAACCAATATCAAAAGTTAATTATGAATTTGAAGATCAAGATGGGTATTCTCCTGATATTGATGTAAAATTATTACCAAGTGTTGAAAAAACATTAAATACAATAAATACAGTATTTAATTCTAAATGTATGCCACGCTCAAGTATGCCAACAGTTTATAAATTTAAACAAGCAATGAAACTTGAAATTATTGTAGACATTTTAAAAGAAGTAAATTACACTATAGAAAAACAAATAATGAATTATGATAATAAGATAATAGGTATTATTGCTAAGAATGAAAGTACCCAAACAAAAGGATTTATACCATGTTTTCCATCGTCGTTTAATATTATTGATAATGAAATAATATTTATGGATAATGTATATGATTTTTCATATTCATATACAGATACAAATGATTTTTTGAATGAGTTGTACGATAATACAAACAGAATTAATAAACCTATACCGTGTAAACCATATATGAAAGTTATCGATGATAAACATATTGTTGGCATTTTGACTATAGCAAACCAATTTGTTGCAATAAATAAAGCAATATCAACGATTGATGATAATTACGATATTGATTTGCCAATATTAAATAACTCAGATCATATAGAAACAAATAAAACTATAAGTACTAGTAATGAAATAGATAAAGAGAGAGTATTTTACATACATAAGATAAAATTAGAAACACAGTTTTATAATATTTTTAGAAATATAGCTAGATATTTACTAGGGAATTCTAAGTATATTAGTTTACGTAAACAAATAGAAGAACGCACGAATTCGTCTCTTACATATTTTAAAAAAATGAATAGCATAGAAAAAATATTAAAACAATTAATGATAAATTATGTTTCATTTAAAAACTATAGTGAAAATGATTTGTTAAAAATAAATAACATAACAACCTGTTATAATGAGTCTGATTGTAAATATAAACGATATTGCAAAAAAGATAAAAATAATAATTGTATTCTTATGATACCGAATTTAAACTTAATTAATAATCAATATAATAATAATTTTTATTATGCAAAACTGGCAGATGAAATCATTCGTTATACTAGAATTAATTCATTTATGTTTGATCAAAAAACATTGTTAAATTTTTCAAAATTAAATTATAACCTAAGAGATAATGAGATTATATTATTGCAATCATTACTAACACAGGAATATTTTGATAATATTACATTAGCAAAGGACAACTCATTTGTAAAATATAATTCACATAATACATCTCAACCACAAATCAATCAAGTATATTCGACTGTATTTGATAATAATAGTATTTAAAAATTAATAGTTCAAATATTATTAATTACTTATTTATATCTCTTTAATATTCATAATTATTGATGGTGTTTCAGGAATACCATTATTTGTATTTGTGTATATTAAATAATTATTTGAATCGCCATAAATATTAATCTCTATATAATCATCTTCTGAAAGATCAACAATATCTGTATATGATATATTTTGCTCTGAACTTGAAGAAGTATATATTTTTTTATTAGATTTTGATATGTTTACACCATTTATCGAATACCATATATTTAATCCAGTTCCTCCATTTGTTTTTGCTTGTGCGTTATATTTAATATTATATGTCCCTGTAGATGGAATTATAATTCTCTCATTACCGGATAAATCAATACCTCCTGATATAGTTTGATTTGAAAATGATACTTTTAAAGGATAACTAACACCTGAAATATCTGTAGTTGATAAAAATGATCCATATACTGGAGTATAACTTGGACCTACTGGACCAATAGCACCAACTTCTCCTGGTTGAGTGTGTGATACTTGATTTACAGTTAAAATTGTTGATGGTACAGCAGGTGCGTTTGATGTTGAAGAAAGAGAAGTTAACAATACATTTGATCCATCGATTAATGCCATTATTTCAAAATAGTCATCTTTATTAAATTGTTGAATATAATTCCAAGATTGTATAATATAATTTAACGGTTCTGGGTCATATATATATACAAAAGGCGATACTGCTGTTTCTGGAAAAAAACTTTGTAACGTTGATGATAAAACATTATTCTCATATGCTACTTTGAAATTTATTGTTATTTGTTGCGATAATTGATAAAATGCATTTGCATTTATTGTTGTACTATTTGTCTTAGCATCTGAAAATATAACATTTGACAAGTCTACGCAATTTTGAAAACACAACGAACCTATATTAGTTACTGACGGAGGTATTGTTATTGTTTCCAAATTAGAACATGTCGAAAAACATTCAGAGTTTAAATTTTGTATAGATGGTGGTATAGTAACTGTTTCTAAACTAGTACAACTTTTAAAACTTGCATTATTTAATGTAATTATAGTTGAATTGAGTGGGAATGTTAATGATGATAATGATGTACATCCATTAAAACAATTTGTACCAATTGTTGTTACTGCTATTGGAATTGTTATTCCAGTTAAACTAGTACAATCTTGAAAACAATTATTTGTTATAGTTGTATAACTTGAATTTACGGGTAATGTAATATTATTTAAAGCAGAACAACCAACAAAACTAGATGCTCCAATTGATGTTATTGAATCTGGTAAATATAAGGTCGTTAATAATGGACAACTATGAAAAGTAGATGTTCCTATGGTAATTAATGATGTATTTACTGGTATAGAAATACTAGTTAAAACACTACAATTTTTAAAACATTCACTTAAAATACTTTGTACTGTCGTTGGAATACTAATACTTGGCAGGGCAATACAATTTGAAAAACAAAAATTAGGCAATGTTGTTATGCCAGTTGGCAATGTAATACTAGTTAACCCAGAACAATCAAAAAAACAATATTCTCCAATACTTGTAATTGAGTTTGGTAATGTAATGCTCGTTATTGAAGCACATCCGTTAAAACAATTTGAGTCTATACTAGTAATATTTGAACTTGACGGAAAAGTAATTGTAGACAAACTATTACAATCTTGAAAAGATCCACTACCTAATGTTGTTATACTGTCTGGAATTGTAATTGAAGTTAAACTTACATTACCTTTAAACATATTATCGCCTATTGTAACAAATGCTGGATCAGTTGGCAATGTTACACTTGCTAAATCAGAACAACCGTCAAACGCACCATCACCGATTGATGTAACTGTTGATGGAATTACAATTGCGTCAATTGTAGAACAACCTTCAAATGCACCATCGCCAATTGTAAGAAGATTTGTAGAATTTATAGTAATTGATCTTAGTCCACTGCACAAAATAAATACAAATGATAATATATATTGAACACTTGCTGGAATTATAACTCCTCCACCACTACCACTACCGAGACTTCCACACCCCCCAAAACAACTTCCACTTAATGTTGTTACACCATTAGGTATAATTATCGTTATAATTGCTATACATAAATAAAAAAAGTATTCTTCTATGATTGTAATACTGGTTGATATCGAAACTACAGTTAACCCACTACAACCATAAAAAAAGTACGACCCCATTGTCGTAACTGAATTTGGTATACTTACATTATTTAATATTGTACATCCATAAAAAAAATGTGACCCCATTGTTAAAAGATTTAATCCAGAGAATGAAATTGATGCAAGTGAAGTACAACCATAAAAAAAATATGTTCCCATGGTAGTTACCGACGATGGTATACTTATAGTTGACAAACTAGTACAACCTTGAAATATCCTATTATCCATAACTGTTATTGTTGATGGTATTGTTATACCAGTCAATGACGTACAATTTGTAAATGTATAATCATATATTCTTGTAATACCTGTGGATAATGTTATTGTGTTTAATAAACTGCAACCATAAAATGATTGCCCTCCTAAATATGTTACATTATTTGGAATTGTTATACTTGTTAATGCAGTACACTGTCTAAATGCTTGGTAGTTTATTGTTGTTATTGTCGTTGATATTGTAATTTGTGTTAATGATGTGCAAGCATAAAAACATCCATTATTGATAGTTGTAAATCCAGTCCCTATTATAACTGTAGTAACTGTAGATTTCAATACAACATCACTCGACGATACTGTTGTTCCTGTTATATACCGTTTTGTACCGTTACTATAATTTATTATTGTTGTTGTATTTGGTATTACTGTAAATTGATATGTAAATGGCGTTTGTGCTGGATTTTGAAAATATGCTTTTAACTGTGTAGATAGATCACTATATGCAGTTGTATTTAAAAATGAGATTGTTATTGATTGTGTAAGACCAGAAAATGCAGATGATTGCATTACAGTAAGAGTTGAACTATTTTTTATAGTTACCGTTGATAAACTTGAACATCCTTGAAAACAATTTGTTCCAACTGCTGTTATATATGATGGAAATGAGATTGAAGTTAATCCACATGCATTAAATGCTGAATTTCCAAATGAAGTAACTGTTTCTGGAATACTTATTGTTGATAATTGAGAACAACTCTTAAAACAATTTATTGATATTGATGTAAAAGACGAATTAGATGATGGTAATGTTACACTTGATAATGTTGTACAATCTTCAAAACATGATTGTTCTATAGTTCGAATATTATTTCCAATTGAAATACTTGTTAACGATGAACAATTTTTGAAACAATTTTCTGGTAAGTTTATAAAACTAGATTGTGTTGAAAGTGTTACGCTTGATAAACTTGTACAATTCTCAAAACAAGAATCAGAAACGCTGGTTATTAATGATGGAAATGGAAAACTACTTAATGATGTGCAATCCTTAAAACATGATTCTTTAAGATATCTAATTTGTGAACTAGTCACGGTAGGAGTTCCTAATGCTGCATAAGATACTGTTGTTAACGCAGTACAACCCATAAATGCGAACGCCTCAATATAATGAATACGATATGGAAGAGTAATACTTGTTAAAGAGGTACAATTTCTAAATGTATTAGATTGTATTGTATAAAATGATACATTATAACTTAAACTAATACTTGATAAATTTGAACAACCTTGAAAACATGATTCTCCTACACTCTGAACGGATGATGGCAATGTAATACTTCCTAATGTTGTACAATCTGCAAATACACTGGTTCCTATAGTTGTCACCGATGATGGTATTGTAATACTTGGTAAACTTGAACATCCTTGAAAACATACATTTCCTATTGTATGTAATGACGTTGATAACGTTACCGAAGTTAAATTTGGTAAATATGTAAATACAGCATCATTAGTTATCGATGTAATTCCATTATTCATTACAATTGTTTTTATTTGTGTTCTATCTTGATTAGTTGTATTTCCTATACCACTAAAATCACTATTATCTAATGCAGCACTTGCGGATGTTATCGTAATTTGTGAATTGTCAGTATATGTTAATGTTACGTCTAGACTTGTCATATTAATATATTAATATATTATTAATATATTAATTATACAATTTTAGTATTTGTATTAATATTTTTATTAAATAACTTGGTTTATATTAAATAACTTGGTTTATATTAAATAACTTGGTTTATATTAAATAACTTGATTTATATTAACTAATATAGATGGAGTTTCCGGATAATTTACATTGCTTTCATTCATAACTAAATAATTGTTGCTATCTCCATAAATATTTAATTGTAAATAATCATTTTCAGTTAAACTAATTATATCATCATACATAATTACTTGTTGTGAAAGCGTAGAACTATATGCCTTTTTATTTGAAGTACTTATATTTGTTCCATTTACAGATAACCATATATTTACACCAGTACCTCCGTTAGAATTACATTGTGCAGTATATTGTATATTATATTTACTTGTCGTAGGTATTAATATTTTATTATTCCCAGATAAATCAATACCACCCGTATTTATTTCTTCTGTAAATGGTATAACATATGGATATGTATTATTTGATATATCGGTATTATTTAAAAATGATCCATATACTGGGTTAAAATTAACAGGACCAATTGCTCCAGTACTTCCCTTTTCTCCGCTCTGTGTATGTGTTATTTGCGTCATTGTTAATATTGCGGAAGGTATTAATGGTCTATATTGTGTTTCTACCAATGAATGTAATGTAATATTTGGACTATCTGTTTTTACCACTATCTCCAGGTAATCATCTTCATCAAATGTATCAATATAATTCCATGCTTGAACTACATAATTCAATGTTAATGTTTCAAAATCATTTTTATCATCCATTAGATTCATCATAGAACTTATATTATTTATATTACTATCACCACCATCAATTGATGAAATATCTGTAAGTATATATGTTATTCCGCTGGATGAATCTCCAAGTGCTACATTTGTACTACCACTCGTTCCACCGCACCCCCATATTGTTTTATTTAGCGTACTTGTGTTTTCTGTTATTAATAATGTATGTTCACTTCCGTTAGAAATATATAACGGCGTTTCATTTGTTAGCATATCAATTTGCATTGACGTTAATATATTTTTATTTACTATTGACGATGAACTCAATCCTAATTGTCCATAATCTCCTCGACCAACACTATATAAAGTATTATCTGTCATTAATGCAATGTTATGCGATAAACCACTTGATATATATTTTGCAATCTTACCACTCGGCATTGTCATTTCGGTTAATGTTGAATTATTTGATGTTTGTGATGACCCTATACCTAAACAACCTAGATAATTGTATCCGCATCCCCATATGGTGCCATCATGCATTAAGACAATTGTCGAATATTGGTTACATGAAATATATAATCCTTTTTTTCCGCTTGGAATAGTTGTCATTTGGGTTATACTACTTTTGGAAACAAGTGTTGTTATACCTAATTGTCCATTTGTATTATTCCCAGTACCCCATATAGTTCCGTCATTCATTAACACTATTGTAGTGTTATGACTGCATCGAACCGAGATTGATTTTACGTATTCAGTTAACATTGTTATATCCATTTCTTGTAATGTAATATATGGTCCGCTTGTTGTTCCTATGCCTAGTTGACCCACGCTATTGTCGCCAACACCCCATATTGTTCCATCAGTCATTAATACAATTGTATATTGATAATTAATATCATCATATCCTCCGCACGAAAATGATTTTACTACCTTTCCTGCAGGTAATAACATTTCTTGCAATTCAGTATATTGATTATTTGAAGTATCGATACCTAGTTGTCCTTTATTATTATATCCTGTTCCCCATAATGTTCCATCTGACATTAGAACCATTGTATATAACTCAGTTCCAGATACAGAACTTGCAATTTTATTAGATGGCAATAACATTTGTGTCATATTATAAACAGTTGATGATGTTTCGCCAGTTCCTAATTGTCCATATTGATTATTTCCTATACCCCAAACAGATCCATCATTTTTTATTAAAAATGTATGTGTTAAATTCATTGTATGTTTTAATATATATTAATATTTAATAATATAATATATGTTTAATGATAAATAATAATCATATATTATATTATAATAAATGGGAGTTGCTCCATCATCTAATTCAGGTATCGGTAAAAAAACAAGCAGCGCATTTAAAGGTATGAGTTTTGGACACGACACGGGTGATAATAAGTCCACCACCTTAAATCCAGAAAGAAACAAATTTATTGAAAGTTTAAGGAATAGTAGCAAATTTAAATGTTTTTTACAAACCAACATTAAATCTCAATGCAATAGTAATACTGATCCATCTAGTATTAAAACTTGCATAGAAGGAATTGACTTAAGTAAAGTTGATTTACAAGGAAGTACGTGTGAGTTAAAAGAGAATGTTGAAAATAAAGAATTTGATAATGTAATGACAAACATGTATGAATCATTTCTAAATAGCAATATACCGTTTGAAAAAGGATCAGTGCCTGAACCTAGAGAATCTGTAGAAAAATTGGCTG
>ENA-UOXV01005421-UOXV01005421.1-marine-metagenome-genome-assembly--contig:-NODE-5421-length-14004-cov-5.571869_pt1 | contig 14004 bp, 9 predicted proteins | sample MGYA00238165_ERZ766961 | MGnify/ENA primary metagenome ERZ766961 (study PRJEB28924, sample SAMN03173240) | marine metagenome | biome: Marine; feature: Water; material: Subsurface seawater | place: North... | reverse complement strand
AAGAGAGGACCGAGCCTTTCCCTGCAGCCCTTCCTCGAGACGCATCGCAAGCCCCTTACGGTTAAAGCACCTCGTGTGCCGCCTGCGAATCACCACAAACAGACAAAATGAAGTACGTCGCTGCCTACCTCCTGGTGAGTACGACGCCGCGGCGACCCCACATCCCCTCCCTCTCGCGGAGATCGTCCCCTCTCATCGCGGGTTTTGGCTCCTAGGGTTTTCTAACCTACCTCGTTCCCTCGTTCCGCAGGCCCAGATGGGCGGCAAGGAGTCCCCCTCCGAGGCTGATGTCAAGGCTGTCCTCGCTTCCGGTACGTCACCGATCACACCTTGAAGTGCACGCGCGAATATCGCCCCGAACGACGTCGCGACCGCGTCCTTTCGCCGCTCCCCGGCACTGACATCATCCCGCTTGCCCTTTATTTTTCAGTTTCCGCGGAGGTCGATGACGCCAAGCTCAAGTCCTTCTTCGCCGCCATCGACGGCAAGGATGTCGCTGAGCTCATCAAGGAAGGCCAGGCCAAGCTCGCCTCCGTCCCCTCCGGTGGCGGCGGTGGCGGCGGCGGCGGCGGCGGCGGCGGCGGTGGCGGTGGCGGTGCCGCCGCGGCCGCGCCCGAGCCCGAGGAGGAGGAGGAAGAGGAGGTGAGACTCAAACCCCATCCCATTTCGCCCACCCGATTGACCTTTGCGACGCGCGCGAAGAGTCGGTCCCCCTCTCGATGGAGAGTGTTAGAGTGGATCGTCCGGAGGAATGGCACGCGCCGTATACTCACGCGTCTGTCACGCGCGAGGACAGGACGACCCGCGCCCCCGATGGATGATTTGCGAACCCGCCCTCTTCCGCCTACAGAAACCCGACGCTGACCCGTCTCGTCCCTTCTTCTCTCCCCTTCAGGCCATGGACTTCGACCTCTTCGATTAAGCGTCGATCTCGAATGTGCATCCGCGCCTTCAGGTGACCTCGATCGAAGCGCTTGAAGACTCCTTCACGCGCTTCGCTCCTACTTCATCATAAATATGCTTTTTTGGTTCTTGTAATGCTGAACTCAGTCGTACTCCCAAACGTGTGTGTCTACCCGTCTCGCGGGTGCATCGTCCATTAGACCCCCTGCGTAGTGCCGTACGTCGTAGTTTCGTAGGCGGAAAACCGAGGCGGTCCAAACGCGCCGATTCAAGTTCACCCTCATTGTTACACCCCGCGGTGTCCTGTCAGTTTTTGAACTAAAGTAAGCATCGACATCCAACACATTTGGTCGCGCCGGGCGCCCTGAAAGTGCGGTTCGGCAGCCATGGCGGACGGCGAACAGGGGATGCCGCTCACGTTCCAAAACTTCCTCGAGAAGATGCGGCACCCCAGCGCATCTGAGCTCGTGAAGTCCATCAAGGTAGGAGACGACGGACGATACTTGCTTAATTCGTCGCCCCTCTCCGTGCCGACCCGACCGTCTCACCCCCGCGCTCCTTCCATGTTCCAATCCACGCAGGCTTTCATATCGTCGTTCGGCGATGCTCAGATGTCGGGGAACGCGCAGCGGGACTCGGATGAGGACGGCCGAAGGATCCAAGCCTTCCTTCGCGACACCGAGGCTGCTTTCCGAGGGCACCCCGCCTGGAGGGGCGCGTCCGAGGAGGAGCTCGAGGCGTCGGGGGAGGGGCTCGAGAAATACCTGAGCACGAAGCTGTATCCGAACATATTCGCGGTCGTGAACGAGGAACGCACGCTGGACGACGTCCTCGGGCGACGCATCGCCGCGCTGCGAACGTTCATCCGACCGGAGCACCTGGACATCCCGGAGTGCTTTCGCGTCGAGGCGTCCCTGGCGCTGGCCCGCAACGAGCTCGTCAAGGTGAACAACTTCAAGGCTCCACGAGACAAGCTCGTGTGCGTGCTCAACACGTGCCGCGTCATCAACAACCTCCTGAACGTGTCCGCCGGGAACAGACCGGCGGGCGCGGATGACTTCCTCCCCGTGCTCATCTACGTCGTGATGCTCGCCAACCCGCCGCGGCTCGAGTCCAACCTCCGGTACATCGCGCGGTTCAGGCTCGAGTCCAGGCTGGTGTCCGAGGCTGCGTACTTCTACACCAACCTCGTATCCGCGACGCACTTCTTAACCACGTGCGACCACGCGGCGTTTACGAACCTGGACGCGGACGTGTTTGAAGCGCACATGGCTGCCGAGGGAATCGCCGTGGGAGACGCCGAGGGAACCACCGACGGGGAAGGGGGGGTGGACGGGGCGGTGGGGGGCGCAGAGCGGGGTGGACGGGGGGGCGATACGGGCGCGCTGGGGAGCCTGGCGGAGAAGATGCTGCGAGAAGGAGCGCCGGGGGCGACGCCGCCGCCCGCGCCGAGGGAACCGGGTGTGCCGCCGCGGTCGCCCAACGGCTCAGCCGCGGCTGCGCTGGAGAAGGATCGCGCGCGTCTGGAGCGTGAGCTGGCGGATGCGAGGCGTGAGTTGGCGGGTGCGAACGCCCGGGCACAGGCTCCGCCTCGTTGGTCCACGGTGGAGGACGTGGAGGCTGAGGGGGCGGCGAGCCTGGCTGCCGAGAACGGCGCCGGGACGCTTCGGCTGCCGTACAAGTTCCTGTACGCGCGCGCGGACGATCTTCAGGTTGGGGACGTGCCCACGCTGTTGAACGCGTACAAGACACTCGCGTTGCAGTACGAGGCGCTGTCGAGGGGCGTGGGCGCGGTGTTGGCGGATGCGACTCCAAACGCGGCGGTTGGCGGCGGCGCGGATGTCGACGGCTTGGGCGTGTTTGTGGACACCGCGGCGAGCTCTCCCGCGCCGGAGGACGTGTTCGCCGGCATGACGATGACGGACGGGGGAGGTAACGCGGTGACCGAGCCGGAAGATCCGTTCGCTCGACTGGAGGCTTTGACCCAGCGGTAGTAGTAGTAGGGACCTGGCAAAGCAGATATCGCTATGTTCTATTCTCAGCCCCAAGGCGTGCGTCGCGACTTGACGCCCATCCTGGTCCAGCTGTTCATGTTGTTCACCAGCCTCTCGTTGTGCTTCATGTCCTCCTTGACACTCTCCATGCCGGCGCGGCTGCGTATGAGAGCGTCCCGCTGCTCCCGCAGTGTTCCGAGGATGGCGTCGCCCGTCTCGTTCGCGTCGGCGGCTGCGCGATGGGCGTCGGTCAGCATCTCCCGGCCGCGCTCCAACCGCTCCACCCCTCGCATCAGCTCCTCCTCCACCCACCCGTCCGGCGGTGCGTCTCCGGAGAAAGGACTGCGCGGGTGCCCACTCGGCGGACGCAGGGGTGCACCCCTCGATCGCGTCCTCGAGTCGGCGCCGGCAGAGTTCGTAAACAGCTCGCGCCTGAGAGAGGCTTCGGCGTCCACCTCCTCCTCTCGATCGTTCGCCTCCTGCGATCGACTGAAATCATCCGGAGGTTCCTCTCGGCACCGTGGTGTAGACCCCGGGGACGCATCGGAGAGCATCATCGGGTCATGCATCATCGGGTCATCACGGGCAGCCAGGTATTTGTACCTGTCCACCAGCACGTCCAGGTCTACGTCAGTCGGGTCAGGGTTAACCCGGCGAGTGTCGTAGGAGGCGCCCACCTTATTCCCACCGCCCGCACCCTGCAACGCCCGGACCCACGCCTGCTCATCGTCCGCGTTCTCCCGGGTCTGTCGCACGAGCTGATCGTCCCCGTCCCACGTCGACTCGGCGTACCCACCGCCTGACTCATCGACGGAGCGGGGTGTCACCCGGACAGAGACGGGTGTCACCCGGTGCGGTGTCACCCGGTCCTGTACCACCCCGCGAGGCGAGCTCTCCTCCGCCACCGGGGACATGTCGCGTCCCTCGGCGTGCGTGCCAGCTTTTTTCCCGTTTCTGCGTCGTCGTCGACGCTGCTTGTCGACACTCGCCTCCTCGACTCCGGTGACGTCGACCTCCGCGCCGGCGCCGCGGGCACCCGCCCTCGCCCCCTTGCTCCCGTAGTACCCCGCGGCGACGTGATACTCCATCGACCTCTCGCCCGCCGCCGCAGTATCTCTCGCGGTATCAGTCTCCGGCACCTCACCCCTCCTCCGCTTCTCCGCCTCCGCCGCGAGCAGCGCGGGCGGCAGCAGCGGGTCCAGGAAGGGATCCTCGAGCAGGTCCTTCACGAAGCTCACCGTCCCCTTCCACAGCCGTCCCAGGGGGCCTGTGCCGCGCCCGGACGACGACGGTGGACCGCGCATGGATCCACGGGAACCCCCAGGTCTCGCCCCCCGCGCGCCCCCATGCGCCCTTGGCTCCCCCGCGATGCCCGCGCCGAGTCGGATGGCGTCGAGCATCCGCCGCGACGACTCGAGCGATGCCCTGTACGCGGCGACCGGCGGAAGGTTCCTGGTGGACGACGTGGCCAGCTTGGCGCGAATCTCTTTGAGGAGGAACTCGGCGCCGTTGATGTCGTACTCGACGCTCGAAAGCTCCGCGTCCAGCTCGGCGTCGCGACCGTTCCACGTGCGACCTGCGCGATGGATCGGGGGAGCCGCGGGCGTCAGCGCGCGGGTCTCGCGGGGCGCGGGACGTCGCGGGGGGGATTTCAGGCCGAGGGGAGGATGCTCACCTTTCAGTCTATCCAGTCTATGCCGTATGCGCTCGCACAGTTCCCTTATCGCGGCGTCCATCGTCAGCAGCGGCGCGCCTTCCTCGTCGTCAGGGCGCGGGTTATTGGATCCCTCCAACCGGTGCCCACTCCCACTCGGAGAGCCGCCGCGGTGAGTACCGCACGACGGCTCGGACGCGCCGCTCGTCGGGCTCGCGGGTCCACCGCGGACCCCTTCGCGACCGCGCGGCGATCCCTCCGGCCACGACCCCCGCATCGGGCTGTGGGGACCTGTCTGGGGGACGGCGCGCCTCGGACTGGGTCACTCTTGGTAATTTGTGAAGGGGCCGAGTGTGCTGTTGATGTTGAGGTGTTTCGCACGGTTTGTGACTCCCGCCAACTTTGACCCACTTTGACCAATCACGGCCAATCACCAGCCGCGGAAAGCAAATCGGAGTCAGCATCCCAAGGCCAAAAGGCGCCTTGCGGGATTAACCTCCTTTTGGTCCCTTCGGCGGCGCCATTCTCCCGCACACATAAACACTTCCACCAAACAAGCGCTCACGCGCAACTCAACGAGACTTCCGTCTCGTCAACGTAGCTCCGCCTACGTAACCTTTTCCGCGCGTTCAACACCGCCGGAAGCCTTAGTGAAAACGAAAAAAGAACCGTAACTTTACCGCGTTTCCCCTCCCACGACAAGATAACAAGATGTCGGACCCTCTCGACACCATTCGCAAGGCGCAGGAGGACAGATTCTTCAAGCTCGAGCAGGAGAAGCACCTTCAAGCCTACGTGGTGAGCGCCCGTCCTTTTTCACGCGCCTCTCTACCGCGACTCTCTGACCCGTCCCAACACCTCTGACCGCGTCCTCCCCCCCGCAATGTCCCAGAAAAAACTCAAAGCCTCTGGCAGGTACGACCAGATTCCCGCGGCTGCGCCTCGCTCGTTCTCCGCGAGCGCGCTGCCGCAGGTGTTGGCGCACCAGCTTCGTCTGTCCGCTCCCGCCGAGGAGGTCCTCGAGCGAAGGCAGCTCGACCGCTCCTTCATGACTCGCCAGATCATCAAGGGAGTGTGCACCGGCGACCCGTACCTGATCAACTCGGTCACGCTCGGGTCGCGGGTCAGCATGGGCAAGAACAAGTGGAGCGCGGGCACGAACACCGGCATCGAGAACACGACCATCTTTAGCGTCGACAAGGCCGCGGCCCTCATGTCCGAGACGCCCAAGCACCTCAACGGTGTCGAACACAGGGCGGCGCAGCACATGGTGGACAACACGTTTGTCGAAATCGCCGGGAAGAGGATCAAGCTCTTGCCTGACCCGACGCCCGGCCGAGCCTTGGCGTGGGGCGGCACGATGGCGATCTGGGGCACGGCCGCCCTCGCGGTGGGCACGTGCAAGGTGTTGGGAATCCAGACTATGGAGGACATGAGACGGGTCATGAAGGCGCAGCTGAGCCCGCTGGGCCACGCCATCCGCGACCGCCTGACCCCGTTCAAGTCGTACATCGCCGAGGCACCCGCCGACGGATCGCCGAAGGTCAACACCAAGGACAGCAGGTTCGCCAAGGGTGTCAAGGACATCTTCGCGTAGGCAATCACGGATCTATAATACAACACAATCGTTTTCACTAAACTTACTCCCGTCGCCGCGTTTGTATCTCCGAAGGTTTGGTTCACGCGGTGAGTCCCTCGCCCCAAGGGAACGTAGGGGGATCGAACTCGGGGAGGTCGAACTCGGGTCTCTCCGCGGGTTCGGGGTCGTCGGTAAACGCGGGTCCGGCGCCGTCGGTATCCTCATCCCGAGGGTCGAGTTCGTACGCGTGCGGGCCGCCTCCGCCTCCAGAGCCGCCGTAGAGGAACTCCTCCGAGCCGTCGGTCCCATCCACCGTGATCTCCAGGTTATCCGCAGCCTCCACCAGGGTCTCGATGCTGTCCGCGAGGTACGTGATCTCCTCCAGGAGGAAGAAGTTGAAGGGGAAGATGAGCCGCCCATCCGCGTCGCCCACGCGCAACACCCGGTTATCGGGGAGTTCCTCCGCGGCGTCCTCGAACGTGTCCGTGGGGCACCTGAGGGTCGCGATGGCCCTGAGCGCCCTTGAGTCCCCGGCCTTGACGCCCGCGTACTTGAGCGCGGCGCGGATGTCCACATCGAACGTGACGTCGGCTCCGTCGAAGTGCGAGTCGAGGATAGGGAGTTCCACGTCGTCCAGGAGAACTGTGAGCCCCGGCCACTTGAGCTCGCACGCCTCCGCGCCCCTGACTCCCTTTGGCGGGAAGGGCGTGCGAAGGATGAAGCAACCCGGCGGCGCGGGGGGCGCATCGCACGGCACGAGACCCAGGGGCTCCTCCTCGATCCTGACGCGGGACGAACCGACCGAGGAGAAAGTTTCCTCGGGAAAGCGACGAACGCCCACCGCGGGTTCTGACGGCCTCGCGCGCGCAACGGCGGGTTCGGCGACGACGGCGGCGACGGCGAACATGGCCAGCGATATCACGGCGTAGCGAATCATCGTCGGCGCGGTTTCGCAGGGTGTTCTTGCGCCCGTAAAGAGTGCCCGTCGTAGCAACGAGTCAGTTCGTAGCAACGAGTCAAGCAGTCAAAAAGTAACAGTCGAATTTAGCCGTTGCTCTCGTTGTTCTCGGAACTGACGAGAAAGGCTCGCCTGTTGGGAGCCACAAGGCGCTCCGCAGGACCCATCGCGATGCGCAAAGGTCGCTCGGGCTCGCCGATGGTCGGCGAGTCCACTCGCACCGGCCGCGGTGGCATCCCGCGGTCGATGTCTCCCGCGGAGGCGAAGGCGCGCGCCAAGGGGAAATCCCCCGAGCCAACAACGAGAGGGATGGCGTCGAGATCCCGAACGCCCCTGTCGCGGACAAAGTCTATGGGTTCGGACGACCCCGTGAGCCCCAAGCCGACGCCGAGGACCCCTCTGACCACCCTCACGTCGTCTCCCAACGTGGCTCACACCCCATCGTCGAACCCGAACACGTCCTTCGGGAGCGACAGGACCCTGTCACCCGGATGGGGAATCTTGGGTGGCGGGGACGACACCCCTGGTCTGAGCGACTCGGTCGTCTCCGAGCAGGCTGACTTCCTGGTGGACCAGATCGCGCGTGGCGGTATCGCGGACGATGAACTTCGCGAGGAGCTGCGCAGCGCGCTCAAGGCGAGGAGGGAGAACACGGCGCTCAGGGACCACATCGAGCACCTCAAGAACGAGGAAGTCGGCATGGGCCTCGAGGCGTCCAAGCGCATGGCCGAGCTGTCCACGGAGTACATGTCGCAGGTGGAGGCGCTTAAGAAAGAGAAGGAGGACGCGAGGGCACGTGCCGATGCGGCGGAGGTGGAGGCTAAGATGCTCGCGGAGATGATGCGAGCCAACGGATTCGCGACACCGCCGGGCGCCGGCTTGCTGGAGCGCGCCATGGCGGGCGCCAACGCATCCGCGGCGACGACCTCCACGCCCATCGCCGCCCCCGCGGCTCTCGCCTTCGCGAGCCCTGTGATGTACGATCAGCCCCTGGACTGCCTCATGACCCCGACGGGTGACTTTGCGTTCCCCGGGAGCGGTGGCTCCGGCGGCGTGTCCGGGTTCACCCTCGCGGAGGGTGCGGCGGCGGCCATCAAGTCAGTCGGCGAGACCCCCGACGCGCCCCTGGCTTCATCCTCCTTTTCGGCGGAGACCCCGTCCAGCGATGCGGCCGAGGGTGCGGCGATGGTGGCCATGGCGAGCATGGACCACCCCACGCTCGTCAGGGAGGCGTCCCAGCTCGTAGCCGCGAACGTCCGGCTGGAGCGTGAGCGCCGCGCGCTGGTCGAGAGGCTCGATAACGCGACGCGCGAGTCCGCCGAAAAGGGTTCGCCGTCACCCCAGCCGTCGGACGCCTTCGGGTTCGCCGTCACCCCGGCCAAGGCTGAGAGGTCGGACGTGCTCCCCGGCACGCCCGGGGTTGTGTTGACGCCCGGGGGCAGCGCGGTGGACGTCGCCGCGCTCGTCGCTTTTGTGGATGCGTTTGAGGTTGACGGAGCCGCCGGGTCGCCGCCGCCGGATGCGCCCTCGTCGTGGGAGATGCGCGCGACGACAACGGCGGTGTCGCAACTCACGGAAGCCATCGAGAAGGTCAAGTCTGCGGCGAACGAGGCGGTATCGCTCCTCGATCCCGAGGGAGACGTCGACCCGAGGATGCCCTCCACGCCCGGCGGCAGCACGCTCAACCGAGCGTTGCACCGCATGAAGCAGAAGGCTGGCGTCGATCCCGTGCACCTCGAGAAGCGCACCAAGGCTCACGGCCTGGTGCTGGAGGTGACCCAGGCTGCTGCACTGGCTGTGATGCAGAGGGATCACCTCGCGGAGGTGCTAGCGTCTGAGCGCGAGCAGGCTAAGGTTGACGCGCAGGAATCCCTCTCGTCCCTGCGCCAGGCTCTGAAGCAGCAACAGCTGATGTCCAGCACCGTCGTCACCACGCCGAACTCCGCCATGAAGTCCGTCACGATCGGTGATGCCATCATCACGCCACGCGCGGCTGTCGACACGTCGCAGGAGCTGACCTCGGCGCCCGCGGGTGACGCCTCCGAGCTCGTCGCAAAGCTCCAGCAAGAGATTGCGGATATGCGCCGCAAAATTGCGAGTGATGCCGCCAAGGCTGAGCACGAACGCACGGAACTGCAGTACATGTCTGCGGAGCACGAACGCAACGCGGCTCGTCTCACCGCCGAGCTCGAGGCGGCCACTAAGGCTGCGGAGGTTGCGCAGGATATGGCGGTGCGCCGACAGAAGCAGGCTGCGAGTCTCGAGGCGAAGCACACCAGGCTGTCCATGGATCTATCCGCGACGCTGCAGAAGCTTCACGAGATGGAAAGGGAGGCGCTCGCGGAGGAGAGGAAGCTATCGCTGTCTTTCAGGCTGCACGAGCACAGGGGAGGTGTCATCTCCGACTCCCCCCTGGTCGGTACTCCTGACAGCCAGGAGATGACGCACATGACCCTCGTCGGTACGCCGCTGGATCTCCCACTCATCAGGACTGCCAGGAAGGCTTCGCCGGATTCCGCCTCCTCCGAACGCTCTCGATCCAGGGCCGAGTCGCCCTTGGTGTTCTCATCGCTCGTTCGCAAGGTGTCGGCGACGCGGTCAGCCGTCGAGGCGGCTCTCGCCGTCGCAGAGGAGAAGGATGCCGAACCCGATATTGATAAGGACGAGACCGCGGCGCTGGTCGAAGAACTACGCACGCAGCTCGATGCGGCCAGGGCGGAGGTATCCGACGTCCACACGCGACTCATAGCCGCGGAGGAGAAGGCGGACGTTGCCACCATGGCTGCCGCCGCGGCAGAGAGGCGGGTGAAGGCTTCGATGAAATCCCCGTCGCCATCGCCCATCAGCGCGATTGAGAACAGCCCCATCGTCCAGGATCACGTCGAGGAGGAGCTCGATGATGTGAGCGACAACCTCGGCCTGGACGGAGACACGTACTTCCAGGACCAGGACGATGAAGTCTCACCGGAGTCGCAACGCCGAAACCTGAGCGACGCTCGCGAGGCTGTGACGGCTGCCGAGGCGGCGCTCACGTGGGCGCGTCGCGGCGAGGCTGCGGCGCAGGCCGAGGCTGACGCGGAGCGCAAGCTCGCCGCTGCGGCTCGCGCTGAGTCTGCTGCTTCGGCATCGTCCCTAGAGAACGTTCGCTCCGAGCTTGTGGTGGCTCGTGCCACGGCCGCCACAGCCGCGAACAAGCTCACCGCCGCCGTCGCCGAGTCTGGCAATCTCCGTGCTCAGCTCGACGCCGCGCAATCCGCGGAGGAAATGCTCGCGGAGAAGGTTGACAAGCTGCGAGAACAGCTCGTCGAGGCAACCGCCGCACGAGAGGAGACGGAGCGGGTGGCTTTGGAGGAGTGCGAGACCCTCCGCGCACAGCTCGAGGAGAAGGAAACGGAGCTGAGCGAGTTGAAGACCACGACTGCGCCGTCAGATGTCACGATGGAGGCGGAGGAGGCGTTGCGAACCATGGCGGCGGTGACGGACAACCAGAATCCGACGTCGGATGCCGAGTTGGCACGAATCAAGTGTGAGCTCGATGCGACCCGTGCGCAGCTCGCGGATGCTCGCGCGGAGACGGAGAGGGTCAACAAGAGCATGAGACAATGGAAGGACCAGCAGACGGCGGCCGTGGCGAAGTGGCGAGAAGAGGCGGGTGCCCGCACCGCCGCTGCCGAGGCTGCTGCCGCGGCTGCCAACGCGAAGGCCGCCACGGCACAGGCCGAGGCTGCCGCGGCCAAGGCTGAGGCTGAGACCGCGGCTGTGATCAAGCACGGAGACGCTCACGATCCCTCCTCCATCGCGTCTCTCCTGGCGGAAAATCGGGAACTCATCGCCGAGGCTGAGCGTCATGCATCACAGTACGAGGTGCTCGAGGTTGAGACCCAAGAGCTTCGCGCGAGGTGCGAGGCGGCGGAAGAGGCTGCGACGGATGCCCCCCATCTTCGCGCGGAGAACTACGATCTCGCCGTCAAGCACCGCGCCGGCCTGCAACGCCTACACAGCGAGCTGTCCGCGCGTCGACAACTCGAGGATCGCGTGGAGGACTACGAGCGTGCCACCGCGCGACTCGAGACCACCGTCAGTGAGCTCGAGATTGCGCTGAAAGAGGCCCAGAAGATGTGCGCGGCGGCGAGATCGGCTTCCATCTCCGCCGCATCGGACCATGCCGCCTCCGAGGCTGCGGCTGCGCTGACTCCAGCCAAGGGGGTTGACGGCCAGAGTTTCAACGCGGAGAGCAGCGGTGGCTCATCCACATCCCCCATGTATGAAGGGCAGGCCACCGTCGCGGCGCTCGCCGCCGCCGAAGCTGCGAAGAACACGCTGTCCAAGGCTGTCGAGGCTGCGGAGCGGGCAACGGGTGAGGCTCGCGAGGAGGCTGCGCAGGCGCGGGCGGAGGCTGCCTCTGCAAAGCAGGAAGCCGAGGCGCTCAAGGTGACAGCCGAGCAGCGCCGCGCCGACCTCGCTGTGCTCCGGGATGAGTGTCAATCCCTGCGAATGAAGGTGCTCGATATGGAGGAGGATGCGAGGGTATCCCCATCCCCGCGAAAGGGAGGTATGCGTCTGATGAACGGCGACAGCCCGTTCTCCTCGATGAAGGCTTACAGCCGACTCGTTGAGCATGATGCAAAACACGCGATTGATCCCGATGCGACTGCGCTCAGCATCAACGCAGACACTCCGATGAAGTCACCTGCGTCGATTCCCGCTGAAGGCGGCTCGGTGCAGGCTCTCGCGCTCACCCCTCCCGCCTCGGACAACATCGAAGGGGAGAAGACGGCGGCTGCGTCTGTAAAGAAATTGGCTGTGTCCCTCCGCAGCAAGGCGGAGACGCTCCTCACGGCCTCGTCTGGAGCAGACGGCGCGATTGAAGGTTCCCCATCGGTCGCGGGTCTGAACCAGCACGATCATCTGACGCACTCGCTGTCGGATCTCATGCAGACCGACGCGTGGCTTGACCAGGTCATCGCCACCACCGACAGGATCCGGCACGAGAACCACTCCCTTAAGGATGCACTCGCCGAGGCGAGGAAGATGGCCGAGGATGCCTTCGAGGCTGCCGAAGCGGTTCGCGTCGAGGGTGAAGGTGCGAACGATAGGTGCATCGCCGCGGAGGCTCGTGCCATGGCGGCTGAGTCGCGAGCGGATGAGCTCGAGACGGCCACGGTTGAGTCCGAGTCGGCGCTTGCGGAGGCGCGCACCCAGCTCGAGGAGGTGAAGGAGGACCTCACCAAGATGTCCGCGGCACAGTTCGAGGAACTTCGCAAGAAAAGTGCAGAGCTGGCAGAAGCGCAGGAGGCTCGTCGTGTCGCCGAGGCTGCATCGGCCAGGATAGCCTCCGAGGCGGCGGAAAGCAGTCCCATGTCGCTCGCCATTCGTAAGCCCGCGCCCACCGCCCTCGCCGTCTCACCCGGCACGGCGCAGTTCGGGGAGGCGCTGAGGATGCACACGGTTCGTCTTAAGGACGACGTCATGCGGGCCCAGGCTGAGGTGGCGACACACAAGGAGCACGCCAAGCGCATGCAGCGCGAGATTGCCCTGCTCCAGAGTGACATTCCATCTGTGAGGACGAGGGTGCTGGAGCAGCAGCAGCCGAGGCGGGGATCTTCCTCCGACCAGGGTAAGCTGTCCGTCTCACCAGCGGCCGGTACAAACATCCCTCCGACTCCTCGTCCTCACGCCGATGTCAAGGCCACGACGGCAGCCAACACCGCGGCGAACATCCAGGCGTCGAGCAAGGCGCTTTACTACAAAACCATCGCCAGAAAATGCTTCGACAGAATGAAACAGCAGAAGGAATTTTACGAGCTCCAGCTCACGGGGCTGAGGAAGCAGCTGGAGTTCAAGTCGAACGGGTCGATCAACATGACGAACCTGTCCTTCGCATCGACCGTCGCAGGGGGACCGAGCCCGAGCCCGGCCCGTGGGAAGCAGCACGGGGTCAGATTCAGCCCGGATGTCGACGACGCCACCTTGTTGCACGATCTCTGAGTACGTCAAAATAGCTCTACGTTTAAGCGGCGTCCTAGGTATTACAATCGAAAGAATATTTCTAAGTTTGCGTGCTTAGAGGAGCGCAGAGCCCTTGACCGTCTCGTACGCGAGCATGATGCCCATGCCCACCATCGCCGCCCGGCCGTTGAGGAGCTCCTTCTCCTTGGTGAACGGGCCCGCCGCAGGAGCTTCAACATTCGCGGTGTAGGAGAAGAGGGAGCCGGCGATGATGAGGGAGAAGGTGAGGAGGACGCCGAAAGGGGAATCGGCGAACTGCTGGCTGATGGTCTCGCCGGTGGAGATCTCGGCGCCAGCGGCGGCGACGAAACCCATCATGGCGGCGCGGCCGTTCATGAGCTCGGGGCCGCTCGCGATGAAGTTGGAGCCCTCAAGGATTTGGAACGGGGAGGCGATGACATTCTGGATGCCGTAAACCTTGTCCGAATCGGCGCCGGCGGCGGCAGCCCAAGAGGGCAGCACACCACTGACGGTCGAGGCCAAGTAGGTGTCACCGGACTCCTTGGCGGCCTCGTACTCGGCCGCAGTGCCGCGCATCGCGGCGCCAGACTTGGAGGTCCAGAACGCGGTCTCGCCCTCGTAGATGTCGTTGGCCGCCTTGACGGAGACGTTGCGGCGGGAGACCTGGGTGCGCGCGTTGACGCGAACGGCGACGGGGGTGCGAGCGACGGTGAAAGCGGACATGTTGATGTGTTGAAGGGTTGCGGAAGGCGCAGGAGGTTGTGTTGTGCATCCGCGGATCAAGTTGGCTTACTTTATTAAACGCCCGACGACGTGGCCGCACGACGTACGCGAACCAAACCGCCACCTCGGATCACAGGCTGACAGGTGGATGAAATAGGCTGGACCTCGTAAGTCCGCCACTTCCGACGATGGCGAGCGTCGTCGCGTCCCTCCCTGGGTTCCG
>ENA-UOXV01005419-UOXV01005419.1-marine-metagenome-genome-assembly--contig:-NODE-5419-length-14008-cov-4.239375_pt1 | contig 14008 bp, 13 predicted proteins | sample MGYA00238165_ERZ766961 | MGnify/ENA primary metagenome ERZ766961 (study PRJEB28924, sample SAMN03173240) | marine metagenome | biome: Marine; feature: Water; material: Subsurface seawater | place: North... | reverse complement strand
TTCTTTAGTCCATAAAGGGGCCGCTCGGCACAATTAGTGGTCTAATAGTAGAGTTGAGAATCTAAGGATCTAAAAAATGGCTGTTTTCTGGCGTCCCCTAGGGGAGTCGAACCCCTGTTTTCGCCGTGAGAGGGCGACGTCCTGGGCCACTAGACGAAGGGGACCCGGCCAAACATGTTAATTGGCGGACACCTTTAGCGTGAATTCCCCATTCCCGCAAGTGGGCCCTGCAAGGGTGGCCCACTACTCTGTCTGCTCGATATGAAGGGGGGCAAACTGCTGCGCGCTTTCATTAAAACCAAACGCGGCAGTCACTTCTGGGCGGCCTTTTTTTACAGATGTGATGAACCAGACCAACTCAGGCTCGTACATCTGCTCTAAATCACGTGCAGAAGGCTCAGCCGGTCCGTTTGGATGGGAATGGAAATGCCCGACGATACGTTCAGAGCCACCACTGAGTTCTCGCATTAGATCAAAACGAAGTTGGGGATCGATCTCAAAGGATGTCTGCTTATTGTTCTCGGCTTGATTGGCGCTGACTTGAATGCGGGTAATCATAAGCCGGTCATGGGCGTTTCCGCACCCAATCAGTAGCCCGCAGCTTTCTGTCGGATATGCGTCCGCCGCAGCGGTTTCAATGTCAGAGAGCAGGCCGGGCTGGATAATAATCACGTCACTGCTTTCAAAAGATTTGATTTTAGGGCTCTGCTTTTAAAGACCCAATCGTTTTGCCTGTCGCCGTATCGATCACCAGAATCGCCGAGCATTTATGGTCTGGACTTTGAGCCGATTGGAGACGAACGTAAAGTCGGGCCCCATCCGGTTTCATCTCAGCGATTTGGCATCCTGTTGGGATCGGCAAGGTTTTTTCGCTAAAACGACTTTGTGGTGTAGATATTTTGGGTCCAAGGTCGAGTTTTTTGGCATTTTGATATATGCCATAACCGAGTGCTGCCAAACCGGCCGCAATAATAACGGCCATCACGATGACAAGGACCTTGAGGGCTTTTAACATTTTGTTTCAGTCTCTGATCTTATGAACGCGAAAAATTCATCTATTTCTTATACCGTTGTGGTCCCAGAGGACAAGGCTGGTGCACGGCTCGATAGGGTTTTAGCCGATGCTTTACCGGATCTGTCCCGGACTCGGATTAAAGCCCTGATTGAAGCTGGCCATGTGACATTGAGCGCTTCAAACGAAACTCTTGATGCCTCTAATCATGTAAAGGAAGGCGAGCAGTACGAACTGATCGTGCCACCGGCTATTGCGGCATTGCCTGAGCCCCAAGACATCCCCCTCGATATCATCTTCGAAGATGATGACCTGCTGGTTATCAATAAACCTGCTGGTTTGGTTGTTCACCCGGCTGCCGGACATGCCGACGGGACGTTGGTCAATGCGTTACTTGCGCATTGCGGCGATAGCCTATCGGGTATAGGCGGGGTTATGCGGCCGGGGATTGTTCACCGGCTTGATAAAGATACCAGCGGTCTCTTAATGGTTGCCAAAAATGATCAGGCGCACCGAGGTCTATCAGAGCAACTGGCAGAGCATACCCTTGAGCGTGCTTATAAAGCTTTGGTTTGGGGCCTGCCAAAACCGCAACAAGGCGATATCGAAGGAAACATTGGGCGCAGTTCAGCCAATCGAAAAAAAATGGCTGTTGTGCCGCGTGGTGGCAAAACGGCATTAACCCGGTATCGGGTGTCGCGTTCTATTGGCACAAAAGCCTCTCTTGTTGAATGTCGGCTTGCGACAGGCCGGACTCATCAAATCAGGGTCCATCTGGCCCATATTGGCCACCCGGTGATTGGAGATCCGCTCTATAGCCGGGGCACACGTCGGAGCTTGCCAAAAATTGATACAGACATTCGGTTAAAGATATCAGCGTTTAAGCGGCAGGCTCTTCACGCATTTTTGATCGGTTTTACACACCCAAAAAGTGGCGAAAAACTAAGCTTTGAAATTGATGTTTCTTTTGATTTCAATGAGTTGATTAGCTCCTTAGATGAAATATAATTAACTATACAGGGCTTCAAAAATTAGCTATCTTATTCATGACTAAATTAGTCAGGTATAAGAGGAAACACACGATCTATTCGTCGTACACCACTTATTCAATGACGGGGTGTGCGAAAACCGGGGGGAGGAGACACCGGTAACGAAAGGAGTAATGAACGTGACTATGTCTTCGACAACAAACCAACTGGCACAAAATGTGTCACCCGAACAAAACTTAACCCGGTATCTTCAATCGATTCGCGGGTACCCCATGCTTGCGTTTGATGAAGAGCAAGATCTTGCGCGGCGTTGGCGTAATGATGACGATAGCCAAGCCGGCGATAAAATTGTGACGAGCCATCTTCGGTTGGTTGCAAAAATTGCCATGGGTTTTCGGGGTTACGGCTTGCCCGTGGCCGAATTAATTTCGGAAGGCAATATTGGCCTGATGCAGGCCTTAAAACGATTTGATCCGGAACGAGGTTTTCGATTCTCGACCTATGCCATGTGGTGGATCAGAGCGGCCATGCAGGAATACATTCTGCATTCATGGTCACTTGTAAAAATGGGTACCACGGCCTCACAAAAGAAGTTGTTTTTTAATTTGCGTAAACTCAAAGGTCAGATTCAAGCCCTTGAGGAGGGTGACCTATCCCCTGAGAATGTGAAGACGATTGCGACGGCTTTGCAGGTTCCTGAGAATGATGTCGTCAGTATGAATCGTCGTTTAACGCAACCCGATCATTCACTCAATGCGCCTTTAAACGACGACAGTGACGGTGAATGGCAAGACTGGCTTGAGAGTGACGAGGATAGCCAGGAAGAAACATTGGGAACATCACAAGAGTTCCACAACCGGTGCGGAATGCTTCATCAAGCGATGGCGGAGCTTTCAGGACGGGAGCGTCATATTTTCACAGAACGTCGACTCAAGGACTCACCTCGAACCTTAGAGCACTTGAGTCAGGAATACGGTATTTCCCGTGAGCGTGTCCGGCAGATTGAAGTAAAGGCTTTCGAAAAGGTCCAGAAGAGTGTCAAAAACACGATGATGGATCGGCGTCCTTACTCAAATTAGGATACGTCTTTATTACCAGTAGTATTATCACGAGGGCTTGATGAAAATCAGGCCCTCGTTTTTTATATGGGGTTATTTGTTATAAGGCGGCTTGTGGCGGTGCGGTAGGACTAGCAGCTGCAGCAGGAGGAGCGGCTGGTTGCTGTTGCGTCCCAGGTGGGGGTATGCTTGGTGCTGCCGTATCTGCACCCGGTGTAGACCCTCCGGAGGTTTGGTTTTCTTCTTTAGTGGCTTCCAGGGTTTCTTTAAGAACGGCGGAATCTTTTACGTCCTCCGCAACGGCTTTGCTCCACTCTTCAAGAAGTTTCTTTTGCCGGGCTTTTAGGTGAACAACATGATGTTGATCGAAAACACGTTGAACGGAAACAATAACAGGCGGTATGGCAATAAAAAGCATCCAACCGAATGCAGCTGCAAAATACATGATAGCAATATTAAACAGATTAGTCAGAATGATCATGGCGCCCGCAATAGAATGCTGGCCAAACCAAAGTTCTAATAAAAATGGAAATACTCCGCATAAATTAGCGGCCCCAACGCAGACGGTATTGGAACGATTGAAGGATCGATCAATGATATAGGCGACGAATGTCGGCAACATACCAAAAAATATCAGCAGTACGCTGGATGTTGAAATAAACATTATTGTAGAAATGGCAAGTCCAATGCCAATTTTCATGCGGGCATTAAGCTCGAAGGGCGGAGCTGATTGCTCGTTATCTAGTGCTGAGTTGTCCATTTGACATGCCCTTCACTAAACACTTTCCATTACGAGAAAGATCATAATAATAACCATAGAAATGATCATTGATGACATCGCTGCAAACTGCTGCCCTTTGTTTTCGTATTGGCGGCGTTTTGAAGCAGAATTCGATTCAATATCCTTAATTTCTTGTTCGGCTTCAGTGAATTCATTTTTTGCCGTGTTAAACTCACTGTTATCTATTTGCCGCCTTTCAATATTATCGATGAGATCAAACAAGTCCGGAAGGCTTCCTTTTCGAACAAGCCGCGGAATTTCACGCTCAATTTCACGCCGTGTTGTGCGGCTGTGATATGTGTTGATGACCAGCCCAAGGAGCCCGCCAACCCAACTGGACAAACCATAAAGAGGGCCTGGCTTAAAACGCCACTGAAGAAGAGCAAGCAAGCTCAGCACGCCAACTAATCTCGTGGCCCCCCGTGGGCTTGATAGGGCTTTTAAATGCGGGTCAATGTTCTGGTTGTGCTGGGACACGATAAAAGATGCGATATGCCGATCAACAGGATGGCGTTTTGCATCGATACGATTTGCAGCTTCGTCTAAAGCCGGTAATAGGTCTTCAAGATTTATGACGTAATCGGCACCTAAGAGGGGGCTTAGACAATGTAAGCCTTCATTTAATTCATAGATGCAACGCTCGATCCCAAAACCCGCTTCGTTAATGGCCAGATAGCTTTTGATCTGATTATAGAGCTTCTCCAGATGCTTCAGCCGTGAAGAATTTGGCGGTCCAGGTTGCGCGGCAATCCAAATATTTGGCAGGCTATTAAGTATTAATTCAATAATAATATTGATATCTTTTTTCTCTAACAAATCCATAACAAGCTTTATGCCAACGCTTTCAGGCATGAATGATATGCCCTTGTAGCGAATGGGTGCACTTGGATCGAGTAGGATGCAAACCTTTGCAACAGTGTATTCATCACTGCTAAACACATCGCCGCTTTTTGGTTTTTCGCCTTCTGCTATAGCAGCAATTGTTTCTGAGAGTGTTGGATTGTGTAATATCCGGCGTACCCAGGATGTAAGTTCCCCCTCTTTGATGGCGGTTATTGCTTCAGGAACATTCTTTGAAAATGCATGGGCAATTGTTCGAGGTGATACATGTTCATAACGTAAAAAATCGAATGGGAGATCACCTTTGACCGTTGGTTTTCGCTGCGGGCTAGATTGGTTGAGTCCATTCAGCCATCTATCAACCTCTTTTACCCCCCATCTGAGGGATGAATCATCATTAAGCATGCCGCGAAGTGATTCCAAAAGAGGAACAGGGACGCGCGTGTTCGTACATAAAGTGGAGAATGTCCCTTTTTCTATTTTTGCAGCTAACCGTTGGTCATCTGTTAAGCGGTCGATTGGATGCGAACCAACAATCAAGAATATGATTGTGCATGCAAGTGCATAAATGTCGTCACTTGAATTGCCCTCACTGCGGCCATTGGGGTCGGATAATCCATTTGGTATGGTTTCATACAATATGGGCTGACAATATGCCGGTGGCGTTGCTAAGCAGTCTCCTAAGACCAATTTTTCGCAGGCTTCATCAAGGAAATAAACATTTGATGGATTTATCGCTCTATGAGACACGCCACGTGTTTCAAGTTCACTGATGGCACGAAGAAGGGGGCGTATCACAACATTTGGAAAATCAAAATCACTGATATGCGATAAACCTTTCTTGCCTTCTTGGACTACAGGACCACCAAGCGGCTTTTCATAGATTAATGCCATGCATTTGCGACGCATTGGGGCCCATTTAACGGGGCCTGATGCAACAAGTGAAAGCATGCCGCCTAAGAGTGTGCCTTTAATGGCATCTAAGGCCTTCATTCTGACGGGAATTTTAGGGTTGCAGATCAGAGCATATAGTTTGCGGCCGGGATCGCGTCGATCTTCAGCTAGGTATGCTGTTGCTGTTGGAGTGTTAAGTTCTTCGAATGGTTGCGACGGATCTATAATGAAATGATCGTCAAGCGTCACTGGTCGGGCCGTCGAAGACGGCTCGCTCTTGTCCGCTGCAGGTTTTTCTGCAGACTCTTCGGCAGACTCTTTGGTCTCCGGAGTCATAATTGGTTCAGCCATTTTCTCAGCTTCTGCGGGCGTATCGGTCATCATTCTGATCCCTTATCGCCTGGCAATGCTCTTATAGTAAGAGAATCTTAATCATCTGAAGCGATCAAGACAATATTCCATTGTATAAAACTACAAGACCGTTGGGTTTCTGCGGTTTTATTTACAGGATTTTATTCAAAATGGTGCGACACCGGTGCTTTTCTGAGCCGTATTTGGGATTTAGTCGGCGAAGGGGTCCTGGACCAAAATTGTGTCTTCTCGTTCCGGACTGGTTGAAAGTAGTGCAACTGGAGCCTCAATAAGCTCTTCTATACGCCGGACATACTTCACCGCTGTCGCAGGAAGGTCGGCCCACGAGCGTGCACCTTGAGTGCTTTCCGTCCAGCCTTCAAATGTTTCATAAATTGGCTCGACGTTAGCTTGCCCCACAGATGATGCAGGGAGGTGGTCGATCGTTTCACCATTTAATCGATATCCAACACAAACATTCAGTTCTTTTTCGCCATCTAAGACATCCATTTTGGTCAATGCGATTCCATTGATGCCATTCACCTTTACGGCTTGACGGGCGAGTACGGCATCAAACCAGCCACATCGTCGCGCGCGACCGGTTACGGTTCCAAACTCATGTCCGCGTTCGCCAATTCTTTGGCCGACATCATCTTCAAGCTCGGTTGGGAATGGCCCGCTGCCTACACGTGTTGTGTAAGCTTTTGAAATACCGAGAACATAATCAATGGCACCTGGTCCTTGGCCGGACCCGACAGCGGCTTGACCGGCGACGGTATTAGAAGAGGTGACAAATGGGTAGGTGCCGTGATCGATATCAAGCATCGTCCCTTGCGCGCCTTCAAACAGGATTCTTTTGCCTTCCCGGCGCGCGCTATCAAGTCTTTTCCAGACGCTATCGGCATAGGGTAAGATTTTAGGCGCAATTTCATGCAGGTCCTTCATCAACTCGTCGCGGTTGATTTCAGGCATCTCGAGACCGCGAAGAAGCGCATTATGATGAAACAACATTTTATCGACTTTGTCTTGCAGCACGTCCGGTTCTGCAAGGTCGCCGACCCGTATTGCCCGGCGTGCGACTTTATCTTCATAGGCAGGGCCGATGCCGCGGCCGGTTGTTCCAATTTTTGCTTTGCCAAGGGCTTGCTCGCGAACCTGATCGAGGTTGCGATGGAGGGATAGAATTAATGGTGCGTTTTCAGCTATGCAAACAGACTCGGGGCCGACTTCTACACCTTGATTTTGGATCCTTTCAACTTCTTCGATAAATGCCCAAGGATCAAGAACGACACCATTGCCAATAATTGATAATTTTCCACCTCGGACAACTCCCGAAGGCAGCAAGCTTAGTTTGTACGTAACACCATCGACCACAAGTGTGTGACCAGCGTTATGACCACCCTGGAATCGTACGACAACGTCTGCTCGCTCGGAAAGCCAGTCGACAATCTTACCTTTTCCTTCATCGCCCCATTGGGAGCCGACTACGACAACATTGGCCATGAGTTATTGGCTCCTTGTGCTTTTGTGTTTTCTCTTCGATGCATTTTTGGCACCAGGTTTTCTTATAGTTTTCTTTTTAGATAGTTGAACAGGGGTGCCTTTATTTAGAATATGTGTGCACTTAAATTTTTCAGCCTCGGATTCGGGTTTTGGGGACCGTTTAAATTCCGCGATTGTAACCCAGCCTGCCGTCCTTAGATCATCAGCCATTTTAATGGTGGTTCCAAAAGGCAGAAAGATTCTCTTCGGCTCAGCACGTTGTGGTGCTGCGCGTAAAACGGTGTCCATAAATAGTGTTAACCCTGTCGCCGCTTCGCTGCGTGATTGATTATTTCCAGCTTGATAACGGCCACCACTACCCAGTTCTCCGCGAGCACTCATTGAGAACAACGTAAATGTTACGCCGGTGTGATACTCAAATCCTCGGTTTTCAACTGGATCAATCGTTAGTGTGAGATCAGGGGCTTGTTTACGAATGGCTTTAACGGTTGCGGCTAATCGGGACAGTTCTGACATTGCTGATTTTGGCAATTTTAACTTCTTTAAAATAACCAGCGCCTCATCGGCGGTGCCCACCGCTGATAGCAGGCGGGCTAAAATGGTTGTCGTTGTTTTTCCGAGTTCCGAACTGAGTTCATGAACGGCTGCAATATCCTTGCGATCTAGCGCTTGGCGCAAGCGTTGGGATTGCTGTTCAGTGACTTTCTTGCCATGGCAAACGGCAGGAACAAGTGTCGGGATGCAAAGATCTACCGATATATTTTGAATCCCAACAGCGCCCAGCGCATAAACGGCCATCAGAATAACTTCAGCATCTGATGCGACGGAATTATCGCCGATCAATTCCGCGCCCACTTGCCCAAATTGACGTTCAGGCCTTAATTGAGAGCCTTTAACGCGTAATACCTGGCCAGCATAACTCAGCCGGAGCGGACGGGGGTATTTATAAAGCCTTGTCGCTGCGATTCTGGCGACTTGCAGTGTCATGTCGGCTCGTAAGCCCATCATGCGCTGTGAAACGGGGTCCATTAGCCGGAACGTCTGACCGGTCATTGTCGCGCCACTACCACTCAGAAGATTATCTTCAAATTCGATGAGCGGCGGCTTTACGCGGTCATAGCCATAGCTAGAAAATATTTTAAGGATTTGCTCTTGCACGACAGCTTCATGGCGAGCATCGGGCGGTAGTACGTCGCTAAGCCCTGCAGGTAATAGTGCTTTTTCAGAATTATTTGACATGATTGTTGCTCAAGAAGCCATAAGCAGCATTGGATTGGCATTTACACGGGGTCACGGGGTCAGAGTCTAGGGTAACGGTCGATGCCGATCATAGCGTGTTTATGCCGAAAGGTGAAAGGATGTCAGAACAGGTTGGTTTTTTTCTGACGGACAGTTTTGCCAAGGGTTTCTAGGAGTAACGGAACCATGGCTTTAGAAAGGGTAATTTCATCGGCGAGCCCCAGATTTACTTGAGTTGAACCTTCCCATAGTCTTTGCCCGTTCGAACTATTTTCAAGGGTTGCATTGAGCTCATAGGTCGTAGGGGTCACCTGAGTTATCCCTGGTTTTCCTGAATTAAAGACACCGCCGCGGCTGCTGTTGAAAATATTTAAACGGACCTCGGGATTATTTGAATGAAGGGTGCCGCCTTGATTCTTCAATTCGATGAGTTGACGATCGCCTCTATCGGACCAAGCGCCTTCCTCATTTAATGTTTCAAAGGATAAAATTAAACCAGCGTTATCAATGACGGTAAAACCTTTTTCGCGAAGAACTCTTTCGATTTCTTTTTGAACCATAATATTGACGTCAGAATTATCCAACGGACGGACCGAGATGGGTACGTTAAGTCCGAATTTCTCATAAGAAGTGGCGTTAACGAGCGCGTCGTCCGCATGCGTCGACGGCGCGCCAATGAGAAGGGCGCTAAATACAAAAACGAGGCATAAAAAGTGTTTCATGAAGGCAGGCTATACTACAAATATTGATAAATGGTGAGGGCTTTCTCGCGAATAACACCCTAAACCGCTGATTTTAGCGAATTTCCCGGTAAAATTTACTGTGAATGAGAATGCGGTTTCAAGGCCATAGTGTCAACTTAAGTATCCTATAGGCACATGAAATATAGGGCGTATTCTTTTGGGTTTCAGTCGTCTTTAAGTGATTGTTGTAGGGACGGTATGGAAAGGTAATGCAAAAGTTTTATTTCTCGGCGGCTCCGGCTGACACTATCGAGAATGAGACCGCATATAAAACAGACCACACCGACTAACATAATACCTGTTGTGAGAATTGCCGTTGGAACGCGCGGGACCGAACCTGTTTCAAGATAAGAAATAAAGAGTGGTACTGCCAAGGTAATTGATAACAAAGCCAGGGCTAAAAACAATGCTGTAAAGAACTGGATTGGTTTTGTTTCTTTAAGCAACATAAAGATGGTTCCTAAAATTCTAAATCCATCGGTTAGGCTATTAAGTTTGCTCTCAGAACCCTCGGGCCGCGCCTTATAAGGTGTGGCGACTTCTGCAACGGGGAGCCTAAGGTCAAGGCTATGAACAGTCAGTTCAGTTTCGATTTCGAAGCCTTTTGCAAAGGCTGGGAATGTCTTTACAAAACGGCGTGAAAATACCCGGTATCCGGAAAAAATATCTGAAAATTGGCGTGAAAAAAGTAAAGAAACAAACCAATTGAATAGGCGATTGCCAAGTCTGTGGCCGGTTCGATAAGCCTCACTATTTTTTGAATCAGCTGTTTCTTGGCGTGAGCCAACAACCATATCCAAATTTTCTGTGATCAGTCTTTCAATCAATTTTGGAGCACTTGGAGCATCATAGGTGCCGTCACCGTCGGCCATGACATAAATATCAGCATCAATATCAGCGAACATCCGCCTCACAACTTCGCCTTTTCCCCGTCGGCGTTCTACCGCTACAGTGGCGCCAGCATTTCGCGCTTGTACCGCTGTTTGATCCGTTGAGGCATTATCGTAAACATAGATGGTGCTTTCTGGCAGGGCGTGCTGGAACGCAGCAACGACAGAGGCAATCGTGAGCTCCTCGTTATAACAAGGGAGTAATATGGCAATTTTGGACTTGTTCATGCCGGTCATCCTGAAGGGCTAAAATTAATATCGACAAACTTGTGAAATATTGCCGTGAAATCAAGGTTATATTGTAATACTTCTATTAAAGGATAGTGCAGTTTGCGGCGCTAATTGCTGAGATTCCTCCTGGGACACCTGAGATATAAGGGATAATGCCCAGAAGTTCGCTTGGTAACGGTCAGGAAGCTGCAAGGGTTATGGATTAAAAGAGCGAAATATCAGGGGATATCGCCTTCAGTGATATTTCCCTGTAACATAGAGATTGGCTTGGATCGTCCGGGTTTCAGGGGAGAAAAGTATTGGCGGAGGTGGATCCAAAGCTCTTAGAGGGCGTTCAGCTTCTTGAGGGGCTTAAGCCTACAGACCTTGCTAAGCTTGAGGAATATTGCCGCTATAAGAAGTTTGCGACAGGCGAGCAGATTTTTGACCGGCAAAGCAAGACGACGGATGTCTTTTTCGTCGTCCGCGGTAGCGTGCGTATCGTTAACTATTCTCTCTCGGGGCGGGAAATAACCCTCGATGATGTCACGCAAGGAGGCCATTTTGGCGAACTTGCGGCCATTGATGGCGAGCCTCGTTCGGCCAGCGTGATGGCGCTTGCTGACAGCGTTATTGTGTCAATGCCACAGAAGGTCTTCGTAGCGGCATTGGAAAGGTATCCGGTTATATCCATGGCTGTTATGCGGCAATTGGCAAAAATTGTCCGCCGGTCAACAGACCGAATCATGGATCTCAGCACATTAGGGGCTAATAACCGCGTTCATGCCGAACTGCTTCGCCAAGCCACCTCCAGCGGCAGCGAGAAGAACACAGCCGTCATTAAACCGATCCCGGTTCATAGTGACCTTGCGAGTCGGGTTAGTACAACGCGCGAAACTGTCGCCCGCGTCCTGAATGATCTTGCCCGGCAAGGGGTTCTGGAGCGCCGCAAAGACCATCTGGTTATCCATGACGTTGTACGGTTGCAGAACATGGTGGATCAGGTTCAGGGTGAAAAGCCGGCCGCACGGGTCTCGTTGGCGGCATCTCAGCGCTTCACGTCATAATCTTTTTGATTTTTATCAAGGCTTAAAGGGGAAAGTGCTGAAAAGTCCTGATCAGTGACGGCCGTCACTGATCAGGAGGTTCTATTTTGGCATATTCCACGGTGACTGGAGACAGTCCCTTTTTTGATCCTAGACTTTGAGCCGCCAGACGATTGTTTTGGCGGTTTTCTTTTGTCAGAAAAGTCCAAAACAAGAGGTGGGGCGCACAGAACTGCCCTATTTGATTTTTGCTTCCTTGAACAGGACGTGCTTGCGGGCAACGGGATCGTATTTCTTGAGTTCTAGTTTTTCTGTTGTCGTACGAGGGTTCTTCTTCGTAACGTAATAAAAACCCGTATCAGCGCTGCTGACGAGTTTGATCAAGACTGTGCTCGATTTGGCCATGGTTTTGGCTCCCGGGGGTAATGACTATACGGGCGCGAAACATACAGTCCGGCCCGTCGATGTCAAGCGTTCACGAAAAAATGTGCACAAATCAAGGTGTTGTAGGCTGTGATGAGATTTCACGATCTGGTGACTGAAGGGGTTTTTGGGCCAGCTCTGGCACGGACATCATAGCGCGAGCGTAGAGCATTGTATCGGCAAGGATCTGGAGGGCGACCTCTGTCTCGAGTTTATTTTTGCGTCTCTCTGGAGGGCAAATCTCTCTGAGGTCATTTCGTTTTTGACGAGAAACGCCGTTACTCTGCCACCAAAGTTGATAGGTGGATAACAATTGTTGGTGTTTTGAGAGTGCCGTTTTTATCAGTTGTGAGGGCTCTTCATTTTTCCCACTGGTGCAAATGGACGGAAAGACGCCAAGTTTGTGAAATACATAACCGGCCGGTGAGTGCAGACGAGACCAGGTCAAGGTCACTTCACCTTCGTTGGGCAAGCGAATAACCGATTGAACAGTACCTTTACCATAGGATGTTGTGCCGATGATGATGGCTCGGCCTGAGTCTTGTAAGGCAGCGGCGAGGACTTCAGAAGCTGACGCGGATTTTCCGTCAATGAGGACAGCTAAAGGCAGGCCTTTTAAGATATCTTCAAAATTGGCTTCGTAATATTGGAAGCTGTCGGGGTGGCGTCCTCGTGTTGAAACGATGCTACTTTGAGTCAGGAATAAGTCGGCAACTTTAATAGATTGTTTCAAAAGTCCGCCGGGGTTGCCTCTGAGGTCAAGAATCACACCTTTAAAGTTACCGCGCATTTGGGTTTGCGCCTTTAAAATATGTTTGGCCGTTCGTTCAGATGTTTTCTGATTAAAGCTGCGAATTCGGATGATCGCGATACCATTTTTAACTCGTGATGTAACCGTATTGGGAACGATCAGCGCCCGTTCAATTTCAAAGGTCAGGGGTTTGAGGCGATCAGGGCGGCGAACTGTAATGTTTATGACACTTTGAATGGGGCCATGAAGTTGAGAAATAATATCACGGGATTTTAGTCCCTTAAGAGGGACGTCGCCAACATGGGTGATGATGTCCCCACGCTTTAAGCCAGCATGGGCTGCCGGGGTGTTTTTCAAAACACGCGAGATGTGGATGATTTCACGTTTATAGCGAAAGCGTATGCCGATGCCGCCAAAGCCATCTCTGCGATTGCGATTTTTTCGGGCTTGTTTCTTGCCGGCATACCGTGAATAGCGATCCAACTTAGAGAGCATCCCGTCAAAAATCGCTTCATATATGCTTTCAGGCTGCGCATTTTGAATTGATATAGAATGTGCCCGGGCTTCGCGCCATAGCTGGACCGTAAGACCGGCCCAAGCCGACGCATTATGTTTATTTGGGGTTTGAAAACTCTTTATGGTCAGGTCATGGGTGCTAAGTGTAATCGACGACCGATGGCGCGATATGATTAATTCTGGATCAATGGCACTGAGCCCTTTCATACCTTCAAGTGCAAGCTTGCTGATGGTAACGGGCTCAATAAATTTATCGGAAATCTGTCGATAGCCCTTTGTAAATAATTCTATAGCGGCTGGTTGGCGTAACGAGGCGGTCGGTTGAGAGACCGTTTCTACTCGGGGAGAGCAAGCAGACATAAACCCCAATAAAATAATACCGATCGACCGTGGGTAAAATTTATGGCGCTGTTTTGTTTTTGGAATAGAATGCATGGTCGCTATTGTCGTCGTTTTTGGTGACGCCGTCATTAGGTGAATTGGCTTTAACGCTGAGCTGCTTAATTTTTACGGTGCTTCCGACGAGAGGAGCGGTGATGGTTTGATTTCTTGCGGCCCTTGGCGGGCTTGCCATTATCAAGAATATTACAAATTAAACTACCTGTTAGAGGGTCGGCCTCAGCAAGAGTGACCTCAACGGTATCGCCAAGCTTGTATTCTTTGCGGTTATGACGGCCGCGCAGTAAATGGTGATCCTCATCATGAATATAATAATCGTCCGGCAAACTGCCAATCGGGATTAAGGCGTCCGCGTTCGTATCT
>ENA-UOXV01005410-UOXV01005410.1-marine-metagenome-genome-assembly--contig:-NODE-5410-length-14026-cov-9.772386_pt1 | contig 14026 bp, 7 predicted proteins | sample MGYA00238165_ERZ766961 | MGnify/ENA primary metagenome ERZ766961 (study PRJEB28924, sample SAMN03173240) | marine metagenome | biome: Marine; feature: Water; material: Subsurface seawater | place: North... | reverse complement strand
TTTTTAAGTTAATTTTTTTAAGTTAATTTTTTTAAGTTAATTTTTTTAAGTTAAGTATTTTAAGTTAAGTATTTTAAGTTAAAAAAATCACTGATGTACGAATTTCGCAATAAAGTATCCTGTTCAGAATAGGCCAGTATAGGTGATAGTAGCTAAACTAACAACCAGTATAACATCTGCGGGAAACTCATATTTAGGGTGGTCCCATCCTAATCATAATTCTCATTCGTAAGGCTCTCAGTTCTCCATTAAAAGATTTTCTTTTAATCAAATTTGCCTAAATCAGGGGTAGGGATAAGGGTAATCATCATAATTGGATTTATCTTTTTTTCATGACTCTTCACATCATTCACGAGAACCACATTCAGCAGGCGTATGTGCTTGAATAATATCAATGAAGTTTGAATTTTCAATTTGCTTAACAAGTGTTAGAATGTACGTTAAATACTCATGGTAATTGTATATTCCTAGGATTAAAAAAAGGCACAGAGTCGAACGATTATTATTATAGAATCATAAGCTATTTTATTATTTTGTAAGCTGAGAGGTTTGTACATTAAAGGTGGTTGGGAGGATTCGAACCCACCAATCGTTAGGTTTTTAAACTAACGCTGATACCCCAACTAAGTAGCAACCACCGGTAGTAATATATATAGTATAGTAACGGTAGGAGGTAACTGTACCCCCCCTATTAATTTTTATTTTGAGTGTCATAGGTAAAAAAAAGACTTTTGCCCCGGCTACTTATACTATTTTTAACGGTATGAATTACAAAATTTTATAAAATTGAATAAAATAAAAACCCGAATACACTGAGCATAAGTGCGATAAAATTCAGACGCTTACGCAGCACAAATAGTACTGACGATGGTATTGAGTAATAATTTAAATTACGGTATTGAATTTTAAAACTTACGCTTTTGGACTTGTCTAACAATTATACAAATTACATGTAATTTTCTTCTTCTAAAAAGGAATTTTCTAGGGGTGTAATGTTAATAGGTGCTGTGATCTTTGTTAATAATGCATTCGAAGTTGTATCTGTAGATAAAGTGGTTAGCTTATTTATAAAATTAGTACTTGATGAGTCTAACATAGTATTATTTGTTAAGCTCAAACTAATATCATTTTGAGAGTAGTCTATTAACTTAGCTTGGTCAGAGTTTAAATATTGAGTTGTAACTAAACCATCAAGGTTAAGTAGTAATGACTTTGTATAAATTAAAGGCATTTGCGTTGTTACTGGAAGAGTAGCTAGTACTAAATTACTGGTTTGAATATTTTGAGATTCTCACATGTTACTTTTTAACTGATTTAAAAAAAAATATCGTTTTGAGAAAAAAAATCGGCTATCCTCAAAAAAATTAATTTGGGAATTATTAATGTTATTAAAGGCTAGGGTATTTAGATCAACTGCACTAGAAGAAACTGATTTATTTAACGCCATTGCAAAATTTAGGGCCTCAGCAGAGTTTAAACTTCCGGCTTTTGATGAAAGTCAAACATTATTTGATGTATTGTTAGCAAAGGAACCTGATGCTATTAACTTTTTTGCTTGGGTAAAATTACTTGTTGACTTTGTTAAAGAATCACCTAATAACGAGTTTTTTAAAAATCATCTATCTTGTTTCGCTAATGATAGTTGGTTCATAATATTGAGGTTACTTGGGATAAATTGAACGTCTTTTTGTAGTTGTGAGGTTGTATAAGGGTTTAACGTTAATCTCATAACTTCGTCGCCTGCGATTAGTGTATACGGAGCCTCGCATGGATTGTGATACGATCCATCAGATACTGAAAAATTATTTTTAAGGGTGACAAACCACACCTTTGTTTTAAAGTCTTTTATTAAGGCTAGTGCACCTGAGTTTGGTACTTTAAAGTTAAAATCTTCAGCTGAAGCTTGTGAAAGGTTTAGTGTATGATTAAGGTTGTTTACAGTACGTAAAACATTAACTTTTTCACTAGTTGACTTAGAATTTTTTACCTTAAGTAAGTTTGAAGGGTTTAAGGGTGCTAAGTCTTTAGGTTGATTATGAATAACTAAGCAGTTATCTAAAAGAGAAGCCTGATTATTTAAAAACTTTTGTCTAAATTCAAAGAGAATATAAACATAGTATGAACCTAAACAAGCGAAAATATAGTCTACGTAATTTGTAAAAGGTACTCATAACTCTGTTATAACTTCAATTAACTTGTTAACTAGTGGGATTGACCGTAGTAAAGAATCACTACGTAATAAACCTAAAAGTATGCAGTAAGAAAAAAAAATAAAAAGTAGAGTTGCTATAATAAAAACTCAATCTTTTATTAAAGACTCTTTTATATTTTGCGATTTAAAATCGGTTCATTTTGAATTTTTAAAGACTGTACCTAAATTTGCCACAGTCGATTTATACTTATTGTTTCGTTCAAAAATTATTTGTAATCACCCAGAAGTACTATGATTGTATCTAGTTGAATTAACGTAAGCCGAACTAAAATATGATAAAACTTTATTTATGTGCCTCAAAAGTTTAGGGTAGCCACCCTAAACTATTATTAAAATATGTTATTTATTTCTTTAATCCATGACATTTTGTCATAGGATACTAATCTTACTTTATCAGCAAGCTGACGGTCAGTCATAGCAAAATCGTTACTAGCTGACGAGTAATGCATAAAATGGGTACATCATAAAAAGAAAAGATCACGCTTCATAAAATAAACTATTATAGGCATTCAGTGGTGGAATCGACCACAAATTTCCATGCACTGACCTCAAAAGATTCCAGAAACAAGAAATATTGCAACTCTATGAGATGAATACCCGGGTACACAATCGATTTTTATACCTGCGGATGGGATAGCTCAAGAATGGATAACATCTTTAGATGAAGCTAAGATATGTAATCGGATTTCGATAGGCATTGCTATAGCCCCTGTAGCATGAAGACGAATCATATTTGTGACTCCTTTCTTCATAGGTCTATATTGATTTTTATAAAGTTCTAAGTTTTTACCCAAATTAGCACTTTTATTATTACCAAAAAGATAAAAAAAGGTGTAATTGGTTAAAAAGGTGGAGTTGAACGGTAGAGCATTTACAGTATTAGTAGCTAGGCTTGCGAATTCCCTAACTAAATTAAATTTTAAAAAGGTTGTATTTTGGTACAAGAATTCTCTTGATACTTCTGAGCTAAAAGATACAGGATCGATTAAAGGGAAAGCTGCTTTAACCTCACGTAATAATGAGTTAGTTGGACAAGCTGTTAAGTATTGAGGTAAATTTAATGTGTAGCCTTTTGTGTAAAAGTACTGTCTATACAAGTGTTCACGTTTTGTTAGAATATCAACTAAGATACTAGTAGTATAGTTGTAAGACTGAACACCGGACATAGGTCGTCATGAAGACCTAGCCGAAGTATTTAGTCCTGAATACGAAGGTGTTGTTAATGCAGTTGTGTTATTTGAGCTGGCGTTACTTGTTCAATATAACGAAGCTTTTTTTAAAGAACTTTTTAAGGTTGACAACTTAGATTCAGTAAATAAATCTTCAGTGGAAGAATTAACCTTGTACCAATTTGAAACCCTAGAGTAAAAGTAGGGGGTATAAGCCCAGTTAGTAATATAATTTTTTCTTGAACGTGCTAACCGTACGAGGTAATTCTCACTATCATTTATTTCATCACCTACCGATGTTGAGTACTCAAAACTTTTTGTTGAATAAGGTACACCAAGTAATGAGTATCTAGCTACTGACGAAGGTTGAATCTCGATGGAAGATCAACGCGACTGTCAGTCAAATCATAGGTAACGGGAAGGGTCACTTTTCATTGAAGTTAAAAATGGTAAATCAGCAAAGTAGACGTTTAGTGAATTTCAAACTGAAAACATTTCATTAAAGTTTGCTTTAAAGTACTGATTATAATTATTAATGTTAAAAAAACTTTCTTTATTTTTACCTAATAAAGATTCGTATGGTGATTTAGGTGCGGTTATAAAAGGGTGAGCAGCAAATGAATTTGAAAGGTCTTGTAATCTAGCATTAGATCTACCTTCGTCGTAACGAGATCGAAAAACTTTTTGCATTGCATTATAAGTTACTGTCGCATTCTTAGTTGTACTTCTAAGTTTTAAAGGGTTAGTTGACCGAACTTCGTTCTTAAAAGAATAATCTGTATTAGTACCGTAATTTAAACTTTCGTCAGTGTTTAAATTATCACCTGATCAGATATTCTCTTCATAGTCAGCTCTAAAGTTGTCCATAACTTGAGTATAAGACATAGCATTGATCAAGTTATTATTTGTAGATAAACTGCTTTTTAGATTTGTGTATTGTAAATAGTTTAAATTTTTAGAGCTCTCGTATGAATCATCTAAGGTGTCAATAGAAATCTCATTCCCAAAGTTATCAAAGTTCTTTGTACTAAGTAAGGAGGTGTTTACTGTAGTATCTTCACTAAAAATTGGTAAACTACTTGTATTAATATTCGAAGCTAAGTCTTTAAAAAAGGGTTTTGCTAGTAGACTTGATTTAAACTTTTTATGTCTTGTAGAAAGATTATAAAGCTCCTCTTGCTTTTTAAAATATTCGTAGTCTTTAGTGCTTTGCAAGATATTTAAATACTCATCGTGTGAGAATGATGAGTAGGTCGATTCTCAAAAGGCATCTTCAAGTAGCTCTAGTGTTTGTCAATTTTTAAAGTCGTATTCTGCATAGTTTGTTACAAGTGGTATATAAGATGTTTTTAAAGTATCTAAATTATTTACCATTTGACTAAATCTATGTGATTGAGAAGAATGAGCTCAATAAGTTAACCAATAAGCATTAAATAGGTAGTTAGGTGCTGACTCTTCCTTAGATTTCATTAAGTTAGGTAGTGCGTCATCGTCATTATTTAAGTACTTTGTATACCCTAAATTATTTCAATTAGGGTTATTGGATTGAACAGGTACATGAGACTGTGTGAATGTTGTCCCTGTGGATGATAGTTGCTTTAATACACTGGTGTTATTTCAGTTTAGTGATGAATTCAAGAATAAGTTTTCTGAAGCATTTGAAATTGTATTCGAAATATTATTTTGAATTAAGGCGTTTAAATTATTTTGGGTTGACGTAAGGTTGGTATTAGTTTTTCGGGTTGGAACGTTGTCAACAAGACGGACATTCCTTTCACCGGTGAGATACGATAAATTACCCGATTTTAAATCTTTAAACCTATACGACAAGTTGTTATTTTGTATTTTAGATGTTAGATTTGTTAATGGCGTATTATTTGCTAAGTCCGAGTTATCTAAGTTTGTATTAGATCACGTTTTACCTAGGAAACTTTTTTTTGAAAATTTAGCTCAAAATGAGTACTTAAGAGGGTTACTAATTTGCTTTGCGTCTGATTCAGCACTTAGTAGAGATGATTTATCTTTATACTTTAAAAATTGTTCAAAGAGAGGGGCATTCTTATAATCTAAACTAGAAGATAATTCGCTTAATTTACTAAATGAGTTAAGTTCTGAGTGTCTTGAATAAGTATTAGAAGAGCTAAAATCATTGAAATATTTACTAGATTTATTACTATTCTGTTTATTAAAAGAGGTATTGTACTCTAAAAACTTATCAATATTTTTATTTTCCATTTTTGAGGAAAACCCATTTGTTAAAGCTTTAGACGAGGTATAGTTATGCTGCCTTAAAGTTCCATACGATGAAGCTTTATTGGCTTCAATATCATTAAAATACAAGTTTGCTAACTTATCATAACGAAGGCTATATTCAGAACTATTATTAAATAGCGACTGAGGATTTGTCTTTGAAAAGTACTGAATTTTCTTAAACGCAGTAGAATCCGAACTAATGTTGGAACCTACATCGTTAAAGTTCATAAAATTCATTAAGTTAGAGTTACCTGTAGGGTTTAAAAGTAAATGAGCTGGTGTAGATGAAAGCTTATTTACAGATTTACTTTGGTAATACTTTCAAAGAGTATTAGCGTTTAATGTGTTAGAGCTGGTATTTGTATATTTTAATGAATTACCGACCATAGACGAATAGGAAGGATTAACATTATAATTTAAATCAATACCTTTAGGATAAAAGTATTCTCAACCTCATTGGTACGCCCTAATACCAATGACGATTTCACCCGTACCAAATCCGTCATAATAATCTGTAGCATCTACAGTCTCACTTATAATGATTGATATAGCTCAGGAAACCGGAACACAAGCAGTAATAAGATCCGCACATTTCGAACGACTTACTCCACGAGTTTCACGTTTAGGCTTTGTTCTTAGATTACATCATCTAACAACGTTAATAAATGTTACAAAGTAGAACATTATTAGTGATATAAACATAAACCATAACCAATGCTGATAATGTAAAATATGTATAAACCATAAATCTTCGTGGACGAACGAAGGGGATGCTATAAATGGTTCAGGGTAGTATAATTTAAAGTCAGGAGTAGATAAAGATTCGTAAATAGGTAAATTTTCTCGATCAGACATAATTTCAAACATTTCAACTTCGTCTTTAAAGTCGAATAAAACTCATCGCATACTTTCAACATCAGTTTTTGCTAGAGTAATTTGTTTCATACTAGTCATTAGTGAAACGCTAACATCATTGAGGGAAGTTAGACCAAATAAATTGAGGGTTTCAGCCGTCTCATCCGAAAACATGGTAGTTATCAAACCACCATTTAACGAAGTAGATTGTTTTGCAATATTGTTTATATTTAAAATAGCGTCTACTGTGTTATGGTTAAAAAATTCTTGTAGATTAACTAATTCTAAATTGTCTTTTATTGCATTACGCCCGTAGATATCAAATATCATGGGAGCTGAGAAGAAGTAAGAGGATCCGTCGAAAAGGTTTAGAGCTCACTTACCGGCATTGTTGTCTCCGTTAATTAAAAAATCTTTTCATTTCTGGAGTGCCATTTATACATACAATTATTTAAAAAATCTGTAAGAAAAGAGAGTTGTATCTAAGGCTACGAGATCTAAATGGTTTAGTTGACTGTTTGAAGACGATCGTAAGCTGTTAAAACGATGGTTATGGAAATTTTTACGTTGTATAAAAGATAACCTGTTTATTTCAAAGAAATAAAAATTTAACCTGGTATTAAATCGACCAGCTCCAAAATTATTACGTACTGCAGGTTTAGCTTGTCGTATACTATCATAAATCATAATAAAAAATGATAGTAAAGCTGCTACACTTAATAAATGTCCGGCGGATGCAATACCATGTCATCCACCAAATGAAGAAGGATAATCTAGTACTCTACGAGGTTGACCACAGTAACCAAGTCACATCATAGGTATTACTGTTAATAGTTGACCAATGACGTAATATAAGTAATGAATATAAGCGTAAACCCGGCTGTACTTAACACCATAAATAGCAGGGAAATAGAAATAGAACGCCCCAAAGATACCTAGCATAGCGGCACCAGCAAACATTACATGGAAATGACCAATTACGTAAAATGTATCATGGAATAAAACATCCATACCTGTATGAGCAACACACATACCTGAGACACCACCAGATACAAAGAAGAATACAAAGGTAAATGTATATAAGAAGGGTAATTCCATAACGAATGTACTATTTACAATAGTTACACATCAATGCATTAATTTAGTTGCTGCAGGAACGGAAATCATAACAGTTAAGGTACTAAAGAGCATTCTAGTTGTATGAGCTAAACCAACCATATACATATGATGTCCTCAAACAAAGAAACCTAAGAAAGCAATTGTATACATAGAATATAGTAAACTAGCACGTGCTGATACTCTTTTACGTAAGTAAAAAGACATCATTGTATTAGTAAAACCAAAAACAGGTAGCATAATTACATAAACTTCGGGATGTCCAAAAAATCAAAACATATGTTGGAATAAAACTGTGTCACCACCACCTGAGTAATCGAAGAATGAGGTTTGTCAATGTCTATCAGAAATTAACATCAAAATACCAATAGCTAGCATAGGATTAGCTGCTATCATCATTCAAGACGCTGTAATTAATCCTTCTGCAAAGAAGGAACGGGCATCTCTCATTTTACGGTTATTCAAGGTAGACAGATAACGATAGGTTACTAAAAAATTTGCAGAACTAACAATAGAGGCATTAATGGCAATAAAAACTCCCATTAAACCAATGTCGGTTTTACCTATTGCGGTAAATCGAGTACGTGCTGAAAAAGGAGTTACCATGGCTCAACCAGGTAATAGATCTTTAGCATTACGCTCAATAGAGTAAACTAAACCTTCTTCTCCAGTAAATCTTCTGTACAGAGTATTTTGATGTCTAGCTGCTAGTAATTTACATCTTCACGCTTCACGGGTAAATTTTAACTGACGTCAATTAGCTAAAATACGTTGTTGGGTACTGGATGAATCAAACATTTTATAAAATTTCTGATCTAATGAGTTTAAAGCAACTCATCGTAAGTTTACAAAACCTTCATTTTTTTTTAACAAGTAAAAGAGATTTGTAAAATTATCTGTAGGGTTTACGTGAGAAGAATATCAATTGTCTACGTCAGCTAATTTTAAATTCATTTGAGTTGTGAATTTCATATTAAAATTGTTAAAGTTGTTTTTTAAAAGTTCAGTAAACTGATCGGAAAAAAATCAAGGGGCTTTTCTAATGTTCCGTGCTACTTCGATATAAGAAGTCATTAACGCAGGGTATAGCTGTTCTCATGAACCAATGTAATTACCACACTTATAGTCATAGCTGATTAATGGATTGTTAAATCGAGTAAATCTTATATTGTTCGATAACTCAGACATTTGGTTTTCGTCGTTTGATGGGCTTGAATTGATATTTTCAGATGAAAATAAAATCTTGTTAACATTTTCAGTTAGGCTACTTTCCTTAAAAGAATTAAACGATGAAACAAAATTAAAGTTAAAATTTAAAGCAACTGATGAGACTAGTGTTGTAAGCATACTTGTTGGTAAAGAAAATAGATGGCTAATAATACCTGATTGAGAAGCAGGAATAGTTAAAACTTCTTTAAATAAAACTAATAGGTTATTAAATGAGTAGGTGGCTTTAAGTAAAATATCTTTAAGAGTTAAACTATTCATAAATTTAATAAGTCCAGTAAAATATAATTTGTCGTCACTAAAAATAGATGCGTTATTATATAAATTTTGAAGAGTCGTAGTTTTAGATTTAGTAGGTAAGGTTGTTCCAAAATTATATATTATAGATGTATCAGGGTTTATAGATAAATTTGCATTATTTTTAAATCGCATACCTATTAATGTTTGGCTCATAAATTGTCTATGGTCAGTTGTATTAACTAAGTCATTAAAAAAACGTCGTTTTAAAATACCTTGTAATTCACGAATATTAAAAGCGTTCATACGTTGATATCTTCTATCAACACAAACTAATTGACAGAGCATAATTAATGCTCCGGGTAAAAATCAAAAAGCTGCACTATTTAATCGAGGGAAAGCAACATCATGTACTCCTAACTGTGTAGGTAGTAAAAAGTTACCAAATGCACCAAATATTGCAGGCATTATCATAAAAAAAACCATTATTACTCCATGAGCAGTAGCGATACTTAAGTATTGTAAACTATCTCCTGCTAAAACACCTACACCTGGATAAGCGAATTCTAACCGAATAACAGTTGCTAAACTCATACCAGCAGTACCAGCTATTAAAACGAAGTTAAAATAATTAACTGCAATACGTTTATGATTAGTGGTGTAAATTCAACTGTCGGTTGAGTAACTAGTTCGAGTTTTTATTCAACGAAAAAAGATAACAATACCTCCTAACAGCGAAAAAAAACCTTCATATAAAAATTTTAATTTGGATAATTTAGTAGCTATATTTTTTAATGGTTGATTGTCAGAATGACTATTATTAAAATTTATAGCGTAACTAAGAAATAAATAAAAAGAAAAGATAAGTCCTGTTTCAAATAACATAATTTATAAAGTAATCTTAGACAAAAAGTTTGGACGACCCCAAATTTGTTTTATTAAGAAAACGGGTGGAGAACTTAAAGGAATTTTGAGTATTGTCAGCTAAACTTAGTGATCTCAACATTATATTTTGTACAAGCATTAAAATTAAACCTAATCCAAACTCAACAGCAGATAATATTAAGAAAAAAAAGGTAAGAGAAAGTAAATTTAGATTATCAAATACAAGTCCCATAATTAATGAAGCTGCGTACAATGTAATCCATAGTAATTCCGCCGTTAAAAGTAAGTGTAAAGCTGTATTGACATTTATTGCTATACTTGCCATGAAAAAAAAAAAGATAAATAATATAATATTTAGATCACCGATACTCATAATTTATAAAATTAAGATTTCTTTTACCAATTGTTGTATTGTTAGGAATCGCAAATCTTGAGAGTTGCTTGCTTCTAAACTTAGAGTACTAGTCGATAGTAGTGTTTGGGTTATAACTGAAGTTGCAAAATTTAATTCACGTAAGAAATCACTTGTCAGCTCTAATCCGCCGCCTAAGGTAACATGTAAAGCGTAAACTATTATAAGATAAACTAGACCACAAGACCCAATCAATATAGAAAGAGAATAGAGATCTAATTTTAAAGAAAGTCCATTTAAAATTTTTTTTACTTTCTCATCATTAGTACCCGCTAAGTGCGGCTGGGTTAAATAAACTGGTTTAAATTCTTGAGAAAAATTAACTCCTGCTACAGTAAAAGTCTTTAGTTCGAAAGTAGCTTTACCTAACGCTAGTGATTTTTTCCGCTTCTTACGAGTTTCTTTTAGATTTATTAAATAATTTATTTGAGCCCGACGTAATAAACTTACTTTAGAAAGTGACAATTATACAAGTGGAATTTTACGATTTAAATTTTTTTTTAGGTTTGATTCAGGCTCTAACCGTTGCTGATGTATTTTGTTGTGTCATAAAATTTTGATTTCGTATAAAAAAACCTCCTTGAGTTTTTTTTAATACTTCAATATTAATAATTTGGGAGTAGTTTAAAAAATTAAAAATTCGTTGGACTAAGAAACAGAGGACAATTGAAGCAACTAAACCGTAAAATAGACTAAAATTTACTATATAAAATTCAAAACTGTTCAAAAGAAAGTAAGTGTCTCTCAATGTATTAAGATCAGTAACTTCATTTGAGTTTAGAATCATGTAGTAATCAAGATAAGATAACTTAAATTGTCACGTTTTGCCTAAATCACCGTAAGAGGTGTTATCGGTAGGATTTGCATAGAAATAAATAAGTGCTGCCAAAGAAGCTAATACAGAGTATAAAAATACAAAATGCCTAAATGAGAGGTTTAAAGTAGATTTTTGAAACAAGAAAGAAGTGAAATGTAAAATAAAAATAAAAAAAACTAAACCTACTCCTAGATCAATAACTCAAAGAAACCCAGTATAAATATCCGAGTCATTTAGTAGTAATAAAATACCTAATAGGATTAGGTAAATACCGGAGGTGTATAAAAGCATCATAATGTTAGTGTTAGAAATATAAAAAATAACGGAAAGAATTAATAAAATATCGATCAATAGAATATCTTGAAATACCAATTATACAAAAAAAAAGTACATGTTTATAAGTTTGTTTTTTTAGCAGCAAAGAAGTTATCTTCTTTATAAGAACAATTTGCAGCATGTACTTCAAATATAATTAAAAAAGTAATATATAAAGCTAAACCTAATCGGGCTCCTTCTTCTAGCATATAAACTAAAAAGTAAAAAAACTTACCTCAAATAACGTAATAGCTGTAAAATAAATCAGCGCTAAAGTCGTTCTCGTCCTCAAATAAAAAGGATCTATCGTCATGGTTATCAAAAGTAAACAAAATTGTTCCGTGAATGGATAAGAAAAGTTCGTTTAAGTATTCATCGTCGTCGAAATCTCCGATAAAGATATAGTAAGAATCGAAAAAATCTTCTAGAGTATCGTATACATTCATTCTAAACAGTAGGATATAAAATCTTAACATTAATGAAAAAGTTGCTAAGAAATCTTTTACGAATTGTACAGTGACAAAATTAACGGATCTACCTTCTGAAACAGAAGCTTCTAAAAAAGCAAAGTAGTGGATTGAGTGCTTATATATTAAATATAAAACAACAATGGTAAACATGTAAAAGAAACTAGAATCAACAAATTCGATAATTTCATCTTGATCATCATCAAAAGTTAAAAGTGTCATACCTCAATAAAATAAAAAGAAAAGCATAGACTGCATAACCGCCTCGAATTGAATACGGGTTTCTCGTGAAATACTAAAGAAGTAGTAGTAAAATCTCATAAAATGAGAACCTACGGGAGTTGATCACTTTAACGAAAGAGAAGTTGCAAAGAAATAAACTATAAATCAAGCATATAATCAAAACATCATGAAATGTAAAACTCCTTCAGAGAAATAGTAGTTCATGTTATTTGTATAAGAATCAAAGACCGCTGATGGTAAAAAATTTATAACAGAGTTTGTATAGTATGATAAAGCATAGTCACTAATCATAGTTGATAACTCAGGTGCTAATAACATTAAGGTACTAAAGGACTCTTGATACTCAGTCTGTAATAAGTTCATAGTAGGTAAAGATAGGGTTGAAGTTTCTAAAATTAGATCGTTCATAACAGATGAATAAAGTGTTTGAATATCATTTGAGTTTGAGTTGGCTTTTATTAACATGGTATCGAGATGTGATAATTTAGAAATATGATCTATTGCTAAATGTTGATTAATAAACGAGGATTGGAAAAGGAAAGATGCTAATGACCAATCAGAGGAGACTAGTATTGAAGTTTTTTCTCAGTTTAAAGCATCGGACAGTCACATTTGGTCAGATGATTTATAAGTAGACATTCAGCTGTTTTCTAAAAAAGAGTTTAAATTTCTCATAATTTATAAATAAAGTCTTACTTTAGTAAAATAACCATATTTGGAAGCCCATAACTCCGGTGAATGTATTAATAGTCATAAACTCATTAACTACTCTTAGGGAAACTTGGGAATGGGATGTCTTACCAACTCTATAGAGTATAGTACGTTTACGTGAATTTCCTGCAGCACTAATTTTACCTTTTAGTTTTATTTTAAGACCTTTTAACCCAAGATCTGGAAAGGTATATATGTAATAATTATGTATTAAGTATTTAAGAAACCTAAAAATAGACCGGGTTTTTCAAAAACTTATTCGGAGTATAATTGCTTTTAGTCAAGAACATATTAATTTAGGATCTTTTAGGAAAAAACTTAAGTGCATAATGTGTATAGCTTCTTCTAAGAAAAATCGGTGACCTAAGCGTCGTTCGTAGTAAGCCATTCTGGGTATTCATTTTTTATACCTGACATAAAACTCGTGCTCAACATCATTATTAACAAATGGATAAAACTGGAATAAACATTTTTTACCCGAGCAATGTTCCATAAACCTTACAAGAGTGTTGTAATATCAAGGTGTAAAATTTTCTTGTATTGTTTGCAACTTAGTAAGATTATAAATTTTACGTGTTAATCGATGTTTAAAACACTTAGCAGGAAGTATATTTGATAATTTAAATTTGTTACTATTTTTAGTTATTAAATATAAAAGTAAAGAGTTATAATTTTTTGTTGTTGATTGATTATTACTAGTAAAAATTTTTGCAATAAATGGTGATTGCATAAACATAGATATAAATACGTCCGAACCGTAGGATGTGTGTGCTTTAAAATTTTTGTTTAATGAACTTATAGCTGAATAGTTTGTAAATGGTAAACGGTTATTGGTAGAAACTAAAGTAGACAGATCCCCCTTTGGGGAATCGAAGTAGAATTTACTAATTTTAAATCTCCTTGTTGTCTTATAATTTGGATAGTTAAAAGTTGTTAGGGTTGAAGCTAACCGACGTTTTATGTATTTTGTTAACTTATAAATATTTTTTTTGAAAGAAAAAGATTGTAATAATTTTAATACACGTTTTTTTTCTGTTAGAAGTATTTGTTTGTTTAAAAAAAGTTTGTCTGTTGAAAAATATTTTGATCGAGGCATAACTTTATTTT
>ENA-UOXV01005409-UOXV01005409.1-marine-metagenome-genome-assembly--contig:-NODE-5409-length-14029-cov-6.053886_pt1 | contig 14029 bp, 10 predicted proteins | sample MGYA00238165_ERZ766961 | MGnify/ENA primary metagenome ERZ766961 (study PRJEB28924, sample SAMN03173240) | marine metagenome | biome: Marine; feature: Water; material: Subsurface seawater | place: North... | reverse complement strand
CACCTTCAAAGCCGAAGACGCCAAAGCCTCCCAAGGTATATGTCGAGATCAAGGGCGGCACGGGTGAGGTGGTGGGCAAGGTCACCAAGCCGATGGGACCCTCCGGCGCCAAGAAAGATGACGATAAATCCGCCAAGAAGCCGCGCGGCGGAGACGACGGGTACAACCCGGACGCGGCTGAGTCTCACCCGGCGTGGGCGGCGAAGCGTAAGGCTGCCGAGCAGGCGATGGCCAAGCCCGCGGGCAAGAAGATCAAGTTCGGCGACGATTAGATCACAACATAATAATACTTGGTTACAATAATACGTGAGGGCCTCACCTGCTGGGCGCTCCCTCTCTTTCTGAGCTCGCCACCGGCCCAGGCCCGGCGTCCACCATGCACCCGTCATCGGAGCACTGAGCGATACCGTACTCCATACCATCGACGAGAGCCCTGAATGAAGCCTCGATGATGGAAGCGTGAGCACCGACAGTGCGCCAGGTAGTGTCCGTGTCCCTGTCGGCAAAGTCCATCGTGACTCGGGTCACCGCCGCGGACGTCCCCGCCGTGCTCAACAGGTCCACCTTGTAGTCCCGGAGGTGGATCTGCTTCAGCTGCGGGAACCGATCGGTGAGCGCGAGACGCAGGGCATTCGCGAGCGCGTTCACCGGACCGTTACCCTCAGCCACGCACAGTTGGGTGTTCCTCGAAGCGGGCGTGGTATCGTTGTCGAACACCTCCACCTTGACCACAACCTGGTTCATCGAGAGAGATCCAGCCTTGTATCCAGTCTGCTGCCTGTGCGAGAAGGGCGCCTCGAGCTCGTCCTCGGGGAGCACCTCCTGGAGCCGTCCGTCTCCTCCCACGGGAAGGTCGTTGGGCGTGAACCCTCCGAAGCTGCTGTTGGACGCGGTGACGTTGAACTCGAGCACGTTGAAGGGTGCTCGGTAGTTTGGATCGGCTCGGCGGAAGAGGATATCCACCGACGCCCCGGCATCCTCCAGAACAAACCCGCGAGACTCCAGCTCCTTGATCTGCGCCAGAACCTGCGCCGCGGTTTCCTTGCTCACGTCCCGGCCCGATGCCATCGCCGCCGACAGGATGTTACCGCGGCCGCTCAGCTCCGAGATCACACTTCGCGCCTCGTTGCCAACCAAGGAGGGGACGATATGATTGTAGCTCGCCGGCATCTTCTGTAACGCGGCGACGTGAAGACCACCCTTGTGCGCGAAAGCGCTCGAACCCATGTAAGGCTGACGGGGTTCCTGGTGCTGGCCGCACAGCTTGGCCACCGTCGCGGAAACCTGGGTGAGCCGCGGCAGGGAACCCTCAGGAAGCGCCTTTTTACCCATCTTGAGCTCAAGGTTAGCGGCGACGACGAGCAAGTCGGCGTTACCCGTCCTCTCGCCGTAGCCGTTCACGCATCCCTGCACCATAGTGGCGCCTCCCTTGACCGCCGCGATAGAGTTTGCCACGGCGAGCGAGGTGTCGTTGTGGGTGTGAATCCCCACCGAGCACTCCATTCCCGTCGCGTCCACCGCCTCCTTGACCTCCCGCGTGAACTCTTCGACGTCCCACGGCAGAGTGCCCCCGTTGGTGTCGCACAGCACGACGAACTTCGCGCCCGACCTCGCCGCCGCCGCCGCACACTTCACCGCGAACTCCGGGTTCGCCTTACGACCGTCGAAGTAGTGCTCGCAGTCCACCAGAACCTCCTTCCCGGCGGCGACGAGGTGAGCGACGGATTCCTCGATCATTCCGATGTTCTCCTCCGGGGATACGCCGAGAACCTTCTCGCACTGTTCGTCCCATGCCTTGGCGACGATGCACACGCTCGGCGCGGGGCAATCGGTGAGAGCCTTGAGACCCTCGTCCTCCGCGGCGGTGACTCCTCGCCGGCGGGTCATGCCGAACGCGGCCAGCTTGGTGCCTCCCGCGGCTGCGCGGTCGGCGAGCCCCGAGGAGGTCCACCTGGAGAAGAACTCGACATCCTTCGGGTTGCTCCCGGGGTACCCTCCCTCGATGTAAGCCACACCGAGGGAGACCAGGTGCTCGGCCACGGCGAGCTTGTCGTCGCACGTGAGGGATATGCCAACCTGAGAAGGGAAGGGGTAAGGCTCGGTCAGACGGGATGGGGCTGTGCGAACGGGTTTGTTTTTTGAAGTTCGTTAGGATGGAGAGGGTTTTCCGGCGAACGGGCCGCGATCGAGGTGTCTCGCCGCGGTGGGGGTGTCTGACTGACCTGCTGGGAACCGTCACGAAGTGTCGTATCGTAGCATACCACGTCAACATCGTCCCCCGTCGAACCCGGGGAGCCAGCGGCCTTCGGGACGACGGAACGGTGGATGATGACGGGGCGAAAAAGCCCCGGGGGATTATTAATCCTTTTGGATTTGGCCGCGCGCCGGCGGTCGGGGTTCATCACCGAGCGCGGTGCCAGGGCCGCGCCGGCGAGCAGCGATAGAGACATGGCTGCGCGAAGATGAGGGGACGCCTTTCGATTCCCCGAGCCAACTCGGGAGACTGGACGCCCTCCGATTCTGAACGATAACAATAAACTGCGGGACCCTTTTTGTGACAGAGAAATATCCGATTTTATTTGGCGGGATGTGGGCCGATTTGACGGTTCGAGACCAGGGCTCCTCGAACCGGCGCAAGCGACCTGCGCTCAGCCACGTCGCCCGGGTGCCTTTTTTTGAGCGCCAACTTTGATGACGTTATCGATTGCCGCGCACACCACGAAGCACAGAGCCAGGTGTAAATTTCGTATCGAAATGTCGCTTCCCAAGCTCGAATACGCCAAGACCGGCCGGTCGAAATGCCGAGAGTGCGGCGAGGGCATCGACCAGGGCGTCTTGAGGGTGGGCATCGAAGCCTTCGTCATGGGACGTGTCTGGTGCGTGCGCTGAACTCAACCCTCTCCTTCTCGCACATGAATCGTCCCCTCTCGTCCCCATCTGACCCGTGTATCGTTTCCTCTCCCCACAGTGATTGCTGGAGTCACGTCAAGTGCAGCCTGGGCGCCATGATCCTCGAGAAGTGCACCGCAGCCCGGGGCAAGTGCAAGGCGACGGAAGAGTCATTCAAGAAGGGCGACGTCAGGCTCGCCGTGTGCAGCAAGAACCACAAGGCTTACTACTCGCTGGCAGGCATGGGCGACGCCGTGCGACCCATCGTCGAGGCATCAGACGGTGAGTACTCGGCGTCGGACATCACCGGTTTCCTGGCCCTCTCCAAGGAGGAGCGGGCGGCTGTCTGTGCCGCCATAGATGTCAAGGCCTCGGCCAGTGCCAAAAAGCGCGCCCGCCGCGGCAGCGACGTCACAGTCGCGACGGTCACCGTGAAGACCGAGACAGTCGCGACGGTCACCGTGAAGACCGAGACAGATGTGAAGCCCGTGGCGGACACTCCCGCGTCCGCGAACAGGAGGTCCGGCAGGAGATCCTCCGCCGTCTCCGCTCCCCCCGCGCCGGCGACGCCCGTCGAGGATGAGAAGGCGGCTGAGGATGGCGACTCCGACGGACTCACCGAGTTCGAGCGCCAGCGTGAGGAGCTCATCGCGCGGAACAAGGCGAGGATGGCGGCTCTCAACATCGGTGCACTCGCGGGTGAGGTGGCGGCGGCGTCGGCGAAGCCCGCGAACGGACCCTCCCAGCGCGGCATCGGATCCAAGCGCAAGAAGGAGCCAAAGGAGGACGCCGGACCCCCGCGCCGATCCCTCCGCGGCCAGAAGATCGCCCCCGACGCCGCGCTCGCGGGCGGCGTCGACTACGAGCGGAGGGACGGTACCGTGATCCTCGCCAACGGCATGTACGGCGGGTCGGGTCGCTCCGACTCGCCCCCACCCCCGTCCAGGCCCACGGGTGACGTCAAGCTCGACAGCGTCAACGGAGAGGAGAGCGCGGATGAGGCGTTCATCTCGTTCCTGCGCGATACCCTTTCAGGCGTCACCGCCTCCTCCGCTGCCTTCCGCGAGGGCTCGACACTCAAGAACGACCAGGGCTCCTTCACCTCCGCCAAGTCTATCGTCGGCGCGAAGATCAAGCTGACGGACGAGGCTGTCGCCAAGGTTACGCCGCGCGGCGTGACCCACCTCGACCTCGCGCCTTACGACCCCGACGGACCCATCGTGGCCGCGGCGGGTGACAAGGACGGTAACGTCGGTCTGTGGAGGGTCGACTACGAGGCCCCGGGCGGTGCCGACGACGAGGGCGACGGGAGCGACGACGGCGTTCTCTTCTACAAGCCCCACGGCGCCTACATCTGCCACCTCAAGTGGGGCCGCGGCGGTCTCGCGGGTCGTCTGCTCACGTGCGCGTACGACGGCGCCGTTCGTACCCTCGACGCGGAGAAGGGTGTGTTCACCGAGCTGTTCGTTTCCGAGGATGAAGATGAGTTCAGCGCGTGCGACGTCACCGCGGACGGGAGGTCCATTCACCTCTCCGATAACGTCGGCAACTATCAAGTCGTCGACGCGAGGTCCGGCAAGTTGACCTCCCCCGCGGTGCAGCTGCACGAGAAGAAGATCAACACCGTGCACCTCGAGCCCGGTGCTGAGCGTGCGGTGGCAACCTCGTGCGGCGACCAGACCGTGTGCGTCTGGGACGTTCGCAAGTGCGGCAAGGGAGCCAAGCCCCTGAGCCGGCTGCAACACACCAAGTCGTGTCAGGCGGCCTACTTTGCGCCGAACGGATCGGGCGAGCTGCTGACCACCTGCTACGACGATCTCATCCGCGTGTGGCGCCCCAAGTCCGGTGCCGCCGCCGGAGCCGTGAACGACGACCCGAAGGCGTGCCTCAAGATCAAGCACAACAACCAGACGGGCCGGTGGGTCCTTCCTTTCCGCGCCGTGTGGACCCCCGCGGGCGACGGCGTCGTCATCGGATCCATGCGGAGGGAGGTTGAGTTGTTCGATTCGTCGAGCGGGAAGCTAGCGGGCAAGTATTCAGACGCCGAGCGCATGACAGCCATCGCGTCCAGATACGCCGTGCACCCTACGAAGGACATCGTCGCGGCGGGCACCGCGAGTGGAAGGCTTCACATCTACCGCAAGTAGACCGATTTTGTGAGTGATACATATATGTACATTGCGAGGTAAGACTCTACGCCGTGTGAAAGATCGTCCCTCCCCCCGCGCGCCCGGTCCCCTTCGGCCCGAAGTTCTTAGCGTAGCACACCTTGCAGTACGGCTCCCCCTTGTGGTCGGTGATATCCGCGACCGAGCCGAGTGTCTTCTCGCAGCCGTTGCAGCGCATGCAACCCTTGTGCCACTCGGTCCCATTCAGGCCGACCACCCTCTCGGCGAAGTACACGGTTTTGTTACACTTCGGGCACTTTGGCTGGTTCGCGCCGAAAGCCTTCGGGTTGAACTTCGCGGGCTTCGCGGCGGGCTCGGGCTCCGCGGCGGGAACTTCATTCTTCTCCTCGACGCCCGCCTCCAACGCCTCCACGGAGCGCGCCCAAGCCGCCTCGTTCGCCATGTTCTGTCCGAGGGGGAACGCCATCTTGGGTCTGAGAGGCGACGCGGGCGGTGATGCCAACGGAGATGTCAACGGCGGTGTCTTCGCTGGTGACTTCGGTGGTGGGGCAGCCTCTGTCTTTGTCTCCTTCTTCGGCGATTTAGGGGGCGGGGCGATGTTCTCCGTGGAGGAGATGTTCTCGAACTTCGCCGCCAGAACCTTGGTGCTGGGAGACTTACTTGTGGATACCGGCGGAGGGGTGGAATCGACCGAGTTCTCGCGCGCCATCATTTCGAACTTGGCGGCTAGTTCCTTGGCGGAGGGAGTGCTCATTTTGGCTGCGGGTGCCGTCTGTTCGTCGGTGTTGAAACGTCGTATTGGAACTCGCGTCCGGTGGTATCTCGACCTCGCTGTGGATGCGTGTGATGGTCTCGACACACGAAGTCTGCGGTACTCGTAAGATGCGCCAGCGGAGTTGCGTCCGCTGTCCACGACACTGCGCTCCTTGAGACTGAGGTCAACCCCGAGGCGGAAACGGGAAGAAAAGCAAACGGGAAAGTCGCGCTGACGAGGACCAATCAAAAGAATCCCACGACTCTGAGGGACACCACTTCTGCGCGCATCGAGGGGTGGCGGAGATGTCATGACGTCGAACCGTCAGGTGCTCGTCTCCTAAAGATGTGGAAGACGTCGAGACCGATGGTGACGCCCGATACATAGGCGGGGGTGCCGAAGAGAAGTCGTCGGCGTCGTCTCGTAAAGAGCGGCGGCACTTTTCGGTAGGTTAATCTCCTCGCCATCTTCACCCAAGCTCGATGAATTTAACCCGATAATACACGCTGCCGATGATGCACACCAGTATCGCTAACTCACGCCTGACTGGTGGTAATAGTCAGCCTGGGCGAATGAGGATATTAATGCTCGTTGCAACAACCGTTGAACGCATGAGGCACTCGTTGAACACCCGGACCAAAACGTTTCCCTCACCGCGTCGGTCCTGATGCTCACTCGCACCCTTGTCCTCCTAAACTGCAGGGGTTCGACGAGAGAACATGGCGGCATCGATAGTATCACCTAGCTAGGTTCAGTATTACATTCGTGTTTTCAAACAAAAAAGATACAGAACAAACAATCGATTTCATCTCCACCAGCCCTCTGGGACGAGGTCCTTGAACCACTGCCCCGAGCCGAGCTGGGGTTCCCTCTGCCGCATCTGCCCGAACGACAGGGCGGCGATCCTGTCCTTCATCTGCGCCACGTCCCAGTCCAGGTCCGTGAACGAGTGTTGGTAGATGAACCCCGCGCGGTCGAGCTTGTACTCGCTGATGCCGTCAAAGTGGCAATCCTCCGTCAGGTTACCCACGAGGCGGAGCTTCGCGGTGATGCTCCACCTGACCTTGATGGCGCGCACCCCGGACGACCCGAGCGGCGACCAGATCCTGACCACGTTGCACTCAACCTGCGAGAAGAGAATGGACGCCGCCGTTCTCAGCCACTTGTGCGTGCGCTTGTACTCGCCGATGCCGCTCGCCACGACGTGCCCTCGGTCGTGCCACTCACCCGTGTTGTCCACCAAGCCGATGTCGTCCCTGTAGATGCCCCACGTCAGCTGCTTATCCAGCAGCGCCGGGTAATCCTCGCGTAACGTCCGGATCGCCTCCCCGGACTGCGCGTAAAAGTCGTCATCCTTGGACGAACTCGGATCGTCCTGCGACTTGTTCTCGCCGCTCTCTTCGGACTTTTGAAGATGGCCATCCGTCGCAGCCGCGCCCACCGAGCGGGGCAAAGAGTCCGGCTCGAGCGTGGTGGAGTGGTACACCAGGCCGGGGAGCTTGAACCCGCTGGCGGCTCCGTTCACGAACTGCTGCTCGTTTTGTCTCTTGACCTGCTCGCGGATCTGTTCCTCGGTCTCCACCGGGATCTCGAGCGTCACCCGCACCGCGCGACCGCCCCCGCGGCACGCCGGGCAGATGGACACGCCGGTGTATCCGCAGCTGGAGCATCCCTCGCCGTCGTCGCTCCACCGCGTGCACTGGCACTCCGTCCGCCCCGTGCCCTCGCACATGCTGCACGGCTCATCCGGGCCGTCCTCGCCACCGTCGCTCCCCGACCCGAGCCCGAGCTCCTCCAAACCTCCGGTGGCGACGAAGCCCGCGAGGATCACGCCCGCGGCGAGCGCCTGGTTGGCGAACCAATTGGGATCTCCCACGGCCGCGCGGGTGATAGTGGTGCTCGTTCGGCCCCGGCGCCCCCGCGCGAGCCTGACGGTCGACGCGGGCGCGACCGACGCGACTCCGGAGGCGTCATTCCTCCCGCGTTCGCAAGCGCAAGCTCCCACCGGCCGGGCCCTCGAGGTCCCGGAGACCGCCGGCCTGCACAGCGCCGGGGCGTGTGACGCGGCTGCGAGCGACATGTTGGCACTCGAGAGAGACGTAAATCCGAGGACGCCTCTTGAATACGGTCGATACGAGGTCGCGCCGTCTCCGAGTGTGCGCCTCGTCGCGGCAGTCTCCGCGGATATATCTCCGATGGGAGGTATATGGGAGGTCGACGTGGAGCCTCAAATGGCACTAGCACTATGACCAGTTTACTGGGTGGCACATGTAGGAAATAGCAAATGAGGGACCTTTGCTGCTGACCTTTGCTTTCGGTTGGGCTTCCGTGTAAATACGGTAAGAGTTCAATATAAAATGTAGCCAGGCACTACACGATCCTCGTCAGAGGCATCCCACTTCCAACCTCGCGGGAGAGACGATCGCGAAGGACCATGATGTCCCTCGCGTCCACAACGAAAGTCACCGTGCGGTGTCCCCACACCGGGCGGACAGATCGACGCGGACCCGTCGCCGCCTTGAACGTCGCGTCGGAACCCCGACGAACGAGGAAGACACGCGTCCAGTCCGCTGCGACGTCCCCCATCGTCCAGTCCGCCGCGGCGGTCCTCGCGTTCGCGCTGAACGCGTCGGCGGTGCACCCCGCGTTCGCATCCTCCGAGGAGCTGTTCACCAAGACGTGCGCGGGGTGCCACGCGGCCGGCGGTAACATCGTTCAGGCCGGCGCCACCCTCTTCCCCGATGACCTGAAGAGGAACGGAATCGACGACGCGGCGCGGGTGTATGACATCATCTACGGCGGGAAGGGTAAGATGCCGGGGTACGGGGAGGGGTGCGCGCCCAAGGGCCAGTGCACGTTCGGGGCCAGACTGGCCGACGAGGACGTGAAGGGGCTCGCGGAGTACGTCATCGAACGCTCGGCAGCGGAGTGGAAGTGAACAGCCGGGAGTGACGAACTCGACATCCAATAGCGACTAATGTAAAACTAGGTTCGAACCCACGTCAATGACACACCCGACCGTCTCCTGGCGACGTGATCGTGCACGTATCCATCGCGCCGCATGCGTCCTTCGGCTTCCTCGACTGCACACGCCGGCTGTGTTCCTGAATCGCAGAAAGTCAGTCAGTTGAGAAAGTTGGACCCTCCCGTGATCGCCCACAACCCAAGCGCGCGTCAGAGGTTCGACAGTCGGCAACTGACGGCATGGGCGCCTCTTCATCTAAATCCAGCGGTCAATTGTCCGCGGATGAGGCCAACGCGATGTTCGCGAAGCTCGCCAGCGGCGGGGGGTCGCGCGTCGGATCGGACACGTCGCCGTCGACGTCGTCTTCGTCGTCCGTCGATCGCGGGGTGGACTCGTGCGCGTCGCCTGCCGACGAGGTCAACCCGACCAACATGATGCCCACGCCGGACCAGCGCAAGTCCGGCGGTCAACGGAACAACCTCTCCACCCACAGGGTCGCGTCCACCATCCCGATAAGCGAGCGCAACGACACGTTGCCCGAGCACCAAAAAGACGCGGGCACGACGTGGCAGTACCCCAGCGAGCAGATGTTCTTCAACGCCATCAAGCGCAAGGGATGGACGCCGAAGGAGGAGGACATGACCAACGTGATCGCCATACACAACGCGGTGAACGAGCGGTGCTGGGCGGAGGTGTTGCGATGGGAGTCGCTGCACGCGAAGGAGTGCGACTGCCCGAAGCTCGTCAAGTTCCGCGGCCGGCCGAGGGACTACTCCCCAAAGGCCAGGTTCCTCAACTTCCTGGGGTTCAAGCTGCCGTTCGACAGGCACGACTGGGTGGTGGACAGGTGCGGCACCGACGTCCGGTACGTCATCGACTTTTACAACGCCAAGAGCGCGGACCCGAGGAGCCCGATCGCCATGCACCTCGACGCGAGACCCGCGCTGGACTCTGTCGGGGGGGCGATGGACCGGCTGTACGTGCAGGGGGCGTGGATGTTGTCGGGGGAGTGGATGGACACCGGCAAAGGCGGGGGCGGCGCGAGAACGTGACGAGTTAGAAGAGAAATACATTGGATTGCACACTATGCCGACGGCGTGACCGTCGCAGAAATCAGTTTGTACACAACGCTTCGCTTTAGTACCTGCCTGGCCAGGTGCCGGCCTCGCGCTCCTCGTTCCACTTCTCCACCCACTCCGTGGGGCAGAGGGAGCGGTAGTACTTGGCGTACTTCTCGCATTCCTCGGCGTCCTCACCCTGCTGCGCCTTGCACCTGTGGCGGGAAGAAAGAAGTGACCGGTCAGGGGAAAATATCTCAAAGTGACACACAGAGACGGGCTGCTCTGTTGGGAGGATTGCGTTCGGGGCTGTGATCGTGACGGGCGGTAAACGCACTTGTGGAACTCGTTGTAGCGGGTGTAGCAGTGCTTCGCCTGGTTCGTCTGGGGGAACCTGGGATCGAAGGGAGCCGTCTCGATCTGCGGAACGGAGGGTGGGGAGGCGAGGTCAGGCTCGGAGCTTGGCGGATTTTGGGACGCAGCAGATGAGCGGTCTCATCGCCCGCGGGACCGGACGATGGGGCCGGTGCCGTGGGACGCGGGACCGGCGGGGTTTCGAGCCGACATTCGCGCTCGCTCTTACCTTGATCTCGGCGGCAGCCTCGACCACGGGCTCGGGTTCCGGCTCCGGCACGGGGACCTGGTTCGGGGGGCGGGGGAAGGGTGGGTCAGTGGATGAGTTCGAAAGGCCACCAACGTTGTGAAAGATTTAGGGCTTCCCCCGGTGGGCGCGGGCGCGGGGGGACGGGGGACGGGGGTTCAGCTCACCGCCACTGCGGGCGTCTCGGCCTCCTCGCAGCGCGAGGTCGTCGCGCCCTTGACGTACTCGAAGACGCTGGACAGCATCTCGTCGGTGGACTGTTGAAGTGATGACCCCCGTTGGAAAACAGACCTGAAAGATACGGTTCCCCGACCCCGACTCGAGCAGTCGAGCTCGACTGCTCGACTCGCCTCCCGACAAAATAATCCCGCGGCCCCTCTGGCCACTTCATCGCGAGCGGATCTGTGAGACCGCTCGAGCTAAGAGAGGCGCGAATCGATTGATACGCCATTTAGGTGACAGGCAACGCGACTTCAGTGGTCCGCGCGCCGTCCATCGACTCGGAACCCCGCCCCCCACGAGGAGGAGGACGCGGAAGCGTGCCAATTATCGGCGCATTTGGGAAATAATTTGCGAGGCCGCGGGAGAGTGAGTGAGGGAACGAGTGAGGCGCCATGATCAAGGCGTTCCTCGTGGTGAACAACCACGCCATGGTTCGGCTGTGCAGGTTCTACGAGCAGCTGCCCACGGAGAAGCAGACGGAGCTGTGCCAGACGGTGTACAAGATCGTCACCGCGCGCCCCGACCACCTGTGCTCGTTCGTGGATGACGAGAAGACTTTCGGGCCCGACACCAAGCTGGTGTACCGCCACTTCGCGACGCTGTACTTCTGCATCCTGAGCGACAGGAGCGAGTCCGAGCTGGCGATGATGGACCTGATCCAGGTGTACGTCGAGACCCTGGACCGCGTGTTCGAGAACGTGTGCGAGCTGGACCTCATCTTCAACTCGCCCAAGGCGTACACGGTGCTGGACGAGACCATCGTGGGCGGGCTGGTGCTGGAGATCAACAGCCAGAAGATCCTGAACGTGTACGACGAGCTGCAGAAACTGGAGAAGGCGCACTCGTCCATGCTGGACAACATGCCAAACATATACACGGGGAGCAAGTGAGTAGGTGACATGACATAGCACACGTCGGTTTTTCATTCACACGTACAAGTAGAGCGCGTCTAAATTGAATCATCAGATGTGGATCACCTCCAAGCTGTCGTCGACCGAATCCATGGTGTCGCGCGTACGCTCACCCTCGGGCTCGGCGGTTTGGGGTTCGGGCTCCGTCTCGAACGAGCGCGTGAACTCCTCGCCGGAGGACGGCTCCATCGGGGGAGCAGGGTCGTCGGAAGACGTCGGGGGAGCCGGGTCGTCGGATGACACCGGCGCGGGTTCACCGCCGTCCGTCGCCGGAGCCTCCTCGCGCCGGGCCGCCGCGTAGCTACCCAGGCTCCCCTCCGAGGGTGCCTGCGAGACCGTCCTGCTCGCCGCCTGCGACACCTGCTGAGATGCCGAAGGGGTGGGCTTGTACGAGGCGGGAGGGGGCGTCGGGGCCGGAGCCGGCTTGGGCTTCTGAAGCGTCTGCTTCTTGCCGATTGCGTCGTTGAGCCTCTTCTTGTCCATCTCGGCGTTGAGCCAGCGCTCCCTGGTCGCCACCCGCAGGTTCTCCGAGGCTTCGAATTGAGCCACGGACTCCTTGAGCGCGCGATCGCAGTTGGAGTCGTACCTTTCCTTGGCCATGGCCTTCTTGGTACCGCTGAAGAGGGAGCCGCGGCCCATCTTCTCGCTGGTCTGGTCCCGAAGGCGAGCCCGGTACACCTCCTTCTTTCGCTTCACGTTCTGCACCCGCTCCATGCGCTCGGCAACCTTGAGCTGCTCCTCGACCTTCTTGCGAGCAGCCTCCTTCTTGCGATCCTTCTCGAGCTTCACCGCGTACGCCTCCTGACGAGCCTTGTGCGCGTCGATCTTTTCCATCTTGGCTCGGGTCTTGGCCTCGACGAGCGCCTGCACGCGAGCCCGCTTCTCCGCCGATATCCTCTCCAGCTCAGCCCTCTTCGCGCTGTTATCCGCGGTGACTCGCCCCGCCGCCGCGTGCGTGTCCTTAGCCATCCGCATCATGATGAGCTCCTCCTTGTGACGCTCCTGCAGAGCCCGCTGACGCTCGAGGTTAGCCTTGATGCGGTCCGGGAGGTTGGGCCCGTCCCTCGACATCTTCAGCCGGTCCGCCCTGAGGCTGGTGAGCTCCGATTGGAACTCCTCCAGGCGTTGCGCGCGCTCCTCAACCTCCAGCCTGAGGTGCTCGGTCGCCTGCTCCTTCTTCGCGGCGAGCAGCGCCATGTTGGCGCGTCGCTCGAGCTCAGCCTCCTCGCGCTCCCTCTCCCGTTTTTCCTCCTTGCGCTTCTCCTTCAGAGCCGCCTTGCGTTGCACCTCGAGCTCGGCCATCTCCTCGTCGAGCTTCTCGAGCGCGTGCTTACGCTCGTCCACCTCGAACTTGTCCGCAGCCTTGGCCTGGGCCTTACCCTTCGCGATCTGGTCCTCGAGCCGTTGCTGTTCCTTCCGCGCCATCTCGTCCTTCACGGCGGCGGCGCGGGCGTTGACGGCGGCCATCTTGGCGTTGTACTCCTTCTGGATCTGATCCTCGAGAGCCTCGTACCTCTTGCGGTCAGCCTCCATCTTGAGGTGCTGCTTCTCAACCTTGGCGGCGGCCTCTTTGATCTTCTCGACGCCCTTCTCGTCCCCGAGGAGTTTCATCGCCGCCTCCACCGCGGTTTCGCCCTTCTTGGGCTTGGTCGCGAGCGCGAAATCCTTCTTCTGCTTGGGCTTGAAGCCGATGGGGAGCTTAGCGCGGTCCTTGAGCAGGGCGTCGATCTTGGCGGCGCGGGTCTTGAGGTGGCGCGCGTGAGCCATCTTGACCAGGTCATCGGCGAGGCCCTTCTGCTTGAACGCATCGAGCGGCTTCTCGAGCAGCGTGAAGGGATCGACTCCAGCCTCCATGCACACGTGCACAGACCGAGGGGAGGTGAGCACGGGCTCGGGGAGCGCGCCGGGCTTGGTGTTGACCTTGATCTTGAACCCGGGCTTCTTGATGTGCTCGAGCGATACCAAATCGCCCTTGGTCTGAGCGACTGCGAGGCGTGGGCGGAAGGGAGGGGCGGGAAACTTCAGTCGGGGCTCTCGGTCGCCCAAATTGGGCTAAATTTGGAAGGTGCGATTTTCGTCAAATCGGATCCCACTCACGACGGGTCATACGGGGTATCGGGGGTCTGTTCGCGTCGTTCGCGGCGTCGCGCGTCGCCTACGAGATACCCACGGGTCGCGCGCGGGGTTTCGTCACGTGTCGTGGTCTCTCACCTTGAAGCGCCTTCTCCATGTGGTCCACGTACTGGTCCGGGTTCAATCCGCTGGAGCCGTACGGGGTGGCGACCGCGGGGACCAGGCTGGGGTTCTCCCCGCAGCTGAACTCCAGGCCCATACCCGCCTTGGACATCGTGCTCGATTGATGCGCGCGTCGATCGGACTTTGTCGTCTGTCCGCCGCGAACTCGAGCGGTCTGTTGTGGCGCGAGCTTCACTCCCATTGCGAGGGTAAATCCTACTCGGTTCCGGAATCATCCAAATCCGTGACGAAGAAAACCCCTATG